>OIZF01000246.1_pt1 | contig 38288 bp, 31 predicted proteins | sample 1588471 | NCBI WGS metagenome assembly OIZF01 (sample SAMN03283279) | human gut metagenome | biome: human-associated habitat; material: feces | host: Homo sapiens | place: Peru | collected 2012
AATTTAAACACAAATTTACCTTTGGATTGCCACGAATTTGCACGCTCACGCTTTGCAAATTGTCGCAATGACGAATTTCTTGTCATACTGAGCCTTTGGCGAAGTATCCATAAAATTTAAAGTGTGTTTTGAATTCTGTGGATTTTTCGCCTTTTTGTAAAAGGCTCAAAATGACAAAATCAAGTGCTTTTTGTTGTGCGGCTACGCCTTGCAAGCCGCAAAGAAAATCTAACCTACCAAAATCCTTATTTTGCGGCACGCTTGTGCTTGGCTTTGTAGTTTATTTGATGAGACAGCGCAAAAGCACGCTCCAAAAAGCTATTTAAAATTTACAACAAAGCTACAAAATTCACAGCAAAACCGCTAAATTTAATTCATAACAAATTCACAATAAAGCCATTAAATTTAATTCATAACAAATTCACAGAAAATTATAGTTTTTCATAACAAAGTCGCTAAATTTCACCGCAAAATCATAGAAATTCACAATTCACAGCAAAGCCACGAAAATTCATCATTTAAACGCGATAAAGCTTTCAAAATTCGCCCATTTAAAAAAGCTTTGCACCTTTGTAAAGCCCGCATTTTCAAGCATAGCCAAATTTTCCTTTTCGCTGTAAGGCACAAGCACATTTTCAAGCGTCTCGCGTTTTTTAGCGATTTCAAGGCGCGTATAACCTTGCTCGTGCTTGAAATCAGCGTAAATTTCGATGATATTTTTCGCCAAAAGAGCATCTTCATAAAGAATTTTTTCGCTCATTATAAAAAAGCCCTTTTCGTTTAAATTTTCATAAATTTTTCGCACCAAAGCCTGTCTTTGCGGGGGACGGATAAACTGCAAGGTGTAATTAGCGATGAAAATATCACTTTTCACAAAGTCAAATTCACTCAAATCGCTTTCAAAAAAGTCTATTTTCGCTCCAAAGGCGGCGCATTTGTTGCGTGCGTTTTCTATCATCGCGCCCGAGTTATCCACGCCTACAAGTTTGTAAGTCGCATTTTGTCGCCAAAATTCAAGCAACAAGCTCGCCGTAGAACAGCCCAAATCACAAATACTCGCATTTTTCGCCCCAAGCTTTGCCACCAAAGCCACGATAAGCCTTAAATTTTCCTTGTAAAAAGGCACTGAACGGCTTATCATATCATCAAAAACGCTTGCCACCTTTTCATCAAATTCAAACTGCTTTTGCACTTTTTGTTTAAAAATTTCATCTTTCATTGCGTGTCCTTTAAGCATTTTTGGGCATTTTGACAATCTTTTTGAATTTGTTTTTTAAGCAAATTCAAATCATCAAAATGCCTATTTTCGCGTAAAAATTTCTTAAAAATGAGCGTGATTTTTTCATTTTCTTTGAGCTTTAAATCAAATTTTTCATCTAAAATGTGGCTTTCAACACTGAATTTTCCGTCCGTTGAGCGAAGCCCTATAAAACTCACACTTTTAAAGATTTGCCCCCCTATCTCGCACAAACTCGCCCACACGCCACTTTTTGGCAAAAAATAATTTTTCGTGTTTAAATTCAAAGTCGCCACAAGTTCCTTTGCGCCTATGCCTTGCCCACTTTCAAGCAAGCCACACACCGCATAATCCCTACCCAAAAGCTCGCTTGCAAGCTCGCACTCACCACGCAAAAGGCATTCTTTGATGAATTTAGAATGCACGCTAATGCCTTTAAATTCAAAGTCTGCCACGATGATAGCCCTTAAAGAGCTTAATTTTTCTATATCTTTTGCTCCCGCTCCGCGTTGTTTGCCAAAGCGAAAATCATCTCCAACAACAAGGGTTTTAAGCTGAGTAAATTCAGCCTGCAAGTGCGCTAAAAAAGCCTTTGCGCTTAAATTTTTAATCTCTTTAAAATCCACAAAAATCAAATCAAACTCGCAAAGTTCTTTCATTTTTTCTTTCGGCACGAGCCTGTCATTTTGAAATTTATCAATGACTAAAAGGGCTGAATTTTCACGCTTTAAATGCTTTAAAAGTTGCTTGTGTCCCAAATGAAAGCCATCAAAACAGCCAACAGCCAGCATTTCAATGCTTTGCTTTTTGGTATAAGTAAAAAAACTCGACATTACCTTCCTTTCCTTTTATAGTAGATGGCGCAAAGCCCTTTAAAAGCCAGCCCAAACTCGCACACTCTTTTTCAAACTCCGCTTTTGCTTTGATGATAGCTTTTTCATCTTTTACAACGCCGCATTTGTCGCGTTTTGCACTAATGCCAACTTCAAATTGTGGCTTAAAAAGCAGTAAAATCAAGCTTTGAGCAAGCTCATCAATGCAACAAAGCACATTTTTAAGCGAAATAAAACTTATATCGCACGAAATAAATTCAAATTTTTCAGCACTTTGATAGCTTTTTATGTCCGTTTTTTCCACGCTTTGCACGCGCTCATCGTTTTTTAACCTTTCATCAAGTTGATTTGTGCCTATGTCAAGGGCTACCACGCTTTTTGCGCCCTTTTCAAGTAGCACCTGCGTAAAGCCACCAGCCGCCGCGCCTATGTCAAGGCACTTTGCACCGCTTAAATCAAGGGGAAATTCAGCCAAAAAGCCTTTGAGTTTGAGCGCGGCACGGCTTGCGTAAATGTCGCCCAAAAGCGTGAGTTTGAGCGTATCTAAATTTAAAAGCTCATCATCGCTTAAATTTTGGGTGTCTTTTAATAAATTTCGCACTTCAAAGGCGCTTTTATAGCATTTATCATTAAGCAAAACGCTTTTATTTTCGATAAATTCTAATGCCTTGTTGCGCGAAATGCCAAGCCTTAAAGCCACAAATTTATCAAATCTCACGGCAAAGCCTTTTGCAAGGACTTTTTAAGCTCATCTTTTTCACTTGAAAGCCACCAAATGCTAATCTCAAAGGCGTTTTTGCTTAAAAGCTCTTTGAATTTAGCTAAATTTTTCTTGTAAAGCTCGTTTTGTTCTTGCACCGCGCTTAAATTTTGCTCTAACAACGGACTTTGCATATTTTGCAAATATGTTGAAATCCTTTCTTGGTATTTGGGTTTGACATTTACGCTTTCTTCATAAAAAAGCAGGCTCAAAACACTTGCAAAAAGCCAAAAAATAGTGCTTTTCTTGTCCTTTAACACAAAAGAACAAAGCAAGGCAAAAGATGAGCAAAGCACAAAGAAATTCAGCACTTCAAGTCCAAATATCAAGCACTTTGCGCTTAAATTTTCAAGCCAAAAAATCATAAAATTTTTAAACACCACCACAAAATAAAGAGCCTGAGAAAGTGCGTCAAGTGGCGGTAAAACCGAGCTTTTGTAAGTATCTAAAAAATGATTAAGATAAAAAAACGGCTCATAATTTTGCCTAAAAAAAAGCTGTGAAAATGAGTAAAAAAGACTTGTTGCAAACGCTGCTACAAGCACCACGCGCAAGGTGTTGTAAGGGTTGGTGCGAAATTGTGAGCGTAAAAGCACTTTAACAAGCAAAAAAAGCAAGGGAAAAAATATGAACAAAAAGATGAAATCAAGGGCGTTTGCATACATTAAATTCAGCACAAGGCTTGAAATCGCCACAAAGGCAAGGCAAAAGGCGATAGCTTGCAAAAGGGTGTTTTTTTCTGTAAGGCGGTAAAAAAGGGCGCGCTTGTTGAGCGTGGCTTTTTTGATGATATTTTTGCGCGCCCACAAGATGAGAAAATTCTCTTTGTAAAGTGCGTAAAAGGGCGCGAGCAAAAAAAGTGGCGCAAAAATGAGCTTTTGCCACGACAAAACAAAGCCCAAAAGCCCAAAAAGTGCTAAAAGCCGCATTGTTTCCTTTCATAAATTTAACTTTTTTTCAAAAGGATTTTATCAAATTTTAGTCATTTTCAACCATAAATTCAAACTTTTTTGTTATAATATCGGGTCTAAAATCAAGGAGTGCAAATGCTCAGCAAAAGAGTCAAAATCCTATCAGAGTCCGTTACTTTGGCTGTTAGCGCACTTGCTAATGAAATGAAAGCACGCGGAGAAGATGTCATCAGCTTTTCAGCAGGAGAGCCAGACTTTGACACGCCTAAAACCATAAAAAACGCCGCTATCAAGGCTATCGAGCAAGGCTGTGGCAAATACACAAATGTCGCGGGCATAACAGGCGTGCTTGAAGCCATTCAGTTCAAGCTGCACCGCGACAACGCCCTAAACTACGACATTAAAGAGATTATCACTAATGTAGGCGCGAAGCACTCACTCTTTGAGTGTATCCAGTGCCTTATAGATGATGGCGATGAGGTGATTATCCCAAGTCCTTTTTGGGTAAGCTACCCCGAAATGGTGAAGTATAGCGGCGGAAAGCCCGTTTTCATCGAGGGTTTGCAAGATAATGGCTTTAAAATCACGCCCGCACAGCTTAAAAGCGCACTCACACCGCGCACAAAGCTCTTTATACTCAACTCTCCAAACAACCCGATAGGCTCTATATACTCCAAAACAGAGCTTAAAGAGCTTGCCAAAGTGCTTGAAGGCACAAAAGTAGTCGTTTTGAGCGATGAAATGTATGAGAAAATCCGCTATGACGGAGTGGAATTTGCGTCCTTTGCCGCTGTGAGCGAAGATGCGCTACAACGAACCGTTACTATAAATGGACTCAGCAAGTGTGGAGCGATGCCGGGCTGGCGATTTGGCTATATGGCAAGCAAAAACGCCGAGTTAAACGCCGCTGTTAAGCGTTTGCAAGGGCAAAGCACGGGCAATATCAACGCCATAGTCCAGCACGCCGCCATTTGCGCACTTCGTGGCGAAACAGACAAAGACATAGCCTTTATGCAAAGCGAGTTCCAAAAACGGCGCGACAAGGCTTGCGAGCTTATCGGCGAAATTCAAGGGCTGAGCGTGTATAAGCCGCAAGGGGCGTTTTATCTTTTTGTGAGTATCAAAGCCGTTGAGCAAAGCTCGATGAAATTTAGTCAAGAGTTGCTTGCGCGTGAAAAGGTTGCTGTGGTGCCGGGGGTTGGCTTTGGAATGGACGGGTATTTTAGGCTTTCTTACGCCACAAGCCTTAAAAATATCGAAGAGGGCTTAAAGCGCATAGGACACTTTGTCAAAACCCTCAAATAAAATAAAATGCAAACAGCAAGCTTTGAGAAAATCATCAGCGGCGAAACGAGCCTTTTGGAGTGGATAACTCAAAACCGCAAAGACGGGGTTTTGCAAGACTTTCTGCCTGATGATGACAGCATTGCCACGCTTTTTCCTCAGCTTAAAGATATGAATTTTGTCGATGGTATGCTTGATGGCATTATGGGGGCGAGCGATTCTAACGAGGCTCAAATTCTTTTTGATTTGTTTTGTGAATTTGCCGATGCAAATTTAGACGATGCGCTTGTTGATGAGTATTTGTGGCGAATTTATCTTTTTTCGACTACGCACAGAACGCTGGGGTATATCGATGATTTTTTGGAGCTTTTTTTAAAGTGCGAGGCTAAAAACAAAGACAAAATTCAGCCCATTGCCTTTATCACAGCAGGGCAGTTTTTACACAAGGCGACGCATAGAGAGCCTGTGAAATTAGCCTTAGCGATACTTGGCGTTTCGTATTTAAATGACGAGGAACTATCTTTGTATAGCCTTTTTGGCTTGGCTGATGAGTTTGCAAACTATGTCGCTGTGGCTTTAAAGCGCAACGAGCGCAATGATATCATTTGTCAGCTTATAAAAAAAGTCAAGGGCTGGGGGCGGATACAATACCTGAATTTTTTAGAGGTAAAAGACGAGCAAACGCGCGAGTGGCTGCTTTTTGAGGGCTACAAATGCGATATAAACGACAACTACACCGCGCCTCTTTGTATGCAAAAGGGCAATTTGCTGGGCTTTATCAAGGAAAGGGGTTTTGATGAAGCACTCTATGATGCTACGGCTGCTATGTTTGATGCCTTGATGGGTTCTGGCAGCGGACCGCATAAAATCACCGAGTATGAGGACTATGATGAGACTTTTAGCCTCTTTTTTGCGCACAGCAAGGGCGTGCAAATGAACGCTCAACGCTTTCGCATTTTGTTAAGCCTTAACACTCATTTGGAAATTTACAGCGAAGACGATGAAAACGATGAAGAAAGCACAGAAAACGAGGAAAGAGACTTTGCGAAAAAATACGCGGCGCAGTTTTTAGCCTTGGTGCGTGAGATAGCCTTTGAGCGCGACATTGACTGGCAGGGGCTTGTTTTGAGCGACATTTTTGATTATAACCACAGAAAAATCGCAGCGAAATTAGGCATTGACATTTGGAGAGAATTTTACACGCACGCCTTGAAAAATAAGGACTTTAACGAGTGGTATGAGCTAAGCAAAACAAGAGACATACACCGCTACAAAGAGCTTTGCGAGCTGGTAAAAAGCCGTTTTGATTTAGAGGCGATGAAAACAGAGCCAAAAGATGAGCTGGGAATGCACTCTAAATTTAACGCTTATAGGGATTTAGAAATGGTTGTGCAAGGTTTGAGGGATTTTGATGAAATTTTTGGCGTAGAACTTGTCGAAACACTCTTACAAAGCCCCGTTACGCGCAGTAGAAATATGGCTTTAAACACCATAGAATCGTGGGAAAAGAGCTTTCATCTCATACCACAATCCTTGCTTAAAATCATCATCAAAAACGCCCCCAAAGAGCCAAATGAAAGCGTTTTCAAACGCTACAAAGTGCTTTTGGATAAATACCAAAATGATTAAATTTTTGTGCTTTTTTGATGAATTTCAAGGCAAATTTGCTTTTTAAGCCTAGCGTTTGTTTGAGAATGCTTTGCAAAATTTAAATTTTCATCAATCACAGCCATTTTGCCTTAGTGGTAAAACTTATGGAAAGCCAAATTTTGTAGCTTGGTATAGCCAAAGCCTGTTCTATCTCTTCTCTTATCGTATCTAGGCTCGCCACAGAGCCTGCAAAGTCCCTATCCACAAGTATGTTTATCTCTACCATAAAAAAACGCCCCGATTTTGCCGTGTGCGTGTCATAGTCCTTAAAGCCGTGCTTTGCGCTCACTTCTTGCATAAGCTGCGTGATACGCTCATCAAGTGCGGGCGGGGCGAGCATCACTAAATCCTTGAAATTCGCCACAGCGATTTTAAGCGGGCTTACGCAAAGGGCAAGCGAAAGCACAGCCAGCAAAAATGGGTCGATATAATGAGAAAATTTATCAATAAAAAACACAAAATCAAGCCAAAATTCGTGGATAAAAGATAAATTTGAAAGGGTGTTTAAATTTGTCAAATTTTCGCTTAAATTTAGGGCGTTTGTCGTGGCGTTTAAGGCTTTTGAATTTGCTAAATTTTCGCCCGCCAAAGCTGAAATTTGCGACACGCTTAAATACACCAAACCAAACGCCGCAATCGCCCCAGCATAAAGGGCGCAGTCAATTTTCCACTCGGTGTTATCAACGCGTATTAAATCAGACTCCAAAGCCCTGCACGCCTGCCTTGTGTAGATAAAAAGCACAAAGCAAAACACCAGCGCAAAGCCGCTATACACCGCCACGCCGCCAAATTCTACCTCATATCCGCCGCTAAATAAGTTAGAAACGGCATTGATAAAGGCATAAACGCACACAAGCACGAGAACAAGGGATTTGAAAAGATTTACCATAGGCTCAAAACGCACATAACCAAACTGAAAAATCTCATCATCGTCCTTGTAAATGTAGCGCGAAGTAACCACGCTCAAAGCCCCAAGCCCCACGCTCACAAGGCAGACAAAGCCGTCAAACACCACAGCCAGCGATTTCGCCCACACGCCAAAGCCCACGCCAAAAACCGCCAAAACAAGCGCGCTCAACATAGAAACTTTAAGCACGCGTTGTTCTTTAACGCTTTGTGCTTGAAAACTCTGCTCCACGCTTTCATTTATGGGAAGATAATCGCGCACACTTTTGATAAAAGGGCGTTTCAGCTCAAAAGGCTTGCCAAAGGGCAAAAGATTTTGTTTGTCGTTTGGGTTTAAATTTTTGCTTTGAGAGGTGTTTGAATTTGCCTTTTTATGGGCTATGCTTTGTTTGTCGCTTAAATTTTTAGCTATGCTGGGCTGAGCTGAATTTTTCATAGCCTTTTGAGCTGAATTTTGCCTTGCTTTGTGCTTTAAATTTTGAGTGTTTTTATCATTTTTCATCGCTTTTCTTTGTCTAAAAATGCCTTATTTAGCCTTAACTTTGCTCAAAAACACTCACAAAATCTCCCTTTGTCCTTTGGCATCAGGTTCGCTCAAAACGCCCATTTGCGCAAGCTGCTCGATGATATTTGCCGCGCGGTTGTAGCCTATTTTAAGCCGCCGTTGCAAGTAAGAAATGCTGGTTTTTTTATCCTCCAAAATCACAGCCTTTGCCTGCTCGATAAGCTCATCTAAGCCTTCGCCGTCTAAATTCTCGCCTCCAAAGTTGCCAGCGTTGCTAGCATTTGAGCTATCTTTTAAGAAATTTTCATCATACTCCACAGCTTGTTGCGCCTTTAAAAATTCTACGATTTTTTCTATTTCCATTTCGCTCGCAAAAGGCGCGTGCAAACGCACTAAATTACTCGTTCCTGGGGGAGTAAAAAGGCTATCGCCCCGTCCTAGCAAACTTTCAGCACCTTGTGCGTCCAAAATCACCTTGCTATCCACTCTTTGCCCCACTTTATACGCAAGGCGGCTTGGTAAATTCGCCTTTATCAGCCCCGTTACGACATCAACGCTTGGGCGTTGCGTGGCTACGATTAAGTGAATTCCGCTCGCCCTTGCCATTTGAGCCAGCCGTCCTATGTAAAATTCAACATCTTTGCCCGCCGTCATCATCAAATCCGCCAGCTCATCGATGATGACGACTATGAAAGGCAACGGCAACAAGCCAAGTTCGGCACATTTGTCGTTGAAATTCTCTATGTTTTTGGTGCGCGCTTCTGCCATCAGCTTGTAGCGGCGTTCCATTTCGGCAACCATATTAGAAAGCGCAACGATAGCCTTTTTGGGGTCTGTTATGACAGGCGTTAAAAGGTGCGGAATGTCATTATAAATGCTAAATTCAAGCATTTTGGGGTCTATCATCATCAAACGCAAATTTTGCGGGCTGTTGCGATAAAGCAGGCTTAAAAGCATAGCGTTTATCCCCACGCTCTTGCCAGAGCCTGTTGTGCCAGCGATTAAAAGGTGTGGTAGCTTTTTTAAGTCGGTTATAAAGGCGTTGCCGACTATGTCCTTGCCCAAAGCTATGGTTAAAGGGCTTTTTGCGGTTTTAAACACTTCGCTTTCTAAAATTTCGCGCAGATAAATCGTTTGAATTTGCTCATTTGGCACTTCAATGCCCACGACATCTTTACCAGGAACAGGCGCTTGTATGCGTATGGAAGTGGCGCGAAGTGCCATAGCTAAGTCATCTTGCAAACTTAAAATGCGGCTAACCTTGACATCAGCACTTGGGCGAAACTCAAAAGTCGTTACCACAGGACCTGTGTAGGTGCTGATGACATCACCACCGATTTTAAAACGGCGCAATTTTTCAAGCAAATCATAAATTTTTTTATCGATTTCTTGCTCGTTTATTTCTAAATGATTGTTACTTGGGCGCACCAAAAAGTCAAGTGGCGGGAGTTTGAAATCCTTTGGTGGCTCTATCTTGCCTTTTTCTAGGCTGTTTAAAAGGGCTGTGTTGTCCTCAATCTCCGTTTTTATGGCAGCCTTGCTTGAAAAATTACCCCGAAAGCTCGGCTCGTCAAATTCGCCCACTTCTTTCACCACAGGCACGAATTCATCGCTCTCATCGCTATAAGCTGGCTTTTGCGGCGGCTCTTTTTCGATGACTTCAAAGGGCTTGCTTTCGTCTTTTGGGGCTTTGCTTATTAGCACTTGGTTGCGCTCAAAGCTTGGCGTGTCGAAATTTGGCTCGCTTTGGCTTACCTTTGGCTTTAAAAATTTCTCTGGCACATAGGGCTTTGCGGGCTTTTGCGGCAATGAAATGCTCTCATCGCTTTCAAATTCAGCCTTACTCATAAATTTTTGCAAATTCTTGCTTTTTGGCGTGTCGAAATTTGGCTCGCTTTGGCTAAATTCGCTCTCAAACTGCTTGCGCAACTCCTCAGCTATCTCATCTGGCGTGCGTCTTGGCTCGGGCTTGTATTTTTTCGCAAACTCATCTTCTTTTGCAGGCTCGTTTTGCGTGCGTTTCACAGGCTCGATGAAAGGAATTTCACGCTCGTTGATTTCATTTGTCTGGCTTAAATTCAGCTCAACTTCGCTCTCATCGCTAGGAAATTCAGCTTGTGCGGGCTTTTGGGGTGTTATTTTGCGCTCTTGTTCGCTTTCAAACTCGGCATTTTCATCGCTTAAAGGCTCATCTTGCAAAGTAGCTTCATCTTGCTTGTCGCTTTCTTGCTTGATTTTAGGCTCATCGCTCGTTTCTTTGCCCCCGAAAAACTCGCTTATAGCGGTTCTTATCCTTTCATCAAGCCTTGCAAACACGCTTAAATCAACCTTTACACCAAAGACAAGCTCGACAAAGCGCGGAAAAACAAGCACCAAAGCGCACAAAAGCAAGGCTATGCTCAAAAAGCCCGTGCCAAGTCGCCCCAAAACAAAGCCCACTATGGTGTAAAGCACTTCTGGTATGTAGCCAGCGTCTTTGTTAGCGTCCTTTGCAAAGAGTGCAAAAAGCAGCATAGCCGCCACAAAGGCTATGCAAAGCCCTATGAACTCGCTCTTTTTGATATTATCAGGCTTGTAAGCCCTTTTGTAAAAGATGAAATTCAAGGGCAGCAAGGCAAAGGGATAAAAAAGCCCAAATTCGCCAAACAAAAAGCGATTAAGCCAACCCAAACCGCCCCAAACTCCCAAAATCTCGGGCATAAACGACACAAAACACAGATAAAAAAGCACAAAAGTCGAGCCGATAAAGATGAATTCTTTTTTGATGAGCATTCCTTTTTCGTTTTTTAAAAAAGCCATTATAGCTAAATAAAGCTAAAATTCAACAACACTAGCGCATTTTTCCAAAAGCTTCGCACAGAGTTTGAGAATTTAAGGCAAGCATTAAATTTGCAAATGGCTTTTAGCTTTAAATTCAGCTTAAAATTTGCATTTTATCGCTTGTCTTTAAAATTCGCCCTAAATTTAAATATAAATTAAATTTTTTACAACCAACCCTTTTTCTTAAAAAACAGCACGGGCAAGATGATAGACACTACCATAACGATAAGCACTATCGGGTAGCTATACTCCCAGCGCAGCTCAGGCATAGTGTCAAAATTCATTCCATATATCGTGCCGATGAGCGTTGGAGGCATCATCGCCACAGTCGCCACAGTGAAAAGCTTTATCGTTTTGTTTTGCTCGATATTGATTTGGCTTGCCAAAATGGTTTGTATGTTGTCCAGCACATTGAGCTGTGAAACACCAAATTCCACAAGCGAATTCAAGTCTTTTAGGACTATGGTGAGGTTTTGCTTGGTGTATTTGTCGATTTTATCGCTCTTTAAAAGCGAAGTCATCGCTCGGCGCTTGTCAAAAAGGGAATCCCTCACGCGCATATTTAGCTCTTGCAGCTCAGAAATAGAACGCAGCATTTTGTCATAAATAAATTCACTCTGCTTTTCAAGCACCGACACACGCAGCCTTCGCGCCTCTTTGTCTATGCCCTCCAAAATGTCAGCGTCCTTTTCCACGCGCACTTCAAAGATTTTGTCGATAATGTCAAAGCCGTCCTCGAAATTTTTGGGGCTTGCCAAAACACGCGCTTGAATTTCCTCAAAGGCGTAAAATTCATTATAACGAATAGTAAATAAAATGTGCTTGTAAGCGATAAAAGTAACGGTTTCGTTGGTAAGCTCAAATACGCCATCGCGCACATCGCGCACGAGAAAGTGCGTGTTTATGGTAACTGTGGTGCTGTCCTCCCAGTAACGCGAGCTGTGCTCGATTTCTTCGCGCTCTTCTTTGTCGGGAATGTCCAAATCATAGTGCTTTGAGATATAGCTTATCTCGCTCAAAGTAGGATTCAGCAAGTCAAACCAAAGGATTTTTTCGGGCAAGGTGTCGCCTTGTATGTCAAAGAAAATGCGTTGCACCAAGCTGTTGTGCGCTTTTTTGTAAATCGTTATCATCTTCGCCCCCTTTGTTATGATTTGTTATTATACACAAATTTAGGGGAAATTTGGAATTTGCAGTGCGCAAAATCTGCAAAAAATTTAAAAGGCGAATTTAACAAAAAATTGAGTTAAATTCAAAAGGCTTTTTCTAAAAAAGTGTGAATTTATAGAAAATGTGAATTTGCGAAAAGTGTGAATTTTGGGCGGAATTTTTTATCATCGCAAAAAAGACAACACGGAATTTTTTATCATCACAAAAAAGTAAGGTGCATTTCTCATCATCACGCGCCTTGCAAAAGCAAGCTGCAAGCCTTGCAAGCTGGGCAATCCTAAAATTTAAGCCTTGCTTTACTCACGGATTGCCCTGCTTTGAATTTATGGTTTTGAATTTAAAAATTCAAAAAAAGGGCGATGAAATCACCACCCTAAATTCACGCCGCCATTTGTGCCTAGCTTGTAGTTTGCTTCTTTGCCTGTTTCTATGGCAACCTTGCAAACATCGCCCACTGCGACTTCGCCGCTGAGAATTTTAGCCTTTGAAGTTTGAGCGCTTTTGGTTACTTGCACTCTCCCTGAGCCACATTCATAAATGGCGTTTGCATCTAGCCTGTCGGCAAAGGTGATTTCCTTGTCCTGCATAGCCGCTACGACAAGCGGATAAAGCGTGTTTAAAAGGTCAGTGGATACAGCTTTTGAAATCTGCCCCATAGCCTCTTCGTTAGCTTTCACGCCGCCATCTTTCAAAGAAAGAGTGAGAGTAAGCGTGTTGGCAAGTTTGACTTCCTTTGTAGCAAAGAGTATCATTTGATAATCCACCACCACATCGGCTTTGCTTGCCTTTGAGCTTGCGCTTGTCGAGGCTACGCCGCTACTTGATGAGCTGCTTTTGCCTAAATCTCGCAAATTGACAATCAGCATATAATCAGTGCCTAAAATGTTGCCAAGTTTATAGACATCTTCGCTTGATGCGTCTTCGCTTTCGATGAGCTGCTTTTCTGCCTTGTAATACGCGTCATTTTTGCGGTCAAGGACATTGAATTTCTTGCTCTGCACTAAGTCATTAGTGAGTCTTCTTTGCAAGGTTTCGCCCAACTCTTTAAAGCGTGATGCATTGATGATGGTTACGCTTGGTTTTTTGCTGCGCTCAAACAATGTCTTATAGACATTTACGCGCACCATATACCAGCCATTTGGCTCTATATTGACACTTATTATGTCATAAGAGTCGATGCGCCCCTTTGTCGCCGCACTCATTTGGGGATTAGTCAGCACAGTGCCAAACAAAGTAGGCACTTCCAAAGACTGCAAATTCAAATTTTTCTCAGCACTTAAACCTTTGAGTTTAGAAATGGCTTCCAAAACAGCGTTTCGTGTCGCTATTTCTTTGGTTTGCCCGCTGCCTTCGCCTGTTGAAGTTTTGATAAAAGTGCCATCGCGCGTAGTGAGCGAGCTGCCTATTTCAGCACTAAAAGCGGTTCTTGCAGCAGGCGTTATGTTTAAGTCGATGATTTCGACATTGTCGCTGTCTGTGGGCGTGCCGACTATTTTTTGCTGTGGCGCAGCTTGGGCTAAACTAAGCCCAAAAAGCGCACAAAAAGCACTCAAAAATAACTTTCTCATCGCCTATCCTTACCAAGTAACGGATTTTTTGTCGCCCGTTTTGTTGATGGTTTGCTCATCTTCCCAGTAAGCTAAACCGCTGGTTAAGTCAGTAACTGAAAGATAAAAGAAGTATTCAGCTTGAATTTTGCCATTTGGTAGCTTGACATTGTCTTGGCGAATCTTGCCCGCAAGCGAAAAGTCTGGCGAAATAAGCGTGCCTTTTTTCGCAATGGTAGCTTGGTTAAACTCATCATCATCGCGAAGTTCGCGCACATCTTTACTCATCGAATCCCTTGCTCCGCCAGCAGCCACTGCTGTTGTCAGCACAAATTTACCGCTCTTTCGCAAGGCGATAGTGATTTTGGAGATGAGCTTATCCGTGTCGATACGCTGTGGCGTGTCATTTACGATACGCCCTATGGCGATAACCTTGCGCTGATTTGGCGCGATATTTGCAAAAGCTGGGTCGCGCAACATACTTTGTATCATCGTATCAGCGGCGTTTTCAAAGTCTTCTCTGTCAAGCCCGAGTGTGAGCGAATCACCTTGTTTAACCTGCCCTGATTTGCCGTCTGTATAAACAGGCGTTGAAGAGCAAGCAGCCAAAAATACCCCCGCCAAAGCGGTTGAAACGAAACATTGAAATTTTGTCATTGTATATCCTTTGTTTGAGATTATTTTTTACGCAAATTAAGAGTAAAATCAACAGACTCTTTGTTTGTCGCTACTCTTTGGAGTAGATACTCTTTGTTTTTTTTGAGTTTAAGTGTGATAAACTCACCATCAGTTGGGGCTTTAAGCACAAATTCATCTTCGTCTTTCCACGAAACTTTGTATTCAAGCTCCACATCTTTGTCGTTAAGCAACACTAGCTCAAATTCAAGCAAGCCGTTGGCGTTGGTGCGGTAGTTAAAAGCCTTAACTATGCTTTTATCCACCTTGATAAAGTTGATTTTCTCCGCCACGCGCTTTTCAAAGGGGCTTAACTCCTTATCGGCGCACGCCACAAAACACAACGCACAAAGCGTCAAAGCCAAAAATGTTTTTTTCATCATTTCTCCTTATCTTTGTATAAGCCACACCACGCTAGGGCTAGCTCTACTGAAACTTCTCACTACAATCAGCAAATTTTTATCGGGCAAATCGCTTTCAAACACGCTCGTGCCGTCATCTGCTTGAATTACAACTCGTCCTTTGTTTTCTATCATCACAATTTTAGCGTATTTTGGTAAAGAATTCCAAAACCGCACATCAGCTCTTGTCGTGGCGTTTGTAAAAATGTTTGCCGCTATGGACAAAAAGCCGCCCGTTGGGTCGTTTTTAGCCACAGCCGCGCTTAAAGTTGTTTTTGCAATCATAGAGCTTAACGCCTTGCCGATGATAAACGGCGAATTTATCTTAAATTCAGTGGCGATGATATTGTCAAAATCCACAAAATCAGCCGTTTTCGCGCCATTTGCTACGAGATAATCATAAGAATTTGAGCGTTTTTTGAGCACGGGCAAGGCAAGCGGGCTTGAAATGATTTGATTGTCAAAGATAAAAGGCACGCTTATCGCCCACTCATCAAGTCCCGCGCCAAAGCCGCTTTCATAAACGACAAAGACATATTTTTGGAGCGATTGCGGGTTGAGTGATTTGGCGTAATTTTCAAAAATGTTGAATTCTTTGTTAAATTCAGCACTATTTTTGTTGATGATAGCCACTTCTTTAAACAAATCCTGCGCCCTTTTGTAATCCCCATCTAAAAAGAAAAACACGCTTGCCATATAAGTCGCGTAAGGATTGACAAAGTCCTGCGTTGTCGCAAAGTCTTTAAGCAAATGTTCGTATCGTGCTGAAATGGTGTTATAGTTGTTGCCCATATTTTGCTCGTAGTTTGCATCTTGCTTTGCTTCGTCAAATTCCTTGCGGTTTGATTCTATTTGCTTGGCAAAATACTCTTTTGCCTTGTCCTGTCTCATCAAAGCGCGGTTAAATTCAACTCTTGCGTTGGCAAAGTCTTTTAGACTCATAAAATTTAAGCCCTTATAGACATTTACCATTATGCGCTCATACAATGAACCCTCATAATCAAGCACGCTTTCGTTAAGAACGGCTGATGCGACACTTTTCATGCCTTTGGTGGCTAAGCCTTGCAAATCTACATCGTATTTGTAGGCTTCTTCTGCCTTGTCGAAAAAATAATTACTCAGCTTTAACTCATCACAATGCCTTGCTAATGCGCCTACATTTAGCCCTGTGTAAATGGTATCATCGTTTTTATCTACCTTTGCGCGCTTGTCTTCAAAAAAACTATTATCACAATAAGCGTTTTTTAGGGCTTCTTCGTAAAAAAAGTTGTCCGTGCTGTGATTCGCACAAGCACAAAAAAAAGCATTTACAGCAAGCAAGGTGGCAAAAAGTGCGCTTTTTTTCATTTCACAAACCCAAATTTAAGAATTACAAAAGCAATGTTAGCACAAAAAGGTTGCATTTTATTGTAAAAGTTGCAAGATGCGTTGGCTGTGAATTCATCTTTTGTTTTAAAGGCGAGTTTTATTCATTCTCCTTGAAAGCCGTTATTTTTATAAATAGGAAAAAATTTATAAATAAAATAAACAAAAACAAAAAGCACGAGCAAGGCTGGAATGATAATATAAAAAGAGTAAGCAAACAAGGCTAAAAAGCTTCTTGAAAGTGTGGCAAAAAAAAGCGCGATAAAGCTTAATCTCGTGCCACAAGAAAGGTTAAAAATTTGATTTTGCGTATGTTTGAGCGAAACGGTGTTAAAAACAAAAAGCACGAAAGCCAGCAAAACAAGCAAATTTAAAGCGTGAGTTGCAAAACTAAGATAAGAAATATCAAGCAAATACACAAAGCCCAGCTCTATATAAACAAGGCTTAAAGACAAAAACAAAAGATAAAGTATCAAGGTATAATGTGTCCTAAAAAACACACTATAATGCCAGCTTGAAAGACGCGATAAAAGCGAAAAGCCTACACCAAAAGCCAAAAAGGCGTTTAAATTTGCACTTTTGCCCCACAAAATAGCCACTATGAAAACAAAAAGCAAAAAGCAGGATATATTTTTCAGCACAGCATTTGGCAAAAAGCTTAAATTTGGGTTTGATAAGCTTGATAGAGCATCATTACCCAGCACAAGACTTACCCTAAAACTCACCACAAGCGTAGCCAGCACGCAAAGATGAATATAAGCATAATCTAAATTCAGCTCGTAAGCAAAATTTTTCAGCAAACTTAAAGCAAAAATTCCAAACAGCACAAGCACAAGGGCAATGTTTTTTGTGTTTTTTGATTTGATAAGCCAAAGGCAAGCTTGACAAAGTAAAATAAACCAAAAAAGGCTCATAATCCCATAAGAAAGCGTAAAATCAAAGCTCAAAAATGCAAAATCAAAGCTAAAAATCTCAGCCACAAAAGCAAGACATAAAAGCACAAAAAGGCTGATACTTAAAGGCTTTAATGAGCTTTTTACCTCACACCAAAGTGGCAAAGCTGTGAGTAAAAACCCAGCAAAAGCCGCGCCCAAAAAGCTCTGCAAAAAGATAAATTGATGCAAATTTATAAAAACACTTGGCGCAAATATAAGCCCCAAACACGCTAAAATAGCAAAGACAGCACCGCTCATAAAAAATATCCGCAAAGGATAAGCAAAAAAATCACTCAAAATAAATCCTATCTTTAAAATGCTCTTTAATGTGTGCGTTGATAAAGGTTTCATCTCTTTGCGCGAAAGGCTTTGCAATGCGTAAGCGTTTTTCAACACCCATAAATTTAGGCTTTAAAAAGTAAATTTCATCGCTTAATAAGCACGCTTCAAAGGCATCGTGCGTAACAAGCAAGGCTGCGTAATTTTGGCTTTTGATTTTATCCATAAGCCTGTGAGTAAGCACTTTTTTTATATTAAAATCAAGCCCAGAAAAAGGCTCATCAAGCAAAAACAAAGGCGCATTGTAAGCAAGCGCACGCACAAAAGCCACTCTTGCACGCATTCCACCGCTTAACTCGCTTGGGTATTTAAGCGCGTCTTTTTCGTCCAAAAAAAGCTGTTTAAATTCATCTAAAATCCACGCTTTATTTGGCTTTTTCATCACCACAGCCACATTTTCAAGGGCGTTTAAATTCTCAAACAAAGAATGCTCTTGGAAAACAAAGGCGGATTTTTCACCCTTAATAAAACCGCTTTCATACTTTAAAATCCCAGCCACGCAAGCAAGCAAAGTGCTTTTGCCACAGCCACTTGCCCCAAAAAGCGTGATGAGTTCGCCTTTTTTAAGGTGCAAGTTAAAATCCTTGATGATTTCATTTTGAGCGATTTTGTAGTATAAATTTGAAATTTCAAGCATATTTGCCTTTCAAATTTAACTTTTTACTCAATTTAGCTTTAAATTTCATCAAATTCACCTTTCTAGCCACGGCAAAAGCGTGATTTTAAGCACCTTTATCACTAATGCTTCAAAAAGCAAAATCAAGCCCACCATAAGCACAACAAAGGCTAAAATTTGCGTAGTATCAAGCAAATTTCTCGCATCGTTGATTTGCGCGCCCACGCCATCACTAGCACCCAAAAGCTCTGCCATTATCACTACCTTAACGCCCATAGCAAAAACTATGCTAAAATTACTCAGCAAAAAGGGCAAAATGGACGGCAAATAAAAAATTTTAAGCCTTTTCAAAAGGCTAAATTTATACGCTTTGCACACTTGGCTTAATTTTGAATTTAAGCTTAAAACGCTGATAAAACTTGCTCCAAAAGATAAGGGCAAAACGATGATAAAGCCCGTAAATACCACGCTCACACCGCCAACACCAAACCAAAAAAGTGCCAAAACCACCCACACGATAGGCGCAATGCCTTGCAAAATATCCACCACAGGCTTGATAAAGGCTGCAAAGCTTTTGAAATTTGCCGCGATTGTGCCTAGCATTACTCCACACAAAAAGCCCAAAAAAATGGCACTTAAAACCCTTTGTAAGCTCATCAGTAAGGCACTTTGCTCGCTAAAAAGTAGTTCATAAGCCCTTTTTAGCACTTCAAGCGCACTTGGCAAGATAATCGGACTTGCAAAATGCGCCCCAAACTCCCAAATGCCCATAAAAAAGCAAATCACACCCAAAGTATGAAAGGCACTGAAAAAATGCCCCAAAAGCGCACCAAAAACGCCTTGCTTTTGCTTAATGCCATTTTCTAAAATCATCACTTACCTAACAAAATTCATCATAAAAAGAAATTTTTATCGGGCATTTTTCCACCTAAAAATTTAGGGTTCATTTCAAAGATGATTTCATAAAATTTCATCAAATCATCAGCCACTTCGCTCGCCTTTAAAGCCACCATATTTGCATAGGGTATGGAAAGTTTTATGGCTGCTTGTGGGGCTGGTAGATACTGCGCTCCAAGCTGTGCGGCACTATCTTGGTTTGCCTTTATCCATTTTACCGCATTTTGCAAGTCCTTGTGAAAGCTCTCAAAAAAGGGCTTGTTTGCTTCATAATACGCCCCATTTACGATAAGCCCAGCTTGCGGAACACTCATACCAAAAACCTTTTGCCATTCATCTTGCATAGAAATTTGCCGATAAACACTAATGCCGTTTTTCTTTGCCATAAGCGTGAGTGCTGATGCAAGCGGTTCTTGTGAAAGCACAGCATCAAATTCATCTTTGGCGATGAAAAGTTGCGCTGCTTGTGGCGGATTTGCGGCGTAGGTGATTTTTATTTTGTCTTTATTAACGCCTATTTTCTTGCAAAGCGCGGCAAAAACTATGTCAGGCATATCGTTTTTAAAAGGCATAATGATATGCTTGCCCTCCAAATCGTGTAGAGTTTTTATGCGCTCATCGCGCGTAAAAATATAGTTTAAGCCATTTGTAAGTATGTTAAACACCTTTATATCAAGCCCTTGATGAGCTAAATTTATGCCGACATTTGACGGAGCTGCACTTAACACAAAATCTCCACTCGCAAAGCCTACTCTTAGCTGGTCTGGGGTGTTCCAAATTTTAAGCTTTAAATCCTTTTGCTTTCGCGCTTCCCCTCTTTGCGTAGCTACCGCAAGACTTAATGCAATGAGTGCTGGTGCGCCCCAAATAGTAAGTGTATCTTTGCCAAAAGCTAAATTTGGCAAAGACAAAGTTGTCAAAGTTGCCAAGCTCAAAGATGAGCTTTTTTCTAAAAAGTTTCGTCTGTTCATTTTTTATCCTTTTTGTTGAATTTTTGTGCTGAATTTCTCATTTTTTGCCCTTTTTGTCTAAAAATTGCCGTGAATGCTGACATAAAATGTCCGCCCCGGTGCGTTGATGATAGCCGTTGGCGCGATGGCTTCCACATGCGAAGCACTGATATACTCGCTATATGTTTTATCTAAAACATTATCCACGCCGAAACGAAGCCCTATTTTATCATACAAACTTATGCCCGCATAAATATCAAGCAAAGCAAAGCCTGCTTTATCTCTATCTATGCCAATCCCTTTATTTGTGTCATCATCTCGCCTTGTTTGTTTTGCCACAGCTCTTAAAGCCGAGCCTACATTAAATTTACCAAAAAAGGCGTAATCCTCATAATCCAAGTTAAGCTGCGCTTCAAGCGGGCGGATTTGATAAAGCGGGCGTTTGTCCGTGTCATTTTGCCCGCAAGCTGCCCATAAATTTAGCTTTGCTCCAAAATTACCCCAAAAATTGAAAGCTACATTTGCATTTGCGCTAAACACTCTTGCATCAACATTGCGCGTGATGATATGCTTGCGGTAGTTTGCTTGCTGCGTGGCATCAGCGTTTATATAGCTTAAAAATCTATCATAAATAATAAAATCTTTCGCAAAATCACTCATTATATATCCGCCTACGCTGAATGCGTTTTCATTGTATTTTGAGCGCATATATTCGCCAAAAAATTCGCTTTTTATTTGTGTTTCAAATTTGATTTGGTTGCGCCGTTCTGGTTTTAAGAAAGGGTTGCTTACCCAAGCTTGCGCGTGTGCTTGCGCTTGGTTTGGATTTGGCGGATTTATAGCAACAAAGCGTTCATCATTAGTAGGAATACGCTCAATGCTTTGTAAATTTAGGGCATAGCTATGGTTTGAAAAGGGTTTAAATTCATATTTTAAAGCAAGTGAAAGCGCGTCTTTTTTGATATTATCATCAACCTTTTTACCATAATGCGCAAACCACATATTGTTTGCGGTGATTTGCATTTGTCCTTGCGTGGCGACAACGACATCTTTATCTTTGACATTAGCCACATTATAATCATAATGAACGCCTAAATTTAAGGCATTTTGTTCATTAAAGTCAAATTTAATGCTCTCAAAAACGCTCATTTGATGAGCTAAAACATTTGCAAAGCGGTAACCATTATGTGTAAAATCGGGCATTGTTGTGCCATTCATCATAAATCTTTTGGCTAAATGTCTATCTTGTGTGTAAAGTGCGCCAAATTCATTATGAATGCTTTGCCACGAAATGTCATATCTAGCATTTATATCAAATATCTGCCTTTTAACTTTCATCTTTGTTTTAGCTTGTGCTGTTGGACGCAAGTCGTAGTTGTTTGCTCTCCTTGAAATGTCTCTATAAAGTGCGCTCAAATTTAAGGTGTTGCTTAAATCTTCCTCTCCTAAACGATAATCAAACTTAAAAATATATCGTTTTGTATCGACAGGGTCCATTACATAATGAAGCTGTTTATCATCTATGATATCATCAAACAAAAAAGTAGTTTTAAACTCATTGTAAGAGTTTAACACAAGTCCTAGCATAGCGTTTGCGCCTGCTCTTTTGTAGCCAAAATTTACCTTGTTGCCATCGCCATCTTTGTATGAATTTGCTTTGGTGTAATGCGCATTTAATGCTCCATATACTTTGCTTGCTCTAAATTTAGCAAGCAAAGTATTGTAGGTAGAATTCCCATAAATACCGCTGGCAAAATGAAAAGGATTAAAGGCGTTGTCAAGAGTGTTTGTAACGCTATGATAATCACGCAAGGTGTTATCAAATTGATTTTCTACCTTATGCGAAAGAGCATTCATCGGTGTGATGAGTGGGGGCGGAGAAAAGGACACTAGGGGCTTGATTTGATTTGAGTTTGCCAAATCATCAGCAAACAAAGGGCTTAAAATAAGTGTTGAATTTAACATTAAGGCAAAATTCAATGCCAAGACAAAAGAAATAAATTTTCTTAACATTATGAAAACCTTTCTAATAAATTTTATCAAAATTATATAAAATTCTAACTAAGAAATTTATTGATTTGTGTTAATTTTTACGATTTTTTTGTATTTTTTTAAAAAACGAAAGAAAAAGCTCCGCCGAAAAAGACGGAGCAAGGCTTTAAGCCTTTTTAAGGGTAAGCCTTGAAAAGAGTTTAAATTTTTTAAGGCGTTTAAAAAAAATTTAAACGCCTTAAACTTGCAAATGCAAGTTAGATGAAAGATACAGCTAAAAAGCCCAAAGCCACGCTTAATACGATGGCAAGGACGCCGGGGACTAAAAAGGCGTGGTTGAAAATGTATTTGCCTATTCTCGTTGAGCCTGTATCGTCCATTTGCACCGCACCAAGCAGTGTTGGGTAGGTTGGTAGCACGAAAAGTGCGCTCACAGCGGCAAAGCTAGCCACAAGTATGTAGGCATTGCCCGCATTGTCAGAGCTTATGCCAAGGGCGACAATCACAACAGGCACGATAGCCTTTGCTGTGGCTGCTTGTGAGTAAAGCAAGGTGCTGGCAAAGAAAAACGCCACAGCTAAAAGTGCTGGATAGCTTGTAACCAAGTCAGCCGCAAGGGTTTCGATACTCTTTGTGTGTCCTGCGACAAAGGTATTGCCAAGCCAAGCCACACCGAAAACGCACACGCACGCTACCATACCACTTTTGAAAACTGATGAAGTTTCAGGGATTTTGCTCGCATCGACTTTGCAAAAGATGACGATGAGCGTAGCTATGGTGAGCATTGCGCTCATTATGGCTGCATCTCGTGGCACGATGACATTTGCGATTAAAACAGGCTCGCCGCCGATTTTAGAAATAGCAGTTGCATAAAGCACCACAAAAAGAACGCCTAAACAAAAGAAAAGCACAGAAAGTTTCGCACCCTCTGGGAGTTTCATATTTTGCGCGCCAACAGGGGCTTTGACAAGTCCTTTTTTGAGCCTTTCTTTATACACAGGGTCTTTTGAAAGGTCTAAATCAGACAACTTGCCGATGATAAGGGCTGTAAGCATACAAGCGACAAAGGTTGTTGGTATCCAAATAGCTAAAAGCAAAGGATAGCTCCACCCCAAAGGCTCTAAAACGCCTGTCATATAGACAACCGCCGCACTCACAGGGCTAGCTGTGATGGCGATTTGTGATGAAACCACAGCGATGGAAAGCGGCACGCTAGGCTTTATGTTTTGCTCTTTTGCCACTTCAACGATAACAGGTATCATCGAAAATGCGGTGTGTCCTGTGCCTGCAAGTATGGTTAAAAAGTAAGTAACCGTTGGGGCAAGGAAGTTGATATATTTGGGGTTTGAGCGCAAAATGCGTTCTGCTATTTGCACCAAATAATCAAGCCCGCCCGCAAGCTGCATAGCTGCAATCGCCGCGATAACCGCCATAATGATGAGAATAACATCCCAAGGAATGGCGCCCGGTTTCATACCAAGGCAAAGCCCTAGCACGATGACTCCCAAACCGCCCGCATAGCCGATAGCTATGCCACCAAGGCGGATACCTAAGAAAATCGCGCCTAAAAGCACGATGATTTGTAAAATGAGCATAATGTCCATAATGTCCTCCTATTATTACTCTTTTCTTTTTTGTTTCATTTGTGGATTGAGCATATTTTGTGGGTCTAAAATCTTGTCAATCTCCGCTTTTGGCAAATAGCCTTTTGCAAGGCAAATTTCGCCGACTGCTTTGCCTGTTTCGAGTGCTTCTTTTGCTATGCTTGCTGATTTTTCATAGCCTAGCACAGGGTTAAAGGCTGTAACTATGCCGATAGAGTTAAGCACAGATTGTTTGCAAGCTTCTGGGTTTGCAGTAAGGTGCTTAATGGCTTTGTTTGCCAAAGTGTTCATCGCATTTTCTAAAATCACTAGCGAGTTAAACAACGCATAAGCAATGCCCGGCTCAACAGCATTAAGCTCAAATTCGCCTCTTTCAGAGCAAAGCATTATAGTTGTGTCGTTGCCGATGACTTCATAGCAAGCTTCTTGCACGACTTCGCAGATGACAGGATTTACCTTGCCCGGCATTATCGAGCTGCCCGGTTGCATTTTAGGTAGGTTGATTTCGCCCAAACCGCAGCGAGGACCTGAATTCATCAGCCTTAAATCGTTTGCGATTTTGTTTAAGCGCACCGCAGCTGTTTTTAAAGCCCCGCTTACAAAGACAAAGTCCGCAGTATCTTGCGTAGCAGCGATTAAATCATCAGCTGGCTTGAATTCTCCCCCTGTGATTTTGCTTAAATGCTTTTCTACAACATTTTTGTAATCAGGATGGCAGTTAATGCCCGTGCCTATGGCTGTCGCGCCCATATTAAGCGCTTGCATAACGCTTCTTGCGTATGTGAGCCTTTCAATGTCGGCTTTGATATAGCTTGCAAAGGCATTAAACGAGTTTCCCAAAGTCGTAGGCACAGCATCTTCAAGCTCAGTGCGCCCCATTTTAATGTAGTCTTTGAAATCTTTCGCTTTCTTTTCAAGCTCGTTTTTGAGGTTGTCCATAGCTTTGAGCAAATCACCAAGCTTTGTCCAAGTGGCGACTTTGATTGAGCTAGGGTAAGTATCATTTGTGGATTGCCCCAAATTTGTGTGGTCGTTTGGGTGTAGGTATTGATACTCGCCCTTTTTATGCCCCATAGATTCAAGGGCGATATTTGTCAAAACCTCATTGACATTCATATTTGTGCTTGTTCCAGCCCCACCTTGTATCATATCCACGACAAACTGCTCGGCAAAATCGCCAGCTATAAGCCTGTCAGCAGCCTTAGCCAAAGCATCTGCCTTGTCAGCGTCAAGGACGCCTACTTCTTTGTTCGTCAAAGCCGCAGCTTTTTTGATTTGCGCGAACGCCTTGACAAAAAACGGATAATCTTTGAGCTTTCTGCCCGTCATTTGGAAATTATCCACCGCACGGAATGTTTGCACTCCGTAATACACATCATCTGGGATTTCTAATTCACCGATGAAATCGTGTTCTTTTCTTGTTCCCATAGGAATCTCCTTTGAGTTAAATTTAAGACTTGTTTGTCTTACATTAAAATGATAGCTACTTTTTCCTTAAATTTTACTTAAAGCAAATTAACAGAGCGTTAAATTTTATTTTTGTGCGTTTTTAAGAAGTAAAAATTCAAGGCAAAAATTCGCTTTCATACTTATAATGGTAAATTTTAAAGTGTCAGCGCAAAAAAATTTAATAATAAGACTCTCTTTGTCATTTATTTACCCAAATTCACTAAAATATGCTTTTAAATTCAACACAAAGGACAAAAGATGAAAAAATCCATTCTCATCGTAGGTGGCTCTATATCGGGCTTGGCGGCGGCTTTGGTTTTAGCAAGTGCTAAAAATGCGGAGCTGGACTTTGACATTAGTATCGTAGATGACGGCAAGGCGGACTTAAACGCTGTGGCGATTTACAATGTGCCTTTATTTCCCAAAGGCATTGTCGGCAAGGACATCATCGAGCAAACGCGCAAGCAGATTGACGCCTTGCTGAAAGTGAGCTACATAAGCGGCACTATCAACGAAATAAGCGGCTCAAAAGGCGCATTTGTAGGCTCTGGCGAGGGCGTAAGCGTCAAGGCAGACTATGTGGTGCTTGCCACAGGGGCTTCACGCTTTGACATAAAGGGCTTAGGCGACATTGTGCGCCCGCACGAACTGATGAACAAGCCGCACAAAATCCGCCTTGCAACCACAGGCAGGCAGTTAGTTAAAGACGGAGTTTATGCTGCGGGCTTGGCTAGCGGGGTTACGACTATGGTAGCGTGTGCCATAGGTAGCGGTGCGGAGGCAGCTTGCGCTATTTTGAGCGACATAAAAGGCGAAGTGAGCATTATCCACGACACGCCGACAAGTCGCTCATAAATTAACCGCTGTTAATTTTTTTCTTGCCTTTTTTGATTAAAATTTGAGATAAATTTTCAAAAAAGGCAGGTTTATGCAAACTTTGTATCCATTTTTTCTTACGACTCATTTGCTTTGTGCGATTGTGTTTTTGGGCTTTATCTTTACCGATGTCGTGCTTTTGAGCATTTTAAGGCGCACGCTTGGCGACAATGCCTTGCAAAATGTAATGAAACGAGGCACGAAAATAATGCCTATTTGCGTGCTTTTGCTTGTGCTGACAGGCGGGGCGATGATGACGCGGTATTTGGACTTTGGCAGCGGTTTGGCTGGCTTTTTCGGCACGCCCTTGCAAACTTTTTTGAGTGTTAAAATCATTTTAGCCTTGCTTATCGTGGGCTTTGTCATCAACGCTTTGGCGCACAAATTTGTGCTGAAAAAACCAAATCCACTTGGCAACTCCACGCACAAAATCGTTTTCGTGCTGGGCTTTTTCATCGTGGTGCTGGCAAAATTCGCCTTTTTTGTGTGAAATTTAAATTTTTTAGCCATAAAAACTTTGCTTTGCCGTTTTGGCTTGAATTTTATTAAAAATTTAAGTTTATTTTAAGCAAAGCAGTGTTATCATTTAAAAAGGCTTTAAAAAATTTAAAATGCCGTGAAGAAAGGACGAAAATGTCAGTAAAATTCACAACACTTAAATTTAAAGGCGCAAAAATTTGCGAAGCGTTCTCTCTCTCTCTCTCTCTCTCTCGTTAGCTTGTTTTAGTGTCAGCTTTGCGTGGGGCGAAGAACCTACTAAAAAAGTAATTGATTGCACGACAGAAATTTGCGGAACTAGCAAAGGCGAGAGTAAATTTTTTGCCCTGCCGACATATTTTCACAATGTAGATATAAATAATTTTACTAATAACGGCGCTATGACATTTAAAAATCCCGTGTATTTTTCGGCTAATGATAAAGATACTGATTTAAATAATAGAGCTACCTTTACAAACAACGGCTTAATGACTTTTGAAAGCAATGCGGCATTTCAGTTGTTTATGAATAACAACACATTGAATTTTAACGCCGATATGGGCTATGATGACTTGTATGCTGCTGTTAGCGGCAACATTCACAACTCGGGCATAATAAATGCTAATGGACAAATAAGATTTACCGCAGCGAAAGCAGATGAAGGTTTTAATGGATATAGAATTATAAATAATAGTGGTGGCACATTTAATGTAAATGGCAAAACACAAATCGAACAAGTCGTTTGGAATATGGGTAAATTTTGTATTTACAATGAAACGGCGTTTGGAGAAGCATTTTATAATTATACATATACGGGCTTGTTTATAATTGAAAGTCCTACTACTTTTACTTATTGGCTACGCAATGAACAAGGTGCGACACTTATCATCAAAAGCCCAACTGTTATCAATCGGTATTTAGACAATTTTCTCAGTGCGACAACTGAAATCAAAGGCACTACGCTTACGACAACAAATGGGGTTTGGAATTATGAAGGCGGAATTTTTATCTTTTCAGCACTCAACGGACAAATGGGACAGCTTGTTGGAAATTTTACTAACCGAGACAATCAAGGACAAAACGAAGGCAAAGTCATAGTCAATGTGCGTGGTTTGAGTGCTGGAACAAAATATCAAATCATCAACGGAATAACGATACTTTATGAAAAAGATATAGAATTTATAAATGGCACGGGGCAATATCTAGGCAATGGCTGGATATGGATTGATGAAGTTTTTGCGCCCAAAATTTTTCTTACGCTAAATCAGCAGGTTATCAAAAAAGTCCTTGAAAGCAAATTAGTAAGTATGAATGATAGCGACATAATCCAAGCCGTCCTTGACACCGAAACAATGCTCAAAACAAGCATCATCACTCAACCCACAAATATGCTCAAAGCCTTTAAAGCCGACACTTTAAACGCGCCCTTAAATTCAGCCTATGTTACAAGGCTTACCGCATCAAGTGCAAGCATAATGAGCGATGCAAGCAGTTTCGCAAACCCGCTTGAAAAGGCAAGTCAAACGCAGTTTTTCGCCACACCCTTTGGCGGAGTGCTTAAAGGCGATGATTTGAGCGGACATTTGCTCGGGCTTTCAGTGGGGCTTACGCACATAGATGATGATTACATAGCGCAGGGGCATTTTGCTTATGCGAACGGCACAAGCACGCAGGATTTGCAAACTCAAAGCACGCAAATCAATGGAAATTTATTTCAAGTGGGCGGTTTTGGGCGGCTTTTTTACGACAAACTTGAAACAGACATAAACGCGAATTTTATCTTTGCGAAATTTAGCCTTGATAACACTTGGCTTGACAATGGGCTGAATTCAAGCTCGAATTTTAACAACTATCAAATCAACCTTGGTGCTGTGGCTGGCTGGCGTTTTGGCGATGATTTGTCGGTAAAGCCTTTTGCGGGTTTGCAAACTTACTATGAAAATCAAGGCGAATTTAAACAAGATATGTTAAATCTCACAAGCGAGGCTTATAGTGCCTTAGTAATGGACGCAGTTGTGGGCGTGGAGGGGCGATATATCTTTGAAAACGGCGGCTTTGCTTTCGCCAAAGCAAGCTATGAAAACAAGCTTTACAACTCGCACAAAGAAGTTTTTATGCGCGTGGGAACTGAGGCTTTGCGCTATGAAAATGAGAGCTATGACAATGTCGCTAGCTTGAATTTAGGCGCAAGAGTGCTGGCGACAAAGGCTTTAAAGCTCGATATAGAGGGCTTGTATAAGCACTATGACAATGGGGTTGATTATTTGGGCGCGAATTTAAGCGTGAGACTGAGTTTTTAGGCTGCAATCATCTTTGTAGCTGAACTTTAAAAGGCTTTTAAAAGCGTTGATTTTGCGCTTTGTTATATGAGCAAGACTCACAGCTTGCTTTTTGCAAGGCGCGTGATGATGAGAAAAGAATAATAAAGTGTGCTTTGTCTTTTTTTATGATGATGAGTGAAAATGCGCTTTGCTTTTTTGTGATGATAAAAAATTCCGCTCAAAATTTGCACTTTTTTTAGAAAAAGCCTTTTAAATTTAACTCAATTTTTTGCTATTTTTTAAAACACATTGTTTTGCTACATTTTAACGCTTTTATCATCAAGCAAAACCACTTAATCATACTTACTCAGCTTATATTTAGTGATAACGCTTCGCAGGATTTCTACATATTTTTCCTTTATGGAGGCGTAGTTTCTCATCGTGTGTATGGCATCAAGCCCCTTAAATGGCTTGTTTTTAGCGCGATATTCAAGGCGTAGCGTGCGAAATTCCTCATAAGTGTGATGCCTGTTGAGGTTGAGTAGATAGGACTCCACGCTTTCTTGCAGGCTGTCAAAGATTTTTACCTTGTGAGTCTTGCCTTTGACGCGTTTTTTCGGCACTAAACCCTTGCCACCCCAAGTCCATTCGCCAAAAAGATTGTTCGCCTCGCGTGTGAAACGGCTCGTGCCTGTTGCGCTTTCTACCAAAGCCTGCGCTATGCCTAGTGATTTGGGGATTGTGTCGATTTTTTTTTGATAGGCTTTCGTGTCAAAAAGATTTTTTATGCGGTATTTTTGCTGAATTTGCGTGAGTTTTTCAAGCTTTTCTTGGTCTAAATTCCTATACCCAGCCTTTGCACCCTCGTCCAAAAAATTAAGCGCAAACTCCCTTTCTTTCAGCACTTTTTCAAAGGCTATGTCAAGCATTTGGTTTATTTTTTCCACAAAAATTTTGCGCTTTTCGTTGATAGGCAGTTGATAATAACTCTCATCAAATCCGCCCTCAATGCCCATCATCAAAAAGGGCGCAAAAAGGCTAAGAAAAATGATACTTGGCTTCAAAACAGCACCTCACTTCGCCTTTGAAAAAGATTTGCCCGTTTTCATAGCGTAAATTTAGCCGTTCGCCGCTTTTTGGCTCGACTAAAACGCTATTTTGTAGGGCTTTGTTTTTGTACGCTAGGTAAAAACTTGCCGCCATTCCCGTGCCACACGCCAGAGTCTCATCTTCCACGCCTCGCTCATAAGTGCGCACCCTTAAATGCGTGGGGCTTATGATTTGCGCGAAATTCACATTTGCGTTGAATTTTTCGCGCACGCTTTGGCAAAGGCGCAAGTCAAACTCGCCCAAATCCTTGCAAAAATGCACCAAATGCGGCACACCCGTATCACAACCCTGCCAAATTTTGCCTCCAAATTCAAAGGGCGCTTTTTCGTCTTTTACCACTCCAAGCGTGATTTCTACTGAATCTTTTTCAACGCTTGCTTTGATGAGTCCAGCCTTTGTGAGAAAGGCTAAATTCGCGCTTTTTCCCAAAAAATGCACGGCAAAATGAGCCGCTGCGCGTGCGCCGTTGCCACACATAAGGGGCGCGCTGCCATCGCGGTTGTAAAAATCCCACTCAAAGTCGTAGTTTTGGGGCTTTTGCTTTGCGCTGTTTTCGGGGCATTTTTGGCTGATTTCGCACTTTTGCTGTGCTTTATTTTTAGGGCTTACATTTTCTTGCTTTGTGCCATTTTCATCGCTTTTGCCACTCGGTAAAATGGCGATAAGCCCGTCCGCACCTATGCCGCTGTGTCTATCGCATAGCATTTTGGCTAGCTCGCTTCTGTCCTTTTTGCCCTCATCAGCATAGATGACAAAGTCATTGCCACTTGCACAATACTTGTAAAATTCCACGCTTTTTTCCTTAAATTTTTGTAAATTATACACGATGAAATTTAACTTTTGCAACACCGATAAAAAATTCAAAACTTTATCGCCACTAAACAAAAATTTAGCGAATTTAACCCAAAATCAAGTTAAACAAGACACAATAACGGCTTTTTACAAAATTGAGTTTATCGCAATACATTTCAAGTATGCGACAAAAAATAAGCGATTCTTATTAAAAATGTAAAAAATAAAGCTGTTTTAAAAATGCGTTAAATAACTACATACAAAAAGCATAGGCATTTGTTTATCATCATAAATCGCTCAAACACCTAGCCCTGCTTCGTTTCTCATTTTTTGCAAATACCTTTGGCGTAGTTGTTGTGTAAATTTGCCGATTTTGCCATTAGCAATCACTTTGCCATCAGCCTTTATGACGCCTAAAATCGGCAAAGATGCCGCGCTGATAAACACTTCATCGGCTTCATACACTTCATTCATCGAAAATGCACGCTCTACCACGCTTAAATTTAGCTCGCGTGCGAATTTTAGGATATTTTGACGGCGAATTCCACATAAAATTTCATTAGAAAAGGGCTTTGTGATAAGCGTTTTGTCCTTGATGATAAAGGCTGATGCGCTTGTAGCCTCCGTAACCTTGCCATTTTCTACCATAAAACCCTCATCAGCACCCGCATTTACTGCCATTTCTTTGGCATAGCACTGCGCTAAAAGCGATATACTCTTTATGTCGCGCCTTTTCCAACGAATATCAGGCACGCTCACCACGCTTATGCCCTTGCTTGCAAGCTCGTTGTTTTGGATATTTGCCGCATAGACAAACGCCATTATGGTTGGTTGCAAGCCTTTTGTGAAAGCAAAGTCCCTACTTGCTATGCCACGCGTGATTTGCATATACACACCACCCTCTTTTAAGGCATTTTTGGCGATAAGCTCGTTTAAAATGTTCTCAAATTCACTATCTTTGTAAGGCAAATTCAGCGCAATCTCTTTCAAACTGCGTTTAAAACGCTCCCAAAACTCGCTTTTATCGATAAGCACGCCGTTCATCACAGGCACGACTTCGTAAATGCCGTCTCCAAAGATAAAACCCCTATCAAAAACGCTGATTTTGGCTTTATCTTTTGGCAAAAATTCACCATTTAAAAAGACTATGTTGCTTTCTTTTATCATTTTTACTTCTTTATCAGCTGTAAAATTTCGTTTGGAAGCTCGATTTGACCGCTATAATAAAAATACTTCGCCATCACTAAAATCCCCAAATGAAACTCCATTTCCTCGTCCAAAAACTTCGCCACATAGGCGTGGGCATTGTCGATGATAGCCTTTGCCTCGCTTGTGTGCGTGTTATAATACTCCACTATCTCGCCCAAATTCTCATTATCGCACAGCACAAAATGCTCCCCCGCTTTTAAGCATCCCTCCATAAACCAAGTTTCATATTTTAACTTTTGCGTGATGACAAGGGAGTTTGAGTGCATCGCCCATTTGAGATTGCTGGCTACATCGTTGCCTTCAAGCGAAATGATATATTTAAAGCCCATTTGAGCGCGCTTGTTGAGATAATTTGCCCTTATATGCACTTTGTTGGTGCGTGCATCGGCTATGTCGCAAAAATCAAACCCAGCATAAGCACGCAAAAACGCCTCTCTATTTACTTGAAAATTTGCGCCGCGCCACACGGCTTTGGGTTTTTTGTCCTCAAATTTAAGTCTATCCTCGACAAAATCATAGTGTCTGTCCTTGCCGAGCTTTAAAAGTATGTTGTTTTCGTTACCCTTTTCGATAAGGCGACTTTTGCAAATGCTCGGCACGCTCAAATGCTCACGCACATCGCCAAATCTTTTAATCCACCATAATTCGTCCTTAAAATACTTGGTGATTTTATAAGAGTCAAAATAATGCGTGGTCTTGGAAAATGGGAATTTGTTGATATGCTCTTTATCCTGTGCGCCTTGCAAAATGTCGCTAAAATCGCTTGAAATTTGGTTGTAGTAGTGCAGTCTTTTTTGCATTTGACTTAAAACCTCATCATCACGCTTGCAAATAGCTTCAAAAACCTTTGCAAGCCTTGTGTGAAAGAATTTGCGTGGCACGCCATACGCACTAATGCCCTTTATATTTAGTATCAAGCGACTATCAGCCATTTTGTCCTCTCTTTGCTTTATGCTGAATTTCTTGTAAAAATTTAGCAAAATCATACTGAATTTCGCTTGAAATTTAAGGAATTTTTGCTAAAATTTGCCAAATTTTAGCAAAAGGCTCAAATCACAATGACAAAATTTCAAAAATGGCTCACAAACGCCTTGTTTCAAGTGTCTGATTGTCCCGTGCTTTTCAGGGATTTGCTCGAAGCAAACGCCCTTTTTAACGAGAAAATGCCCGTTGATATGGCAAAACTACACTATAAATTCAAGCCTTTCAACACTTATGCGCTTTACACAGCCTTGTGCGCCTTAGTTTTGGGCGCATTGCTTTTATTTACGCACTATGGGCTTACGAAAATCGATGTGCATTACAGCTTTGTCAGCACCGTCATCATCACTTCGCTGGTGTTTTGGGGCTTTGATGCCTTTCGTATCTACGCGCAAAAGCTCATCACAAAAGCGCTCATCAAAAAGGCGTGGGCTGTGCATTTCCCGCACTTTGCGTATGAAAAATACTCCAAAATCGTGGCTGAAATTTACAAAGAAGCCACCAAAAAAGAAATTCCCCGACAAGCCCTAGAAAACTATGTTTTAGAGCAAATCATTCAAGTGCAATCACTCTAAATAATCCAAAATTTGGTTTTGAAAGCGCATATTTTCGAGCTTTTTGTTAAGCTCTTTATTTTCTTCGCTCAAAACGCTTTCTTGCGTGCGGAGGCTGGCTATGTCGCGGCTGAGATAGTAAATGTTGCTTGTAATGTAGATTTTAGGCACAAAGACAAGCACCGCAAAGGCGATACACAAGGCGGCGAACAAAAGCTGGTTTTTGCCTAAGTTTTTTTCGTCCTTTGTGGCGTCTTTGTGTCCTTCGAGCAAGACGGATTTGATTTGCGAGCTGTTTTCATCGGCGTTTTCGCTTTGTAAGATGAAATTTGTGGCTATGTCCGACAAGCTTGGTTTTGATGGTTTTGGCGGCTTTTGGCTTGTTTTTGCGCTCAAATCCTTTAAATTCGGCTCATTTTTTTGAATTTTTGGCTGAATTTTGGGTGAAAATTCAGCTTTTTTGGCATTTGTTTCTTTCAAAAGCTCGGGTTTAAGGTAAGTAGAGCGGAAATTTATCTTTGAGCGTGGCTTTGGCGCGGGCTTTGGGATACTTTCTTCGAGCATTTTTTGGCGGTTTATCATACTTTGTCTTGCAGGATTTGCGGTGTTCATTCTTGCTTGTATGTCGCTGATTTTAGGCGGTTTGGGCGCATTTTCTGCGGGCGTTTGGCTTTTGGTTTTTGTGTCTTTTTTTTCGCTTTTTGGCTTGGTTTTTTTGAATTTTGACAGCCATTTTGCGCTCAGGGATTTTTTTTCTTCTAACTTGACATTGATTAAATCTTCTTTGAGATAGTTTTTCTCCACTTTGCTTGGGCTTTTTACGCTGTTTTCAAGCCGTTTTTTGATGATATCATCGCTGCTTTCATCGTTTTCTATCAGCTCGCTAACGCTCTTGCCTTCGTTGATACCCTTTGAAAATTTAAGCATTTTCTGGCGAATTTGCTGTTTTTCTAGCTCAAAAGCCTTATCCATCGCTGTCCTTAAACTCAAAAACCCGCATTTTCGCGCAATGTGAGCGCGAATTTGCCTTGCACTCTGCCGCGCGTGGCGTGATGGGTTTTTTGCTGAGTATTTTACCTAAATTATGGTTGTTTTGGCAAGTGCAGCGAAGTGCCATTTCAGCGCAAATGCAAGATTTCGCCCACTGCTTAAAGGCGCATTTTACGAGCCTATCTTCAAGCGAGTGAAAGCTGATAATCGCCACTTTGCACCCGCTTGGCTTTGCGTTTTGTAGGGTGTTTAAGAGAGTTTGCAAGGCGAAAAGCTCGTTATTTACGGCAATACGCAAGGCTTGAAAGCCTAAAATAGCTGGTGAAACGCCCTTTCTGCCTTTAAGCGTGCGCGTGCCTAAAATTTGCGCAAGTTCCTTCGCGCTTGAAATTTGCTTTTTAGCGCGAAATTCGCAAAGTTTTTGCGCTAAAAAATGCGCCTCTTTTAGCTCGCCAAACTCGCTAAATATCCTTTCTAGCTCACTTTGCGGAGCAAAATTTACGATTTCAAACGCATTTGTAGGGTTTTGCAAACTCATACGCATATCAAGCACGCTAGAATTCACGCTAAATCCGCGCTCATCTCTGTCAAGCTGCCACGATGACACGCCTAAATCCACTAAAACTCCCTTAACTTCCCTTAAATCAAGGCTTGGCACAATCTCAGCAAAATTACCCAAATGAAACTCCGTCCTATCCGCAAAAGGCGCAAGCCTAGTGCGCGCAAAGTCCAAAGCCTGCTCATCTTGCTCGCAAGCTATGAGCTTAATGCCCTTGTGCGCCTTTAAAATCGCCTCACTATGTCCGCCAAAGCCCAAAGTAGCGTCTATAACAACGCCCTTTTCTACGCCGCTAAATGCGCTCAAAAGCTCATCAAGCAAAACAGGCGTGTGTGGAATTTGCACGGAATTTAGCGGAATTTGCGCCGAATTTGCTTGCATTTGACTTTGTGTTAAATTTTTGCTTTGCATTTTAACTTGCGCCACGAGCAACCTTTAAGCGTAAATTTATCGGCATTTTACGCGAATTTTTAGCTAAATTGAGCCGAATTTGCCCCAAATTTGCTGATAAACTCAAATTTTGGGCTGAATTTAACGCCCTTTTCTTGCTCTTTGTGGGTTTATTTTTATGATACATTTTTTTCTTGCAACCATTTCTCAAAGATTTTTTCCACAAAAAATGCTTTAAAATTTTCATCTTTTGTGAGATTTTCGTAGAGTCTTTCATTTATATCTATTATGTTAGAAAGTTTGTTGTTAAACTCTTGCTCTACTCTATGTTTAGTCGTTTGCGTGTCAGTGTTTGTTACTGAACGCCTAAATTCCTCATCGCCCAAAATTTCATTACTGATTTGTTCTACATCGTGTTTGAGTTTGTCATTATCGCCCCATTCTAGCGCACCAAATCGCTCATTAAATTCGCGCACGATTTCATCAAGGGGTTCTTTTTTGCTTTCGGCTTTTTTGCTCCCATCAGCCACGCTTGGTGCAAGCTCGCCCTTTCCTTGTAGCGTGATAGTAGCTTTGCCTTGCCTTTTTAAGCGATAACTTTGCAAATCTATGCTTTCTAAAAACTCTTTAGGCAAAATCTCATCGCCAAAAGCTGGCAATTTCTTTATCAAATGCCTAAGCCAAAGCGAATTTGCTTCTAAATTTATATCCTCAAAAGGCAAAATCAAACTCAAAAATTCATACTCACGCACGAAATTCTTTGCCTTTTGGTAAAAGTCCTCTTTGCGCTCTTGCTCTAATGCGCTAAATTTTTTCACAGCCTCATCAAGTCTAGCATTTATGGCATTTTCATTTTCACCATTTAAGCACGCTTGTAAAAAATCATTTGCTTGTTCTTGCGTGTAAATTTCTAAACTCAACAAAGCAACGCACAAATCAAAAATTTTGTTTATATCACTTGCTTCTTTTAAATAAGTCGCCTCATAAAATGTGCTAAATGCCTTTGCAATGTCTTGTTCATCATTTGCGAAGTCAAGCACACAAGTGTCGTTTTTGCCCCTAGCTTTGCGGTTAAGCCGTGAGAGTGTTTGCACGGCGTTTATGCCGCTTAACTTTTTATCCACATATATTGTATGAAGTAGCGGTTCATCAAAGCCCGTTTGGTATTTTTCAGCCACGATTAAAAAGCGGTATTCATCTTTTTTAAATTCTTTTGTTAGGCTGTTTTCATTAAAGCCGTTAAGCTGTGATTCTGTATAAATTTGCCCATCATCATTAAGCTCTCCGCTAAAAGCAATGAGCGCTTTAAAGGGCAAATTCAGCTCTTTTAAGCACTCTTTAAAAGCAAAATAATAACGCAAAGCGTCCTTTCTGCTGCGAGTTACGACCATAGCCTTTGCCTTGCCATTTATCTTGTGTGCGCAACATTCTGCAAAATGTTCTATCATCACTTGTGTTTTTTGTTTGATAGTTTCTTTGTTGCCCTCGACATAACGGCGCAGTTTGGCATTTGCCTTTTTCTTGTCATAGCTTGGATTTTCGCTTATGGTTTTGATGATTTGATAGTAGCTTTTATATGTCGTGTAGTTTTCTACTACATTTAAGATATAGCCCTCTTCTATGGCTTGTTTCATCGAGTAAAGATGAAAAGGCACAAATTTTCTTTCGCCACTAAATTCCACCTCGCGCCCAAACATTTCTAGCGTGGTTGGTTTTGGTGTAGCGGTAAAGGCAAAATAACTCGCATTTGCTTGCAGTTTCTTTGCTTTTATAGCAGCAATAATGCGTTCTTGCATATCCTCATAGCTTTCTATTTTTTCTTTTTTCTCTTCTTTGCTTATCGCTTCGCCCATTTTTGCAGCACTTGCTCCGCTTTGTGATGAGTGCGCCTCATCGATGATGATGGCAAATTTCTTGCTTTTTAGTGCGCTGATTTGCTCTACAACGAAAGGAAATTTTTGTATGGTTGAGATGATGATTTTTTTGCCACTCTCTAAGGCTTCACGCAAGTTTTTGCTACTATCAGCGTGTTCTACAACGCCTTTTGTATGCTCAAAGCTTTGGATATTTGCGTTTATTTGATTGTCAAGCACACGCCTATCAGTTACTACGATGATACTATCAAACACCAACTCATCGTTTTTATCTCTTAACCCTACAAGCTGATGCGCTAGATAACTTATCGAATTTGACTTGCCACTTCCTGCGCTGTGCTGGATAAGATAGCGTTGTCCCACGCCTTTTTGCACGCACTCTTTTAAAAGCTTATCCACCAAATCAAACTGATGATAACGCGGAAAAATCACCCGTCCATTTTTTGCGATACTTCCTTGCACAAAATCAAGCAAAATCTTTATAAGCGTGTCTTTTGCTAAAATTCGCTCCCAAAAATACGCACTTTTCATTTTGTTTTCTTGTGGTGGATTCCCCGCTCCCATTTCACGCCAAAACTCCCCACTGCCATCATTTAACCCACGGTTAAAAGGCAAAAATTCACTTTCCTTGCCATTTAAGCGCGTAGTCATAAATACAGCGTCATTATCTAGGGCAAAATGCACCACGCACCGCCCAGAGTTAAAGAGCTTTTCGCGCACACTTCTATCAAATTTATATTGCCTTATCGCATCTTGCACGCTTTGGTTTGTGAGCTTGTTTTTTAGCTCTATGCTTATCGTGGCTATGCCATTGACAAAAACCACCATATCCACAGATTCATTTGTCTGCTTGCTAAAATGCACCTGCCTTGCTACGCTTAAAGTGTTGCTTTCATATCTTTGCACTAAAATTTCATTTTTCTTGTCATCATTTTTGCGGTAAAGCAAGCTAAAATTCACGCCCAAAACGCTAACGCCATTTTTTAGCACCGCACACAAGCCCTTTTCTTGTATGCTTTTGTCAAGCTTTTCAAGCAGCTCTATCTCACAACCCCTGCGCGTTCTTTTTTGCAGCTCATCTAGCTCATCTTTTTGCGTAGCCCTTAAAAAGCCAAACAAAATTTCCCTATCCACACAAAAATCTTTATCATAGTCCTTTGACTCGCGCTTTTGGTAGCCATTTTCTAACAAATGTGCTTCTATAAAGCTTTCTAAATTTTTCTCATCATACCTTTTCATTTTTACTCCTTATTTTTGTCATTACTGACTGCTTTTGTTGTTTTGAGCTTTTACTAAAAAGCAAAAACTTTTAAACATTGTCATTTTGAGCGTTAGCGACCCAACGGGTTGCAAGGCGTAGCCGCAGCAA
>OIZF01000251.1_pt1 | contig 38021 bp, 73 predicted proteins | sample 1588471 | NCBI WGS metagenome assembly OIZF01 (sample SAMN03283279) | human gut metagenome | biome: human-associated habitat; material: feces | host: Homo sapiens | place: Peru | collected 2012
GTTAAATTCGCGAATTAAAAGGTATATGGGGCTATCTAAGGGGCGGGATATATCACGCTCGATAGATTAGCCCTAAAACTTTTAATTTGACATGTGATGTGAGTACATACCTAGTACCCTACGCATTGAACCCGTCATCATACCCTTGCCAATAGTTAGCATGACATAGGTCAATGATATAATCTAATGTGTGTTCTAAATCGTTTGTCCAAACAAGCTCAGATAAGTCAATAAGCTCGTTGTTAGTTATGTAATCATTATCATTAAATAACTGAGATAGCTTATCTTTTGCTGTCGCTTTGTTGTAATCATCTAATACAATACATTCAGTATCATCATCATAATGTAAACCAAGCGAACGCACTTTATAAGTCGGTAAATACAGTTCGTCGTTAACAATCATAAAACCTTGATGATAGTCAACGATATGCTCCTTAATATCATCGATATAATCTTGTGAAAATATTCCGTTACAATTCATTAATTCAATCATTTATAATACCTCCTAATAGTATCGTCAACGTAAATACCAACAATCATAACAACGCTGATGATAATTAAACCAACACCAAACCATATTACTTTATCCATACAATACCTCTAAAATTCATTTAAACGCCCTGTAAGCCCTGTTTAACGTCTAGTGCTTATAGTTTTACCTTGAGTATAAAATATAACTATTTTGTGTGTACGAGATATAAAATCAAGCTGATAATACACCAAACAATAAACCAAGATAAGAACATGAAAAAGCTAACAATAAAACCAAGTTCGCCCGATAACAAACTAAACAATAAAATAGTTATTACTGTTGTTGCTACAGCCCATATTTCTTTATCCATAAATGTCATATATAAAACCTCCTTGCAGTTATTATAGTACATCAATAGTAACAATATGTCTAATATATAAAAGTCATGGAAACTTGTGCAAAAATCATATCGGCGATTTGCACAGTATAAAACAGCCATAAACCCAGTAGTTACCTACTTTTTGCTGTTCCTTTTTGTGATTGTGCAAAAAGAAATTTCTTTTTATGTTCTCTATACATATTTACTTATTCTTATATATATATATTTTCCTCCTAATAAGTAGAAAGGTTTTTGCACATTGCACAATTTTATTAAAAGTACTGTCAAGCCAGTAACCACCTAGCTTTATAGCGTGTTCACATCGTTCAATTTTGTGCAAACTTGTGCAAACACTTTGCACAATTTCAATAATGATTTTCCGTTACAATGATAAACACAGCAAAATAGCCCTATTTCTTTTCTCTAACTCTGTATATATCTACTGTTTTATTATCTGCTTTCCGTGTATGTCTTGTCTTATATATTTGCTTATTTGTACTCACACTATTAAACATTTTCATAAAGGAATTAAATGACGTTTTTGAGGCTGTTAATTCTTTTTGATTGTTATACCATTGTTTCACATCATAAACTTCTCTCCATTTATCTATACTCATATCAAGTGCTTCAGATAATATAGGGTTAATATTCTCAATAAACATGTTAAATGCTTCTTCATCTAGGTAACAGAATTTTCCAACCTCTATTGCCTCATTAATCGCCTTTACTGCTTCCGTAATTAGCCATGATATAGCGTCTTTGGTTCTTAATGTTTTGTCTACCCATTCGTCATATTTAGGGTTTTTCTCAAACTTATGTTTGAAGTTAATGATGTTAAGTCGTGTTTTCCAAGCCGTAATATCACTATCTAATTTGATTTTAGGAAATTCGTTCATACTCATAATAATTTTTGCGTAGAATGGTAGCCCGTAGCCGTCAATACCCTTTTTCTCTACTTGCATAAGTGATAAACCCGATATTAAACGCTTTAAAAAATTAGGTTTTTCAATATACCCGCTGTCAATATCATCTGAATAATTGAATAGCTTCCCGCATGATAACGCCTTATTAAAACGCCCGTTAATCTCATCAATATCGAATGTAGTATAATTTTTAGGCCCATATAAAAATTGCACATGTTCCATGAATTTTGTTTTACCGCCTTGAGCTTTACCCATGAGCATAAAGGCTGTACGCAAGTTGCAGTTTACTAACATAGGATAACCAATTAACTGCAACAGCAATTTATAAACATTCTCATTGTTATCAGCTAGGTTCATAAGCCATTGTTTAACCTCAGCTTGCTCCTCAACGCCCTCAATATAATCATGTGGAATATGGTTAAGAATAGCATACTCTTGATGAGTTCCAGTTTCAAACTCTAATGTGTTCACATTTAAAACGCCATTATTAAAAGCTATCCTATATTTATCTACCTCTGAAAATTTAGGATAATCGTATATATTATCAACTAACGTATTATATACCTCTACCCTGTCCCGTTTTTTTGTTTCTCTATCATATTCTTTAATTCTTGTACGCACAAATTCAGATACGTCAAACGTATAAGCGTATCCGTTCCATATAGCAATTGACCCATTTATATTGATACATGGGTTATCTTTTACCATATCCTCAGCAACCAAATAATGTAAAAATCGACCTTGTTCCGTTCTATATTTTCCTAATCGTGCTAACTTTTCACGCTTTTTCCTATCTTTTTCATCTTGTATTTTTTGCTTTTCTACCGCGTTTTCATATTCCCATTGTTCTTTAATCTCTGCTAATTGGTTAGGTGAGTAATCGCCTGTATCTTTTAGCTTTTTCATTTCAATTTTAATATTAATCATGTTACACCTCAATTCCTACTATTTCACAATCACCATAATAAAACTCAATTATCTTGTTTTTATTTTGTGAACACACCTTTCTCAATAAATAAATTATACTCATTACAAATTCTATTCTCTACATTGTCAACCTCTTCTATATTAAACAGTTTACAATATAACTTATATAGCTGTTTAACCTGTTTAACCGATTTACCGACTACGTCACCATAAAAAGTGTACTCTATAAATTCCCTCATTTGAAAGCCTCCTCATCTATCAACCCATATTGTACACACAATTTAATAAGTTTAGTCTTATCGACATCTTTTATAATATCATAAATTTCTGTATCTGTATATGTTTTATTCATGTACATGATACTATCTTTAATATCACCAATACTAATGTTAACCGATTCGCGTGCTTTTGTGAACACATTCTCATTAACCCAGTTAAGCATAATAGAAATATTATACGGGTCCTTTTCATAAATCGCATATACGTTCGATAAGTCCATAAGCACCTTATGACGTCCGTCACCCTCAGTAATATCCTGTAAACCCCTAGCACGTCCAAACGGGAACAGCAACCAAGGTAAAACGTCTGGGTTATCACACTCAGTAATAACTGGTAACGGCTCGCCGTCGATAATGATACGTTCATAACCTTTGTTATTGGAACACTTGTAATCACAAATAACACCAGTCAATGTTTCTTTTCTATTGCTATATGCTAATTGCTCGGACGGCTTTTTAAAAATCGCGTGTATTCCGTGGCGTGACTCTGTAATGTGACAACGAATGTGGAAGTCATTGATGATAGTGAAAAACAAATCAACATTTTTACTATCATCAATATCTACTAGTACATAATCATCAGCCAAGAACCCGCCTACTTCTTTCCAGTCGGGTTTAATCATACGGCTTTTACGTTTAGATGTCGGTACTTTATTTATTAATTCTACATATGCTCTATAAAATTTAGTTTTCATATAACCACGCCTCCTTATTGAATAAATACATCTCTTAATGATTTAATGTGTTCGATTGTTTCTTGTTTTACTAGGTATCTTTTTACCGCATAGAATAAATCTTGTAATTCATCTTTTCTTGTTTTCATTTTGTTTCTCCTTTGTGATAACTGATTTACTTTCTATAATTATAATACACCATGTACTCACATTTGTAAAATACAAAAAACGCATAATAAAAATGCGATAAGCGTATAACACACTTACCGCATTTCTATTAAATATCATTTTCCTGTACTACCAAAACCACCATTACCGCGTTCAGTATCGTCTAATTCGTCAACAATTTCAAGAGATACATCTGCTAGCGGTACAATAACCAGTTGAGCGATTTTATCATACAGTTCAATGTCCCTAATTTCTACATCGCTTGTATTATATAATGGTACTTTAATTTCACCTGTAAAACCCGCGTCAATTACGCCTACGCTGTTCGCCATTCGTAAAGGCGTTTTACTGATACTGCTACGAGGGAACAGCAACCCGACCATACCTACAGGAATTTCCACACATACACCAGTTGGAATAAATTCAGTATCTTGCGGGAATACTGATGTTTCTTTTCTTGCCTTTAAATCAAAACCAGCGTCAATGCTATGAGCTTTCGTTGGAATACAATTCTTATCTAATACTTTAATTTTCATCTTTTAACACCTCTTGTAGTTTTTTAGAGTAATGCTCAATTTTTTCAAAATCTTGCAAGTTAGTACCTTTTTGCCTTAGTAGATATTTCAGGCAATTTCCCTTTAAAAAGCCTATAAACTCCTCTCGTGTAAAATCTTTTTCCATAATGTCCCATGGTTCAATTGCCAAGCAAGTATATTGTTTATTATTCTTTGTTGTAACGTCCTCATCATCTTTAAAAATAAATTCATACTCCTCACAACCAAGAATTATCAAGTTATTATTATCTTTTCCGTAGATAATACCTTTTGTATGGTCATAATATTCGTACTCACATTCCAAATACTTTCCATGGTCCTTTAATTCTCTGATGATAGTCCCCTTTGGTAATAACATAATGTTATCCTCATGTAATGTAAATGTTTTACAACCTTGAGCATTTGGCGGGTCATTCCATAACACCGCAATCGTTACGTTTTGCATTGTTGGCGTGAAATCAATAACCACACCTACAACGCTTTTATCTTTACTACAAACTAGGTCACCCTTTTTCATTATTCACACTCCTTAATAATTTGATTATATAACTGGCTATATAAAGCGTATTCGGGAATATAACGCTTTTTACGGCGTTCCTCCTTGCTCGTCTTATTATAGAATACGTTATAATAAAGTGTATCCTCCCTCTTATCGGGGCCATAATATACATAGTCACGTACAGGTTCAATATCTGTAGTAGGTTTAAGCTCAGCCCCGTAAATATGGATAAAGTGAGGATAAACCAGTTCGCCCAATCTTGCTGTATGAATACGTTGACGCTTTACGTTGCTCATGCTATTTGGATATAGTTGAGCATGTAACACACCATTATATAATGTAATCGGTGTGATAACAATTGTATTAGGTGTTTCAATTAGCTGTTTAAGCTGTTCAAATTCCCGTTTCATTTCACCCGATTCTATACGCTGTTGATTATATCTGTTTCCGCATATCGTGATATTATGTGTTTCGGGGAACCAAATATTTAAAACATCGTCGGTACTCATGATAGGCTTATTATAAATAATACAGTGTACGCCTTTCGCTTGTAGATAGTTGAATAAGTCGGTATTGTTAGTACAAATCATTTTATACACCTCTATCTAACCCAGTACAAACATGCTGTAATCACAATCATAATTAAATAACAGCAAGCTCCAATAATTAACGCTTTTTTATCCATGATATTTCTCCTTATTTAAAAAATCTCAACCATGCTTGAGGGTCTAAAATCATAAACCCTAATACCCATAGTGCTAAACAAATTCCAAATGCTGGTAATGCTTGAATAAATTGTTCCATAATAATTTACCTCCTATAATGTGATAACAATTAAACTCCCTCTTTAAAACATTTAATAGCAATTAACATGATGATAATTAACACAAGTAAAGCCATACTGTTATACCTCCCTCAATCACATAGAATGTACTCACAATACCGATAATTATTTTTGCTCGTTTAGTCTTTATCCTTGCTCGCCACATGATACACGTCCTATTTCAATAAACCTAATTTTTCAGCTTGTTTTACTAGGCTCGCTACTGTACCTACTTTCCAAGCTACTTTTTTACCTGTAGGGCTAACAATACATGTTTCTGTACCTGTTACTTTGTAACCATAATTCTTGATTGTGTAGCCGTCTTTTAATTGTGCTTGTAATTGTTTTGTTGTTCTAATCATTTTCGTTTCTCCTTTTAATAATATCCTGTAGGTTTATCTCCTCCCTACATCTATTATAATACAGGATACCACGCATAATGTCCAATACTTAATTTGCATTGTTGGTATTCGTTAAAGTCATACCTTGTTTGAAATTGTACTCACATAACTCGTCTACATATTGTAGTAGTTCGTCAATTTCATAATCGTAATAATAATCTGTAATTGTTTTAATTTGTGCTTGCTTTAATCTTTTTGTCATTATTCGTTCACCTCAACATGCTCAGACACATCACCTTTTACAATTTTCATATCTTGTACTACTTTATATGTGGAGTGTGTTAAATGACCTGTTTCATCGCGTTCCACTTTGGTAACTTCAGCCAATGCACATTCTTTAAATTCGCCGTCAATAGTGATTTTTTGGTTATCTTTATCTTTCGCAAAAATGACTGTTTTTTGTCCCTCATACACATGTTGAGCTGAATTTACAGATTTGTATAAGTTACCTTTATATTCAACGGCGTCCCCGATATATTGGATATTTGTCATTGTTTTAAATGGGTTATCTTTAATACTTTTTACTAAATCGTCAACTGTTTTATTATTATCTTTACCGATAACACGAACCATTTTATAATTGGTTAGTTTATCATCAGAATAACCTTTCACATATTCTACGCCGTAGTCATCGCCTGTACTCATACAATACTTGCCATTATCTAATTGTACTAAATGAGCTGTTTCTGTATTACTACCACAACCACCCATTAATAAACCCATACCGATTAGAATTGTTGCTGTTAAAGTTTTTACGTTTTTCATTTTAATATCTCCTTTTTTATTAATAACGTAATCACATCTTCTATAATTATAATACATCACATTGTATATTATGTCTAATACTTAAATTGCATACATGTTATAACTCATGGTCATTCATCAATTTAATCACCTCGATAACCCATATTGCAACAGCAATTGCAATGTTACAGAATGTTAGGTCCAGCCCCCATATGATAGGGAGCGTCAACGCTAGAATTAATGTTAGTGCTTTCATATTAATAACCTCCCTCCATACAGTGCATACCTTTAAACATTTCCTTGCGTGGTCTAATTTCCCAATCATCGCCGTTCATTTCCCATACGCAAAAGTCATATTTAGTAACATATGCTAATGCTTGACTTCTTGTTTCACATTCAATAATTTCAAGTGTTTGTTTATCGTGTAATGTAATCATTTTAATAACCTCCTATGCTAGAAATACATCACCATTCATGTTAGCGTCTACAATATTAATATCGTTATCATCTAAATATGTTACCATTTCCATAAAGTCTGTAAAGTGTTTAACTTGTACACCTTTGTTGTTGATTAAGTTAAAGCTGTTTAATGTTTCAAATAATTCCCAGTTCATTTTTGTTTCTCCTTTCAAGGTCTTATTCCCTTTCCTTGATTATATAATATCACACCATGTAAAAATTGTCTAATACTTGTTAGTCATGCTTGATATGCAATTTTTGCAATAGCTCTTTTGTAATTGGTTCGACTAATATGATACCTGTATCACCACCAAAGTCCTTTACGCTCCAATCGCTACCGATAAGCCAATTAAAGAATTGAGAATAGTTGTCAAACTCCTCGATAATAACTCCGTTCCAAGTTGCTTCATAATGTTTTAATTTTTTGTTAATCATTTTTTACCGCCTTTCTTGTTCCCTCTTCACTATTATAATACCACACCCTGTAAAAACTGTCTAATATATAAAACGCATAATAAAAATGACTAGAACGCATAATTACGTTCTAGTCTTAATCTTTTGTATTAAATTTGTGGACGATATTATCCCGTTATGCACGAGCTTATGACAATGTGAACACAATAATATTAGGTTATCATTATCAAGCCTCAACTGAGGCAATACCGATAAACTTATTATATGGTGAGCCTCACAATTATCTGTACTCCCGCATACAGCACAACGATTGTTATATAGTTGTTTTATCTCACGTCTTTTGCGTTTCCATTGATACGAGCTTCTAAATTGTGTCGACATTATTTTTCCTCCAATTCTAATGCTCGTTCAATAGACCAACCACATTTTAAACGCTTATAAACTTTCTTATATTTAATATTGTAAATCTCACACCATTCCATAAGACAATGTGTTACACCATTAAGGGTATAATTATAATTGGAACGCCTATTTCTTGCTTGCTGTTTCATGTCAACCCAACGGCAATTATCGGTGTTGTAATTTCCGTTATTATCAATTCTGTCTATCGTTAAGTTATCATTGTAACCATTCGCAATAGCCCAATTTTTAAAATTATCATATTTTAACCACTCATCACACATTGCAATACCACGCCCGCCATAATCTTTGTAACGTGGTCTATGTGTGTTATATAATCTAGCTTTTATCCCTCTATAGATATTATATAGTCTTTCATTGACTAATTTTTTACCTTTTATTTTAGTGGTACAGCTTTTTTTATTACCATTGGTCAACGCATCATATGAGGTTTCTACTAAATTACCACAGTCACAAACGCAAAGCCATTTTGTACGTCCTTTGGTATTGTGTAGTCTGTATAAAGCAGTCAATTTACCAAATTTACGACCGCTTATATCTTTAAAAGCCACCCTTTTTCACCGCCTCTATATGTTTTTTAAATATATCAACATAATTTTTCCAATTGTTCGGAGTTTTGTGTACATCATGATGACAATTCTCACATAGATATATACAGTTATCAGCATTGTAAATACTATTGTCACTATTATTTACCTCTCTAGGTATAATATGGTGACAATCTCTACCATTTGTTATTATACCATTACACCAACAAAGATAGCACACTAAATCTCTAGTTTTTACAAGTTTCTTTGTATGCACCCAACGAACGTCGCTTAATTGCTCCCGCTTGCGTGTATCTTTGTATTTATTAGGGCAATCATGATTGACGTCGACTATCTTACCACATCTTGAGCAGATTATTTTACGGCTCATCGTGTTGTTCCTCAGATAACCATAAACTAATCAAAAAGATGATATAAAATGCTAAATAGTATTTTACCATGTGTGGTGTAGCACTCGTACAAATTAGTGTACTCACAAGCCCTATACAACCAAGCACATTTTTAATGTTTCTTGTTATCATTACTTCCTAACTCCTTTACTTGCTCAAGTGAGCGTAATAACACATTCGGCAATGGTATATTCATTTTAGCACAATTTTCAAGTATGCTTAACCCGTCCGAGCCTATAAAGAAAAATGTAACAGTACTACAAATTACATCAAGATGTAACATTAAATCTAACTGATGGCTAAACCCAACAAGCGTCAAAATTATAATCTTTTTGCAAATTCCTTTTGAAAGCCGTTTCGAGTTAAACATCATATGCTCATTTACAAAACTTGCCACTATTCCTGTTATTAAGTCAAGCGTCACCGCCCATAAAAGAACATGAAAGAACGGCGATACATCAAAACAATAGGATAGAAAGCCACCTGTTACACCTACAATAAAACTTATGGAATTGTCATTCACTTTCTCCCCTCCACCTCTAACTCCTTGTAATGAAAATTACCCCGTGCAATAATACACGGGGTATAATTGCGACTTAACGGCTCAAATCGCTACGAGATAAGGAACACCTCCTTATTTGATAAGCGTTTGCATTTTATCAATAGCTTGATTGATGTATCTTTTATCTTTGGTATCAATAAACGCTTTTACATCCATGATAGCACCGCTCACCGCGTCGGCTTGCTCATCTTTCAAACCCGCACCATTCGCGAGGGCTTTCAATGTTACTTCATTCAAAAGAACAGCAATTAAAACAGTTCTAATTTTAACCCACATTCTCACTCACCTCCTTAATAATATAATTTGTTGGCGTCTACTTTAAAGCCAGCACAATCATAACTATCAGTAAATTGCCACATCTTATTATGATATGGTGCATAATCGTCTGTATCATTATATTGAGCTGACCAAACAGGAATATCCGCATGCTGTGATAACATATAGGTTTCGTCCCATAACATGGAATAAGAACCATATACACCTACACAATGAATGTTTTTAATCTCACCAATAAACGCCATGATAGCTTCTGTAATTTCTTGCATATTAGCGTTATCCAAGAATGGTCTGTGCTCACAATCGAACCATGTTCCAAGCTGTAGATGATAGTCAACTAAACCAATTTCAGCAAGTTTACTATTAAACCATTCACCCTCAGATTTAGCTTCATCAACGCTCATAGCATGACTATAATAATATACACCGACTTTTAAGCCCGCGTCTAATGCTTCAAAAATTTGTTTTCTTGCTGTTTCTGTTTCTCGGTAGTTTTCGCCTAGCTTAACGATAACACCATAAACGCCCTCAGCTTTCACTTGACGCATGTTAATACCCTCTTGCCAAGCACTCACGTCAATTACGATACGTTCCGCATTATCGGAACAGCAAGGACAACCGCATGTACAATGTCCCATGTACTCACCTCCTTTACAATTAATTATACCACACTTATTAGTTAAGCGTCAAGATAGAACCCGTTAACAATTACATAGTCAGTATTGTTAACCTCATACATATCCATAGTTAATTCAACTCTATCAACGTATAAGATAGTAGCACTACAAGCAACATGTTTAAGTTGTTCGCCTTGTTGTAGTCTGTCAGCACATTTCCAAACGCCACGAGCCGTTAATAATCTTGTTTGAGGCGATACATAAATATCATTTGTATCTGTAATGATATGAATAATGTGTTCACAATCTTCATGTAATGTCATACCAAATGGAGTATGTTCGTATGCGTCGAACGCGTACTCAACTCTATGACCTACTTTAATACTACTCCCCGCGTAAAACATCGTTCCATACCTCGCTTTTTTCCTTATGCTCGTTTGTATCTGTATTATAATAACTATCTATATAATGTTTAATCATCGGCGTCAATTCGTTCCAAGGTACACACGTTTCAAGCTCAACGCGTAGCCGTTTATTTGTGATACTATTTAGTGTTAATAGAATACCAGTTAAGTCACCAAACGCAAGGTCCTCAGCGTGAATAACTACGCCGTCAATCATTGTAACTTCTTCTAATAGCTCGCCCTCGCATAAATGGTAAATAATCTTTTCATCATTCGTAACTTCCACCCACATGATAATTATTCTCCTTTCGGAATTAATGTCATTGAACACTCACCAGCCATAATTTTTGCGTTCCTCCAACAATCGTATACATCATCTTCTAGCATGTTGTAATACTGTTCTACATCTGCGGGAATATCCTCATCTTGTGTGATAAACTCCCATGATAATTCCTCCAAAGCACGTCGCATGTAACGGCAAAAATGTAAACTATCTTGATTACCATGCTCCCATATGTCTTGTAACTCGTTTAAACTATCGATACATTCTTTAAGCGTTGCCATAATATACCTCCTCCATAATAGCGTTAATTTCATCTTGTGAGTACATTTGTTTACGTTTTTGATACTCCCCTAATACATCTGTAATACCATACTTAACTTCAATATCATGTAAACTCATATTTCTTGATAAACAATCTTTAATAAAATTCATTTTATAATACCTCTTTCCAAACAAAGTATAAACCACTTGACGGCGATTTTCTTTCACGCAACGGCAATTTATTTTGTAATTGTTTACCGATACTGTAACGTCCAACGCCTGTATTAAATTCTGCTTCCTTAATACTTATGTACTCACAAATCTTTTCAAAATCTAAATCGTAAACTTCAATTATTCGATGCGGTGTAGGCTTATCACCCTCCCAGCGATAATAATACTCTTGACGCGGTATTTCCGTTCCTCCTCGCCGTTTACATTGGTTAATGATGTACGGGGCTGTATCGCCCGTGACTTCCGAAGCTATTGATGAGTTCGGATACGTTCTAATAATCTTGTTAGTATACATATCAATTTTAATAACTCGTTTCGACATTTCCTACCTCCTATGATTTAATTGTACTACGATGTACTCACAATGTCTAATATATAAAACGCATATTATGTATTACTTTCCGTAAAATTTATCTATTTCTTTTTTAGCCATTTCAATATACCAGTTTTTATCTAACCAATTAGGAACATTCATTTCTCGTATATCATCATTAATGATTTTACATCGTTCGGGGCAACCAGAGAATTTCTCTTTGTTCTTGCCCTCTTTTTGCTTATACAAACAGCCGTCTTTTCTGCTACGGCTTGCGAATACTCTAAATACTTTTCCTTGCTGGTCCTCGTCACCATGTAACGCTCGTACATATGACCCCATGAGCTTATATGTTTTCATGAATGGGGCTAACTCATTAATGCTATTGATGTACTCCTCGGGCGTTATACCATGTACAAAGTATTCTGTTACGGCGTCTTTTACAATCGGTAAATCATAGTCACATGGTTTAGACTCTTTCACCGCCCCGCCTTTACGCTCTATCTTGCCATTATCGAAAACAGCAATGTAATTATTTACATCACGCTGAGCAATAAAAGTAGTATAATCATATTCCATTGTCATTTTAGTTCTTTTTTCCCATGCTTTAACTATCGTTTTAACCTCGTCCATACGTTCTATTGGAATACGATATACTATCCCGTCGGTATTAGATTGTATCAAATCAAATTGTTCTAAATCTTCTATCAACTGTAACAGCATTAATTGCCCGTTGATACAGACCTCACGCATGCGACGAGGGTCGAACATATTGGATAATATTTTATAGCTTCCGTCTTCTAATTGTTTACCCGCCCCGCTTTGTCCGTATGAACCATTAATTGCGATTTTCAACGGGGCTTGTAATGGGTTCTTTTCTTTTTTATATTTCAATCTCAATTCCATAATATCCTTAAATTTCTGAATACTAGGAACAGCACGAGTTAAAAAGCCCCATTCAGTCATAATATGTGGATAGTAACTTGCAACGTCAATATGCACTATGTACTCACAATCATTTATAGTATGAATATAATTAGGAATTGCACCATGCAAACCGCCTAATGCAAAAACATGAGGAACGCCGTACAGCTCACATTCATATTTTGCTTTTGCGTCTTTGGTTTCCCGTAGACTATCGAAAAATTTCAATACATCTTTATGTTTATAATCGTAGTCCTTTACGCATTGATTATATTCAAATTGCCACTCTTCCCGTAACATTTCTATTGGTAGTGGTTTAGCTTCCAATATTTTTGCTGATAACTGAGCCTTTGTTTTCGATAGGTCTGATAATGACCCGTGTGATAGTTTAATTAAACCAAGTTGAGCCTCAAATTCCTGTTTGTTGTGCATGAATACCAACGCCGTATTATACACATCAGATTTACAGTATTCGATGTTAGAAGCCCGTTCCTCATCTGTTAAAGGTCTATCAATATTAAAGTCAATTTCTGTTTCTCTAATATCAACACCAAAATAAGACTCTAATTGTTTTAGGCTTTTACCCATAATCATGCAGTCGTATAAGTTAATATCTAGTTTCTTATCGAACAGCAACCAACCTTGCCCGCCATTAATAATATAGTCATTGACTAGTTTCGGGTTAATACCCTCTATGATAGCCTGTAGGATATAGCGGTCATATCCCTTAGCGTTATATCCTATCCAAATATCTTGCTGTTTCTGTTCGTAAAACTCTATCATTTTTTGTCTATCGTTTTCAATAATTGTATATTGCTCGGTTTTCAAATCAAGGGCAACAAATAACCAATCATATCGAAAACATTCGAAGTCAAATACTAGCATTAATATTCGCCCTCCTTAACGATAATGAAATTCAACTTATAACGTCCGCAGTCCCACGTATCTAAACAATAACCATTCTTAATTACTGTTAAATGTCCGTTAACCATACACATCATATTAACATCTTCCACGCCGTTAAATTCATGTAGATTATTTAAGAATTTAGACAACGTCAATTTTTCTGTAACTTCTCTAACCTCATACCCTTGGTTAATCAACCACGGCAAAAACACGTTACATTGATTAGGTTCGCGATTATCGCCAGCGTACTCACATAATGCGTCGAATACGTCCCAATAGTTCATATCTAGGGCGGTACTAACCGCCCTAATAACACAATCATCTATGTTTTCCCCATACGGGTTAGCGTTGTATTCTTTAAACCATTTCATTTTCTTTCACCTCTACAATAATCCTATTCGGTTCATCTTGATATACTTTATATATCGTCTTATTGTTGGCTTTTAACCAATTATTAACGTCGATAATTGCTGGTGTGATGTACTCACAAATATTTTTTTCTACAATATAAAACATGTTAGTCCTCCTTGCTTCTATAATATACGTTGTTAGATTTAAAAGCCATACGATACTCTTTCACTAGGTCGCAAGCCTCATAAGTATTTTTTGCTGTATCGATTACTTCTTTGTTGTAAATAATTTCGTACATTTTAAATCTCCTTTCAATATAACCTCTTTACAGTTATTATAATACACTAAATACTATATGTTGTAAAGTGCTAAATGTGCATAATAAAAATGCGGTGAACGCATAACACGCTCACCGCTTATATGTTTATATATTAACCCTCAAACACATCATTTACATATAGGTTTTTAAACCCGCTTTCAGAAGTCTTTTGTACTACCTCAAACGTACAATTTTTAACATCTGCAAATACAATATCAACTTGAGTACTCAAATCATCGAAGTCACCCGTAAACTCAACTTCTTGAACAGCACCCAAAGAGTTAAGAAAATCAATAGCACTCTTAACAGCAAAACTATCATTACGCGTACCTGTCAGTACTTTATTAACCCATAAACGAGCGTTCATAAATTCGCCGTCCGTGATTTTAAAACTACCTTTTAACATGAGTTTATCACCCGCTTTGTTAGTACCTAATTCCAAAGATACAATATCGCAAGTATATGTTCCGTCTGTTGGTTCTTTGTACTCACGTTTAGGTTTTTCTTGTTGTTGAATTTCCGCAATATCAGATTTATATTGTTCCAAGTTCATATTAAAATTTTCAAAAGACATATTTATTACCTCCTATGTCAAACAATTAAATTAGAATACTTATATTATATCAAAAAGGGCAGTCGGCGTCAACCTTAATTTTTCTACGGCTACGGCGTACAGGTGACTTTGGTTGTTCATCGCCTGTATTAGTAGCGTCAGCGTCTTTGGTATCATCAATACAGAAAAGCCCGTTAAGTGCATACTTCCGAGCATAGCTACTACAAGCCCCAGTCAATTGCGGTGCTGTTGCTCCTTTTGCTGTTTCTTGCTCCCTTGCATATGCTGTTGCTGTTACTTGACTATCGCTCACACAATCGGTGAGCGTTGCAGTAGCCTTAACATATACACTATCAACTACTGCTATAACTTCATCATTAATAGTTAACGTACAATCTTGCTCATACAGCAACGGCTTAACAGCCTCTAAAATGTCCTCACAAGAACGAAATTTGTAACCACCGAACGTGTTTTTCTGATTTTTAGGAGCTTTCAATTTTTTCTGAATTTCCTTTAATTTATGATGTACTGACATTAAATATCTCCTTTCTTATAATTCTTTACAGGCTCTACAAAACGAGCTACGTACAAGTCAGCACTATGTACAATATACAAAAGTTCAAATATATCTAGCATAGCCTGTCTATTTTCCGCTTGATAAAAGCCGTCATGATTTATGATACACACTTTTTCATCTTCCGTCATATCGACAAATTTCGATAAAGTTAATACTGACCTCATTGCGTGATTTTTGATACGCAATTTAGGGTTTATCTTAATCGGCTTTGTACCGCTAATGTTCCCGCTTTTTAAGGTATTAGGAACGTAATATTCATCACCTTTTAACCCGCTTTTGCCTAGTATCATGTGTTAACGCACAAAAAATTACGCTTTCACGGGTAACTGTAGATTTAAAATTTTCCCATAGTGTTAAAGCATAATCACATACGTTTAAACTATGTTGTAATAAGCCCCCGTCCATGTTTAAGTGATAACTGCTACTTGCCCATGCAGTGTAGAAGTCACTATCTCTGTAATATTGGATAAGGGCTTCAATGTTATCTTTACACGTTTCCCTCAATAGGTTTTCAAATCGTTCAATGTTATTCAATTACACCACCTCTTTCCTTGTTTAACGCTCTTGATTTATATGAATATGGTTTTCTTGTTGGTGTACCAAAGGCTCTATCTGTTGCCCAACCATTATGCAACCTATATTGTATAGTTCTATAATCTACATTAATATGTTTACATATAGCCCTAGCTGTACCTGTAAAACCTTTATATGTATACGAGGGTTTTAATATTTGTTTAGTTTTCTTTTGTAATGGTGTGTCTATTGCTTTTTCAACGTCCCATTTCAAATTAGTTAATCTATACCAAATTGGTTTATATGGTAATTTTAAATCTTTACACAATCTTTTTAAGCATACTTTACACCCGTGATATACTACATACAGTGTATCAGTTTTGTTTTCTGACTGTTCCGTTTGTGTGATGAACCTACAATTATTAGGTTCATAATTTCCGTTAACATCTATCCTATCAAGTGTTAACCCGTCTTTATATTTGTTGTCCTTATACCACCTAATATAGTTATCAAATTCCAGCCAATCATTACACACTGTTACACCTTTACCGCCATACCATTTATAAGCGGTTGCTTTATTGTTAGTACATCTATAAATCATAGCCCGCCATATCGCCCGTATGCGTTGATACTGTTCTTTTGTAAAGCCGTAATAATATTTATACTTCGACTTCATTTATTACCTCCTCTATTCGTTTAGTGATAAAGTCCCAATCTTTCGGATATATAAGGTACGCCTCACATTTCCAATTATTCATATTATCAAGTATCTTAAGCTGTACCCGTGATGGTTTACCTTTAACGTCTTTTAATTCAAGGTCTATAGAATGACCTCTTATACAAATGTGGACGTCAGGTAAACCTGATATGCTGAACATACTTCCAAACCGCTTCTCATAATACCCTATTGGCTCGGCTTTTATTTTCTGTTTCGGCGTATTCGGTGGATATATTCCCCGTGATTGTAGCCATTTTTTAAGTCTGTTTTCTAGGTTTTTTTCGCCAGCTATAATATCACCCCTTAAATAATTTTAACGTATAATCTTGTTTGTTATCTAGTGAGTTCATTATAGCACGTTCTACGCCACACGTCAATAACCAGTATGTACATTTTGATTCTTGCCCTATTCTCCATGTACGGGCTTTCGATTGTTCATATAAGTTAGATGATAACGGCGGTGTAAAATAAATAACCTTATTACAGAATTGTAGGTTAAGTCCAGTTGCTCCCGCTTGATATTGTACTAACAATACTGAATTATCGATACTTTTAAATTTATCGATTTCCTTTACGCTTCCGTCACATGTGAACACTGGTTTTTTGAGTTTTTTACATATTTTTGTGAGTACATCGTGTTCTATTTTAAAGTTATAGAATACAATCACCCTATCACTTATCCCGTCTAATAGTGTTGTGAACACATCTAATTTGTTTTTATTGTCAACACCGCATAAATAACGTGAGTACAATAATTTTTCTGTAGGCGAACCAGATATATATTCCCTATCGCCAAGGTCTATATAGTCCTCCTTGAGAAATTTCTGATACTCTTTACTAACAGCAACAGGAACGTCTATAAAACGCTGTTGCGGTAGCTCGTGTACGTCATTAGTCTTCAAGAACACACAATGTAAATCGTCCCGTAATATCTTATTGAGTTCATCAATATGCTTATACGGGTTAGTTTTAGATAATACCTTGAATTTTACGCCTCCCGTTTCCATGGTAAACATATTGCAGTATCTATCCTCAAATTGCTTTTTGTTTGGTTTATATCCTAACATTTTCATCTGAGTATATAACTTTTCATACGCCCCGCCGTTCGGCGTCCCGCTGAGTAATATCAAATTATCATGCTTGAGCTTCATTACGCCTTTTGTTTGTTTAGATGTAGGGTTACATATATTGTGACTTTCGTCCAATATAAGCGTAAACCCTTTCATTTTGAGCAGTTCGGGACGCCTCCATACTAACCCATATGTAATGATACCGCAACGATTCTGAGCCTCAGCATGCACAAAGTCGGAAAGTTGCTGTTTCTTCGATAAATCGTATAGCCACCATTCGGTGTGATTATCTTTAAAATGCTCAACCCATTGAGGTATAACTGCCTTAGGTGCTACTATAATAATAGGTACATTATATGATACTGCTTTATATGATGATGTATGAGTCTTTCCACAACCCGCCTCCAAATACAAAGCACACCTATTATAAGGCTTTAACTTATCTATAATATCCTGTTGATACTTATACAGCATGTACAATCACCCTCATATTATCATCTTCTCTTTGTAATTCTATAGAATAACCTAAACTTTTACATATTACTTCCACATCTTGCACAAACTCAAGAACAGTACTGGCTGACCACATTTCGCCGTCGTGTACGCTGAGCCATTGTCTAATAAAGCCATTTATGACTGGGCGTGTGTTCACATTAACCCAGTCTAAATCAAATCTCACACTACTTAAATTTATAAATTGCCATTTATCCATATTAAGCCTCCACACAATGCAATTCAACATAAGGGTCTGTCAAGTCGATATGTTCGACTTCATCAATAACAAACAAGTCATGTCCGTTAATGTACATCATAGCGTCCATAAAACTTAATTCTGTACTCACTAACTCACCATTAAAATAAATATCATAGAACATTATTACTACCTCCTACATACCTTTTACTGTATCCCAAATTTTACAAATACTATTAAACACCATTTCACCTTTCATGAATTTTTTAATAGTTGATTTAGATAAGCCTGTTAATTCTACCAAATCATCAATAGTTAACCCTAACTCATTAACCTTATTAATTGCTTGTTCTTGAATGTCATATACTGTCATTGCTGTTTCCTCCATTTAATAATATCCTGTAGGCTTATCTTTCCTACAACATTATAATAGCATACACTGTATAAACTGTCCAATATCAAAAACACATAATAAAAATGAGGTAGGTGCATAACCCCTACCTCGTGTATGTTATTTCCAACGTCCCCATATAAACACGCTAGCACCAAGACTATCGTCAACACTTGCTTTAAAGCCTGTAGTTGTTACATTAGAAAAGGCTACTTCGTATGTAAAGTTAAATAAATCATCACGACGTGTTCCTGTTGGCATTTGTGAGCGTTTATCACGATTGCCAACAATGATTGGTGGTTCAATAAACGGCTGTAAAAATGTTACATCTATAAATTTTCTCGATACAGCGTCAGGATAATAAAAGAACATTTGTATCATTGTTCCGTTTGAGTATTTTATATATTTTGCTCCATATTGTTCACTTGAATCCTCATCGATAACATACATAGGTGCTACATTTTTTACAGTAATATCACCAGTAAAGTTACCGCCAGTAATTTTCATATAGTCAAGAGGTACGTTGATTTGTGTATCGTCCTTTTTAGTAAACGTTAAGCCCTCATCTGATTTGGTTACATTCTTAACGTAGTCCAAACCGCCAACAGCAGTATCTAAAATATCCATGTTTTGATTAAGTACACGAATATCAGCATAGTCCGCCATTTCGGGCTTAACTAGATTTAAATTAGGTGTATTAGTTGCCATTATTTCAACTCCTTAATTTGTTGTAAAATGTTAGCACGTAACGCTATAATACTTGTATGATAATCGTCTAATTCATCAGATGTCATTGTTACGAGTTCGCCGTTTACTACAACGTCTGTTGTATCGTCCCCGTTATCACACATAGACGCCACGTCTAATTCAGTAATTTGTGTGTTCACATCTTTTAATTGAGCCAACAGCTCAGCCTTTTTACCCGCGTTTAATTCTGCTTGTGTCGGTGTACAGTCGACCACCTCATAATAATCTCCCATATCCTTGATAGTTTTGTATTGGTGGTTATTACACCATGTAGCAAGCTCAGCGTATTTCTCTTGATTAAATTCGCTTTTATACATTTTAGTCCCTAGCATATTTCACCCCGTAGATTTCTACCATATCTGTGCTTTCTATATCTAACGTAAATAGAGTATCAGTTGAAGTTTTTGTTTGTGTTCCCCATGCTTTATATGGTCGCACTACCCACATACCTTGTCCGTGAGCGGAAGTGCCTGTTATCACAACACTTGATAAATTATTCATTGCCCATTCTAGTTCACCACAATCAATTACATTATATTTTACATAGTTAGCTACATTAGTCGTTAATGATAGAATTATCAATTTATCAAAATTCTTAAATGACTCCTTGAGATAAATGTCACCCGTTTCAAAATAGACAACACTATAATTACTGTTAAATAAACACCAATTATAATATGTTACGTTTGTACTCACACCATTTCTAATAGTTGATACTGTAGTTTTTTCTGTATTGCCTCTAACTGTTGCCATTTTATCAAAATCAATCAACGGCGTCAAGATAGGCGATTTGTTACAGAATAAACGCCCTACATCTTTACCATTGTTTGTGAGTACACCTGTAAATTCTGTACCACCCGTTACTGTACCGCCTGTAATAGGTAGATAATTTAATGATACGGGAATAGTATCGCCGTTGCGTTTAATGAATGTCAAGCCGTTATCGGATGTGTTCACATTCTGTACATAATCAAGCCCGTTGATTTGAGTATCAAGGACGTCCATATTCTTATTCAGAAAATCAACGTCGATTGTATCATCATAGTCGGGCTTATACAGATTGTAATTTGTTGTATATTTCATTAATATTCAATCTCCTCGTTTAATGTATTATCCCATGTTCTACTGTTCATATATTTCCATGTTTTACCTTTTCGGTCTGTTGTTTTTGCTGTTCCCCATGACATGTTAATAGTGTTCCATTGATAATTATTTTTAGCCTTACCCCAATTCAAGTCCGTAAAATAATCACGCCAACGATTTTTCTCATATACCCAAGTCATAACCATGTGAGCTGGGAACACTACAGCATTATCTTTGTACCATGCGTTATAGGTATCGTCGCTGTATTTATTCTTAAAACCTAAACGAGCTGTATACGTTACTTCGGCGTCCCCGTTATATGATACTTTAACAGCATTATCAAAATAACGGCTTGCCAATTTCTGTAATGATTGTACTGAACATTTTTCGTAGGCTTTCCACTTACTTTCAATCACGTTGCGTCTATCGTTAATATCGGCTAGCGGGTCAAGTCCTAAATCATATTCATAATTTAAACAGCCGTACTCATTAAGGCTAGAAAAGAAAATATTATTATAGTTATCGTTGTTTTTATTATCTTCGGTATTATATACTACATAACCGCTGTCATATAACGTATTAATAAATTTATCTTTTCTATACAAAGTCGGTAATGATTTAATAGCTCTATTCATACCATACACCACTTAACACACCGCATGCGTCATTTTCAATCTGAATACTATCATGAGCGTCATTCAATAACAATTCTTTAAAATCTGTAACGCCGTCAATATCGATAATTAAAGCTCCGATTTTGGCGATAGATACATAATCAGTATTAAACGCTGATTGTCTGATGTATCTATCAATAGTATCTTTAATTTCTGCTTTTAATGTACTCACATCACCACTAAATTTTACACCCTTGATAGTAACTTTAATAGGCGTTGTTTTAGCACTCACTACTGTTGTAACAGCTCCAATAGTAGCAACCCCCGAGCCGTCCCCATTCTTGTTAGGGTCGATATAATCTTGTACGAGTTTAACTACGTTATCGCTAGCGGGCTTATAATCGTTACCGATGATAATTACTTTTACAGTATTCTTGCCGTTCCAAATCGGTATACATCTAGCACCACCAACGCCCGCGACGCTGTTCGCCCATGCGATATATTGATTACAATTCACGCCGTTAACAGGGTTACGCAAGCGGTCGAAATAACGAGCGAGTAGGCTTTCGTCCGTTTCAGTATCATAACCGCCTGTAGTAGGTTCATCGTTTGTAATTTGGCTAATACCAGTAATAGTTTTTGGTACTACTGTAATTGTGCCCGTAACTACATTACCGACTAAACCGCCCTCTGTACATTCGACTAGAACATAGTCACCAGCGGTTACGTCTTTTGCTTCTAAAGACTGAAAATAAATATCATTTTCTGTTGCGAATAAGTCAGTTTTTAAAACTGTACCTTGCCCGCTCACAATCTTAACACGTCCTACTGCTTTAACGCCTGTTTTACGAGTTAAGCCTGTACGCTCCTCTATCACTTTTTCTAAATCTGAACCGCTTAAATTGCGTACAGATTGTTTATTTTTTACGTCCTCTATTTTTGCGTCTAATTCATCAAGGGCGAAAGAGAAGCCTCTTGTAATATCATATACAGGATAGCCCTCTTGTTTATTCCATTCGTTCGGGATATTCTGTAACATGGTATTATGGATAGTATCAATACTCAAGTTTTATCTCCTCTCCTAAATCTGTAATTGCTGTAAAACTAAACGTCCCATTATTAAATGAGAAGTCTTGAACCTCGGTTACATGTTTACAGCCGTTAATAATTCCGTTATGTAAACGGCGGATAATCTCAGATACCTGTACGGAACGAGGAAGCCTATAACCAATCAAGTTACTTAAATCTAGTCCAAAGTTATCAGAATAGATAGCGTACTTATTAAGTTCCACACGGATAAATAATTCTATCCATTGTTTAACAGCCTCAACCCTAGTACTTTCCTGTACGTTTCCGTTCTTGATTACGAATGAGTTAGTTTCATAATCAAACAATAAAGAACGCTCACCGCTTTCGGTAGTATTTGAAATTACATCTTCTACGTTATAGTCTAATTGCGGGAATATATTTAATCAGTCCTTTCCAAATAAACACTCCTTATCACTCCAACCTCGTGAATGTCTTAACACTATTCTATGATATGGTATGTTTAATTCAGTAGCCCAATCTTTCATAATTTGCCGTTTCCCGTTATAAGTTAAATATACATTTTTAGTAGTGTTTCTACATTGCTGTTTTAGAGTGACCCAACGGCAATTATCGGGACTGTAGTTTTTGTTAACGTCTATTCTATCAATAGTTAAGGTATCGTTATAACCATTATTCATAGCCCATATATTAAAATTTTGAAAATCATTATACCATTCGTCACACATTTTTATACCACGCCCGCCATAATTTTTATATCTATCGCATTTATGGTAATAACAACGGCTTAGCATATTGCGATATATTCTATATATACGCGGGTTATCATTTTTATGTTTATAACCATGTTTAGAGGGTTTCCCTCTTGATAAATGTATTTTAGAACAGTGGTTTCCGCGTAAACACCCACAAGATTTAGTATTACCTTTTCTTAAATCTTTTATATTGACTTCGGATAAATTACCACAATCACAAACACATAACCAATATGTACCATTTTTATGATAGTTATGTAAACGATATAATGCGGTTAATCGTCCATATTTCTGACCGCTTATATCTATAAATTTAGGCATTAATATTCACCTCCTTTACAATACTAATTATATCATACTGAATTATGACTGTCAACTATTCAGCATGATTATTACAGCCCATAACAGCTGGACGTACTACATCGACTATGAAAAAATGCTGTTGGCGTTCATCGGGTAAAACTAGAACCAAGTCACCAACACGCCAAACCTCGTCCAAGTGAATTGAGCCGTTTGACTGAATTGTCCCGCTACTACTAAACGAGCCACTGCACGGGTGGCATGATATACTAGCGTTACCCGATTCTTGATATTGGCCTGTATGATTTTTGTACGTTGTTTCACGTTCCAAGATTTGATTACACACATACAGCTGTTCGCCTTGTATCATAAATTGCCCGTTTTGTATAGATACAATCGGCGGATTAACTGACTCAACTTTTCCTAAACACGCCCCGAGCTTTGTCGTAGGGTTATCACGTTGGCGGAATTGTTGAGCTAATGAATATTCCCATGATTCGCTCATTATTCTTTATCCTCCTTAGGTGGCTCACTGCTCCAAGTATGCGTAACAGGTGCATACGATTTAATGAGCGGTAATGATTGAATAACGTCCAAGATACTAACCACGTTAATTTTATCTTCATTTACGCTATTAGCAAAGGTCCATAATTCTTGTACATCTAAATCTTCCCAGTCTGTATCAGTTGGCAATTTAAAGCGTTTGTTTTGTGTAAATGTATCTAAACTGATTTCCACAATACCGCCCGTCATAACGTAGTCAGCAAGTGTAGTATAAATTACATTATTTACTTTCAGCATTTTCGTCCTCTTTCTTTATTTCACACTCCATAGTATGTAGTGAGCCATTATAATTGTGAGTACAATGTTCTACTAAATACTGTCCGTATAAACCTATCTCAGGCTGTTCAAACTGAATAATACGTCCGCTACGAATATAATTATCACCTAGTAGGGTAACAGTTGCTTTTTCAAAAGTTTTAGATAACTCCTTTAATTTTGTATCTGCTATCTTTTGAGCTTTTGCTTTTTTCTTATCATCTACTTTTTCATAGTGAGTATATTGTCCGTACATCTTGATAGACTGTTCATTTTTAGCTTCAGCATAAACTGTAGTATTCTTTTCAGATGATGAAATAACAACAACCCTATTAGCTAGATTATCTATGCTTTCATCATAACTAAAATCAGATACAAGCGGTTTAGATTTCCAAATCATTTTAAGATTATTCATAGCGTTAACATACAAGCTCCCGTAATTGTACTCACGGCGATATTTTAAGCCAGTATCATTTGTTGCTTGTTTCAATAAATCATCGATAATATTCGATATAGTTTCACCATTATAAATCTTTGTGACTTTCGTCGGTATATCACAATCTACCTTGCATGGGATATATTCCTGTTTACAAAGTTTTTCGATACATGATTTTACATCAAGATTTGTAAACTGTATTTTTGTTTGATTTTTGTTAAGATAAAAAGCATTATCGTACATCTTGACGCTATAATTTGAAATGCTGTTTCGTGATAGTGTGATAATTTGTCCTTGAAATATCATTTCATCATTATCATATAATAAGATTGTGTTACCAGTTCTTAACGCCGTAAACTGAGTATAACTATCGTATACATGATTATTAACAAAGTCAAAATTTAACTCCCGCCCTAGTGAATCGATATTATCGGCTAGTGTAACATTACCACTAAATGCGGATATATCTATTTGTTTATCTTCTTGAATACATATAACTTTCATAAAGCCTCCAATTCCAAGGCTTGACTAATAGACAAACCTTTATAAATTCGTTGTTGAGTTTTCATATCTACCCAACGGCAATTATCGGGGCTGTAATTTCCGTTTACGTCTATGCGGTCTATGGTTAAACTATCTTTATAGCCGTTATTTATAGCCCAGTTATAAAACGCTTGAAAATCATTTTTCCATTCGTCACAAATTTTAATACCGCGTTTCCCGTAATTGTTATAATCTTTACAATTATCATTGCAACAACGCTGTACTATACTTGCATATGTTCGATATATTCTTGTTTGATATTTCCCGTGTTTTGTTTTTAATGTATGTGCTACGTCTTTTCGTAAACAGCCACATGATTTAGTATGTTTATTTCGTAATTGACCACCTTGTACCTCAACAACATGACCACAATCACATTGACAAAGCCACTTTTTATTACCTAAATATCTTATAGCAGTTAGGCGTCCAAACTTTTGACCGCTTATATCTTTAAAAGTACTCATGATTGTAAACCCCCTGTAGTAGGGTTATAAGTACGATATTCAGAAAACTCAATAGATACATGATAATCGTTTGTGTTATCCAAATAATAATTAAAATTATTGATAACAGCAAGCATGTTCAAGTAGGTATTATCTCCTCGTGTGATTATCAATCTAAATGGCTTATCTTCAAGGCGAGCCTTGTTTATAAAGTTGATAATGTCCCCGCCGTTCGTTCCTTTCGCCCATGGATAACGTGAATTATCATCGGGGCATAGTAAATCATCGAACGAGATTGAGCGTAAACCTAGAAGCCCGATTGTACTCACATCACCAATAACGCTGTTAAATACCTCGTTATGCTGTTCGCATTCAATCGCTGGTAAATCACTAGGAGGAACAGGGAATGTTATAGAGTCCCCTCCCTCTTGTAACAAGCTAATTTCAGCCCTAGTAATACCGCTATTGTATCGACTTAAAAAATTTCGGTAAATCGATAGTAAACCGAGTAAATTCATTTAATCACTCCTTTCCTTTACAATATATATTATATCATACATTATATTATTATATCAAGTGTATTTTGTGTTCACATTACATATAAAAATAAAAGACGGGCAATAAAGTATATCACCCGTCTATAAAATTACATGCTTTGTACTAACAATTTGAAATAGCTAATTGTACACGGCTAGAAATAGCTTGACCGATTTGGTTTATAAAGTCCTCGTTTCCAATTACATTCCCTTGAATAGTTACTGGGCAATTAATTGAATAACCGCTTCCCATTTGTTTTGAAACATCGTTAGGAATGATTTTAGTACCATTTGGCAAGTTTAAAATTTCCCCGCCGTGTTCACCGACTTCGGTATAACCGCCCGCGAAATAATTTGTACCTGTTGCGTGTGTTGATAATTGTTTCTTCCAATCTTCAACACTCATACTACCATTTTGCCATGCTCCAACCGCTGACGCGTGGTCTGCGTCAAGTTGTGCCCGTGCTTTTGCAGATTGTTCATAATAACCGCCTATTTTTGCAATTAATTCTGCAAAAGCCAACGCACAAGCTGTTGCAGTTGCCGTCAACCCTACTAATACACCCGCCGTTGTAGAAGCTACACTACTAATACCAACAATAGCACTTCCAACACCTTGACATGCTACTTTTAAACTATTCGCAACGATAACAGCTTTGCCCATTACACCCGCACCAAATAATAACGATACTATCGGGTGAGCTTCTAAACATGCAAGTCCGACGCCCGTAATACCTCCGCCAAGCTCATCGGCTTTTTTAGCCATGTTATCTATATTGGCGGTAGCGTCAACTACTACTTTATCCAATGTACTAATGAAAGTGGCGTTCGGGTCATTTCCATAACCCATGAGTGTTGAGAATAAATGTCCTACTGGTTCATTAAGGTCAGCAATTCTCCCTTTAAGTGATTCACATTGTCCCTCGAATGTTTTAAGGTATTCAGTACTAGCTCCCTTGTTAGCTGACTGCTCAAACGCTTTCCATACTTCGGCTAGGCGTTCGCTTTCCGTTTTACCTTTACCTAATAAATCAGCGTTTAATTTATATTGTTTCGCTAGAATTTTAGCCCTTGCACCAGTCTTAATATATGCACTCATAGCGTCCATTACGTTTTTCTGATTATCGCCAGTGTTTCGTGCAATATCTTGTGACATAGCAACAATATCTTTAATGTCCTTTTTCCCGAACCCTTGCGAAATTAAACCGCTAATATTGGCAAGTGTATCCTCATCACCAAAGGCTGTAATATCTTGTTGTTTACTTGCGAATTGTTGCCACTCTTTCAAATCTTGTGACGCCTGTTGAGCCGTAGCACCTTGTGCCATTATCGCCCGTGTTACTGACTTCTCAGCCTTAACTTGAGTTTCATATGCTCCAATTGTACTTTTGACAAAGCCAGCAACAGCACCCGTTACAAAAGCACCTTTCATGATATTCCCTACAGATAGGAATGATTTTCCGAGGGCTTTTGCTTTACCCGATGTTTTTTGTAGATTATTATTAATGTTACCTAATTTAGGACTAACGCCATCTTTAAGTGACATTAATAAATCTATTGTTTTTGCCAATATATCACCCCTTTAAATCATATAATAAGAACCCTAATGCAAGTGTTTTTTCCTCATATGTCCATTTAGTCATCTCATCGAACGTATGTCCTTTATCAAAATAGTATTTATATAGTACTAAATCGTCAGACCCGCCGTTCTTTAAGGCTTTTTTACTGTATCGACATCTTTCGTTTGTTGGTTAACATACTGATTTAAAATCTCACCATAAAAAGCGTATACTTCCATAGGTTGCAATAATTTACCTACAATCTTGAAAGGGTCGCCGTGGTGGTCTACACTACCTAGAGCCTGTTCAAATAGCGGACAACATTCATAAATGACTTCTTGATTGCGTTCAAACGCTCCAAGTTCCGTATCAGTATCGTGATTTTCGTCAATACTTAATAATTGCCCGAACGGAATTTTGTGACATTGATAAACATTATCATTTAATTTTACTTCAAAATTCGTGTTTTCGTTACCCAAACGGCTTAATAATTTTTCTAATGTGTTCATGTTATTATCTCCTTAAAATTTTTTAATTAACTCGTCAAACGCCTCATTTACCGCTTGTATAAAAGCCTTATCTGCTTTATCTTGCGACTTCTCAAACGCGTTTAACCCTTGCTTATGATATTTTGAAAACGTCGGTTTTTCCAAGAAGTGTGCTTTACCATTCTTATTGTACGCCCGAGTTTTCCAAGTATCGTCAACCTGTACTATTTTACCGCCTTTATAGGTCCTAAGATAGGACTTTCCATGTCCGTTATTACGGCTTTTTGCTGTTGCTCGGGCTTGTTTACGCACCTCAGCGGTCGCTTTGTTACGCCCTTTTTGCATAGCTTTTTTACATAGTCTTTTAACTTCCCTATCTTTAATACCACCTAAAAACTGTATGAATTTATCTATTTCCATAATTACATCATTCCAATTGGTTTATGATTTTCGGGTAAATTGTTTTGCATTTCTTTATATTCCTCTTCATATTGTTGTGGTGTTTTGTTATCACGATTAATAAAGTAAATTAGTCCAGTAATTACACAAAAACCAAATATACCATAAAAACCAAAGAATAACCATAATGCGAACATAACAATAAATACCCATAAATTACTAGATTTCTTTTCTTCTAGTTCTAAATCATCTGTTAGGTATGTACCATTTTCGTTTAATTCACGTTCATCATCTTTAACGATGATTACCCCATTATCTAAACCTTGACATTCGCCGTCATTAAGTAATTCAAAATCTACAACATCATTATAAAGTTTATCAACTAAAACTTCTAATTCTTTTGCAGTGTATCTGTTGCGTGTTGCATACCATGTGTTATTGATTTTCTTTAAAATTACATATCTCATTTTTATTACCTCTTTCGTTTAATAATATCCTGTAGGTTTATTTCCTCCCTACATCTATTATAATACACTAGGTATAGAGATACGTCAAATATCAAAACAGCATAATTACTATTACTTTATGTAATAGGGGCGTTTTACCGCCCCTTTACCTCTAATCAATAGTACTGATGTAATTATAACCGCCAGCACGGAACGCTGTACTTTCATCGCGTACTTCGCCGTTTGTGAACGCTAACAAAGTAGCTTCATCAAGATATACGTTTGTAATTTCGATTGCTTCATCGCCATCAATATTAGGGTCTGTCAACTCACCTACAATTTTAATATCAGGCATAACACCAGTTTTAATAGCGTCTTTAACTAGATTAATGTTATAGCTATCAACTTTATGTACTTCCATAGAACCCGCCAAGCTAGAACCAGTATATTTATATTGCTTGATTAGATTACCATTGACATCAATTTCTTCATAGTTCATTGACGCTTTAAGCTCAAAACTTTTGATATTCGCGATACGCTTATTGTTGATATATACTTTACCGAACGTACCTAAGATAATTTTATTACTATCCATTATTTACCTCCCTAAGCCAACGCAATTTCAAAACGTAAATCTTCCATGCAATTTGTGACTTTTACATCACCAGCAAGATATACATTAGTACGGAAGCTCATCTGCTGTACTTTTAAGTCCGTCCAGTCTTCCGCCTCAGTTTTACCAATAGCCGTCCATGCGTTACGTTGAGCCTCAATATCGATTTCAGCATGATTGTCATACGCATCGTCAAGAATTTCCTCGCCTTGTAAAGTTCGGAAATAACTATTTACGCTAGAAATAAATAAGCGTTGATTAGATAATGTATTCTTGTATTTACCAACATAATAATCTTTAAATGTTGTATAAATATCTTCAAGAATTAAATTCATGCTTTCGACAATAATAATGTAAGACATATCTTCAGTATCTGTAGAAGTAAATGTTACTAAACTGTTTACAGCTCGTCCACATTTTACTTCATCATCATCATTGATAAGAGTCAAGAAGCCTTTTGTTATCCATGAGCCAATAGGGTTCTCAGTATCGATATAACTATCGTCCCATGCTTTCAAATCACTAAATACATAATATGTCAAACTTCTATTCATTGGTAAATTAGCCAACGTGGAAGCAATTCTAATAACATAATCTTCAGCAGTAACAGCTGTATCATCTTTTAAAGTACCGCCTGTACCCTTAAGATTGATAATGTATTTACTATCTGCTGTTTCGACGTTAGAAACAACACCAACAATTTTATGACCTTGATTATCATTATTATATTGGCGTACATAGTTAGCTAGTTCTTGTTGATTAGCTTTAATGTTAGTACAAATATAATTAATTCGTACTTTTTCGACTTCTTTAAATACGTCTTTCAATTCTACAGTACTTGCACATCTGAATACATGCACTTTATTTACAGCCACATCAAACGCCCGTTTGATTGCTTTGTAATTATCGGCGGAATAATCTTTGTCAGATACGTCTGTTCCGCGTTTATATGTAAATCGCTTTACACCCTCTGTTTGTTTATCATCTTGTACTAACACAGCAAGAATACCACGTTCGGAACGCAATACAGCAGTAACCGCTTTTTGTTTGAATACAATATCAATGTTAGGTAAACCTACCCGTACTGTTGCCATATATTAATGTACCTCCTCTTTGTAATATAAATTTTCCATTAAATAATCAGTTTCGTCACGCTCAATTTTATTTACGATGTTAGCTGTAAATGAAAAAGTCAAGACTTTATCTTGTTTGAAAATTTCCGATGTAGTTTCAAGTAACGTAACATAGAAATTATCAGTAATTTGTAATGGTTCATTGAATAGCTTTGTTAGATTATTCTTCATGTCTAGCAATTCTAAAAAGCCCTCGTACCGATTTTCCGCAAAAAATGTAATTTCTAGGTCGCTACTTTCCTGTATGTAGTCAGTTGCCACCCATTCAGTGTGTACGTTTTCCACGTTGACAAAATAACTAGGGCGTGGATAGTCCTCCTCAATATCGTAGTCACATACTGGATAATTCGGATATTCTTTTTCAATCAATTCGCTTAACGCTCGTATAACGTCAATTACGCTAATTATGATATAATTCACCTCCTAACACAATTAATTATATCATATTGTGCTAACAAAGGCAAGAATTAAATAACCACTTCGCAAAAAATCTCTAGTCGCTCACCATTTAAGTAAGGGTCTTGAATATAAAGAATATCGTAACGAGTACCCTTATACATGATGAACATGCTAGAATTAATCTTATCAGTATAACGCGTTACAATCTTATGAGTGGTACGTGTGAGTGTTGTTTCCGCTTGACGCCCGCTTAATAGTCCGCCTGTCATAGGTAGAATAGCACCCCATACATTAAACAGTTTCTTTTCTTCCTTTGGATATTGGCCTAGGCGGTTCTTTTCTGTTGCTGTTACAACACCCCATACTTCAAGGCGGTTCTTTAACATGCTTGATAATCGTAAATCTTTAACGTATCTCATTCGTCTGCCTCCAAGAAGTTGCCACAATACATAGCGAGCATTTGTTCAATTAGAGGGTTCTTGGTGATAGTACTTGATGTAAATTGGCGTACCTCATAAGCGTCGGCAACAATAGCCATTGCAACAACGGCAAGCGGTGCATATTTGTCTAAATCGTTTTCAACGCAACCAAGATAAGAACACATGTATTCTTTTGCCCCGTCAAGGTATGCACCTAGTAAAATATCGTCTTCATCGCCGTCTACCCTTAAATATTGCTTCAGCGTTTCAAGTGTGATTTCTGATACTTTCATTATATCACCTCTTTCATGATAGTAAATAAGGGCGAGGCGAACGCCTCACCCCTTATTATTAGTATTTATTATTTACTTGCTTTTCCAGTACTAGCTTTTTTCTCAGTTTTAACAAGTTTACCCTCTTCCATAACCTTGCCATCAACTTCTAACCAAGCTACAACGCCTACAGCATGTTCATCAGCGTATTTTTCATTTAATACTTTAATAGAAGAACCCTCATGAATGTTTACAAAGTAACCGCTAAAATCACCATATACAACATTTGTGTCAGACATTTGGTCAGATACCATTACAGGTTTACCAAGGAATGTATAACCAAATCCGTTTGTTAAATCATTTTGCAAGAAATAACGTCCGTTTGTATCTTTCATTTGACGCATAGCCAATAAAACATTATTGGATACCAACCACATTGCACCGGCTTGATATTGTTGAGGCACTTCAACTTGTACAGCGATAAATTCATCTGCTGTAGGTACATCGCCAGCTGTTTCTACTTTTTTAACCAAAGTATCAACCAACACACCTGTCATTTTAGTGGAACCCGCACCGCTAATAATTTCTTTTTCCAAGAACAACGCAATAGACTCAGCGACTTTGTTAATTACATAATTAACGATGTCGAATTGAGAATTATTGATAAGAGATACAGATACTTTAGACAAAGCACCAACAAGGAAGCCGTCAAGAGTACGTTTTTCAAAACCTACAGTAGAGGAAGATAATGCAGTAAATTCGTCAGAATATGCTGTTGTGATAGTTTCTTTTGCAACAGGGAAGTCAAGTTTACCTTTAACATTAAATTTAGTCGCTAACGCATATAGCGGAGCAATTTGTTTTACTGTATCCAGAATACGATTAGCGATTGTAGTAGGAATAACCGCACCATTTTCACCAAGTTTCATTTCACCAGTAGCACGATTTTCACGAATTAATGTTTCAAATGCACGAGCTTCTACATCTTCAGTTTTTTCATCAGCTTCTACAGCTTTACGTTCTTCTTGAGGTACGTCAACTTCTTCCAAGGAACGGGCTTCTTTTGCCATTTTGATTGTAGTGTCTAAATCTTTCAATTCTTGTGTTTTAGATTTAAATACGTCTTGTTCTTCAGATGTTAATGCACGAGTTTCAGCCTCTGCTGTTTCAAATACTTTGTTGATTTCTTCTACAAGTGCATTTCGTTTTTCGATAAGAGCTTTTAAATTCATGTATGTTATTCTCCTTTAATAAATTCAAAATGTTGTTTATATGTATTCAATTGTCCAAGAGCTTTAATTTCAGTATCATCAATTTCTACGTCTGTTGTTTCTCCCCGCTGTTCAATCAGGCCCCGAGCCGTTAGCTCAGTGGCGAAGTATGCGGGCGTACAATTTAAAATAGATACTTCAATTAAGTCAATATCGGTAACATTCCGCAATTTAGGCAACCCGTCACGTTCTTCAAAATCAGCTTGTAAACAACGGAAGCCAAACGAGAAGCCCGTTAATTTTCCGTCATGAGCGTTTTGAATAACTTCGGCGTCTGTTACGTCTACGTCGATTTTAAGACCGATACTATCCTCAGTTAATTCCATGTTTTCCGCTGGTAACGCTCGTGTGTGGTTAAACATAAGTCCGACGTCTGAGTTTCTTTCAAGGGCTTTTCTAAATACGCCCGCTTTCATTACTTCGATAAACTCGCCCGAACTATCATGTAACACACGACTTTCACGTTCTACAGCGTTTACATAACCGCTAATATGTACCTTATTGTTTCGTAATTCGATTTTCAACATTTCACCTCCTAACAATTAATATTATACATTAATGTTAGTACAATGTCAATCATTTTCTTGAGGTTTTTTCATATCAGTTGTAACGCCTGTATTTGGAACGAAAATACTACCATTTTCGGTGTTGTATAACACGTTGCCAAGGCTCATTTTAAGGAATGGTAATTCCAATACTTGCAAGTTTTCAAGTCGGCGAACCTCGTCAATAGTTAAAACTCCGCTATCAATACCTGTTTTATAGGCGTTATAACGCTCAACGATATTGGTTCTCATTAAAGAATTAGTATCAATTACGAATTTTAATTGTCCTTTTTCTGATTCTAACAATAAAAACTCATTTAATGCGTTTTCTAACTGAGCCACAATCGGAAGTACAGCTATCATAACAGCAGTTTTATAACTGTCTGAGTTAGCGTTAGTTAAGAAATTACTAGGTAGACCAAAGTATGTGAGTACAGCCCTAGTATTAATTTCTTTATTCTGACTTAACTGGCTTTCCGTTGCTGTAGATGTAGCATTTTCGAATTCGATACCCTCATTCAAAACTAATACATCACTATCACGATTGCGTAATTTCCGCCAAGCCTCTTTCAATGATTTTAACTTATCTTTATCTAGCTTGAACTTAGATTTTAAGAAGCCACGGCGTACACCGCTAGACGTTGTTTTGTTTTCGTAGTCCAAACTATTTAAGATAGTAGATAGTAATAACTGATTATCAGATACAAAACCGATACCCGTTAAACCATTCTTTGTGTGACGGCAAATTCTTAATAGGTCATAATCACGAATTTCTCTGCTATCAACCCATACTTTCAAAACTTTATCAATACAGTCTACTGACTCGGTATAAGTTAATTTTGTAGGCGGTACATAGGATAGTTTTGCAATTTTATTGCCACGTTTCACCACATAAGCGAACCCGTTTCCGTCTAGTAAATAGTCTGTAATAATGTTTTTAAACAAATCACTAGCCGTCATGCAATTGCCCGAGTATTGGTTCACCAAGTCTATGCGATAATCGTCGAATACTTCTTGATAACCGCTATTGGTTTTCTTGTACATTCTGATAGGTAGCCCGCTAATAGCACCGCTTATCCAATCAACAGCGGTTGCAACGGCTGGAATACTTAACGCGTCCGCTCGTGTTTTTGCTGTTGTAGTTGACGGCGTAAAACCCTCGGCAATATCTGCAAGTACCTCAGCTTCAGTACCTCGGGACTCTTTTTTAAACCAATCGAACATTATTCTTCATCACCTCCTTTCTCGTTTTCCAATAACCAGCGAATATAATCGCTGAGTGTAAAGCCGTTATCCTCAGCCAAATTTTTAAATTCTTCTAGTTCTTCAGTACTACAACGTACTTGAATACGCGTTTCTAGTGCCATTCTTTCACCTCCTTTGTTAGTACAATATTATAATAACATGTTAGTACAATATTGTCAACAACAAAATAAAAAACCTGTAGAAAATTTTCTACAGGTCAAAAAGATGTATATGTAAATTGTTTTAGCGTCTATGTTAGTACGCTCGGAGATAATAAATGTGTTATCTTTTTAGTTCTCTTATAGTATATCAAATATAAATATATCTGTCAATAGTTTTATTCGCATACCCAGTTATTGTCAAGTAATTCCGCTTGTTCCAATAAACAAACCGCGTCAAGAGTTGCTACAACCATATCAACCTTGCGTTGTGATTTCTTTTTATGAACATATCTATTTAAGTTAGTATCATATTGTACTTTACAGTTATTGAAATTGACTTCAAATAATTCGTTTTCTTCATACATGAAATTATGTGTAGTTATTTCCTCATAAAGTAATTTTGTAGGGCTTGCCAATACGCTTGAGTGTTGTTTTACTTCTATACATGGTATTCCAGCTTCTTCTAGCTTGCATACACTAGATAACGCGTTATACCTATCATATCCTACGGCGATTATGTTAACACCTAATGTATCGCGTAAGTTAATAATATAATCTTCTATAGTACCATAATCGATTACATCGCTACCGCATGCAATACATTTATTTTCTTCGATATATCTATCGTAATTACAGCGTTCTTTCCGTGATTTTAAATCTTTTCTATCTTTAGGAATAAAACACATAGGTCTACAAATCAATTTTCCGTTGTCATCACGGGCTACGATACTAACACTTGTATTATCACCGCTAACGGATAAGTCCAAACCAACGTATACGTCCCGTCCGTTCCAATCAATAGGGTCTGATGTAGCACACGCTTTTACGTCTTGAATATCAACGTACGCCTCGTTGCATGTGTCACTACAAATAATATTACAGTGTTTTGTTAAAAAATTCGATTTAGTAGCTGGTAATTCAATAGCCTTATTACGGGTTTTGATTAAGTTATCCCATAATACAGGGACTTCAATCGCCAATGGGTTGGCTTGAGCCAATATATTTGTATCTGTGGTCCAATCTCCCTCGGGGTTATCGGGTTCATACAATAATGAAAAGATAGCTGTATCTTCAACTATCCCGTCTAATACGTTTTTACTATATTGTACTTCTTCCTCCATAGGGTTATCAACTGTTGCATATTTAGTTGACATGATTATACCTAGCTTGTTTTTTAACAAGATACTACCGCTTCGCATAGCGTCAAGCGGATATGAGCAAGGTAACGCCCCGACTTCATCGCCTAGCCACGCGTTCGGTAAACGCCCGTCAAGGGTACTTGTACTATAGTTAAGCGGAACATATTCCGACTCTGTTAATTTACAGATAATGTTATCACGTCGTAATTTGAAATGCTTCGATAAGGCTGGGGACATGTTAACAAACTCTTTTATCTGTCTAAATGTTTCACGGGCTAATGCTCCTGTAGGTGCTACTGTAAAAAATCGTGAAAATTTAGGTTCTAAAATCATAAGAACCAAACATATAAGGGCGGATACGTAAGACTTCGCATTTTTACGGGCAATTTCTAGTACAATCTGCTCATATGTTCTTTTGCTGTTGTCATCACGATGTACCACGCAAAAAGGGGCGATTAATAAAAGCCATTGAAAGCCAGTTAGACTATTTATAACTGATTTCCCTACGCCCTCCCCTTTAGGTACGTTAATAAGCTGTAATAATTTATAAATCTTTTGAGCTTTATTATGGTCTATGATAGAAATAGGGTCTTTATCTTCCCATATATCTATAAATTGTGAACACTGCTTTTTAACGTACTTCGGGACTTTTACGTTATCAGATTGTACCGCCCATTTACAATACTCATAGGCTTTTTTATACATCTAGTAACGCCTCCAAAGGGTCTTTATTTTCGATTTGTTTAACAGATTCAGCCTCTTTTTTGTTTCTTGCTTGAGGCGTAATGTCAAGCATTTTCAAGCCATTTTCAACTTGCTTAACAAACTTATCACGGCTAGCCATAAATTGGCGGTCATCTAACATAGCTGGTAGCGTGTTAATACGCTCGTCCATATATTCAAGTCTATCAATCGCGAACGCCAAGGCTTCCACAAGTGGCTCGTCAATTTCTTTATAATCGTCCATACGTTCGATAATCCATTGTTTACGTTTCAATTGTTCTTCATTTAATCGTACTCCCATTTATATCCTCCTCATTGTAATAATCTATGTAATACCAAGGCAAGTCCATCGTTACCATAAAGTAAGTCTTTTTTAACTTTCGCAATGGTTGCTGAGCTTGCATTTACTTTTTTAGATAAATTTTTAAAGCTTTCACCATTATGAAATTCCCTAGCAATTTGAAAGCGTTGAGATAACATATGTAACTCATTAGGAGTACATAAATCGCAAAAAAACGCATAACACTCTTCAATATTTTTAAGCGTTAGAATACCGCTAAATAAATTATCAATATTCTGATTTTGTAAATTTTTTGTATCCATATTATAACCTCCTTGTAATAATATTGTATCATATATATTTATTATTGTAAAGCGTTAAACATTATAAAAATAATTAATATATGAATAGCCACTCATACAATAATCATTATTAATTAATAAATATTATTATATGAACACATACTCATACAATTGCACACTATTTAATTTTATAACATATGAACATATGCTCATATGTTAACACATCTAATCTAAAATGGTTATCAATTACTTCAAAAAATTGCAAAGAAAAG
>OIZF01000256.1_pt1 | contig 37621 bp, 53 predicted proteins | sample 1588471 | NCBI WGS metagenome assembly OIZF01 (sample SAMN03283279) | human gut metagenome | biome: human-associated habitat; material: feces | host: Homo sapiens | place: Peru | collected 2012
TGTTGTTTTATAACCAGTATAGACAAACTCAAACTCAAAAGTTGTGTTTGGTGTTACTGTTCCTTCTGGCATTCTTAGTTCTTTTGTGATTGATAATGATTTACCATCATTTGGTGTCGCTGCAAATACTGGTGCTGCCATTGAAAATACAGTAGCTGCACTTAAAGCAAGCGACATGATTTTTTTAGAAAAATTCATATTCCTTCCTCCTTGAATGTCTGGTTTATTTACTATATGTTTCTTCTTCGTATAATTGTTTGTAATGTTGCACGCAAAATGCAAAAATGTTGCAAATAAATTGCAAAAAATTGAAACATAAAAAAAGCATTTTATAAGATTTTTAAAACCCTTTTAAAATGCTCTTTTTTTACTCAATTTCATCAGGAAGTATCTCAATCAATTCATCTATTCTACAATCTAAAACTGTACAGATTTTTTCAATGTGTTCTAAATTAACTCTATCAATTAACTCCCAATAAATTTCATTGATTGTGTTTGGTCTTATGTTAGTTCTTCTGGCAAGCTCTGCTTGGCTCATTTTCCTTTTCCCTAACAGCTCTGATAAATGAATCCTAACTGACATAGCAACGCCCCTTGTAGAAATTTTATCATTATTTGATTTCTACAAGGGTTTTTGATATTAAATAACATAATACGATATTTTACTTGTAATTTCTTATAATAACTTCTTTATATTTTGAACTATCACTTTTTAAATTGTGATTTCTACTGACAGTTTCAATATAGAAATCCTTATATAGTTCTCTTATATAATCACAATCATTATAAGAAAGTATAAACTTCCCTTTTACAGACCTTAAAATATCTCTCAATTTCTCATGATCATCTTTATTAAATAAATCGCCATAATAATCTTCTGTTTCATAATATGGTGGATCTAAATAAAATAAGACATCCTCTTTATCATAATGTTTAATTAAAACATCATATGATTGGTTCTCAATCGTTACTTTTTGAAGTCTTCTACTAACATCTTCAAGCATATCAACTGCATAATAAATATTCTTATTACTGCATCCATAACTTTCTTTATCAGCTCCAAAAGACACTTTAATAAGGTATAGATATCTTGCAGCTCTTTGAATATCTGTTAATCCTCCAGCTTTTAACTGGCTTTTAAAATCAACAAACATTTCTCTTGAATTTAATAATAGATCACATTCTCTTTTTAACTCTTGAGAATGATATTTAGCACATCTATATAGGTTAATTAACTCACTATTATAATCATTAAATATCTCTTGTTGTTTGCTATTGGTATCTTTATAGAAAAGAACCCATCCAGCACCTCCAAAGACTTCCACATATTTACTTATTTTTTCTTGAGGAAATCGACTTATAATCTCTTTCCTTAATAACTTCTTACCACCTATCCAAGGTATAAAACTATTCATCTTTCTTTCTCCTTTCATATCAGGGGGTTGCTATGAAAAGAGAACAGGATAGTTAATATCTATCCTGTTATATTTAAAGTTGAATCCAACCAGTAACTTGTCCTTTTACACCTACACGAGATTTAGCATTTGTTACTCTAATTCTTCCATTAACGACCTCATTGCTCCAATAGTAATAAGTACCAGTTAGTCTGCCTGAAGAACTTTTTGCACTTGCCGAAACATATACAGGCTTTTTAGATAGTTTAACTGCATTTCCAGCATATGATTTACTAGCTGAAGCTGAAGCAGTTGAACCACTTGAACCATGTAAATCCTTTCTAAAAGTGACATATTTACTTGCAGAAGTAATATAGTTTCCTGATTTTAACTTATACATATAAGTACCATTTACTTTAATTCTTCCTACAACTGTAAAAACATCACCTTTTTTAGCAACACCAGCAATAGTGCTATCTGACCAGCTAGGCTTATTATGATAAGCTAGTCCATCAGAGCCACCATAGGTAACTTCAACAAATCCACTATAATCTTCTAAACCACTTGTATCTGATGTAGTAGATGTTGTTGTTCCATTTAATTTAGCCAACTCTTCTTTGACCATATTAACAAAGCGTTGCCAACCTAAATCTAATGTTTTATGTGGGCAATATTTACCACTATAATCTTGATGTTTAGTTACTTTATCAATTCCCCAACCATATTGTTTTAACAACATAGCTGTTAAAATTGCTCCATTTCTTTCTGCTGCACTGAACTGTTCTGAAGTACCTGTTGAATAACAGATTTCAATGGCAATTCCTTTTCGGTTTCCCGTACCATTTCCACCATCACCAGCGTGCCAGCCGTTACGATTTAGTGGCAATCCTTGAACTGCTCTAGTACCATCAACTGCAAAGTGGTATGAAACTTGATTGTTATTATTTAACATATAAGAAATTTCAGCCATAGCAGAGGCTTTATTTGCAGTGTTATGAATAACAATTCTTGTTGGTGTCATAGCATAAGGACACTTTACATTGTACTTATTTGTAGGTGTTTCTACTCTAGTAATTTGTAATGTCATAACTAATCATCACCTTTCCCGTCTGCCATTTTACCTGACCAATCATATTTAGGATCTGTCATAGTGTTGTCGGCTTTCTCTTGATCATATTGAACTACTTCAATATCTGCACCTTCTAATGTGTCAAATTCTTTATTTTCATCCATGTTAAACATCTCCTTCTTAATTAGATTTCAATAGATTTCTTTGCTCACGAACGCTTGAAATAAGCTCATGAATTGCTGGTGCTCCAGCAGAAATAACTAACCCTGAAACGATATAACTTACAATAGGAACATCACAGGACAGTTCAAAATAACTGAAAATATCAATCTTGAAAACTACTGCAAAAATTAAACCTAAAATTGCTGATAGTACATCTGCAGGAATGTATTTCATTACTTTTTCACCTAAAATAACCTTTAATCTATTGACTAAAAATTGAATTAAAACTGCAAAAACAAATAATAATGCAACTGCGGATATTGTATTCTCCATTTCAATCCCTCCTTTTGACTTGATTATATAAATAATAAGGAAAGAGAAAAAATAAAGCCCTTTGAGAAAACACTTAAAAAGGTGACGTTCATTCGTCACCTTGTAGTTTATCTTGTAATTTGTTTTCTTTAGAGGACAATACAAACCATCCTTCAGTTGTCTCAAAATCTCCAAAAATCTTATTTTTTAACGCATAACTATTACAGTGTTTCAAAAGTCCAAAGTAAGAATCAAGAACGCTTCGACAATAATCTAAAGTTACTTCTCCATCCTCGTATTGCCTCATCAATTTTTTTAATCTTCTCTTCATTCTTTTTGTTGTAGATTTTCTTATTTTAATGTGTGTAGGATAGTTCCTATATCCACAGAAATCAATGCCTAAAGAGATAGGTCTGATACACACTTTGTCATTGAAATCCATCAACATTTCTTCGTTTGCAAATCGTTCTATTTTCTTTTTCCATTCATGAAGCCGTTTCTTTGAATTGGATAGAATAATAACATCATCCTGATACCTTATATAATATCTAATTCTTAACTCTCTTTTACAATACTGGTCTAATGGATCATTGTATAAATTAGCAAGCATTTGAGAAATCAAAGCACCTATGGGCATACCTTTATCTGCAAGCCATTCATCATCCTTGACATCTTCAGGTCTCATTCCTTTAGGCAATCCAAACTTTTCATAGGGATTGTCTATCTTAGAATAAAGCCATTGTCTTACTCTTTTATCACTTATTTTCTTATCTATTCTTTTCTTCAGAACCTCATGATCTATTCGATAGAAGTATTTAGAAAAGTCTAATTTTAGATAATACCATTTATTTTCTTCACTTACTTCAAGTCCTCGTTTTCTTTCTTTGTAAGCTTCTTTATTAACATATTTTAACCAGCTATGTAATTTCAATACTGCGTTAATCTGACCTCTACCTGATATGCAGGCATAGGAATGTTCAATATATCCTCTTACAAACAAAGGATTGAGAACTTGATAAAATGCCCAATCCTCAACATTGTTTTTAAATGGTTGAGATAATATAACACGATATTTAGGATCATAAATAACAAAGCGATTATACCTCGTATAAGTAATTCTTTGATTTACCAACTTATCCTTTAATTCAGATAAATTCTTTTCTAAGTTGTTTGTATATCTTAGTACATCAGCTCTATATCGCTTATTTTTTCTAGCATTGATATATGCTTGATAAATATTTTCATCAGAACATATCTGTTCATATAGATTTTTATATTTCATTTTCAACCTCTTAAGGGTAAACCTTTCACAGATTTCACCTAATTATTAGGGTACTTTCGGCTTCAGTTTCAATCAATTTTTTGCTTTAAAGCATGGAACTAAACTCCTTTGTTCTCTCTGTGCTGAATAGATTACCTTAGCAATCTATCATCTGACTACGAGAGCAGAGCAGAGCGAAAACCAACATCATTGTTAGTATAGGTGCGAGGTAGTTTCAAGTTCAACGCAAACACTCCACAACGACAAGAAGTCGTATTGAACGAACCACCACGAAAAAGTAATTTACAGTTTAATCCCATAAGCATGGAAATAGACTCCTTTGTTCTCTCTGTACTGGATAGATCACCTTGATAATCTAACATCTGACTATGAGAGCAGAGCAGAGCGAAAACCACAATTGTTGTCAGAATACGAGCGTGGTTTATTCAAATTCAACGCAAACACTCCTGCGTTAGCACCGTCCCAAAACGAACCACCACGAAAAATAATTTACAGCCTATTCCCAAAAGCATGGAAACAAATTCCTTTGTTCTCCCTGTACTGGATAAACCACCTTAGCAATCTATCATCTGACTACGAGAGCAGAGCAGAGCGAAAACCAATGTTGATGTTGGAATTCGTACGAGGATTGTTCAAATTCAACGCAAACACTCCTGCGGTCGAAGTATTATTGAACGAACCACCACGAAAAAGAAATTACAACTTGTTCCCAATAGTTTTTTGACAAGTATAGCATAAAGCCTTGCCATAAGTTTTAATACTAAAAGCATTTACTTTAGCATTGATTTTTTTACCACATTCAGAGCATATATAAGTATTGTCATTTTCACTTTGAACTACTCCATTTCTTTGCAATTCGCTCTTAATCCATCCACCTAACATTTTACCAATTTCAGTTAATTTATTAGAGAATGTCATATAGTTATTTGCACCTTTAAAGTATTCCAAATCAAACGCAAGCCTTATATATACCCTCAATGCTTCTAATTCTACATCAAGTTTTTCCAAAGTAGGCAGTTTATTTTTCTTTTTATTAGCAGTAATGACTAATTTAAGAATGGTATCCAATTCCCTTTTTATATCCTGCACCATTGAAAATTTTTGACTTTTAGGGAAGTTATCTAAAATAGGATAAGCATATCTCAACAGATCATATACCTTTTGTTGTATGTCTAAATCCATATTTGTTGTCTTATCCATTGAAATCCACCTCATTCCCTAAAGAGTATTCTATCATATAGCGACAGTATTAGTAAATAAATATAAAAAAAATCCCGTCATGCGAAAAAACGCCTGACGGGATAATGCCACTGTCGTGGCAATACAGAACACAAACAGCAAACTACTGAATTTCAATAAAAGCAGAGCGAAAACCAATGTCGAGGCTGGAATTCGCACGAGGATCGTTCAAATCCAACGCAAACACTCCAGCGGTCGAAGTACTATCGAACGAACCACCACGAAATGGAAGTCTTTCTCCTATATTTCTCATGTAGAGATAATCCCCATGATTAGCTTTATCTCCACAAGGATATAACGCTAAAGCTTTCATAATTTCAGGTACTGTGATACTAGAATCAGCGGTCATATTTTCAAATTCCCCTGCTGAATATGGATCTTCTACTGTTTGTTTATTTGATAATGTTGTTACTAATTTAGCAACTCCTTTTGCACCAGTTGTTCCTGGAGCAGTTGTGTAATCTAATTTTAATGTATTTGCAGAACCTGGTGCGACTAAAGCACCTGTTTTACTGATTGCTTTCCAAAGTGTTGAACTTGGAGACATATCAGCTCCATCTGCTGCATTATTATCTGCAATCACTTGAATTTCTCCATCTACTAAACGAAGTCCTCCACACCATTCCCATACATTTCCATTTAGATCATAAATCCCTGAATTTGTTCCATCATGTGCCCATGTTGTTGGTCCACTTCCAGTTCCAACTCTTCCTGTTTGACCATTGTAGTTATATGTTTCAACACCATGTTCATGAGGATATGCAGAATCTTTACCATAACTGTTATTTCCTCTTGGAAAATAGCCATTTTTCTTACACCACAATGCGATTGCAGCCCATTCTGCATTTGTCATTAAATGCCAACCTTTTCCTTTTGATTCACAAGCTTTTCTTGCAGTGTCAAAATCAACATAAGCTTGTGGATCTTGCATTGGTAATGAATAAGCTCGTCCATCTTTGATAAAGTTTTGATATTTACTGATGAAGATTTCATCAATTTCAACACCATTAACAATAAACGCAGGATGAACAGAGTTTGAACCACCTGTAATAACATCACTAATCTTAAATTTAGGAATTCTTACCATAATAGATGGATTTCCTAAATCATCAAATAAGACAGTATTTTTACCACCTGTTGCACCTTCAACTGCTAACTTAATTGCATCAAAATTTGTTTCCATTTTATTCTACCTCCCATAAAGAAATAACAACTTTGCTCATATCAAAAGGAACTGCAGCCTTATCATATTTTACATTTCCTTGTTCATCTTTTCCATTTTCAACAAGCTTATATTTTCTTGCTGGAATGTCGATTTGAGCCACATAACTATTAGCTAACCCCATACATAAACATCCAAATCCATCTTCACAGATATCAATATGCATAGGATCATCTCTTTCATATTTTGCTAGATTCAACATCAATTCATCATTAAAGATAATCTTGTTTCCATTGATTTCATAGTCAACTTTTCTTCCTTCATTGACATTCACAACTTTTGCTTCCATTAGTATCTTCCTCCTGTAATTTTATACTTGATTGTTACATTCTTTGCAGAGCCTTTAAAAGCCATTTTAAACCCATTTAACTGCTTATCAAAAATCTCTACAATTTCTACATTTCCATCACTTTCCATTACTTCAACTGCAACAGTGTAATTAAGATTTGAACGCTTTTCCTTAATTTCAACTGTTACTGATGGAGAAGAAAATGGATACTTGTTTGTATTCTTTAAAACAACTTCTCCAAATTCTCCATGATTTTCTGTTATCGCTCTTTGCGTTTGCAACATTTCTTGTTGTAAAACTAAAATATGAATTTGGTTTGCTAAAATTCCCGTTTCCATATTGTTATAGTTTGATGCATTACGAGGTGTTCCTTGTTGAATGATTTCTCCTTCAGCACGAACAACATCACTTGTTCCATCTGAATTTTGAGTAATTCTTTTCCTCATTGGAAATTGTGTTACATGATCTAACCATTTCGTTGCGTTATACAATAACCCCATTTAACTTACCTCCTTAAAATTGATTGTTACTTTACAAATTACCCCTTCATTTAGAGGGTTTAATTTGATGTTCTCTGCTTTGTTATAAAACAATTCTCCTGATGTATCATATAAGGATACTTCTGATATAGTAACTTCATTTTTTACATTAGGCTCGAATTGAAGATAAATAACTAACTCTGAATCCTTTTCCTCAATACTGTTGATTGTCGCTAAATAATTAGTTGTGCCTATCTTATATTTAGCAGAAGCAATTTCCCTGCGTGTATGAGAAACAAGTCCTTTAAAAGCTTTCTTTGAAAAAGGCATCTTTCTATTCCTCCTATTCTTCTCCACAATAGTCCTCTCCAGCATAAGCAAGAGGCATTGTGTATTCTTCTGTTGATACTTCTAAACTTCCATTTTCTTGGTTGGATGCACCTAAAGTAGAAATAGTAGGTGTTTCCCCAGTTGCTTCTACTCCCATATCATAATCAAAGTTCTTTTGTAATTCTGAAACTTCAATATTGATATCTGCATGATCATGTTCTCCTAATGTACTAACAGCTGGATATTCTCCAGCAAACTGATATGGAAAAGCATTGATATTTTCATTAGAGTTCATTACTATGCTTGAACTTCCTACATCACCTAAATAACTTAATGATGGTGTTTCACCACAATAGTCATAATCTCCTCCGACATCACCACATACATCATGAGCAATTTTATAGATTTGAGTATCAACTGTAAGTCCTATCGACCACTCCCAACACAACATCATTTGAAATGCTAAGTGTGCTGGTTTAATCACTTCAACTGCTTGTCTGATATCTTCTAAGTTTATGATTTCATTGCTATTTCTTTTTATGTCTATTGAAAAAGCATATTGATCATAAAACTCTGTGATATCACATTCATTTCCTGAAACAAGTGTCACAATATTCTTTATTGAATCTATTGTGGCATTTGCTCTGGTATTAAACTTTGCCAACAATCTACCTATTCTTTCTTTATCAGAAAGGGCGGTGTTGACTTCTAGGTTGAACATTTTTTCATATCTATCTAAAAACAGACTTGCTTCACTTATATAGACCTGTTGTCTAATCAGCTCTATATAATCAGCAAATCTGTCTAATTCTATCTGTTCAACTTCTAGCAACTCTTTGATATCAGGATTATCTAGTATAAACTGTGGAAAAAAGCTTTGTGTATCAATCCTCATTGATTTTTACTTCCTCTAGCATAAAAAATTCTGATGATCCTGCTACAACTGATTTCTTTTCTCCGTTTATTTCATAATCTAAAATATCATCTACTCCTGAGCAATTAAAAATGAGGTCACTTATTTTATAAAAAGACAATACCTTGTTTTCTGATTCATAAGCTATCCCTGTCAAATATTCTTTTATGGTTTGGAATATTTGGTTCTTCACATCATCTTTTTTGTACCCAGCACTTAATTTAACTGAAGCAGATACAACTATTGGTTTAGGTTGTGCTTTAGCAACTGTAACCTTTGCACCTATTGGTCTTTCTTTTTCAATGTAAGCTTCAACATTTTTAATAATCTCATCATCAGGAAGTTGCCCATCAGTTCCAAGAATAGTTACCTTAACTGTTCCTGCTCCATCCCATAAAGGCTCACAGCGTGCATTACCGACACCGCTCACTTGCTTTGCCCAGTACACATAGGAGTTAGCATTTCCTGAAGACAAAGGCAATCTAATCTTTTGATAAATTCTTTCACGATATGCTTCATCTGTTTCATCATCAGTTCCACCTTCAAATGGTTCTTCATTAGTTACAGAAACACCTGAAATAGATTCACTTTGTCTAATTCCAGTGATTAGGTTTTCTAGGATATTACCTTCCGTTCCAGTATTGACACAAGTACATTTGATAGAAACTGAGCCTGAAGAAGGAATTGCACCTTCATAATCAGTTGTAAAGGAATTATCTTCAGATAATATCGTAAGTCCTTTAGGAATGATTGTACCTGATGCACCTGTAAATGTTGCATATCCTACTGCAGGAGTAGCAAAGTTTCTTGAAAGTCCAAAGTCAGCACCTTTTCTATCAAGATATTCATTTTTTGCAGTATCAAGCATGGATTGACCGACCAACTCTATAATTCTCATATTCATCAATCGAGACATTTCTTCTGAAACTGCATAAATGCTATCCATAGCAAACGAACCCTCAAGCCTAGAAGTAGGATTTTTTAAGTTCTTTGCCATTCTCTCGGCAATCGCTTCAGAAGTAAATTCACTGCTATCTATATCACTCATTAGCCTACACCTCCTACAACCGTTTGTTCATAATCCATCTCACCATAGACGGAAATTACTGTAAATGAAATCTCAACACTTGATCCATCTACATTAAATTCAAAACTATTCAATTCTCTTATATATTCGTTATACATCAATGCCTCTGTTATAAATCTCTTTAGCTCAAGAAAAAGAACATCATGATGAATTGCTTCAGATACTAAATCAAACATTTCATTTCCGTATTCTTCACTATATGCTAAATGTCTAAATCTTGGAGTCATCAATGCTTTATATATCCAAATTTTCAATGCTTCATTGCCATAAACATAATAATTCCTTCCACTTTCATCTTTCTTCAGACAGTTGTTTTCAAAATCATAAGCATACTCACACAGTTCTTTTAATTCATCTGTATCAGTATCTTCCTCATACAGCGTGGTATCAATAAATGGAAATATTGAACTCATGCTACTTTAACAACTCTTTCCAATACATAAAATGAAATACCATCCAGCAATACAATAACTGTATCTCCTGCATTCAACAGATCTTTTTGAATCATTTCCTTACTAAATTTCAAAAAATCTGTTGGAATGTAAGGCTGGTCTTTATCCCATGAAACTCGTGAATTGATTTCTGAAGAACTTGTCTTAGTGAAAGAAGAATTGACATATATATGTTGTGTTACAGTTAGATCATGCATTTTCAAAGTAAAAGGAGATACACTACCGACCTTAGCAACCAGTAGCATTTGGTCTGATTGTTCTCCTTTGATTTTCTGTGCAAGGTCAACCAACTTTCTATTTGTTTTTCCCATACGAACCTCCTATGATGATGGCAAGTCTTTTTCATCCATTGTATTTTCAAAATTAAGAGTCAATGACATTTCATGTTTGCCATTAGAAAAAGTATGACTATCAGAATCAATATAAAATAGTCCATAAAGACCTGATTTACTTTCCTGTACTGCAAGTGAATAACCAGCAATGGCTCTTACATCACCCAAGGCAGTTACATCTCCTGATTGATCAATAGAATGGAACAATGCTTTTGCTTCAGTATTTGCATCTTTACCATCTTCTGTTTTATATACTTTTTGAATAGTTCCATACTTATTCATTGATGCGATATCATCCAATGTCCTCAATGTGTTGCCTTCCTTATCTGTAATGACAACTTTATTAACAACATTCTCAGATGTAACAAAATAAGTTGAATCTTCCAAATTGTATGTTCCTTCAAGGACAACACCACTATACTGTCCTTTTTTTATTACATTTAATTTATTTATATTAGCAATAATAGGCATATAAACATTTCCTGTTGCATAACCAGCTTGCGTGTAAGCAATCATAATTGCTTCGTACGCTGTTTTTTTGATTGCTGGGTAATACACTTTAACATTTGTCTGTTCAAGGCTTCCAACAGGAATATTAAGTTCCTGACAAATACTTTTAGTAATCTGTTCAGGTGTTGAATTAAATATTCTTGATATTTCTGATTTATTAACATAAAAAAGCAAGTCATAAGCTAAATATGTAATAGTCTTATCCTTTGCTTTTTTATCAACTTTATGAATGACACCACCAAACAAGACTTTACCACTGTTATCTTTAAGAATGATGTCATCACCAACAGATATGCTTACTGTCGGCATTAACTTATCTTTTTCATTTTGATAGATACTGAAATTGAGTTTACGAGAGACTTCCTTTACATCTCCTGACCAAGTTATCTTTTTTACAAGCTGAATGATGTTTTTCCCATTAGTTAATAATTGCATTATGGAATAGTTAAAGTAGTACCTGCCCAAATCCAATGCCCATTGTCTGAACTTCTTTTTCCATGTTTCTTTGCTACATCTTCAATAGTGTTTTTGTTCGCATTATAGATTTTAGGATACTGAGTCCCTGAACCATAATAACGCTTGGCTATTGCCCATAATGTATCACCATTTTTTACAGTGTAGCTTTTCCCACTGCTTGATGAACCTGAACTTGATGAGCTTGATTGAACTGGTCTTGTTGTTATACTACTTTTTACTTTCGTTGATACTTTTACAGTTGGTACATTCAAAGTCCTGTACTCTGTTAGATCAACTGTAAAATACATATCATTATCACCTTCACGCTTGCTGTAAACAAAATTATCAATCGCCATCGCAAGATTGATATCCATATCTGAAATAATCAATCGTACGATCATCTTATTGTCTTTCCATTTTTTTATGAGGTTTTTACACTCTTCAGGTGTTCTTCTCCCTCCATACTTTTTATAAAGGGGAGAGTCTGTTGCTGGAAAGAACGATTGTAAGGAAACAGAGGTCAAACCTTTGTCTCCTAAAAGATTTACTTCTCCTACATCAAGTAAAGTGGTTTTTTGATTGTTTTGGGGATCAGTAAACTCAACCGTTTGAGGATTGACCACAAGCTGAATAAATTCTTTTCTGTTATTGACACTCAATTCAATTATTCTTTTCTTCATGCTCAACCCTCCTAAATGTTATCTAATTCTTCTAATATCTTCTCTGCTACTTTTTCAGCTATTTCATCAACATCATCTTCATCATTAGCAACCACTTGATCAGCAAGCTTATTGATATTTAGATTGATTGTGATGTTTTTATTTCCCCCTCCTGATGGTGGTGGAGGATTATCTCCATTTGTATTAGGAATTTGGTTAGTAACATTTGGTACTGAAACTGTCATTCCCTGCATATGAGACATAATTTGAGAAGATAACTGACCAATCCATCCAGTATTGCGTTCTAGTGGCATAACTGCTTCTTTACCAGCTTCACCAATAACTGCAGTTGTTGCCTTATCAACAACACCACCAGTTGCAAGTTTTGGAATATGGCTTAAGCTCATACCAAAGTGGCTACCTCCAACCATTGGCACCCAATCAGGAATATCTACTGAAATAGAATTGATTGCATCTATACATCCATTGATGATTCCAATTACTGCATTGATTGGAGCTTTACATATTTGTGCGATTCCTCCAAAAATAGTTCCGAATGAATCAACCATTCCTTGCCATGAACCTGACCATATAGAACTGATTAAACCGAGTGCTCCTGAAATTACAGAAGAAATACCACCAACTGCAGTTGTTACACACTCACTTATTACACCAAAGGCTGTTGTGACAATAGGTGCTAACACAACGATTGCATCTCCAATCATTTGGATTGCAGTACCGAGAGGTGGCAACACAGTTGAAACAATTTCACCAACAGTAGAGATAACCATTGAGAAGATTGGTTCTAACACGGGTATAACTTGTCCTATGGTTTGAATAATTTGTGCAACTACTGGAGTTGCTTGAACAACAATATTTTGTACTGTACTTACGATTGTACTTCCTAAAGCCATGATAGAAGGCAATACTTGTTGTGCCCCTGCTATCAGCAGTTGGAAAGTAGGCATCATTGATTGAATACCACTTGTGAACGCTGGCATCATAGAGCTTATATACTGTATTCCTTTTCCTAATGACTCACCGAATTTTGTTCCGAACTGGTCAACATAAGGCATAACCTTATCAATCAAAGTAATACATCCTTCTAGCACTGGCTTTAATTGTTCAACAATCTTTAACCCAAAGTCAGCAACACCCGATTTAAGTTTACCTGTAATAGTAGATAAAAGACCTGAACCCGTTGTTGCAAGTTTACCTGAAGCACCACCAAAGAAATCTCCCAATTCCTTTGTGATACCATCATATCCTTTATTCTTTAAATCATCTGCAGATACTTTGAAACCAAATTGTTTTAACCTTTCAGTTTCTCCAACCTTCAATCCTGCTAAAGCTTCAACTGCATCTTCCAATGATGATTTACCACCACTTGCTGCAGCCATATCTTCGGCAAGTTTAACAAGATCCATTGCAGACTTTGTATTACCTTGTGTTACTGAAACAGCACGAGTACCTGCTTGAATAACTTCTCCAGTTTCAAACGGAGTCGCATTCGCATTTGTTCTTAACGCTTCTGTAAATGCTTGTGCTGCATCTTCAATTTGTTTTTGGTTATAGTTCTTATTTGTTGCACCAATAAAGTGCTTGATTGATAATTGCTGACTTTCCAAGTCCATCCCTGACTTAACCGCTGTACCTAACGCTGCAGTTGTTACAGTTGCTGCAACAGTGACAGGAATAACTGTCTTTTTAGCAATAGAACCTAATGCTTTCAAAGCAGAAGATATTCCTGATTGCGTTTTATCTATTGCTGATAAAGTGGCTTGGAATGTCTTGCTCCCAAAAGCTTTTATTTTAGATGTAACAGGACTTAATGCACTAGAAACCTTATCTTTCAAGGCAATGGCTGGTCTTGCAATAATCTTTCCTAATCGCCCGATTTCACTTGTTACTGTCTTTACTTTAGAAGAGGCATTATCTTTTAATCGAATGATTGGAGTAGTGACCTTTTTCCCTAAACCAACTAATCCGACCTTTATAGCAACTATCTTGCTCAAGACATTTTCTTTTGCTCTAATAACTGCAGAAACAGTATTCTTTCCTAGATTAGATAATCCTGTTCTTATCTTGAGTATTCCTGCAGTAGCAAGATCATGAATCTTAACAACAGGTTGAATACTTAATTTTGCTAACAGGAATAAGCCACTCTTGGTTGCATTCAATGTTGCTGAAGCAAAGTCTTTGACCTTGACTCCTATTTCAACAGTTGTAGTTTTCAATGCACCATAGATTTTACTAACTCTACTTGTTACATTATCTTTAACACGAATAACAGGTTCAATAACAGTTCTTGCAAGTTTATTAAGACGAGCAGATATAACTTGTATTTTACTTGTAACTTTATCTCTTGCTTGAATCAGCGGAGAAATCATTCTTCGCCCCAACTGAGTCAATCGAGAAGAAACTACATTGATTTTGCTTGTTATTCTATCTTTAAACTGAACAACAGGAGCAATTACCTTTTTACCAAGCTCCTGAAACAGCTTTACAGATGATTTCAGTTTAGATAATGCTAAATCCTTGATTTTAACTACTGGAGTTACTACTAAACTACCTAACCTCAACATTTTTTGATAAAGGCTATTTATTTTTGTTTCAGCGAACCCCTTAAGCTTAACCATTGGAGAAGCAACAATTCTTCCAAGACTTTTCAGTTTGGATTTAATCGTATCTAATTTCTTAAAATCATCATCATTAAGTCTAACTTTTGTATTTAAACTGCTTTTCAAATCATCTGCTTTATTTTGAATTGATTTGATTGATTTAACTGCAGCAGTAGATTCAATAGTAGGCTTATATTTTTTATCCCAAGTCTCTTTCAATTCCTTTTTAGTAGACTTTAATTCATCTTTAAACGATTTATGTTCATCTTTGATTTTCTTCAAGGTCGTTAAACCTTCGTCAGATATCTTGATCGTTTCCTTAATAGCCACTATTTTTCACCTCCACTCACAGTTAGACTTTTCTTCATATCTTCAATAGCAACATCCATTGAAGCTTTATAAAAGAGTTTATAGTAGCTGTCCTCTTCTATAAACTCTTCAATCTTCCAACCTAATTGAACATAATGATGAAGTAGGTTGAATTCTCCATCTGTCCTTATTAGTTTTTTAAATTTTCAATGGCTTTATCAACAACAGTTACTTTGTCTTTACCAATGACACCTGATTTTTCCATAATGATTGTAGAAGCCTCAGTGATTTCATGTCTTTGAAACATTTCAAAGATTTCCATTGGATATGAGATATCTCCACTTTCTTTCATGGCATTTGCTAAATCTTTTAAAGATGGCTCTACTGCAGATAAATACATTGCCCATTTATCTCCAATATTAGGATCATCTTCATCATTTTTAGCAACACACTCATTTACCTCTCCATCACTTAATGTTCTGAACTTAATTTTTAATGGTTCTTCACCATCTTGTGCAGTTGAAGGAAAAGCCATTGTAAAAGTTACATACTGTCTTCTTCTTTTCAATGCTGCAGTTGCTTTGGCTTTAAAAATATCTAATGTTGTTTTTGTATCTTTTTCCATATTCTTATTATTCCTTTCTATTTCACTTTGATTTCATCTAGGCTTACGATATCTGAAGCAGTACATCCACCTGTTAATTCTTTTTCGATTAACGCTCCTTTTTCATAAAGGATCAATGGGATGTCATTCCACCATACATTATCAATAGAATATCTTTCCATTTGTCCACCGACCGCATCAGGATCATTTAATTTAGTAATAATTTGTGCTCTGACATCCTTACCACTTGTATAATTCTTCATGATTGAATTGTATCGTGTATAGACTTGATTAACTGTGATAGTGATATCAACTTTAATTCCTGTCATTTTAGAGTCAATGTCGATTCCAAATTGAACATCTTCTCTTTGAACTTGTGGTTTTACTTCAATTTTCTTGCATTCTAAGATTGGTTCACCATCAACCCAAATCTCTCCCCAAGTCCCTGATAGGACTTGATTACCTCTAATTGAACTACTCATATCTTTCTACCTCCTACATATTGATTAACATTTTTAAATCTTCCATTGCATCTACAAACTTAATACTTGATTCCAAATATACATTGCTTCCTGTATTTGCCTGTAAGATTTGAACATCCGAATAACTTTCAGTATCAACTCCTGAAGTTTCTAAGTAATCTCTTTGTTGGTCTAATGAAATAGAGCAACTATTGTCATAGTTCACATCTAAAACATCACCCTCAATAGATTTAAAGTAAGTAATGATTGCTGCAACCAACTCTTGCTTGTGATCATAATCATTGATTACTTGTCCAGTGTATTTATCTTCAAAAGTAGTTTTGATATCTTCAAATACCATATCTTTTCCTTCGATAATCTTGATTTTCTTCAAATCTTCATTTTTTGTATTAGTTAAACTGTTGATACCTCTTCCGATTTTGTATTTTTCTCCATCAAAGATAACAACAAGCTCACCACTTTCTACTGCTGTATCTGCATCTGCTTTTAATTCAACATCTACCACATCATCCAAAACATAATATGTAAGGCTTCGTGATAAACTTAAACCAGCAATGATTCCAGCAATACGAGCACAGTATTCATAAGTAGTTAATGTTTTGTCTTCTCCAGTAATCGTTGAAACGATTTTATCTGAAGTAAAATTGATAATTCCTTCATTATCTGCTTTTACATTAGCAAGAACTGCTTTGAATGTTTTGTTTTTTGTTCTTTGTTCTTTAATCCATGAAGAAATAACTGTTGTCATTTCTGCATCAGCACAAGGGACAGTTAAATAATTCCATTTGTAGATTGCTAGTTTTTCTAATGACTTAGAAATACTTTCTTCTGTTGTTGGAATTGTGACAACCATAACTTTATATGGAGCACTTTGGAAAATAAGTTTCATATAGTTATAGTTGTCTTCAGACATTTTCGTGAAGTCAACATCTGATAAACTCTTGTATGTTTTAAATGGTTCAGCACCTTCTGTGTCATCCTTTAGGATAACTGCTACAATTCCTCGTTCACTACGAGTAATAACTGATTGTGCTTTGCTTTTAAATTCAATAACGATTTTAGGTAATTGCATTTTTTAACCCTCCTGTTTAATAATAATGTTTAAATTTTCTGCTACTGTTCCATCTTCATGCTCATCTACATCATCCCTGAATTTTAGTGTAAAGCTATAATGACCTGTGCTTTCAGTTATTCTAAAATTCGTATCTTCGATAGTAATGCAACGATCAGCAATCTTAATATACGGATGAAATAAAAGATTCATTTGTTCATACCAATCATAGAACAAGTTAAAATCAGCATTATCATTGATGTAAGCAACATCAACTAAAAAGACCTTATCCCTTTGCTTTGCTCCAAAGAGCACATCATTTATAGGAATAAGATCAACAAAAAAATATTTATCCATAATATTTTCTGTATCATTTGAATCAGTTTTACTTACTTCAATGAAATAAACATCAATATCATTTATCTTTTTTAAAAGTCTTACTATTGATGTTTTTATGTCGTTAATTTTAATCATGTCAGACCTCAATTTGATTTAAAAGGTTGTTTAACCAATCTTTTAAATAAGGTGTAAGTTTTAATTGCAACATTTCAACAGATATTTCTACCATGTGTGCACCTTTTACATAACTTCCACTTCTCGTCCTATGGCCATCATTTACTGGAGAAGCATATTCAACATTGTTATATACCTCTATTACATAAGAATTGCCTTTCTTAACCAAGTCTCCGACAAACCAGTTACTTTGTAAATGTGATGTATCAACGGGTGTCTTATCCATGATTGCATTTTGCAAATCAATGGCAACTTTGATAACCATATCTTCAAATTCTTTTGGATAGGTTTGTTCGATAAACTTTGTTAAACTCTTTTCAAGTTCATCCAAGCCTTCGATTTCAATATCACTGCTCATACTGTTTTCTTTATTTCCTTTACAGGTAATTCGCAATGTGAAAGAAATGGCATTTCTTTACCAGCTTCTAAAACATAATATCTTCCCTCATGCCAACACTCGATTGTATCATTCTTTTCAACATGGACTTCAGGATCATAAAATAATTTATAATCACTTTCCACTTTAGGAGTAGGAACATTAGCATTTCTACTTCCTCCTGAAAAGCTTGAAAGGGCACAGGGTACATCTTCGTATACCTTCTTGCCTTCTAAACCATTTTTAAAAGCACTTTCGCCAGTTGTTAAAGTGCTTTTAAAAGGTCTATAAACATTCATTTTATCAAAATAGGTTGATGCGATAATTCTTTTTTCTTCATCAGCGTTCATCAAGAGGTAACTTTATCCTTTTGAAATGTACTAACTGACATTCATAATCTGTCATGAAATTTCTCGCATTTTGATAAGCTGATGATGGATCAGTATAACTAAAGGATGTATCTCCCCTAGAAATACTTGTAATATCTTTATCAATAGAAATGATTCCATCAGCTTTTAGCATTTCCTCTGCAATTTGTGCAACTACACTTTCTAATGCTTCAGGTAAATCTTTTCTATTGCAATGTGCTAGAACCTGTAATCTCACTCGCTTAACATAGCGAGTGACGATTGTTTCAAGTTCCTCTTTATTTTCCAGTGCCTTTAGCTTTGGATGTTCCAGAACCTCCTGCACTATCCTTTCCATTTGTTCCATTTTCAGAAGCCTCCTTAAGTTGTGCTTTTAATTCTTCATTTTCTTTTTTTAAAGCTTCATTCTCTTTTTCTAAAGCAACAACCTTTTGAGCATTTTCAATGCTTTCAGCTTTTGCTTTTTCTTTTTGTAGTTTTTGATTTAAACCATATACTGTTGCCATTATTCTTCTCCTCCTTCTACAACATCTGGGCTATAAGAAGCATAGACACCATTAATTTTGTTTTCAAAAATATAGGCAAATAAACTGTTGTTTCTGTATTTCATAATATGATCATCTGCATTTTGGTCTTGATCGGCACTAAAATATTTTATACTTTGAACTGTTTTAGCAACAACTGCACCTTTTTGGAAACAGATAAAGTTTCCAACATGAGCTGTTGAAGTAGGAACATAACCAAATTTTTCTTTTCCATCATTTAATTTAATATCTGTATAAAATCTTCTTTCAGGGAATGCTTTGATAACTGCAAATTTTTTCAACACTTCTTTAGATTCATAAGTATTCATATCTTCGATTAAACTTAATAATGTTGTATTGATCCATAAGATTCTGTTTTCTTTATCAACTTCTTCGTTATCCATATAATTAGCTGCAGCTCTCAATCCCTTAATTACTTCTTGAGCAACTGTTAATTTTTCTGAAACAGTTTTTACACCTTCATATCCATAAATATTAGCAACACGAGCTGCATCAATTTCAGGAATAACTTTTGTACGCTCTAATTCAGAACACATAGCTGAGAAGGCAGTATCTCGTACTTCACCATTTGCATAACGATCAACACCTAATTCAATAGATCTTTCTTTTTGCATTTTGATTGTTTCCCATGTGAATTTTCCTTGACCTTTAGTATATCCTTTTCCTCTTTCGAAATCACCTAAGCCAGTAACATCAACTTTTGCAACTTTAAATTCTCCATATCCAGCAGGCATGATTTGACTTTCATTACCTTCGATATCTCTTGTTAATGCTTCTTGTTGATAGATTTTATCAACTGCATTCAAATACAACTGTGCATATTCAATATTGTTCATCTTTCTTTCCTCCTATTTATTTTCAGTTTTGATGCCCATTTGAGCATAGATTTTTGCTTGCATATCTGCAGTAGAGTTGATATCGTTATTGGCATTCAATCCCGCTGGTGTTCTACCTTTTAAACGATTTTTTAATTCTTCCTCTAAACATTCAGTAAACACTTTTGAAAGTGTTTCTAATGATTTTTGAGCAGATTCTTCGCTTTCATAATTTAAGCAACTTGCTAAAGCCACTGGTAATTTCTTTTCATCCAATGTCTTGATTGCATTGTCTTTACAGTTTCTTACCATTAACTCATGTTCTAAATCGCTTATTCTTTTTTCTTTTTTAGCATCTTCTTCAGCTTTTAGTTCTTCAGGAGATAACTTCTCTTTGCGTTTTTGTTCTTCTAATTGTTGTTTATATTCTTCAATCGCTTGTTCTCTCGCTTCAGCAATCGCTTTATCTAAATCAACATTAGCATTTTTTGTAGGTTCTCCTTTAGGATCATCAAGCTTTTTTTCTGCTGTTGGTTCTTCAGCTACACCGTCTTGTTTGACAGTAGTATCTTCTTTACCTTCAACATTTTGTCCTTCAACTACTGTTTCTTGAGTTTTACCATCCATTTTTATATCCTCCTTTAAACTCATTTATATAACAAAGCTATTTAGCCTTATTATCCTTGATATATTTTTCTTTCCACTCTTTGAACTTCACGTTGTCTTCAAGTGGAGTCACATCTCTTTTCATATCGAAAAGACTCATTGAAGTAACTGGAACTATCCTACATTTACAGTTAGGATGCAAAGGTGGAAAATTAACCCCTACAATAGCGTTCTCAAATTTTTCCTTCATTCCATTACAAGCAGCACATTTGAAACATCCTGCACCTTTGTACATATATTCATCAATTCCCATTTTTTTATAGGAAAGCATATGTGCTTGACTTGTAAAATACTTTGTTTCAGTTCTGACAAGACGAGTTGCACTGAACATTCCTTTTTTCATAACATCATCAACTCTTCTAGCCATCTTCTGAATAGAACTTCCATCAACAAACCCTGAAGCTAACTCTCTTCTTAATGTTTCAGTCAACTTATCAATATTTCCCCAAACAGTTTTTGAATAAGTCTTAGTGTTCCATGGATATTCAATAATTCGTTTAACCAATGAATTATTTATCTTTGAAACATTGAATCCTAGACCGACAGTTTTCTGTACTGTATAGAATCCTCTGTAATAGTTATTCACTAGAGTTGCAACCAAATGCTTCTTGATTTCTTTGTTTGTTTTTGTTGCAAGTTTCCCCATTTCCATATCAATCTCTGATAACAACTGCTCATGTCTGCTTATTCGAAATTTAGCAGACAGAGTATTCAATTCAAGAGCAATCTTGCTATCCTGACCATCTTCTTCAATTTCAGCAAGATATTCTTCAATCGTCTTTCTCCACACTTTGTACTCTTTACTATTCAAGAGCTTGTTTGCTTGTGCTGGAGTAAGTTCATTGTCTTCAGCAAACCTTGTAGCAATGTTTCTAATCTCAACTTTCAACCTTTCTGCTGCTTGATCATAAACAAGAAGTAAATCATCAACGAACTCATCAACCTCTTTTGCCTCGTCAAGCATACACTCCTTTGCAATATCTAATTGCTTCTTATCTAAATCATTCTTCATCAGGTGTTACCTCTTCATTGAATGCTCTCACTAAATTTGTGTATACTCCGTTTTGCACCTCTTCATCTTCATTTTCTTCATTGATTTTATCTATCTCATCTTGAGGGTTTTCAATTCCATTCACACGAGATAGTAGTGAATAACGAGAAAGAACATTTTGAAGTAGATTGATGATTTGTGCATTTTCCAAATCATTTTGTGGTGCATTTCTTTTGAAAGTGATATTGATATCACGATAATCATAATTAGAGCCAAATAAATTTAAGATATTAGTGATAAGTTCAATTCGTCTTTGAAGACCTTTCTTGAACTTTCTTTCTTTGATTTTAACTATTTGATCCATTGACCACATCTTGTATGAGATAGCAACTCCTGAAAGATTTCCCCCAAAAGATGCATCTGTCATATTGGGAATTCCACTAAACAAGTGCATATCCTGAACAAGTCTGTTTTTATAATTCTCTATTGCAGTATCATTGATTGTTTTTAACATCCAATCAACATCACCACCATCATCAAGAATAATTGCACCTTTTTCTCTCATTTCCTTGATATCCTTTGTTGTGACTTCTCCAAGTTTAGAAATCTTTAAAAGTGCCTCATCATTGTATTGAAAGAGGTTTGCAGTGTTGGATTGAACTTTGTTGTAAGCATCATTGATACTGATAATTCCTTCAAAGTCGCCAATTCGCTCGCTATTGTTGGGATATTCAACAACAGGAACATCATCCCAATAATGTTCTTGAATTGAATTTAACTGAATTGCACTTTCTCCTTTGCCACTGAACTTCCACACATCTGTTGATGTATAAAACTCCAGCAAGACATTTAATTGCTTATCTTTATTAAAGTAATGTAAAACCCTAATAAAACCTAAGTAACCATCTTCTAAAGATGCATCTTTTATTAAAATTCCTTGATTAGCAGGAACTTTAGCAAAACGAATATTTGCATCTTCATCCATATAAAGAAGCTCAAAACAAGAACCATGAATAGATGATTTTTTAGCAAGCTCTGCATTTTCGTCCTGTTCATCATTGAACTCAAATATATTGACTATCTTTTCCAAAAAATCCTTATCATCATTGGAAGAACTGTAAACAACAGGTTCTCCTATAAAATAACCAACAACTGAATCTGTAATTGTCTTACAGAAGTTATTAACTATCTTGTTATTAGGATCTGCAGTATTTGTTTGAACTGTTTCAAGTATCTTGTGTTTACCAATATACTGATCATCCAAATGCTTATATTTTGTGATATTTACTTTATTATCGTTGTAAATACGAAGAATATCGCTTTCTGTCATAGAATTGAACGATATCCTATCCATATAGATAACAGCCATTTTCTACCTCCTATGCCCCAAATAATTTTTTATCAAGTATCCTGAAACGCTTTCCTTTTTTAGCAATCGTTCTTGCCATTTCTAAAGCATCTATTCCATCATCATGACTTCCCATAGGGAACTGTGTCATTTGTTCAAGCAATAGCTTATGTTTTGGATTAAACTTGATATATTTGTTTTTAACATCAGGTTGCAATGTTTGGACTCTTAAAACCTTGTCTGAAGAAGAGTTGATTTCTTCTATTGGTAGATAAAGTCCAGCTCTTGCTGATGCTTTTGAAAGTTCTTCTTTCAAGAACCATTGGAACTGAACTGTTTCACATCCAAACTTGCGATAACCTGTGTTATATGTTTTTCTTAGCCATCTTTCTTTTTCCAAAATATCGTTGATGATTACATCAGGATGTCTTCGAGCAATATCTGAATCAAGTACATACAAGTAACCACTTGATTTATTTTTAGCCAAAGTAATGATTGCCGAGTAGTCTGATTTACTTGTCTTTCCTAAAGAAGGATCTACTGCACCATAAAAATAGAAGTCTTTAGAATTGAAGTCCATTTCTAACTCGTTGTAATAGTCATACCATTCAGGATTGAATAAACAGTCTTCAGGATTGATTGGTTCATTTTGTAATTCAGAGTTGAATGATGCATCTCCTTCAGATACTTTAATGATCATCAAATCATAGTAAGATAATTTATCTTCCCATAAGACTTCTGTTCCCTTTAACATTTCCTCTTTGTGTTTGTTAAAGAAGTCAAGAGCCTCTTGTTCGTGATTGCTATTTTCAATGTTTGTATAAATCGTTTCCCATTCATCCCATAAATCACTATGAGAAAAAGAAAGAACTGCTTTATACTTGATAGCCTTATAACTAGGATTTTTTATAACATTTGCAAGTAAACTGTCATAATGTAGCATTGTTCCAATGTAGATCATGTCTGTATAATCATCACCAGCTTTTGAAACAGCTTTGTAATACCAGTTCCTTAATTTGTTTCTTTGCTCTGTCGTTCTGACATTCTCATCATTTTCAATATCATCAAGAACAATCAAATCAGGTCTCCAGTTCTTGTGCTTTCGCCCACGAATCTTCTTACCTGAACCAATAGCTTCAACCTTAATGTTTGATTTAGTTAGTAAAACATTAGAACGCCATACCTTATTACCTTCAAGCTTTCCAAAGTCCTCAATCAAATACTCATTTTCTTCAAGCTCTGTTTTGATTGCATCTAAGAAGCTCTCTGCTTGGTCAGAACTGTCTGACAAGATAATGATGTAATGCTTGTATTCATAGAGAACTGCATGAAGCGAACCTTTAAATGTGAGTGTTGTCGACTTAGCGTGACCACGAGGTGCAGCAATCGCTCTTTTAACACCTTTCATTCTTGAAAGCTTTTTTCTTACTTTTCGTGTAAGAGGTATTTCATTCTTCATAACACCTTCTGACCAGATGGCATCTAACTCTTCATGGAAGTGGGGTGACTTTCTGACAAAATAGTGAGGAAGATATGCTCTACCAAAAAATTCCATATCAAAAGAAGCAAGCTTTTTTCTTATCCCATTGTCTCCAGTTAAAGGAGCACCATTTTGAAAGTCCTGATAAAGTTTCTTTCTAAAAGGGTTATCATCCTTTTTTAAAAATGTTTTTAAAAGGCTTTTAAGATATTCCTCATATTCCTCTTTTTCTTCATCATCTTCATCAAGCTGATTTCTTTCTGCCTCAAAAACACCACTCAAAAGTATGTCTAAAGCTCCATTTTTCTTTTTTGTCATTCTCACCACTTCCTTTCAAATAAAAAAATCGCCCAAATTTCCATTTAAAGCGTTTTTTTCTTTCATACCCTCAATTACTCGATTTCTAGTCGAATAGAAAATTTAAAAGGGTTTTATAAACTTTTAAAAGGTAATTTTGTTATCTTCAAAACTTTTTACCTCAAAAAAGATATGCTTCGCCGATTCAATCAAGTGTTTATGATTGAATTCTCCTTTTTTATGTCCTCAAACTTCAAATAAGAGGACGAATCAACTCTTATTCTTCATCTGATTCCTGTTCTTCAGTGTTGATCACATCAATACTGAGTGTTATTTCTTTAATTTCATTGCAGACAGTTATTTCAAAAACTGCTCGTTTTTGTCTAATGTCATAGCTTTTAATTCTACTTTTAAAATTTTGTAAAACACCTTTTAAAACTTTTAGTTCCTTGTTTTCCACTTCAACAAGTGTTGGTTCTAATATTCCATTGTCTCCTAAAATACAAATCCATTCAGCTTCAATATATGTAAGAGTTGAAGGATCGTTTTTATCACCAAGGAATCTAACAACATTATCCATACTGGTTATCCTGTAATAGTTCTCTGCATCATAATCTAAATTAACGAATACATATCCAGTAAAGATAATCGTTTTCTTTTTGTTCCAGCTTCCTTTGGAACGAATAAGCCTGTTAGCGATTGGAACGATTGCGTGATAGCCTAATTCAATCAACTTATCACGAATACTTTCTTCGCACCCTGTTTTCACTTGTAAGACATACCACATAATCATCACTCCTTATTCTTTTTTGAATTTAAGTACGCTACAACTGATTTATAAAGGTCAGGATTGTCTTTTGCCATTTCTTGGAACATCAATCCCTTCATTTCATCAATCGCAGTATCTCTAATTTCTTTATTTTGTAATTCAATACGCTTTTTATAAGCAGTTGCTCTGATTAACCCATTTGTTTCTTTCAAGAGCTTTTCTAGTTTTACTTCATCCCAATCTGCATCCTCTGCATTTGCAAGACGATTAAAAACATTTCCTGAAGCAATACGAATAATCGCTTCAGTTGTATCCAATTCAGGATATCTATTTATTTCATCCATCATGTTTTTAAAGTTTTCATTTGCCATTCGTAATTGTTCCATGTTCGCATTGAAAGCACGAGCATATCGACATACTGCTGCAACGCTTACGCTTTGCTCATTATCCTTTAAAAACTGTACAATGTCTGAATAAGTTGAACCTGTAAGCAACATCTCCTCAACGGCTGATTTCAAGTCTTCAGGCAAGGCATCTATTTTTGAATGCTTTCTATTAGCCATCTTTAAACCTCAATATCTTCATCTACAATAGTGCCACTTAGAATCTTGATTCCTTTTGGGGATAATTTTGCTTCTAGGTCTTTGTAGTTGTTGTATTGTGATAATTCAGGTACTGGTGTATGATCTGTTACCTTTTGCATTTTGATATAGCCACTCATTGATAAATAGTTGATTGCATCAATGAACTCCCAATCTTCTACACCTTCACCTTGTAATACCTTTTCAATGTCTTTTAATCTATGATACTCAAAGCGTAAAATGTTAATGGTTCTTAATACTAGACCATTGTTGCTTTTGAAATTTTGAGCATAAACCTTTTTCTTAATTGCGTTGTTATCCATTCCCTATCCCTCACTTTTTAATAAAATATCTAAAATTCTTTCTAACTGCTGTTCTGTCTTTCTTTGTTCTCTAAAAAAATCTTCTTTGGTTAGAAAGTTAGCGTTCATTGTCTTGATATCTTTCTTTACATCTTTGATATCCTCATCAATTTTATGAAGTGAATCTTTATGATCGGATTCTTTAACATAGTTCTCTTTGATTGTCTGAACATCCTTCTCGGTTATATCGAGCCTTGTCATAGTTCTTTTTAGAAAGAAACCGATAACTCCAACACACGCAGCAACAATATATCCTACCACATCAACTTGCATCATAACGCTCACCTCTCTTTGTACACCCACATTGTAGAGGTTTTTTTATAAGGAAAAAAATAAAGCCCTTTGAAAAAACACTGTGGTTTCTCAAAGGGCTTTATTTTTTTACATTTTGTCAAACATTGAAATTTGACCAGGTACTATATCATCACTATTTCTTCTAGTGAAAATATCACTTATTATAGAGCGTATTTGATTTTCAGTTAAATGGTATTGAAGAGACAAGCTCTTTATTCCTTCACCTTGTTTGTATGCTTCGCATATCTTCACATTTCTTGCCTGTCTTTCAATCGTATCAGTTTTAGGAATGTAGATTGATGAACCGCCATAGTGATAAACGAGGTTATTGAAAGCCTCTAGTCCAATGACCTCGACCAGCTCTCTCTGTTCCTCGTTTAAATCTTCTAGTCCAAAAGTAATCAATTTAGATATTTCCTTTCGGCAGTAGCAATATAGTTTTTGATTATTTCTATAAGTTGCTTTCCATCTTCTTTTGTAAGGTTAGTAAACAGATACTTTGGTGTTGATTTGACCTTGAACTGTCTTTCAATAATTCCTGCAAGTCTGTCACCGATTGGAGTATTGTTTACTTCCTTATCCATTTCCTTTAGCTGATACATAAGTGAAAATACTTTTTTCTTTTGTCCCTCACTCATACACTCACTTTGCGATTTATTTTGATACTGTTGTAAATAATCAATAACTTTATTCGCTTGTGTATATGTGAGGTCTTTAACTGAACTCTTTTGAGTCATATTAAATATGATCATGTGTAATACATCATTTTCTTTATCGTTTCTATCAACGAAGTTTAACGCTCCTGCAATAGCATAGATTTTTCTTTTTTGCCATCCTTCAACAGCACGCATATAAATCGCTCCTTCCTAATTTTCTACTTCTAAAGATACCTTGATTGTTTCATCTACAATCAATGAACTTCTTACCTTTGTTACGACATCCTCAACGGAATCCTCGTTTCCTGAAGCCTCAAGAATTCTCAATATCATTTGATATGCCATGACTTCTTGAACCATGAACGCATAATCACTAGCTTCATGTTCATCCATTCCACAGTATTTAATGATATTCTTCATATCTTGTTTGTACTTACCTTTTAAGCGTTTTAGAAGTGTTTTTTGTTTCTTAGGATCATCTGTCATCTTATTGACAACATTCTCAAGATTATCCTCAATATATTCTCCTTTAAACATATTAGCAAGCAATGTTTTAGCAACATCATTTAAAGTGTACTTTGTTTCTTCTTTCAAGAAGTCTTTAGATACCTTTCCTAATATCTCTTTAATGACAACCCAGCTAATTGGTTTAACTGTTGCAGAGTTTTGAACAACAACCTTAGCAGATGTTCCCCAATACTCAACTGTCTTTAATTTAGTATCTTCTAAATCAGCTTCAGCTTTTTCTTCAAAGTATGCCATTAGCTCATCTTGTTCCTTTTTGTAGTTATCAATTTGAGCCTTTAGTTCAGCGTATCTATCAACTGCTTCTTTCATTGTCAGTTCCATCATCTTCGCCTCCTAAAAACATTTTTGCACAAGACTCACATAGTTCTACACCATTGATCACTCGCACATCTTCAGCTTTCCCACAACATACACAAGTTGGAGTATGCTTTGTGATAATGATTTTATCTCCATCATCTTCCAATTCAAGTGCAGCACCTTTAGGAATGTTTAAAGCGTGTCTTAATTGTTGTGGAATCGTTATTCCACCAGCTTTATTAACTTTCTTATAAAGTTTCATGTTATCCTCCTTCCTTTACTCCACTCTGCATTACACGAGGACTTGTGACCTCCGTTGGTTGCATTAGAGTAGGAAGTCTACTCTTTGCCTACACAGGCATGGTATTCTTCCTCAGTGATTGGATACGCTTCTTTTGCCATATCAACAAATATTCCTAGAAACTCCTCTGATGTCATTTCATCTGAAGTTTTAGCAAACTTCTTTTCATCATTTACTGTTTTAATTACAAAGTACATTGACTTCATATTTCTTTCCTCCTAATTTCTCTTTTTCTTTTAATACCTTTCTTGAATAACTGCTTTCATACACACCTTGTTTCCAACACTTGCGTGCACCTGCAACTCCCATGTTGTAGCACATAAGCATTTGTGACTCGTTTTCACACCACTTGTAATTGCTTAACATATACACACCAGCTTTTGTGCTATCGTATGGATCAAGAAAATCTGTGATATTCAATTTACTTTTCAATTCATCATGATTACATTCATTGATTTGCATAATCCCATAATCATTTGTTTCTGATATTTCTTTTGGATTGTAGTCACTCTCAACTTTCATAATGGCTAGTACAAGCTCATATTCAACATTGTTTTCATTACATTCTTCTTTGATATAGTCCTGTAAGCTACAACTTAAAGGGATATCATAATATGTAACTGTCTTGTACTGGAGTGAATCTACTGCATTGACAACTACATTTATCGGTTCAATGTAATCAATGCTTATTTCAAGTTTGTGGCTTGTCTGATCTAATTGTTGCTGACTATATAGCTCCCATGAGATTGCCAGCAAAACAATGATTATCGCAAGGATATCAAACAATCTTCTTTTCATTTCTTCTTACTCTTTTCAATTCTTTTGTAAGCTTTCTCAAATGCTTGTTTAGATCATTAAGCCTTAAATTTGATGAAGTTGATTGAATATCAATTTTGCATTGTTTTATTTTATCTAGTAGCTCCTGTTCTCGCTTTACATCAGTGCCACCAAAAGTAAATCCATAGCAGTGATTTGTAGTGTATTTATCAATTATTGTGATGTTCTTCATCACTGCTACTGTATCTTCATCTTTTTCTAGCACATAAATGTATAGCTTTTTTGAATTGTCCCTTACATATACTGTTGTTCCGATATGCTTTAGTAGCTCATCATTTCCATATTCTTCGTTATACCAAGCTATCGTTCCTTTCTCGCAGACAACTCGTGGTTCAAAGTACATTTCATCACGCAATCTCATTTGAAATACTCCTTTCCATATTCTCCCATTTCAATCATTTCCAAATCTTTATCAGCGAGTGCATTACTTAATGAGACCATGCAGTCCAACAGGACATTAGTATGTATCTCATCTACTTTTTGAATACGATTGTCTTGATTTCTAAAATGCTCATTTTCATCAAATTCCTGACGATATCGAGGAACTCCTAATAATCTAGTTACGAACTCTTTCCCTGTCATATCATGCCAACTCCTTTTCTAATTGCTCAATCTGTTTCTTATAGCTTTCAATCAAACTATAATCTGCATGATCCTTTGTTTCTTTCATATCAATCTCAAGGATTTGCTTTTGAAGTTTAGAGATTTCTTCTTTTTTGCTTCTGACTTCTTCATCTTTCTTTTGTTGAAGTAACTGTTTCTTTGCCATACATAAGGCACAAAGCCATAATTGAAAATAATTATTCAATTCCGTTCCTAGATAGTAGAAACCTTCTTGTTGAAAATAATCTAAGTATGGAGCATAATCATCATCCCTTTCGATTGTTCCTATGAACTCTTCTGAACTTGACGAATTGTAAACCGCACTTAATAACAAGTAGACCTGTTTCAATAGATCATCTTCATTATCTTTTTCTAAAAAGATATCTTCCTCATCTACTAAATACCAATCGTTGCAATAATCGTTTGCCAACTCTTTGACTTCTTCAAACAGTTCTTCTCCTTCATATCCAAAACATTCGATAACATGATTTTTAAGTTGTCTTTCAGCTTCGTGTTCACTAAAGATATACATTCCACCTTTGACAGCTTCACACTTTTCAGCAAAGTAACCTGCATTGGTAGATTCCCATGCATAATCCCATGTAGGATTCCATGTACACCTGAACGCTCCCCAACCAATATCTCCACCAACAAAGAGCATATATTTTCTGAATATAAACTCTACAGAATAGGTGATCGTTCCATCTTCTTTAAATGTTAAAAGTTGAGTTTCATCATCCAACTGTTTAACAGTAGCTTTATGGTTTTTGAAATATTTGCCAAAGCGTTCTTCATATCCATAATCCATAATGTTCTCCTCTCTCACTCTGCATTTTTCGAGGACTTGTGACCTCCGTTGGTTGCATTAAGAGGGATTTAAAAGTTTTTTAAAACCCTTTTAAATTTTTCTTTCAATTCCCAAATCAAAGGGAAACCATAGAAATATGCAATGTAGATTGCGTATATCCACAAAATGACTTTCCATGTCTGATACAGGATATTTTCAATTACAATGGCAAACACTAAATACAGATAATATTTCATCTCTATGTAATAAGCATTTAGCAATCCCACCATAAGCTGAATCCCCAACATGAACAAAAATTCAAAGATAAATCCAATGATCAATATTTCTTTTTTGTACTTTTCCATTCCTATATCACCTCCAGCACTCTGCATTACTCGAGGACTTGTGACCTCCGTTGGTTGCATTACTGGAGAGCAAGCTATTTGCTCTCTACTGTCTTTTGTGCATCTGCTTTGCCCTTTTTATAAGCTTTTAAAACCTTTATATCCAAATCATCTGTAATATCGTCAGTAACTGCGACAATCAATAAAATCAATAGTGCGATAAACATCAAAAGATAATTCATATCCATTCCTCTAATGATTACACCTGTTAATAAACCGATTAAAATTCCTAATGTTGTTGAAATAATGCTTTTCTTAAGCTTTCTCTTGTTCATTTCTTATTCCCTCCAAATACATAACCTAAAATCGCTAAAACAATGATTGTTCTACATATCATTCTTACTATTTCTACCCACATACTAGATAACCTCAATTCCTAATGTTCTAGCCATTGCAAACAATCCATCTACGCTGATGTCTTCATTGTTGATCGCATTTTCATATACATTGGTTGCCCCTCTGATACCCCATTTACTTCTGCAGATACTTAGTAAGAAGCTTAATTCCTTTGTTAAGCCTTGTTCCTGTAGCGCTGGGAACAACATCTTCACATCTTCATCTTTTACATTCATAGTTGAGTAGTAGCGACTCATCTTGATTCTTGAGAACAGTTGAGCAAACTGTGCTTCCTGTTTTCCTTTCATCTTGCTATAAACCTCTGTATTTCCAATCAACACGATTCCAACACCTTTTGTACCAGTGATTGAATTAGGATCTGCAAGCGTTCTGATTTGTTCGAGTGCTGCAAGTTTCAAATGTTGTGCCTCATCAATGATGATTACCTTGTTTGTACCTTCAAGTTTTTCTCTGATATCCATAATCAAATCAAACTTGTTAGTTGAATCAGCTATTCTTAATGCTCTTGCTAAAAGCTTAAGCATATTTGTTAATGTTCCTGCTACTGGACTTACTTCAATGTAAATACATTGAGTAGGATTTTCTCTTGCGTACTTTTGTGCTGCTTTCGTTTTACCGATACCAGCATCACCATGTGCAACTGCGATTCCTCCGTTGATTTGTGCATATTTAATCATGTTGTAGATATCTTCAGATATTGAGATAGGAATGTAATCTGAACTCGGTCTGTATTCCTGAGTTCTTTCTTTCATTTCCTTTTGAGCTTCAACTGTTTTCAAATATTCATCAATCTTCTTTTCAACTGCGTTTATATCTCCGTTGTATTTACCATTTCTATATTGAGAGATTGCAGCCATTGATAAACCAATCAATGGAGCAAGTCTTGCTTGCGATATGTTTTCCTCTTTCATGTATGTTTCTAATCGTTCTTTAATTGTTGGCATTTTGCATTCCTCCGTTTCTTGCCATTGCGTTTTTATTCATCTTGCCTAAGTCAACTGTTGGAACTTGATATAAGAGTGGAGTTTCATCAGATTGTTTAACAACGATATCTTCTAAATTCATTGCTCCTAGTTCACTCTCTTTGTTTTCCTTAGCTTGTTTAAGAACTAAATCAAGTGCAGTGTTTCTATCAATGTTTGCAAGAACTGTATGTTTAAGAGCCTCTTTAGTGGCTTTCTTAACTGCTCTTGTTTTTGACATTGCTTTCTTAACATCCTCTTGACTTGCTCCATATTCAAGAACTGCAGTGTTATCAGCTTCAACTTCCATAACAAAACGATCATCTAAATCGTATATTCTTACTTTCGATAAATCGTCAGGATCATATCTCAAGTAAACTTGTTTATTTAGCATTTGCATTATTAACTCGTTATTGAAATAATCAATCTTCGTTCCAGCAATCTTAATACTTACACCTCTTCGTGTTACTTTTTGTGGTCTAGTTGAACGCAACATCATTAGATTCAACTGTTCATCAGTTGCCATGATTTTTGTTTTAAGATTTTCTCTATATACATCAATCTTTCTTTTTCCTTTGTCTGCTTCAACTGCACCATCATAGAGTTCATAATTGAGATAGTATTCAATCATTTCTTCTATTTCCTTTATGAATGTTTCTCTATCAGGAATATTTCCGTTCTTTAGTTCGACCTTTAATATTTCAGGCTTTTCAACAACATTCCCACCTGTATATGTTGAGAATAATCTTGAAATGCCATTCTTGAAGTCGAGGAATCGTCTTTCAATGATCTTCGCCTTTGCATTTCTAACAAGTGCGTTTGTCATGTTAATTCCTAATCTTTCAAGAATTGGTGGCGGATTGTATCTTTCATCATTCTTCTTTGCTCTATGTCCTAAACCACCAAAATCAAATGTCAAGAACTCTCGCCCATTGTCGAGGTATACATTCTTTGGTATTCCGTATTTCTTAATACCTCGTCTTAATGAATAAATGGATGCCTGACTTGATGGTGCATCTGTTAGATATATACAAGTCATGATTCCACTTCGTGCATCCAAGAATGCTGTTAAATACAGCCTGAACTGTTTTTCATCTTCTCCAACGATTACATCAATCGTATGGTTATCACCAATCCAGTATTCATTGCTTTCCATATTGTCATAGGTTCTCTTGATGTACGGAGCACATCTATCATCAAATGCTTTCTCACCATCTCGTCCTAAAGTCTTAATTCCATCACTTAAATCGCTTTTAATATGTCTTGTAAAAGTACAATACGCTGGCATATTATCCACTAAATCGAATTTATCATTTTCTTTTAGGTAAAGCTTCGTGTACTCATAGCACTTTCTCTGCGGATGTTTCGCTTGATCTAAATAGAAACTCAAGAATATTTGCCATGTTTCTTCATCAATCTTTGTACATCCTTTCTTTGCCTTACCTCGTTTATCAATTAACCCTTTAAGATTTCCTTGTTTCAAATGGTTATATTTTCTATAAAGAATGTCCGTTGATATGTTTATGTTTGGATACTGAAGCTTTAGCTGATTTACATATAGTTCATCAACTTTTGCTTTACTCGTTACTCCCTCTTTGTTTCTAAACAACTGCCATTCTTTTATTACTCTTTCCCAAAAGGCACATTCTTCTCTTTCTAAAGCGGTCATGTCTTCAAGTTTTTCTGAATGTTTAACCTCTTTAGTTGTTTTGATAATGCCTTTGTTTTTGTAAAACTTAGCTTGTTCTTCAGGATTCAGTTGATCTAATGGAATTTCAAATACTTTTCTATTTCTACTGTTTACTGTTTCAATAGCTTTTAATTTGCCTGAGGTTATCTGCTTCCTAATGTTTCTAGCAGTACAACCTCTTATGTCAGCATATTCAGCTACACTTAACGTATCCATATCGCACCTCCTGCCTCACTCTGCATTTTCAAGGACTTGTGACCTTCGTTGGTTGCATTAAGGCTGGAGCATTTACTCCAGTGCTTTTTGAAGTTTATCAACAACTATCTCTAATTCTTCTATCTCTTCCTCTAATACAAATGTTATGTAATGATGTTTTGAATCACTAAATTCATTGTGTATCTTCATCTTCTTTAACTGTTCCTTTTTATGAATCAAATCATTGTTTAAAAGATATAATCTATTCGATAAATACTCAGTTGGTAAATCAACTCTTGTAAATTCTTCCTCAACTTCATCTTTAGGAATGCTGATATCATCATTTCCATACAGATAAGATGCAGTGACATCAAAATATTTTTCTAACTTATCAATTACATCAAAGCTAGGCTCTCTTCTCCCAGCTTCATAGCTCCTATCTGTAATCTCAGATACATTTAACGCAGTTGCTAACTCCTTTTGAGTTAAGGAATTTCTTTTTCTTAATTCTCGTAATATATTCTTAAACTCTTTACTTTTCATTTTTTTCACACTTTCTGTTATATTTCATTGAATAAATCCTTTATTTCACATCCAAGTGCATCAGCAATAGCCTTTGCTCTAATTGGATAGATAGAATTAAAATTCTTATTTTCAATTCGACAAATTGCATTATCTGGAAGTCCAGCTTTAAGGGATAATTGTCTTTGACTTAAATGAAGTTCAAGTCTTTTTTTCTTAATAACATTTGGTTTTGCTATTAACATAAAACCTCCTCCTTTCATTATACGTTCGTCTAACTTACTTGTATTATAACTTGTACTAACGTATAAGTCAAATAAAAAATTCTTTTTTGTTTTACGTACGTACAACTTTTTGATATACTAATAAAGAAATAAGGGTGATAAATATGAATAATCAAATATCTAAAACAATCAAAACTTTAAGAAAAGAAATGAATTTAACTCAAAAAGAACTTGCAAATGAAACAGGTATAAGTTTGTCTGCAATAATTGCATATGAAAATTCTAAACGTGAACCTAATTCAAAAAGCATGGCAATCCTAGAAAGCTTTTTTAATGTCTCAGGTGCTTATTTACGTGGCGAAACAGAATCAAGAGAAAGAATGGTATGGGATGATCATGAATTGATGCAAACTATTCATGAGGAAATTCCTGTTGCAATAAGCTCTTTTTCTGTTGAACTTTTAAAACAGTCAGATAAGAACCAAAAGCTGATGTTTGACCTATTTATTGAACTAAAGAGCATCCTATCTCTTGATGATGAAAAAACAAAAGATGATCTAATTGATTTAATTCATCAAAATGTTTGTAGTATCGTGAGAGTGTCAAATAAACTTCCCAAATAAACAATATCATTGGAGAATATAAATAGATATTCATATAACGAAGTACGATATAATCTATCGAAAAAACAAAAAGTGCGATTATTTCTATATAATTCGCACTTTGTTCATTGACATAGTAGTCCTACTATGATATAATATAATTGTAAGGAAGGAGGGATATAGATGAATGATCAAATCAGCGAGATAATAAAAGACCTTTCAGAAGCGTGGCTTGCAATAGTTTCTTCGATCTGCTTAATCCTAAAAACGAAGCAAAGCCTTAAGTCTTCCAAAAAGTCTAAAAAGTCTCGAAGGGGTAAATGAGAGAAATCTCATCCCTCCCCTTGCGATTAAATATTACCACATTCATCTATGAACATCAAATGAAAATATATGATCTAATTGTTGCTGGTATTGTTTTAATGATGATGTATGACGGATTTAATAGCGAGTTTATGAATCCTACAATTTTTGATATCGTGAAATGGATCTGTTGCATCATTATGATTGTGTTTTATATATTATATAAGAAACGAGGTAAGAACAGTGGCTGAGTTTAACGAAAACGAGTATAAACGAGAATGGAAAAAGAAGAACATGAAAGTTGTTAAAGCATCATTCAAGAATGATTTTGTAGACCAATTCAAAGAAGCTTGTAAAGTGCTTGGAATCACTCAAGCTGATGCAATCAGAAAAGCCATGAGCGACACAATCAATGAAGCTCGTTTGAAAGGCAAATAAAACGTTTTTAAAATGCTATTTTTAATGGGAACTGTGAAAGAAACTGAAAAATCAAGAAAAGTCGTGAAAAGCTTGATTTTAAGCCACTTTTTCAACAGTTCCCTTTAAAATATAAAAAAGTTCCCATTAACTTCGATTTTTACGCTTTCCTGATACTCTATCATTTTATGTTGTTTAAAAGCTTCTTTTTAAACCTTTAAAACCTACCTTTTAAAACCTTTTTATATTGATTTTATCAATGTTTTTTCACTTTTTAAAACTTTCATTTTTAAACACTTTTAAAAGGCATTTAAAAGCCTTGAAACCATTTTATTTTATTAAAATTATATTTCTTGATTTTCTTCATTTTTCTTAAAATTCTTGTTGCAATAGTCATTTAGTAATATTTCATCATTTAAAGCTAGTTTTCTCATAAAGCCCCTCTCTTTTTTGTGAATATTAAACAAAAACTTTTGCAACCTTTTTCATTTCTACTGCGGCGAAAATCCAGAAAAATCACTAGATTTTCGCCCTTCTTTTTTACCACTAAAGTTCTCTTTTTAACTACGAAATCACTACTTTACAACAAATTTCATTTTTTCCTACTCCGTAGCATTATGTATAATTATTCATTATGAAAAAGTATCATTTGTCATGAAACGTCACGAATCAAACGATTAGAGAATATAGTCCGAAATATTATATACCTTGTACGGAAGAACTTTAAGCAAATATTTCTTATTAATCCTTGCCCAAAAATGAGGCTATGAAACCATGTCGAAACAATAAAGATATTCTTGCGAACCGAAATCATGAATCCATAAATTTTGAAATCATCTTTTTGGGGTTTGATTACATGTTCATTTCTATGGAATTATTAGTCAAGGCTTTGCCGCATCTGCGGGGCAGCAGCCTTCGTGAATATTCTCGTAGAAAATTATGACTCGGTATGCGTAAAAGTGAATCTAAAAAGTGTTTTCCCTATCGCTGAACAGCGATGCACACTCATCTGGAATATTCAAATAAAAATATAGTTACTGTATTTCATATTTTTAAAATTCTTTGCAAACAGGGAATAATTATAGGATTATCAGTTATCAATTCAAGAACAAATAGCAGTATGATAAGAAAGCAACTCCAAATTACTAAATAAATTGTCTGTGACCGTTTAACTGTTTTTTTCATGTCCATTATTACTTGATCGTTTTTGAAACACTCTTTGATATCATCGTCAGTTAATATCTGGTTATAAGAGTTTTTTAACTCATCATAACTAT
>OIZF01000257.1_pt1 | contig 37539 bp, 37 predicted proteins | sample 1588471 | NCBI WGS metagenome assembly OIZF01 (sample SAMN03283279) | human gut metagenome | biome: human-associated habitat; material: feces | host: Homo sapiens | place: Peru | collected 2012
GTGAAATTGGTAGACACGATAGACTCAAAATCTGTTTTCCTTAACAGAAGTCCCGGTTCAAGTCCGGGTGCGAGCACCAATTTGAAATATTTGAAAGTTAGCTAAAAGCTAGCTTTTTTTGAAAAAAGAAAGGAATTAGACATGAGAGAAATAAAAATTAATGGGATATATAAACATTTTAAAGGAGATAGATATTTAGTTTTAGATGTTGCTAAACATTCTGAAACCAAAGAAGATTATGTTATTTATCGTGCGTTATATGGAGAAAATTTATTATGGGTTAGACCTCTTAGTATGTTTCTATCTGAAGTAGATCATGAAAAATATCCAGAAGTTTCTCAAAAATATCGCTTTGAATTAGAAGAAATTAAAAGTAAAGTGAAGTAAACTATTTCCATTAATTTCAAAAAGTGATATCATATATACTGTAATGGACGTGATGATATGAAAGAAATGAGACAATTAAAAATTAATACTTTTTCATTAGTTATGGGTAAATCATTTGCTTTTTTGTAAGTCCATAAGGTTCTCTTTTTAAGAGTGCCTTTTTTATTTGAAAGAGGAGAGCGTATGTTAAAAGAAAATATTGAAAATAGAATTATGCATTTACTAAGTAAATGTGAATTTAGATTTAAAAAATTAAGCCATTATTTTGGGTGTAAATCCAGAATTGATAAATTGTATTTAGAAAATATATTAGAAAAAATGCAAATTCAGGGTTTAATATATTTTAATGAAGGAATATATCAGTTATTTCCTGAAAAATTTTTGATAACAACTATAGAAGAAATGAATCATAAAAAAGAAGGCCATACCGCATGCTTTAAAAATGCTAAAAATGTACTTATTCCAATAAAGGAACAAAGTTTAAATGGAGCAATGGTAGGAGATATTGTTGTATTAGATGAAAAAAATAGAATAGTAAAAAAAGTTCTTAAAAGAAAAATAAATCATATTCATTGCGAAGTTATTTTAGAGGACGGTATAAAAAAAATTAAGCCATTGCGAGTTTTAGGAAGTGACTACTTAAATGTTAGAATAGCTCATCGTGATATGAAAAAGTTAATTCCTGGAGAAATTATTTTAGTAGAGTTGACAGTGGATAAATATGATTCATATTATGAAGGAAATATGATTGATCTTGTAGGACATAAAGATGATCCTGATATAGCTCTTAATATTATTGCTTCTAATCACGGCTTTTTGTTAAATCATTCTAAAGAAGCTTTAGAGGAAGCCTATAAAATACCAACCAAAGTAGAAGAAAAAGATAGAATAGGACGTTTGGATTTACGGCAAGAAGAAATTTTTACCATCGATGGCATTTATACAAAAGATATGGACGACGCGGTTGGTTTAAAAGAACTTTCCAATGGTAATTATGAATTAAGTGTGTCTATAGCTGATGTTAATCACTATATAAAACCAGGCAGTCACTTATGGAATGAGGCAAAAGAAAGAAGTACATCCCTTTATATGGTTAATTCAGTAATACCTATGTTTCCTCATATTTTATCAAATGGTATCTGTTCTCTAAATGAATCAGAAGATAGATTAGCACTTACTTGTTTTATAACTTTGAATTACGAAGGAAAAATTTTAGAATATAAAGTTTTACCAACAGTCATTAATTCTAAGAAGAAAATGAATTATCGAGATGTTCAACAAGTTATTGACGGCAATGTTGTTAATGGTTATGAACCATTTGTAAAAACTTTACAAAATATGTATAAATTATCTCATATTTTAAAAGAAAAACGCAATGCTATTCCTTTTGATTCTAAAGATATTTCATATACTTTTGATGAAAACAAAAATATTATTGATATTAATAAACAGAAAAATAATGATGCAATGAATATTATTGAAGAGTTCATGATTTTGGCTAATGTATGCATGGCTAATTATAGTACTTTCCTTTCTATGGCCACTCCTTACCGTATTCATGAAGTTCCAGATGCATATAAAGTAGATGAACTTTTCAAGCAACTTAAACTAGCTAAATATGATGTTAATGACTGTATAGCCCAAAATTTATATGAAACTCTAAATAACATTTTAAGAAAATATCAAAATAGTCTTGATTATCCATATATATCTAATTTAATTTTAAAAACAATGAAAAGGGCAAAGTATAGCAATTATAATGAGGGACATTATGCTTTGAAAGAAAATTATTATGCTCATTTTACGAGTCCTATAAGAAGATTCCCAGATTTACTTTTACATTACCAAATTCATACTGTTTTAGATAAAACATATCCTGATAATACAATCGGTGAGAAAGAAATGGAAGAATTATGCAGTCATGCCAGTTTTATGGAGCAAGCTGCTGATCAAGCAGAAAAAGAAGCTGATGAATATACAGTTTTACGTTATATGAAATCCCATCCTGAAAAAATTTATCGTGGTTATATTGATAAATTAGAAGAAAATTATATTAGTATAGTTATTTCTACAGGAATAAAAGGAAGAATCAGTTATCAAAATTTATCTAATGAATTAACAATTGATCAAGAAAAAGGAGCCATTTATTTTCATAAAAATGTTTATTTAAAAACTGGAAATGTTTGTTTATTCCAGGTAAAAAATATTGATTTATCTCGTAATGAAGTAGAATTACAACTAGAGAAAAATTTGTCCGTACGAGAATATGATAAAGATTTTTCACGTATTTTAAAAAAAGCAGATTAATTTATAAAAGTGTGTTTTATCAAAAGCACTTTTTTTGTGAAGTTTAGATGAAAACAATTGTAAGGCTATTGACAAATAAAAAAAATAAGCATAAACTGTTTTGGTAAGGCAGCTTACAAAGTAGGTGAATTGTTGTGGAAAATAAAAGCATATTACATGAAATAAAGGTGTTAGATCATTTAATAATCCGAAATTTATTTTTAGAAAAGCCAGAATATTTGAAAGAGGTGCCCACACTTACTCAAGTGCAAATTATGGGATATTTAATGAAAAATGAAAATAAAGAGGTTTATCAAAATGATTTAGAAAGTGTTTTAAATTTAAGAAGAGCTACCGTTTCAGGCGTTTTAAAAACAATGGAAAAAAATGGCTTAATTAAAAGAGAAACTGCTTTAAAAGATGCTCGAACCAAAAAGATTATTTTAAATGAGGATGTTAAGAAAAGATGCAATATGCAGAAAAATCGTTTTCATGATTTTGAAGAAATATTAAAAAAAGATATTTCTGAAAATGATTTAGAAACTTTTTTTAATGTTTTAGTTCAAATGCAACAAAATATAAAAATTTTAGATTCCTCAAAATGTAAGTAAGACCTTGGAAAAAAGAAAGGAAAGAAAAATGTTAAAAAAGGCGTTCTGGCGTTCATTCACACTGTACGCAGCAGTAAGCCCGGCAAAACAGGGAGCTTCCGGATTCTGTTATTCCCTGATGCCATTTATTAATAAATTTTATAAAAATGATGAAGAAGGAAAAAAAGCGGCTTTAACAAGAAGTATGTCGTACTTCAATACAACAATCACATGTTCTACATTTATCATGGGACTTGTGGCATCGATGGAAAAGAAAAACAGTGAGCAAAAGGATTTTGATGCGAATTCCATCAATGCTGTGAAATCAAGTCTGATGGGACCGCTGGCAGGTATCGGTGATTCTATTTTCTGGGGAGTACTTCGAGTAATTGCAGCAGGTATTGCAGTTGGTCTTGGAGCATCAGGAAATGTTTTAGCACCATTAGTATTTCTGGTATTGTTTAATGTTCCATCTATTTTGATAAAATATTACGGCACATTTTTGGGATATAAACTTGGATCAGAATATATACAGAAAATGTATGCAAGTGGTCTTATGAATATTTTGACAAAGGCCGCAAGTATTGTTGGTCTGATTATGGTTGGTGGAATGACAGCGAGCATGGTAACATTCAAATCCACATTTGAATTAAGCATGAAAGGTGAGTCAATTCTGAATCTTCAGAACATGCTGGATCAGATTTTTGTTGGAATTGTTCCGCTTGGACTGACATTATTATGCTATTATCTGCTGAAGAAGAAAAACATCAGTATCACAGTACTGATTATTGGAGTAATTATTTTAAGTATTTTGTTGTCTATACTGGGGATTGCATAAGAACGAGACATCATTAGGACAGGAGGAAACAAAAAATGAAGAATTGGTGGAAAGACTCTGTTGTTTATCAAATATATCCGAGAAGTTTCAAAGATTCCAATGGAGACGGATTTGGAGATCTGCAGGGAGTTATAGAGAAACTGGATTATTTAAAAGAGCTTGGTATTGATGTAATCTGGCTAAGTCCGGTATTTGATTCACCACAGGATGATAATGGATATGATATTTGTGATTACAGAAGCATTTATGCCGGATTTGGCTCTAATGAAGATATGGAAGAGCTGATAAATAAAGCACATGACAGAGATATCAAGATTGTATTAGATCTGGTCGTTAATCATACTTCAGATGAGCATGCATGGTTTGTGGAAAGCCGTAAGTCCAAGGATAATGAATATAGTGATTACTACATCTGGAAGGATCCAAAGGAAGATGGAAGTGAGCCAAATAACTGGGGATCTAGTTTTTGCGGAAGCGCATGGGAATACTGTGAGGAAAGAGGACAATATTACTTGCATTTCTATAGTAAAAAACAACCGGATCTGAATTGGGAAAATCCACAGGTCCGTCAGGAAGTTTATGACTTAATGAAATTCTGGATGGAAAAAGGTGCGGATGGATGGCGTATGGATGTAATTGCTTCGATTTCTAAAGACCAGAATTATCCGGATTATCCTGAAGAAGACGGAAGAAAGTATTATACTGGAAAATATCACAGCAACGGTCCGAGACTGCATGAATTTATTCATGAGATGAATCAGGAAGTTTTATCAAAATATGATTGCATGACAGTTGGAGAAGCACCAGGGTCAACACCGGAAGTAGCAAGATTGTTTACAGATCCTGCGAGAGAAGAATTAAATATGATCTTTACTTTTGAACATATGAATATTGACAGAATTCCAGGGTCTGTAAATCGTAAATGGGCATTAAAACCATTTGATCTTCGAGACTTAAAAAGAGTGATGTCTGAGTGGCAGACAAAATTATATGGAAGAGGATGGAATGCACTGTATTTTGAAAATCATGATCAGCCACGTGTGATTTCCAGATGGGGAAATGACACCGTATATCGTGAAAAGTGTGCAAAAGCATATGCGACTATTCTGCATGGAATGCAAGGTACGCCTTATATTTATCAGGGAGAAGAGATTGGAATGACAAACGTTCATTTTGACCTGGATGAATATGAGGATATTGAAGTACGAAACGCTTATAAAGAATTGGTACTGAATGGGAAGACAATATCAGAAGATGATTTCAAAAAAGCAGTATGGAATAAGAGCAGAGATAACGCAAGAACACCAATGCAGTGGGATGAAAGTGATAATGCCGGATTTACTACAGGAAAACCATGGTTCAGAGTTTCTGACAGATATAAAGAAATTAATGTGAAGCAGGCACTGGCCGATAAAGATTCCATTTTTTACTATTATAAAAAGCTAATTGAACTGCGTCATAAAGAAAGTCTTCTGACAGAAGGAAACTATCAGCTTCTCTTACCGGAAGATGAAAAAATATTTGCATATTTGAGAAATACAGAAAACGAGACATGGCTTATAGCTGCGAATATGTCAGAAGATAGCGTATTGACGGATAACTTAAAAACTTTTGTTAACGAAAAACAGGATATTATAATTGGAAATTATGATCGTGTAAATCTGGATGAAGCATTAAGACCATATGAAGCGTTTATGATGCGTATAAAATAAGACAGAGGGGTAACAAATGGAAAAATATTTGATTGCCTTGGATATGGATGGAACCTTGTTGAACAGTCAGGGAAAGATTACAAAAAGAACGATTGAAGTTCTAAAAGAGTTGCTTCAGAAAGGGCACTATATTGTTCCGGCGAGTGGACGTGCATTGACACTTCTCCCAAAAGAAATTCTGGAATTAGAAGGAATACAGTTTGCTGTTTTGGAAAATGGGGCTGTTGTGTGGGACTGGAAAAATCAGTGTGCAATAAAACAAGAGTTACTTCCGAAAGGCATTGTAAAAGCGATACTTGAGGATATAGAAGAACAGGCTTCGGTTGGTTATTATTCAGAAGTGATTGTAAATGGTAAAGTTTATGCAGATGTAAAAATACAGAAAGTGTTGGGACAGACAAAGATAGCCGGGAATTTTGCAGAATATATGAGACAGAATCACATTTTTCTTGAAAAGCTGTCTTCGAGGACGGAACTGTTAGATGCTGCTGAAAAGCTGAATATTTATTTTGAAGATGCTAAACTTGGTGAAAAAGTACGAAGAAAATGGAAAACAGAACCACAGATTAATGTTACAACCTCAGTAAGCGGTAACGCAGAATTCACTGCAGCAGGAGTTAATAAAGGTCATGGTATAAAAATATTGCAGCAACATCTGGGCATTTCAAAACAGAAATGCATTGCTATTGGAGATAATGAAAATGATCTGGAAATGTTTGCACAGGTTCACATGGCTGTTGCGATGGGAAATGCAAAAGAGTATGTAAAGCGTGCAGCAGATGAAGTGACATTAAGTTGCGATGAAGATGGTGTTGCTGTTTTTTTAGAACAATACAATTACAATTAATAAAACCGGTGTGGGATTTGATATGCTCCCGCACCGGCTTTTCTATTCTGAAAATTTATCCTCATAATGAATTTGCATATCTTTCCAGTCCATAAACAGAACATAAAATACTCGTCCGTATTGCTGACTCTCCACGATTCTTCCATGGTCGAGTACAGAAAGATAAGAGCCATCAGCCTTTCGAAGATGGAAGTGAATATAGTCATTTTCATTGCCACTATCAATCTGTTTCCAGATGCTGGCTTCTATCTGTTCTTGCTCATCTTTACGGATTAGATTGCGAAATCTCTTCTTTGTGAGTTGAAAGAATTCATCAATATTTTTATAACCGGTCATATGTAGAAATTCATGGTTTGCATAAAATAGTTCATCATCTTTTTTGTCCGCTTTGTATATGATAAATGCACCCGGAAGATGTTCAGCAATGTCTTTAAACGCAAAGCCGAGCTGTTTGCGGACTCCTGATTGAAGTCCTTTTCTGTAAGCCATACATCCATTTTTTCCATGCAGTTTTATCTCATAAAGAGCGGCATCTGCACAGCGCATGAGTTGCGCATAGTTGGGTGCAAATGTTGGATATTCCGCATATCCAAGAGAAATATAAAATGGATATTCTTTTCCTTTGTATGTAAATGTTTTTGGGATTTTGGTGAATTCCTGAAACAGTTCTTCTGCTTCTTTAAAGGTATAATTTGGCAAAAGGATGCAGAATTCATCACCACCATTTCTTCCAAGTAATACATCATGTGGGAAAAAAGCTTTCATGCTATCTGCCAGGCTTTTTAATGCTCTATCCCCATAAACATGTCCATAGATATCATTGATAAACTTAAAATCATCGATATCAAGGAGTGCGGCTATAAAATGTTCTTTCGGATTTTTGTCCACCATCTCTTCTGCCAATTCATCAAATCCATAACGATTGTGAATATTGGTAAGAGAATCCGTGTGTGCCAGTATTTGGAATTTATTTTTATTCTCCTTCGATACTAACCACATCCGCGTAAGCCCGCATAAAAGTAAGAGGATAAGAGTAAAAAATCCAATAGTTATTGCTATTAATGTAGTATTGCTCCATCCGTTTTCAGGAGTTACTTCAAATATCCAATTCTCTTCTCCTATTGTAAAACTATAAGAAACAGGATGAATCATTTCACCATCCGACTGATTAACAATTGTATAAGTATCGCTCCAAGGGGTGTCTGTTTTTGAAAGTCGGTATTCATATCCAAAATTCGAAATCGCATCGATTGAGTCTGAAAAAATATCAGGAACACGGAGGATAACAATGGTAAATCCCCAGAAATATTCTTGTCCATTTTCATCTTTCAGATAGACGGGATTGCGGACAGCAATTCCCACGCCTCCCTGTTTCAGTTCAAAGGGACCTTGCGTAATGATTGTATGATGGTCTCTTGCGTAACAGGAAATTTCTTTGCGGTCTTTATCATGGAGCAGATCGATTTTACCTGCTTCATTTCCCTTGGCAGGATAAATATCTGTTACAATACCATCTGGAGCAAGCTGTATGCTTGCAATAGAGTCAGATATGATATTTTCTGCAATTGTGTCAAAGTGGTTGATTTCTCCGTCTTCACTGATCAAAATCTGTTTCAGTGTATTGGTAATATCAATTCCGGTTATAATTTCATTTTTTATACGTTCACCATAGGTTGCGGCATTTAATTGTGCTGTTGTGTGTCTCTCTGCTTTTTCGTGGGTGTCTATTTTGTAGACAATTAAACCAACCAGGCATATACCCAGTAAAAAAATGATAAGAGGCACAAGCGTTTTTTTCTTCACTTAGTTCACCTCGTATTATAAATAGGATTTTTATAATGCCTTAGTATAGCACAGAATTGTAAAAACAAAATGTATTTTAGAGAAAACATAAAAAATTTTATGTTAAATGGATATATCAGATAATTCGGCAGGTGATACTTTACAAATTTAACGTAACAATGTACAATAATAGCGAATTTGAAACATGTCATTTTTAGCAGGTGATATCATGAAAATAACTTATATTAATCACAGTGGCTTTTTGGTTGAGACTAAAGATTGCTACTATATCTTTGACTATTACAAGGGTGAATTGCCGCTTCTCGATAAGAAGAAAGAAGTGCTCGTATTTTGCAGTCACTTTCACGAGGATCATTTTAATCCGAAAATCTTTGAAATCCTTGATGATATGGGGATGACCTATCAGGCTGTTTTATCGAAAGATATACGCAAGAAGAATAAGCGGTCGGATATGAAAATTACATATGCTTATCACGACAAAACTTATAATTTGGATAATGATACTCAAGTTGATACATTGCTTTCCAATGATAGCGGTGTTGCATTTATTGTCAAAACAAGAGAAGGAACGATTTACCATGCCGGCGACTTAAATGACTGGTATTGGGAGGGCGAGCCGGAGACTGATAACCAGAGGCTTACATCGGCATATCGTGCAGAGATTAGAAAAATTAAGGGGATGCATTTTGATGCTGCGTTTGTTCCGCTTGATCCAAGACAAGAAGATCACTATGCCGATGGGATTCTATATTTTCTTGAAAATATAGATTGCAATGCCATTTTTCCAATGCATTATTGGGGTGATGCCAGTGTAATCAAGCGGTTTATTACTGAACACCCACAATATAAGTCACGTATTAAAAACACAGAATGTACAAAAGGAGAAGCATTATGAACTTTAAAATGATTCATGAAAACTATAATGTATCAGATTTAGATAAATCTATTAAATTCTATAACGAAGCTCTCGACTTACATGAAGTAAGACGAAAGACGACAGATGATTTTATTATTGTATATTTGAGTAACGATGTCAGCGATTTTGAGCTGGAACTTACCTGGCTGAAAGATCATCCACAGCCATATGATCTGGGCGAATGCGAATTCCATCTGGCATTTCGAGCAGATGATTATGAGGCTGCTTATAAAAAGCATAAAGAGATGGGATGCATTTGCTTCGAAAATGAAGCGATGGGAATTTATTTCATCGAAGATCCGGATGGATACTGGCTTGAGATTCTGCCGTAAATCCGCTTACAGCAAGTAGAAAAGGATACAACAATAGGTATTGCTTTCAACATGAAAGGATGATTTAGCATGATTAAGACAACAGTAAAGGTTTCTGGTATGGCTTGCACTATGTGTGAAGCTCATATTAACGAAGCAATCCGAGGCGCATTTTCGGTGAAAAAAGTAAAATCAAACCATTCTAAAGGGGAAACAATCATTTTATCCGAAGAGCCTTTAGATGAAGCTGCAATTCGGAGAACGATTGAAGCTACGGGTTATACTACAGGGGAAATTACAAGCCAGCCTGTCGAGAAGACAGTGGGTATTTTTGATTTTATAAGAAAAAAATTGTAGATTGTTTGTTATGGACAGGACGAAAACCTTGATTTACAAGGAGTTCGGGCCTGTCTTTTTGATTTTAGGTGAAAATATAGCGTTGAATCAAAAGTGAAGATAATTAAAATGTATCCTCTGTATATTTTTTGCAATAAGATGATTTATATTGGATCGGATCTTCCGGTATTTGGTGATGATGGAGAAATAGAGAGATACAACGTCTTTAATGTTGCGATGTTGGTCAGACACGATGAAGATGGGAAGTATTACTTATACGATATCATGAAAATAAAAAAGAATAAGAAACCTCTATGATAAGCCAGCCCAGCTATTCATCTGGTGTCAAGTACCATAAACATGGAAGAGGTTGAGTTCGTGAAGTCGCAATTTGCGATTTCACGAACTCAACTGTTGATTAGGCATGCGGCAGATGGAAACATGTCTTTTCTAATATAATGACTTATAAAGGAATTCTAGACAACAAAAAAGAGAGCCACCGAGTGACTCCCCCAGTGCAGTCCGAAAACATACACCTCAATCAATGTTTATAATATACAACATGGAATTAAAAAATGCAAGTTTTTTCACTGAAAATGTTGTGAAATTAGTAACAGTTCAGCCGAAAGGCTGAACTGTTACTGAAATTATGTGTTTAAATATGCCTCTAAAGCAGAAATTTTTACAGCTACGTTTTGAGGAATTATCTGGTTGTAAATATCAGCAGCAACGGAAGCTTGCAATGAAATGTTTTGTGCTTTGTACTGATGTAATAATTCTTTGGCTCTAGATCCACTGAAATCAATTCTTTTCAGCAGGCAACAAATGATAATTACATAATCAATCAGAGAATATAAAGTTATGTTCTGAATCCCCGTTTCACTTTCGGTCCAACGTTTTAATACATGACTAATTTTTCTGTCTTTGAAGCGGGTATCAAAAATAATATTATTGTGAGCAACGGCATTTCTAAGAGCTTTTATTGTGTATAAGATATTAGACAAGAGCTCACGGTTTGTGTCGATAGAGACATCAAACATATCTAATTGCTTAAGGATTGTTTCCCTGGTCGGAGTATTTAAGCATTCAAAAAAACTTGCGAGATCACTCAAGTACAATATTTCAAATACAACCCATAAAGGAGCATCTTCACCACGATTATAAAAGTGACGAACCATTTTATTATCTTTTTTTTCTTCAGCACTATATCGGCTTGATAATTTGGAATATACATTATTTCGTAGCTTCAAGCGGTTTAACTGCAAATGGGTATTGGAAGGGTTGTCGCTCATACGTTCCTTGTAAACATTATCAAAGGTTCCATAGCGAAGGCCATTGACAGATGTATTGCATACAATGTTTTTAATTGCTGTCTCTATAAACATGAGATTTGAATATAATGCAGATTTTAAGTTGTTGTCATATTCAATTACAGCTACAACTTCACTAAAATCGGTGTAAGGCAATTGATGGCTGGCATCCTTAACAAAACGATAGCCTTTATATCCATGATAATATCCATAACTAATAAGCTGTTTTTTTTGCTTGCTTCCGCTTATTTGCACATTGCAGTCATTACGCAAGTGTCTCATAAGTCCATTTATTGTCTGCGGTGAATTCATTCAATTGCCTCCTTCTGTTTGTGTACTAAAATTCTATCAAAGAGATGTGATTAAAGCAAGAAGGAATATGTTTTTATGATTATTCCGATGCGACAAGCATTAATTAAGAGAAAAGCCAGGGTCAGATACACTGATTAACCTCAGTGCGTCCGGACCTGTTTTTTGTTGCTATCGTTTCTTTAGACTGTCTTTTCCATGCTTGCTTCCGGTGGATTTCAGCATATCAGATTTACGAAGAATGCCCATCAAAGTGCCAAATTCATCCTTGATGAGTTTGCTATATTTGATTCCTAATTGTTTTAGGAACATGGCAACTTGGGCTTCTTCAGCAGCGAAAGAAAAACAGTTAGGGTAAAACTGCTCACTCTGCACACTTTATTCTCACAGACAAAGGTATGTATGATATAATTTGAGTTAATACGTTAAATGATAATGTTGAAATTATAAATGATTACAGTGGAGGTGATTCAGATGGTAGTAAAAGCAAATCACGATATTTCTTCAGGTTTAGAAACAGCTTTTATTAATTCAGCAATCAACTCAAATTTGGCATATAGGCCAGAGTTTGTTTCTAATGACTATACGCAAGGGAAAAAAGTATCTGTTGCAATTGAGCGAGAGCTTCGACATTGTAATGCTTTTTATATTAGCGTGGCATTTATTACCGAAGGTGGCCTGGCACCGTTAAAGCAGGTACTTGCTGAATTGCGTGATAAAGGTATTCCAGGAAAGATATTAACGACAAGTTATTTGACATTTACAGAACCGAAAGCATTAAAAACTTTAGCGGATTTATCGAATGTTGAAGTGCGTGTATATGACTCTACTGTTTGCTTAAACACGCAAGAAGAGTTAATTATTGAGTTTCTTTCTAAGAAAGTTACAAATATGAAGAGGATTCACGAATTATTGGTACTGAAACATTTGATTAATCAAAATCAGAGAATTCTTGCATACATGGAAAAATTGTTGCCTGAACAGTATAAAGTGACCTATTCTAAAATAGTAGAAGAATCCGTTATACGCAATTTAACAAACGAATTTGCAAAAGAAGAGGAACGAAAAAAATATGCTTCTTGTGTATTAATTAAAAAAGTTAATGAAGGATATGAATTGCATCCGGAATTTAGGGTATTATTGATGCGTGATTCTGAATTTTTAAAAATGGTCAAGGAACTTATAGAATATGGGATAGAGACTATTGAAGACAAATATGCACAACCATATAAAGATACGAACTTTCAGTTATATCAAAAGTATACTTACGAAGATGTGTGCAGATTACTGAACTGGAAAAAGAATTTGAATGCACAAAATATTGGTGGATATTTTTATGATACAGCTACAAAAACACTTCCTGTCTTTATTAACTATGATAAGACAGAAGATGCGATTGCATATGAAGATCGCTTTGTTTCACAGCAGAACTTAATAGCATTGTCCAAACATCCAAGAAAAGTAGATTCCAGTGATGCGGATCATTTCTATAAGAGAACTGCCGAGGATCGTGACAATAGGATCTTCCTTTTTGTTCGTAAAAACAAGAATGATAAAGAAGCAAAAGAATTTTACTTTTTAGGTGAAATCTTTGCAAAGGGATCTCCAACTCCTATTAAAATGGAAAAAACAAAGGACGATGCATTTGAGATCAATTATACTTTGGATGTACCGGTTCGAGATGACATTTATGAATATATGACAAGTTAGGAGTTTATTTATGAAAACAATTAAAGTAGTTGCAGCAATTATCTGTGATGATATAAAAGAGAAGAATAAAATTTTCGCGACAGCTCGAGGCTACGGAGATCTGAAAGGTGGCTGGGAGTTCCCGGGCGGAAAGGTTGAGATTGGAGAAACCCCACAGGAAGCATTGAAACGAGAAATTATGGAAGAACTGGATACAGAAATCAAAGTTGGTGAATTGATTGATACGATAGAATATGATTATCCAACATTCCATCTTTCTATGGATTGCTTCTGGGCTGAAGTTGTCGCAGGACATCTGGAACTGAAAGAAGCGGAAGCAGCAAAATGGCTTACAAAGGATCAATTAGATAGCGTGGCCTGGTTACCGGCGGATGTTACGTTAATTGATAAAATACGATCTGAAATGTGATTTTGCAACATGATTTCAGCCGAGTAAAGAAAAGAGATTATAGAGGAGTCATTATGGAAGTTACAGTGATTAAATCAAATAGAAAAACGATAGCAATTCAGGTGGACTTTAATCAAAATGTCACTGTAAGAGCCCCATATAGTGTTTCGGAAAAATACATTGAAGAATTTCTAAAAAAGAATGAGGCTTGGATTAATAAAAAACTTGAAGAAATAGCGGAAAAGAAGAAACATATTAAACCGAAAGCATCGGAAAAAATAACGTTTGAACAAATAAGGGAGCTTGCAGATAAAGCTTGTGTGACAATTCCAGCGAGAGTAGAATATTTTGCAAAAATAATTGGAGTTACTTATGGAAGGATAACCATCAGAAATCAGAAGACAAGATGGGGGAGTTGTAGCAGCAAAGGCAATTTGAATTTTAACTGTCTGTTAATGTTAGCTCCTCCGGAAGTTTTAGATTATGTTGTAGTTCACGAATTGTGCCACAGAAAACAAATGAATCATTCGAAAGCATTTTGGGCAGAAGTAGAGAAGGTATGTCCAGACTATAAAGCTGCAAAAAAGTGGCTTAAAGAAGAAGGAAGTCAGCTCATTTGAGAAGAAGTTGTGGTAAAATATAGAAAAAGACCTTGTATGTTCGACTTGAATAAGAAGAAGGAGGGATTCTATGAAAAGGAAGGTGGAAGCATTTTTAATAGCAGTGATGCTGGTGATGATGACAGCCGGATGTGGCAATAGCTCAAAGATGGCCGCGGAAGATCGTGCAACTGTAAGTTCGGGTGCAGAATTGGATGGCGAATATAGTTGGGATACGGATGAGACAGCAGATACGGGCGTCACTTCAGAGAATGGGTTGGAAGCGCAAGTAGAAAATGGACGAAAATTGATTCGAACAGTTTCCCTATCTTTGGAGACGAAGGAATTTGATTCTGTTCTTACTAATCTAAGCACAAAGACTACAGAGTTGGGCGGTTATATCGAGACATCTTCTGTTAATGGCAATAGTTATTCCCATCATTCTACTCGATATGCAAGTTATGTTATCCGAATTCCTGCGGATAAGTTAAATGAGTTTGTAGAAGTGGTTAGTGAACTGGGAAATGTAACGCAGAAAAATGAATCTGTGGAAGATGTAACACTTCGGTATATAGATGTGGAAAGTCATAAAAAGGCATTAGAAACCGAACAGGAGCGTTTGTTAGAATTACTTTCTAAGGCAGAGAACATGGAAGAGATTCTAACTATTGAAAGTAAATTATCTGATATTCGTTATGAGATAGAGAACTACGAAAGTCAGCTCAAAACAATGGACAATCAGATTGATTACAGTACAGTGAGTGTGTATGTAGACGAAGTGGAACGTGTAACAGATACGGGTGAGAAGGGATTCTTTGAAGAAATCAAAGAACGATTTGGAAATAGTTTATATGTAGTGGCACGAGGAATCAGAGGTCTTGTCATTGGAATTCTTGGTTCGTTGCCAATTCTCATTGTATGTGGAGGCGTGATTGCAGTTGTCGTGATCGTAGTCAGAAAGATATTAAAGAAAAGAAACATGAGAAAAGAAGATAGAACACAAAATAATGATATAGAAAAACAGTGAAAAAATATAAAAGTAAAAATGTAGGAAAAGGAACAAGGCATTAAAAATGGACTCGATACTATATGAAAATTATTTAAATATTCTTAAACAGGAACTTGTGCCTGCGCTTGGATGTACAGAGCCGATAGCAATTGCTTACACAGCAGCAAAAGCACATCAGGTTCTTGGAGAATTTCCGGATTCTGTGGAGATGAAACTAAGTGGAAATATTATTAAAAATGTAAAAGGTGTTACTGTCCCGAATTCTGATGGGATGAAAGGGATTGAGGTTGCGGCAGTGCTCGGTATTGTAGGTGGAAATGCAGATAAAACACTTGAGGTTTTGAGTGAAGTCACAGCGGAAGATATTTCCAGAACCCGCGAGTTGATCAACCGGAACATTTGTACATGTTCATTGGTTGAAGGTGTTGATAATCTGTATATTACAGCGAAGCTGATTAAAGGAGAGCATTTTGCTTCTGTAACAATTGAACATCAACACACGAACATTACCAGAATTGAAAAGGATGGAGAGGTGCTTCTGGATAATCCTTATTTATCAGAAAGTGAGACTAGCGTAGATAAATCTAAGCTTACAGTTAAGGATATTTTAGATTTTGCAGACCAGGTTCGTATGGAAGATGTTCAGCCAATCATTGATCGACAGATTAAATTGAATTCTGCAATAGCGCAGGAAGGGCTTGATAATAATTATGGTGCACAGATAGGAAAGACTTTGATGCATGTATGGGGCAAAAGTGTTATTACGAGAGCTTGTGCCAGAGCAGCAGCCGGAAGTGATGCACGTATGGGCGGCTGTTCTATGCCGGTTGTGATTAATTCCGGAAGCGGTAATCAGGGAATAACGGTGTCTCTTCCGGTTATCGTATATGCGGATGAGTGGGAGGTATCCCATGAGAAGCTTTGTCGATCGTTAGTTGTCAGTAATTTGATTGCGATTCATCAGAAATACTATATAGGAAGTCTTTCAGCATACTGTGGTGCAGTCAGTGCAGCCTGTGGTGCGGGAGCAGGCATCACATATATGTATGGCGGTACATATCAGCAGATTTCATTGACGATTATCAATACGCTTGGAAATATTGGCGGAATCGTTTGTGATGGGGCAAAGCCATCCTGTGCCGCGAAGATAGCATCTTCCGTCGATGCCGCGCTCATGGCTTTTCAGCTTAGTATCCGGAACAAAAGCTTTCTTCCGGGAGAAGGTATTATCAAAGATGATATCGAGGAGACAATTAAGAGTATGGGATATATCGGGCGAGTTGGTATGCGTGCAACAGACACAGAAATTTTAAATGTTATGATAGATCGTGCTGATATCGATCAGGAATGCTAAAAGAGGAGGAAAATGAGATGAGCACAAACATGAAAGCAAGAAAAAATAGAACAAAAATACAGATGGTACTTACGCTGATAGTAGTATTTTCGGTTATACGACAATTTTTCCTTGGGAATTATCACAACATGTTCCTGGGAATTTTAACGCTGATATTATTCATGGTTCCGCAATTTCTGGATAAGAAATTGAGCGTTACAATACCGGTAGGATTGGAAACAGTTATTTTAATCTTTATATTTTCAGCAGAGATTTTGGGAGAAATTAACGCTTTTTATGTAAAAATTCCGATTTGGGATAGCATTTTACATACTACCAATGGATTTTTAATGGCAGCGATAGGATTTGCGTTAATCGATCTCTTCAACCGAAGCGAGAAATTCTCAATTAAGATGTCACCATATTTCGTTGCATTTTTTGCATTTTGTTTTTCTATGACAGTCGGAGTGTTGTGGGAGTTCTTTGAATTTAGCATGGATCAGTTTTTCGGTTTAGATATGCAGAAAGACTGGATTGTTACAGCAATTAATTCTGTTAAATTAAATCCTACAGGTGCAAATGTTCCAATTCATGTAGATGTCCAATCTGTAGTGATCAATGGGGAGCAGTGGAATATTGGCGGATATCTTGACATCGGTCTTATAGATACAATGAAAGACTTGATCGTAAACTTTATTGGGGCAGTTGTTTTTTCAATTATTGGTATTTTATATTTGAAAAATAGAGAAAGAGGAAAGCTTGCAGCTTCTTTGATCCCACAAGTTAGAAATGAAGACAAAATAGAAGCAGAAGACGAATAAGAGTCTTCTGCTAACGAAATTCCCGTACTTTTTTAGAAATACTTTCCAGCTCTTCTTTTGAGAGTTCGGGAAGTATTTCTAGTTTATCCATAAACATCATGAGCGTTTCTTTTCTTTGCATCTCTACCATCTGTGTATAGAAATTGACAACAACTCCGGTGACAATGGCGATTACAAAAATAGCATAAATTGTAAGTAATACGGAACATATTTTTCCGATAAATGTAACGGCAACGAAATCGCCAAAACCGGCAGTGGAGATTACAGCATAACAATACCAGAGGGCATCTCCGTAGCGGTTGATATTTGGTTCAACTATCTGGATAACCGCAGCATTGGCAAAAAGGAAGAGAACGAAGCCAAGGATTATTTGTGTAGCTTTCGTTCGTTTTAAAATCATCCATAATAATTTTAATCTTTTCATAATAAAATCCTCCGAAAAATAAAAGTAAGTACTGAGAAGTAGAAATTGAGTTAATTAAAGTATAGTATAAATTTAGTGAAAATAACAATAGAAAACAATATTGCTGTTTAAATATACCTGTGATATCATGAAAAAATGTAAGTAATATAAGGAAAAGGTGGAATTTCTTAATGGAAAAAAATTATAATCTGGAGCTGATCCGGATCATTTCGTTTGTCTCCGTTATAGTAATCCATGTGACAAACTATTACTGTCGTGCATATGGCGAGATCGGTCAGGGAGAATATATATTTTCTATGACTTTAGATGTTCTGGCAAGAGTAAGCGTTCCGTGTTTTTTTATGATTACAGGTGCACTTCTTTTAGGGAGAGAAGAACCTTTAAGAAAACATTTAAAACGATTATGGCGCTTTATAATTGTGCTCGTCGTGTGGAGTCTGATTTATATCATCTGGAATGATTTTTATATGAAGACACCGTATGATATACGCAAGATATTATTCGAACCGGCGGAAGCACATCTTTGGTATTTATATGCAATGATTCCGATTTATATGGTACTTCCGTTTTTTCAGGTAATGTGTAAGCACATGAATTTGAGATTGGAACAGGCATTTCTTGGTGTGATTACATTAGCAATCATTTTTAATTACCTATCTTCTTTGGGGAATCAAGAAGCATATTATGATCTGCCATTGATTGGGGATCGAGTTTACATGTATTATGTGTTTATCGGATATTATATTTATAAATATAGAAAACATGTAATTCGAGATCAACGAATACCGGCGATAACTTTTGTTGTATGCATGCTGATAAACATAGGCTTGACATGGATCGGGACAATAAAACAAGGTGTTCATTGCGAACGATTTATGGAGTATGGAAATCCAATACTTGTATTGGCAGCTGCAATGTTCTTTATGTATATTATTCGATTAAAGAAAAGCGAATTTTCGCCCGGACCAAAGGCAAAAAAAATCATGGATACATTTTCAGGATGTTCGTTTGGCATTTACCTGATACATATTATATTTTTGGATAATTATAAAAAATATATGGAAGCGGCAGATGCATCAGCATGGATTGTAGTTCCTGGGCTGACATTGGCAATTATTACTCTCTCTTTTGGCTGTATATGGCTGATGAAAAAGACCTTTGGGGACGGGGTTAAGTGGCTTTTTTAGACCTTTAGGGACGGGGTTCAGTGGCTTTCTATGGAAAGGCTGGAAGATAAAGCATAAGAATGGGAGAAGAATTATGAAGAATACAAAGGTGAGAAATCAAATAGAGCTTTGGCTGTTTTGTGCAATTATCGGCGCATTTGCCGGCGGACTGGTATGGGCGCTTTTAAAAGTTCTGGCAGTTGGAACGGAAGTGATATGGGAATGGATTCCGGGCAGGGTTTCAATTCCATTTTATACGATTGCTGTGTGTACGATAGGAGCAGCAATTATCGGGCTTTTCCGTAAAAAATACGGGGACTACCCGGAAGAAATGGAAACCGTAATGGGTAAGGTGAAAAAAGAAAAGCATTATGAATATAAAAATATGCTGGTTATGATAATCGCAGCATTGCTTCCGCTTTTGATAGGAAGTAGTATCGGTCCGGAAGCCGGGCTTACAGGGATTATCGTCGGTCTGTGCTATTGGGCGGGAGACAATCTGAAGTTTGCGAAGCAGCATACAAAGGAGTATTCTCAGGTCGGAGTTGCAGCGTCTTTGAGTGTATTATTCCATGCACCGCTGTTCGGAATTTTCGAGGTAGAAGAGAGCGAGTCGGAGGAAGCGATATTAGAAATGTCAGGTACTTCGAAAGTATTTATTTATGGTATCGCACTGGCAGCGGCAACAGGAGTTTATGCCGGTTTATCAGCACTGTTTGGAGCGGGCCTTTCCGGTTTCCCGGCTTTTTCAGTGGTTGAAGTTGGAAGAATCGACTATGTATTGATGATTATATATATCATTTGCGGTTGTATTTTGGCAGTATTTTATGAAAAGACACATCAGCTTATGCAAACAGCAACGAAAAAAATACCTGCAGTCTTAAGGGAAACATTAGCAGGTTTAATTCTTGGTGTATGCGGTACGTTGATTCCGGCAGTGATGTTTTCGGGTGAAGAACAGATGGGCATACTTATGAAAGAGTATATGAATTATCTCCCGCTTGCATTGATCGGAGTTGCATTTTTGAAAATTCTGCTTACAAATCTTTGTATACAGTCAGGATTAAAAGGAGGACATTTCTTCCCAATCATTTTTGCAGGAGTATGCATGGGATATGGCATTGCAATGCTACTCTGTGGAAATGTCGAGAGTCATATGGTGTTTGCGACAGCAATTGTTACGGCAGCGTTGCTCGGCGGAACGATGAAAAAACCATTGGCAGTTACGATGCTTTTGTTTTTGTGTTATCCGGTGAAATGGTTCGTCTGGATATTTGTGGCGGCAGCCGCAGGCAGTAAGGGAGTATCTATTTTAGAAGGAAAAAAAGAATAAGAGTAGAGCAAAATAGAAAAGGCTGTGATTTCAGGATGTAAGGAATACATTTTGAAATCACAGCCTCTTTGATTACAGAAAAATAGTTTTGTAATCGCGTGTGCCAAATAGCAGAAAATTAAGACGGAATCAACACACATGCACAATATCCCGGAGCAGGTTGAAAACAGTAGATGGTCAGAGTCTTGTCGATTTCCGGACTGTAATCCTGCAGGATATGTTTATTACCGTTTAATGCTACATCAGCATAAGTGACAAGCCATTTTTTATCCCCGTTTTCAAAGACTTCATAAAAAGAACGATTCAACATTTCTGAAACGGGAACGCCCTCAACAACAGCCATTTCATCATTGCAGTAACGAAATACAAAGTCTACACCATGTCCATTCGCATCAAATACAAGCTCAATAATACAAAAAGCAAGTGGCATATCATTGAGAAAGCTACAGTTATCAAATAAATGAAGTGAGCTGTTTTCTGAAACCTCCGAAAAGTTCTGCGCATTTAAACCAAGTGCCTTACGGATTTGTTTGTGCTGACTCAGATTACGTTTTCTTCCCTGAAAGACAGCACCATCCGTCATTGTATAAAGTCCTTCATCGGATATATGAACAATTTGATTTTTTCGAAGAACAATGCCCTTTGAGATATTTAGAAAATCTTCTTCCGGCAAGTAGAGCATAAGTTCTTTTATCGGGATTGTAGTCGAAATGCTTTCTCCCGAGGAAAACGTAATGATTGTGTGAGGATTCTGTCTGGTAAGGTAAAGAATATCTGAACTTTTGATATTCTTTCGTTCGAAATATAGTGGAACATTATAACGCATATGAGACCTTCCTTTATTGTGATAATTTTATATTACTATAGTTGTTTTGAAAATACAATAGAAATAATTAAAATGCAATAATCAATGCAAATAAAATGCACTTTAATTGAGCTTCACAACAATTTATCTAAGAAACATCAAATAAAAGCGCGGATTTGAGCAAAAAAGATTGCTGATTAACCGTGTGAGTGGCATTATAAAAAGGTATAAATAATGATACAAAACGAATCATCAGGCAGAGACAGGAATAAGGAAGGAGCGGGATGCGGATGAAAAGAAGAATTTCGAAAAGGATTATTGCAATTGGAATGAGCCTTTGCGTAGCATTTTCGATTATGCCTTTATCGGTAAGTGCAGAAGCAGAGACTGCTGCACCGGCAGTTAAACAAAATAATCTATGGGTGAGTACCGGAAAAACATTTGTCAATCGTATTTACACAGTAGGGTTGACTACTTGTGGATCAGCACTTGTCAGAATTGCCGGAGCGACAGAGAGTGAAGGATTTCAGAAAGTAGCTTCATTTGTTAATAAATGGATTTGTGGAGGCAATAACACTGGACAGACACTGGCAGAAATTCAGGCTCTTTGTAATGAGATACTTAATGAAGTTAAGATCGTTGATCAACATCTTAAAGAGTATGATGCAGAAATAGAGAATACACTTCAGAAAATACAGTACACAGAAGCGAAAAATGAGCTGAATCAGCAATGGTCTAAAGATATAGATGTATATGAAACTGCCGGAAATGTAGGAAATACATTGAGCGCCTACGAAGATTATATGAAAGCCGCGCAACTGTATATGGATGGTAAGACGGATATAAATGCTGTCGAAAAGAGTAAGCAAAAGCTTTATGACAATTTTATTGAGGTTTATAAAGCGGCTGGAAATAGCTTTGAAAATCCAACCGATGAGAAAAAAAGGACGCTATATTTTGTAATGACACGATAGATGGTGTATTCAAAAGATCGATTTGGAGTATGATCAATGCGTTGAATAAGCCAAGTGATGAGAAAAATTATGCGGGAAGTACCAGCGTAAAAGCATATGTGACAGGAAGTTCTGAAAATGAGCAGGAGAACCATCCCGAAGATGAGGAACATTTACAAGACGAAAGCACAACAAATGCGAAAACAGGAGACGAGAGCAATGCAAGGATTTGGATTGCGATATGGATCTTCTCAATGCTTGTATTTGGTTGTGGAATAAAATATAAAAAGGTAACAAGTAAATAAAAAATTGTGTTATCATAGAGAAAAAGAAATATAAAAATGAAAGGGGCAGCAAAAATGAAGGAGAATAAAACAATTAAAATTATCACATTAATCACAGGAATTCTGACAGTGCTGTTAGGTTTTTATGCAGTAGTTCGACCTATGAGAACTTTTTTAGCAATCGGATGGATTCTTGGAATGCTTCTCTTAGTAAATGGTATTGAACTTGTGATACTTTCATTGTCTAAAGAGAAGAAGGATATCGGAGCATGTATTCTTGGTGTTCTGGAAGGACTTGGCGGTATTGTTTTATTGTTCAGTGGCGTACAGAGATTCCTGACAGATATTATGGCAACCTATCTGGTTGGCGGAAGTGTACTGATTTATGGTATCTTCCAGATTGTAGCCGGAGTGAAGAAGTTTAAAGAGTCTAAAGGAAAAGGAATTCTGGCGATTATCTGTGGTGTATTATCAATCATTGTAAGTATTATCGCTTTTACACATCCGGTATTGACAATGTTCTCAGTTGGATATATGATCGCATTTTCTGTTTTAATGCAGGGAATCAATATGATTGTACTTGCTGTGAATTTTGGAAAAGCGAGTGAGAAATAAAAAGATAATAAACAAATAACAACTGAAAAGAGAATATAAAAATGATGATGCTATCTCCCTTGTATGGCATCATCATTTTCGTTATAATGAAAAAATACTGCAAGATGATTTGATCGGAATGATAAATGAAAAAATGATACGAGAGGAGATAAGAAAATGGAGAGATATGATATTGCAATTATTGGAACCGGACCGGCAGGATTATCCGCTGCAATTACAGCCACAGTCCGTAATAAAAAAGTGTTGCTGTTGGGACCAGCAAATCTGAGCGAAAAAGTACAGAAAGCACATTTGATACAGAATTATTTGGGCTTACCGGAAATAAGTGGAGAAGGGCTTGCTAAATCATATCAAAAGCATTTAGAAGCAATGAATATTTCCATCACAAATGCAAGAGTAAATGCAATCTATAATATGGGGGACTATTTTGGAATCCAGGCATCGGGTGAAATCTATGAAGCAGATACAGTTATTCTGGCGACAGGTGTTGTGACAGGCAAGATGTTGGAAGGAGAAAAAGAATTTCTGGGGTGTGGCGTGAGTTATTGTGCTACGTGTGATGCAATGCTGTACAGAGGAAAAAAGGTTGCAGTAATCGGCTATAGCAAGAGAGAAGAAGCAGAGGCAGAATTTCTTGCAGAAGTTGTGGATAAGGTGTATTATTTCCCAATGTATAGGGACGAACCGCAGCTTTCTGAAAATATTGAAATTGTCAGGGAAGTGCCGAAGAAAATATTTGGTACAGATTTAGTAGAGGGCTTGCAGACAAATAAAGGAGAATGGAAGGTAGACGGGATTTTTGTTTTACGCGAAAGCATTTCACCGGAGCAACTGCTAGGCGGAGTAGAACTGGATGGAGTACATGTGAAAGTAAATTTGAAAATGGAAACAAGTATTTCAGGATGTTATGCGTGTGGAGATATAACAGGAATGCCATATCAGTATATTAAGGCAGCAGGCCAGGGAAATGTGGCAGCATTATCTGCGGTTGAATATTTGGCAAAGAATAAAGAGAAAAAGGTGGAATAGATGAAATCATATGAAGTAATATTATTTGATCTGGATGGAACGATAACAGATTCGTCAGAGGGGATTACCAATTCTGTAAAATATATGTTGAAGCAGTATGGAATTGAAGAAAATGATATGGATAAACTGTGTCAGTTTATCGGTCCTCCGTTGGTAGAACCTCTGCAGGAAATGTATGGATTTTCGGAGGATGAAGCAATAAAAGCAGTAGCTCAGTACAGAGTGTATTATAAAGATAAAGGAATCTTTGAAAACAAGGTTTATGAAGGCTTTGAAGATGTGCTGAAGGTATTGAAGAAAAAAGGGAAAAAGGTGCTTGTTGCAACTTCAAAACCGGAGTTATTTGCAAGAAGAATAATGGACTATTTTCATCTTACACAATATTTTGATTATGTGGCAGGGGCAGGGATGGATGAACGTAATGGTTCCAAGGCCGCAGTAATCGAGCATGCATTTGAAGAATGTAATATCACAGATAAATCGCAGGTGCTCATGGTTGGAGACCGTAAGTATGATGTGAATGGTGCAAAGAAGATGGGTGTTGACAGTATGGGCGTTTTATATGGTTTTGGTTCAAGAGAAGAATTAGAAGAAGCAGGGGCAACATATATTGTCGATACAGTGAAAGATCTGGAAGAAACATTTTGTGAGATGGAATAAAAATATTCACAGTAATATGTGTGGATAACAAAATAAAATGTGAAAAAACATGGAGAGAATCCAACTGGTTGTGGATAACTCTCCATGTTTTTCGTTTAAAGAAAACTGTCTATTGGATCGTGGGGCTCCAATATGTATTTAATAATTATTCTTCTGCTGGAAGTTCTGTTGTTTTCTCTTTTGGTGGCATAACCAGTGAGAAAATTAAAAATGCAACCAATGCAGCAACTAAGCCAGGTACGATTGGCTGGTTGAAGTGAAGACCGAACAAGTTTCCGCCGGAAATATGCTCAAGGTAAACAACTACGATTGTACCTGCAACTAATGATGCGATTGTACCGGCCGGAGAAGCACCTTTCCAATAATGTCCGAGAACATATGGGAAGAAAGCACCTGCGGCACGCAGAGTAAATGCAAACATCAAGATAGATACGATGCTTGATGTATTAAACAGGGCAATCAATGTAGCAGCAACACCAACAGCTGCCATTGTGACACGAGTAACAATCATAACCTCTTTGTCGGAAGCTTCTGGTTTGATTACGATTTTGTAAATATCATTTGCAAAAATAGCACCGGCACCAAGAAGGTCTGAGTCAGCACTTGACATTGTAGCAGAGATGATACCTGCAAATAATAAACCACAGATAAGAGCCGGCATAGCTTCCATAGCTAATACAGGAAGTGCGTAACGAGCACCGATATCCTGGAAATCAGCTGCGTTGAATTTACCCATGTTAATCAAAGCAAGAACGATGATTCCCATAAGAGTAGGAACAAATGCGTAAATAAAGTTTACGATTGCTGCAAGGATAGAACCCTGTTTTGCAGCTTTACCATCTCTTGCGGCATAGTATCTGGATACAGCTTCCTGTCCAACAGTAAATGTAGCAACGTACATAATTGTTAAGCTGATAACATCCATTACATTATATCCTTTAAAGATATCAAATGTTTCAGCCGGAACATTTGCAACAACGTTATTCCAGCCGCCGGCAAGATTCATACCGAATGGCAATGCGATGATCATACCAACTACGATCAGAAATACCTGAACGAAGTCTGTCAGAGTTACGCTCCAGAGACCACCCATGATGGCATAAATTGTTACAACAATACCTACGATCAGAACAGCTGTCTTGTAGTTCATGTTCAGCATTGTAGATAAGATAACAGAAGAAGCAATAAACTGTCCGGCTGTCAGTCCGATCAATGGTACAAACATAATTAATGAAGTAATGATTCCAGATGGTTTTCCATAACGGCGACGGAAATACTCAGGAACAGTTTTAACCATGGCGGCACGGAATTTTGGTGCCAGGAATGTTAAAATAACAAAGGCAAATCCCATCGTGATGATGTACCATGCGGCACTCAAGCCATGGCTTTCCATACCCTGCTGAACAACACCGAGAGAGCTTCCGCCTCCGATTTCTGTTGCGGCGAGAGTACCGGCCATAAGAAATGGTCCTAAACGTCTTCCGGCAACAACAAAGTCTGTGTTGGATTCAATTTTCTTGGATGATAAATAACCAATCAATAACATTACCAGAAGATATACAACAACAACGCTGGTTACAATAATGTTTGACTGCATATGCAATCCCTCCTCTTTTCTCATTATAACAAAACAGGTATCAGACTCCCACGAAACCTGACACCCTTGTCTTTTTGTATTATAACATATAAAGGGCCAATTGGGGATGGCTTTTTTTGGAGTGCCAGATAGGGACGGGGATTAGTGGCTCTTTCGCGAGCAAAAGAGCCACTAATCCCCGTCCCTATTGACTCTATTAATGAGAACGTTTCTCAATTAACATATTTGTAATTGACATTCTATTAAAGAATAAAATATAGTATAAAAAGTTAGATGAAAATAACGAAAGGGAGATATATGAAACTAAAAGCGGTAATGGCATGCGTTTGTCTTAGCGTATCACTGTTATTAGGAGGTTGTAATAACATAAAGCAGGATACGACAACAGAGACAAAAAACACACAGACGGAAGAAAAAGCAGAATCCAATGAGGAAGCGTCAAAAGATATATTTGCAATGGATACTTATATGACAGTGACTGCATATGGTGCCAAGGCGCAGGAAGCGGTTGACGAGGCAGAAGCGGAAATCCAGAGATTGGATGAACTGCTTTCAACAGGAAATGAAGAGAGTGAGATTGCACAATTAAATCAAAATAAAAGTGCGACATTGTCTGAAGATGCAGGGTATTTGGTAGAACGTGCATTAGAACTAAACAAGGAGACAGACGGAGCATTTGACATTGCAATTTATCCGGTCATGGAAGCATGGGGATTCCCAACACAGAATTATCAGGTACCGACAGCGGACACATTAGAATCTCTTTTAAAACTTGCCGATGCATCACAGATTATATACGACGAGAATAGCAGAAAGATTTCATTTGGCCTGGAAGGAATGAAAATTGACCTTGGAGGAATTGCAAAAGGGTATACTTCATCAAGAATCATGGACATTTACAAGGAAAATAATATTTCCAGCGGATTAGTCAATCTTGGAGGAAATGTGCAGGCACTTGGAACGAAGCCAGATGGCAGCAAGTGGAGAGTTGCGGTACAAAGCCCGGATGATACAGAGGATTATCTTGGAATTTTGAGTGTTGAGGATAAAGCTGTAATTACATCCGGTGGATATGAACGATATTTTGAACAGGATGGAAAGACTTATCATCACATTATTAATCCGAAGACGGGATATCCTGCAGAAAATGGTCTGACATCCGTTACTGTTGTAAGTGAAGATGGAACATTGGCAGATGGCCTTTCTACTTCTCTTTTTATTATGGGAAAAGAAGAAGCAATCAAATTTTGGAAAGCACACAGTGAAGAGTTTGACATAATCATGCTGACAGATGAAGGAAAACTTTATGTGACGGAAGGAATTCAGGATGATTTTTCGACAGAAATGGAGATGGAAATCATTGAGAAATAATAATCTATATTTTGAGAATATTTAAGGCGTAAAGAAAGGAAAGAGAAACGGATTATGGATATGAAAGAAAAAGGAAAGAAAATAAAATCCTTTGCCCCGGTTCTTTCTGTCGCGTTGGTTACGGCCTGTGTAGCCGGTTCTTTAAGTGGATATAAGGAACCGGTCTATGCGGCGCAAAAGACGGAAGCAGTGGAAGATAAATCGTCAAAAACAACTTCATCGGAAAAGGAGGAAAAGAAAAGTACAGCAAAAGGTTCTTTTGATCTGGCAGATGGTGTTTATAAAGGAACCGGCACCGGATATGCAGGAGATATTACTGTGTCTGTTCAGATTAAGGACAAGCAGATCGTGGCGATTGATATCTTAAGTTCATCCGATGACGCAGCATTTTTTAATCGTGCAAAAGCAGTGATTGACCGAATCATCGAAAGTCAAAAGTTGGATGTTGATACGGTATCGGGAGCAACCTACAGTTCAAATGGAATTATCAGTGCTGTGAAAAATGCGCTGACAGGGGAAAAGGACAGCGGAGAAACCGGACAGTCACAATCGGGCGGAACAGCCGCAGCAGGAAGTTCGACTTCGGTGGCTCAGGTAGAAGATGCATCAAGCTATAAGGATGGTACTTATTACGGAACCGGTACAGGATTCGGCGGAACATTGAAAGTTCAGGTAGATATCAGTGGAGGTAAGATTGCAGCAATCCAGATATTGGAAAACAACGATGGAAGCGAATACATTTCCAAGGCATCTTCTATCATCAATGCAATTATTTCCAGTCAGAGTACGAATGTGGATACCATATCTGGAGCAACCTACAGTTCAGTTGGAATCATTCAAGCGGTACGAGATGCACTCAGTCAGGCGGCGGTCAACAGTACAGACAGCAGTAATCAGAGCAGCAACACAAGTCAGTCAGATAAGAATGATTCCACAACAGATGCAATTACCGGTACCATTCCATACAAAGAAGGAATCTATTATGGAACAGCAGAGGGCTACAGCGGAGATGTCAGTGTTGCGGTTGTTATTCAGGAACATACACTAAAGGCAATTTTGGTTACAGATAATTCGGATGATGAGGCATTTTTCAATCGTGCAATGGATGTTGTGAAAAATGTTATGAAAAAACAGAATACCGATGTGGATACGGTATCTGGAGCAACCTACAGTTCCAAAGGCTTGTTAAACGCAATCAAGAATGCATTGAAGCAGGCAGAGAAAGCAACCAATGGAGAATCACTGGATGAGAAAGTCGATACAGCAAAACTTACAGAAGCAATTGAAAGTGTAAATGAACTGGAAGAGTCAGAATATACAGAAGCAACATGGGCGGTTCTTCAAGTAAGATTGCAGGAAGCAAAAGAGGCAATGGAAGCGAAAGAGCAGACAACAGTGAATAAAGCACTGGATAATCTGAATCAGGCAGTGGCATTGCTGGAGAGAAAAGATTCCGGAGATAATGAAGATAAAGAGGACAGCGTCTACATAGATGGAACTTATACGGTGACAGTACCTTGTGAGCCGGATGGAGATGAGGACTTTGAGCGATATAACTTAACAATGAATGTGACGATTCGAGGTGATAAAATCGTAGCGATCACGGATATTTATGGTGATGGCTCATCTACAAATGATAGTTACATCAAGAAAGCAACCAATGGTACATCGTCAAAAGAAGGGGTCATTTCTCAGATTGTGAAAAAAGGCTTGCCGGAAGAAATTGATGCGGTGTCGCGAGCAACTTGTTCTTCAAATGCAATCGTAGCAGGCTGTGAGAAAGCACTGGAAGAGGCGAAACAGCCGGAAAAGACGGAGGCTGAATAACGATGAGAGAGTTTTGGATCAGGGTCGTGAGTCTGATTGCGGTTGTAGGCATTCTGGTCGGATATAATTCGGTTTTGGATGCAAGAGAGAAAAATGAAGAGATTGCAAAATTGAAGGCACAGGTAACGGAGACACAGTCAGCAGAAAGTGATGATAGTAACTACAAAGACGGTACTTATCAGGGAGAGGCAGAAGGCTTTGGTGGAACGGTTGCTGTTGAGGTGAAGGTAGAAAAAGGAAAAATAACAGCAGTTGAGATTGTAAGTGCTCAAAAAGAGGATGGTGCTTACTTGTCTATGGCAAAAGATATCATTCCGAAAATCATCGAGGCACAGAGTACGGATGTAGATACTATCAGCGGAGCAACATTTAGCTCGACAGGAATTAAAAATGCTTCACAGGAAGCTTTAGAAAAGGCGGTGAAGTAAGATGAAAAAAATAGAACTACATTCTGTGTCAAAAAAACAATTAAAACAGATACATACATGGTTACGGGCTGCAATTCAACTTTTGTATTTTATTTTCATTCCTTCTGTGTATACAGCAGCATTTGCAGGAGTGAAATATATCTTTACACAAATTGGAGCAGGAGAACGAATCGAATTCACCTCTTTTGTGACAGTACTTATTCTAATTTGTGTGTACACAATCCTGTTTGGCAGGTTTTTCTGTGGATTTGCCTGTGCGTTCGGGACATTGGGAGATGCAGTACATGCTTTGTACAGATACATTTTCAAGAAAATGAAAAAGAAACCACTTCTGATTTCAGATGAATGGGCGAATTGGTTGGACAAATTAAAATATGTTGTACTGACAGCGATTGTCTTAATGTGCTTTGCAGGCGTATATGGCAAAGCAAAAGGGACAAGTCCCTGGGATGTATTTTCTATGATAAGAGCAGGTAATTTCAAATTGGGTGGTTATATTGCTGGCTTACTTATCTTAATTCTGATATTTGCAGGTATGTGCCTGGAAGAGAGATTCTTCTGCAGAAACGTATGCCCGATGGGTGCGGTGTTCTCATTGCTTCCGGTGCTTCCATTTTTTGCGTTGCATCGTGATCGTGAGAACTGTATCAAAGGATGTAGTGCCTGTACGAAGAAATGCCCATCTGGAATCGGACTTCCAGAAGATGGTTCACCGAGAGTGGAAGGGGATTGTTTCCAGTGTCAGAAATGTATCGATACTTGTCCGAAAGGAAACATCCATACCGGAATTCGAAGCCTGAAAGGAAATGAAGTCTGGTTTACACTTTTTAGAGCGATCTTGTTAGCAGCAATCTTAATCTGGGCAGGAGTATAAGATGAAGAAAAATGATGTCATACTTGGTGGAGGAATTCTTGTCATTGCACTTGTTTTGTTTCTGGTTATGCATTTGACCAGAAATGAAGCGGGGAATCAGATACGGATAACGGTTGATGGAGCTGTATATGGCACGTATTCTCTTGAAAAAGATCAAGTGATTGAAGTAAAAGAAAATGACTTTTATAACCGTATTCGAATTCAGGATGGTGCGGCGTATATGGAAGAGGCAAATTGTCCGGACGGATATTGCGAAGAGCAGGGAAAAATCAGTGGTCGTACGCAGACGATAGTCTGCCTTCCACATAAATTAGTTGTGGAAGTATTGGATGCAGATGAATTGGAAAATGATAATGCATCGGAAGATGTACCTGATACCATATCGAAATAAACAGAGGAGTGAAGGAAATGAATCGTAATAAGAAGATTGCGAATATGGCAATGCTTGTTGCAGTTGCAATGATATTCAGCTATGTGGAAAGCCTGATTCCAATCAATTTTGGAGTGCCGGGGATGAAACTTGGAATTGCCAATCTGGTCACTGTGACCGGAATATATTTTCTGACACTTCCGGAAGTATTGTTGGTAGTAGTCATGCGAGTACTTCTGATTGGCTTCATGTTTGGAAATGGAATGTCAATCATATACAGTCTTGCAGGTGGAATAATAAGTGTTTTAGTTATGACGTTTTTGAAAAAGGCAAGAGGATTTTCCGAAGTGGGAGTCAGCATCGCAGGAGGAATCTCACATAATATCGGACAGTTGATTGTTGCTTCTATTGTAGTAGAGAACATGAAATTAGTATATTATCTTCCGGTACTTCTGATAGCAGGAACGATAACCGGATTCTTGATTGGAATATTAAGTAAAAAACTGCTTCCGATTGTGAAAAGAGAGGCAGCAAAATCATTGGAAATTATTTAATTTTTTTTGATTATAGGTTAGTAAAAACTAACTTAATAATAAATTTTATCAATAAAAACTTTTTAAAAGGAGGACCATATGAAAAAGAAAAACATAACAACAAAAGCAATGACAATGGCTGTGGCAATGTCAATGGTAGCAGGACTTTGCCCATCTACTGTATTTGCGGCAACAGGAAGTGAAGTTGCGAAAGATGGGGTGTATACAAGTACAAAGCATGTAACGAGAACCCAGGAAGACGTGGATGATGAAAATGAGTGGAATGAATATGATGTTCAAGTTGATTTGAAAGTAGAAAACGGAAAGTTTTCTGATATCGTTGTGACACCATTAAATGGATACAATGAGGCTGATAATAAAACTTATTTTGAGAAGGCATATTCTAAAACAAAAGGAATTAAAACAAAATTAGTTGGTCTGGATGCAACAGAAGATACAATCAATAACTGGGATACAGTGAGTCAGGCAACACGTACTTCAAAAGCAATAAAAGAAGCTGCACTTGAAGCAATCCGTTCAGCAGGAACAGCTACAGCAGTAGATACAACAGCATTGGAGCAGGCAATTGCAGCAGCAAAAGCATTGAATGAATCAGATTATACAGCAGATAGTTGGAAAGCAATGCAGATTGCATTGACAGCAGCAGAAAGTGCACAGGCAGCAAAGGAAAGTCAGACCGCAGTGGATAAAGCAAAAGACACATTGAATACAGCGGTAAATGCGTTGGTGAAGGCAGGGACAAAAGAAGAGTATTCATATGTTTATGTGGGAATGACATGGGCAGAGTACTGGGCAAATGAAGGCGTATTGAATGCAGGAAGCACAGCATCATCTGATGTATTAGATTCCCATAATGAATATGACAAGGGAGCTTTTGATGCTGTAACAAGAGCCACAACAAACCACGGACTTCACAGAGGAAGTTTCCAGTGTAATGCAGTAATTGAGACAAATGATGGACAGACATATAATCTTGCGTACTGGAAAGATCAGAAAACATTTGTAACAACAGATGGACAGGAAGTTGTAATTGGTGATATTAAGTCAAACATCAAAGATTATAAAGTAATAGGACTGAAGTATGTACCGGTAGAAGTAAAGACAGCAGACCTTTCGGCATTAAAAGAGAAATATGCGGTAGTAGAGAATGGTGGAACGCTTAGAGGTGGATACGGAGAAGGAAACTTAAGTTCATATGAAGTGACAGCAAATGTAACTGACAGTACAAATGGTTTAAAAGAAGCGACAAAGAAAGAGGACGGAAGTTTTGAGTTCTCAGCAAGAAAGAATGACGGAACAGAATCCGGTTTGAAAGATGTCAGCTTAAAGACAGCAGATGTAACACCATCTGTAAGAAAAACCACTGATGAGAAGAAAAATACAGGAGCATTCGGAGATTTCCTGAGAGTAGATCTGGACGGAAACTATGGAGACCTGGGAGCAAATATGCAGGCAGTAGAGTGGACATACTATGGTTCAGACAGCAGCCGAACAAATGCAGTTGCAACATATGGAACAAAGTTCGCATCAGACAACTGGATGCACAAATCAATGGGAATTCAACTTGCGTTGACAGAATCAGAGAGATGCCAGTTACCGGAAGGAACAGACGGAACAGGATACTGGAAACTGACAGTATATGCACTTGGATATGAAGATTACACATATGAGTTTGAAGTAGGAGCAGATAATCTTGCATTAGAAGAAAAAGAAGCAAGTGCAGAAGATCTTGCAGCATTACAGGCAAAAGTAACAGAGGCAGAAGGATTTACAGAGTCAGATTACACAGCAGATAGCTGGAGCAATCTGCAGACAGAACTTCAGGAATCAAAAGACCTGCTTGCAAAAGAAAAACCATTGGAGGCAGAAGTAAAAGAGCAGACGACACATTTAACAGAAGCAATCAACAATCTGGTGAAAGCAGAGACAAAAGAAACATATGTCCTTATGAATATTCCGTATGCAGCATTTTATAAAGCGGAGACAACAAACAATGACGTAGAAGTGGATGCATTTACTTCAGCTACATTGAATAAAACACGCACAACGGGACTTTCAGGCGGTTCTTATCATGCAAATGAAGATGGTTCTAAAATTGATGGTATTACATATGCAGTAAAAGTGGATTCTTCTGTAGATCTTACAAAATATAAAGAAGTTAAAGATACAGATAAGGTAGAAATTACAGTAACAAATCGTGGAAAAATATCCACAACAACACTGGAAGGAAAAGATACTTTATTCCAGAATGAAACATATGCTTATTATCCATTAACAGAGACTCCTGCAAACTACAAAGAAGTTTCACTTGATGAAAATGGAAATCTTGTATTTAGTGAGGTAAAAGGACAGGAAGCAAAAGCTCTGACAGGAGTTACAGCAGAGTTATTAACACAGTCTTCTTATGGTGATTATCAGCTTAATCTTGATGGACTTCCAGAAGATGAAATCACATCTTCTAATGTAAATGCGGTTGTTGTAAGAACAACAGATGGAACAGCATATGGTATGCGTCATCTTGAAAACATCTGGAGAGGAAACGAGCTGGCTTGGAGTACAGGATATACAGATTCAGTACATGGTTGCCCGACATCTTCCGCACATTACACATCTATGATGGGCAAGACAATTGACAGTATTGAATATTACACAACAAATGGAGTGTATACAATTGATATCGAAGACATTTATGTTCCTGTAAAATTTGCAAAAACGGAGGATGCTGTTAAGGTTGCAGATTCAGATATTTCTGCAGGTAAGACAACAATTGAATTGAATCTTCAGGACGACTTTGATCCAGAGTATAGTGTGGATGGCTTAGATGTAACAGTAGAAGGAAATGTATTGACATATAAGGTAGCCACAGAAACAAGAGCGGCAGGTTCAATAGAGCCAGGTAAATATACGCTCACAGTAAAAGATAAAAATGGCAAATATGCAGATATTGTTACATCCTTCCTGTTGACAACAACAGATATGCCAGCAGCTTATGATGCAGAGAATAAGAAACTTGTACAGGCAGAGGGATTTGATACTGATGCATTAAATTCATATATTGGGAAAATCACTTCTGTAAATGTAAATGGTACAGATTATGCAGCAACCGGAAGAGGTAAAGTTGAGATTATCGGAAATGATGGAACACTAAAGACAGATGCAGCGCCATTTAAAGATGCGGTAGCGGGAACAGAATTCCAGATTACAGTAACTTCAACGGGATATACAACACCTCTTGCATTTACTTATAAGGTTGCAGGAGAAACTCCGGCACCGGTTGTAGTTGATACTTCTTCACTGGAAGCAGCAATTGCAGAAGCAGACGGATTAAAAGAATCTGACTATACAGCAGACAGCTGGGCAACATATCAGGCAGCCCTTGCCAATGCAAGAAGTGTAGCAGAAGCAAAAGAGAGTCAGGAAGCAGTAGATCAGGCAAAAGCAACATTGGATGCAGCAAAGGCAGCCCTTGTAAAAGCAGAGCAGCCGGTAAGCGTTGATACTTCTTCACTTGAAAAAGCAATCTCTGATGCAGAAGCATTGAAAGAAGCAGATTACACAGCAGATAGCTGGAAAGCAATGCAGACAGCTCTTACAAAAGCAAAGAGTGTGTTGGCAGCAAAAGAAAGCCAGACAGCAGTGGACGAGGCAACCAATACTTTGAACAGTGCAATCAAAGGAATGGTTAAGCAATCTGGTCAGACAACGAATAAGACAAATAACACAACAAATAAGACGAATAGCACAACTAATAAAACAGGCAACACAACAAAGACAAGTGGAACAAATGCTGCTAAAACAGGAGATGTGACAAGCGTTCTTGGATGGTTAGGTCTTGCAGTATCTTCACTTGGTGCAGGTGTCGGTGGAGTGACATGGAAGAGAAGAAAACGCAAATAAGTTTTTAAGAAGATGATATACCGCAGTTTTCCAAAGCTGTTCCATGGGCGATGTAGCATGTTGTTGTAATGATTGTAGGATGAGTAACTTCGCAATTATACTTTCATAAATCAGTTGTCGGTTTCAAGACCGGCGAAAAATAGTTCATATGCATCATCTTCGCAAGTGAGAACAGGAGAATTTTCTCCACCGCCATTGGTGCTTCGTTTCATTGTGGCGTAAAATTCATCTCCGGTTTGAATGATATCCATAGGATAGATATCATAGCCCTCTTGTTGACAAATCAGGCAGAATTCCCCCAATGGGTCTTCTGCCTCTTTTGATGCAAGAAACCGTTTTTTTAATTCCGGGGTATGTATCGCTTTCTTCTGAAGCTCATCTAATTGTTCAATTGTGTTCATGTGCAGGTCCTCCTTGATAGGTTTTTATTATTGTAGCAAATTCAAAATGGATAGGCAATGGGGAAAAGTGCCACTAAACTCCGTCCCTGTCTGGCACTAAAATTTTCCTTGCAACGTAACCATTTATATGCTATTCTAAATCCACTCAGATGATATTCATTCATCTGTAAAAGATCTATTAATCAAATCGGTATTTCATTTCAAAAGCTTAATTATTCGAGCAGATAATCCGATGAAAACAACGAGACAGAAACTGTTAATTAAAAATGTATACAGGGACTTTCGCAGGTGAAATCTATGTGATAAACTATGTCTATACGGGAATTCTTGTATCTTTTTGCAGTTATGCTGTCATAAAAGAGAGGAGAATTCAATGAGAAAAACAAGTAAACCAAAGAAAATGAAACCAGACAATTTTATAATGTTACCCACCGTGGATTTCTGTTTTAAAGAGCTGATGCAGGATGAGAAGGTGCGAAAAGGGCTGATAGCAGCATTGTTAAATGTGGACCCGACAGAGGTTGAATCAACAACACTGATGCCGACGATTCTCAGAAAGAGATATCCCGAGGATAAATATGGAATCTTAGATGTACGAGTTGAATTAAAAAGCGGCGTTCAAATTGATTTGGAAATGCAGGTTGAATCGTATGACTTCTGGGCTAATCGTTCCATTTACTATGCGAGTAAGATGTATACCGAACAGATCAAAGAAGGGGAAGATTACGATAAACTCAAGAAATGTATTCAGGTTGGTATTTTATGTTTCCCATTGTTCGAAGATGATAAATGTTGCCGAAGAATTGCTTTATGCGATACGGAATCAGGAGAAGAATATACAGACTTGATAGAAATGCATGTTCTTGAACTTTCAAAATTACCTCCTGAGCAGCAAAATGAAACAGACCTCATGAAATGGATGCGTTTCTTTGGTGGGACATGTAAGGAGGATTTCAAAAAAATGGCAGAAAAGGATAAATATATTGGTGAAGCATATGAAGCATTAAAAAATATGAGTGAAGACGAAATAAAGCGAATGGAGTATGAAGCACGTCAAAAAGCAATTCGGGATTATAATTCTTATATGCATAGTGCTGAGAGACGCGGAATTAAGATTGGTAGGGATAAAGGAATTAAGCTTGGAAGAGAAGAATTATTGAAACAGCAAGTTGAGAAGAAACTTGCCAAAGGGAAGAGCCTGGAAGTAATTGCAGATGAGTGTGAAGAGGACATTTCTGTTATTCGGGCACTTATTAACGAGATAAGAGCAGAGTAACAGGGGAGCCGTTAGGGGGAGCCGGAGGCAGGCTGTCCGATAATATCGAACAGCCTGCCCGCTCTTTTATGCTAACTCCAAAGTTGAATGATTTAGTTGCTGGATAATGAATATCGTACAAAAATTCAGACCGAAACAACCTGTTGATATCAGTTGTTTCATCATCTTTT
>OIZF01000258.1_pt1 | contig 37418 bp, 25 predicted proteins | sample 1588471 | NCBI WGS metagenome assembly OIZF01 (sample SAMN03283279) | human gut metagenome | biome: human-associated habitat; material: feces | host: Homo sapiens | place: Peru | collected 2012
GTGATCTTAGTCATCTCCTGGCAGTACTTCTCCACTACCTCAGGGATGCGGTCGTAGTACTCGTTGCTAGCCTCACGGTGTGTGAAGAATGTCTCAGGGTTCTCAGCAGTACCGCGTGTTACAGGACGCTCTGGTGTAAGAGCACGGTCGCGGAAACGCTTGATATACTCTGGGTTTACCAATGGACGGATGTCTTCCATATCCATCTCCTCGATCTTGTGGTACTCGTGTGATGTACGGAAACCATCGAAGAAGTTGATGAAAGGTACAGAAGTCTCAAGTGTAGCGAGGTGAGGAACAGCCGAAAGGTCCATAACCTCCTGTACTGAACCAGAGCAGAACATAGCGAAGCCAGTCTGACGGCAAGCCATTACGTCCTGGTGGTCACCGAAGATACAGAGTGAGTGTGAAGCCAATGTACGTGCTGAAACATTGAATACACATGGCAGCAACTCGCCTGCAACCTTGTACATGTTAGGAATCATCAACAACAGACCCTGTGAAGCAGTGTAAGTTGAAGTGAGGGCACCAGCCTGAAGAGAGCCGTGCAATGCGCCAGCAGCACCAGCCTCTGATTCCATTTCCTGGATAGAAACTCGCTGACCGAAGAGGTTCTTGCGACCCTTGGCAGCCCATTCATCTACGTGCTCAGCCATCGGAGATGACGGAGTGATAGGATAGATAGCAGCGACCTCTGTGAACATGTAGCTCACGTGAGCGGCAGCTGTGTTACCATCACATGTGATAAACTTTTTTTCTTTAGCCATTTTGATATAAATAAAATGTTAGTGTATAGTTTACTTAATAAGTATTTTTACTTCTTTAATGCTATGTTGAAAAGCACAGACGCCTTACCTTATTAATATAGCAACCATAGTATCAGTATAGCAATCCGAACATCCATAGAGGAATGTGGTTGTCGTGACCGATGGTTGAGTTGTATTCGGCATATATAGAGTCTGGCATATAGCGCTGTTTTGTTGTTTGCTGCGAGTCGACGATACGGAATGTCTTGTTCTCGTCAACAATGTAGCAAGCGTCCTTGTTGCCTTGGTTTACCTTGTGGTTCTTCCATATGGTGTTAACAAAGAATGTCTCCATAATGTCTTGAGTATTTGCCACGATTGGGTAAATGGCATACATCAAGTTAGGATTGTACATCATTATCTTTGATGGTTTCTTTGGAAACTCGTCGCCTACATGGTGTATCATATTTATCAGGCGAGCATCCGAAAGATACTTGATGTAGTTCATTACAGTGGCTCTGCTTGTCTCTATCTCGTTAGCGAGATTGCTTATGTTTGGAGCCTTTGGCCCTTCCAATGCAAGTAGGTAGAACAGTTTCTTTATCTTTGTAAGATATTTCAACTCTATCTGCTTTATCAAAAGTATGTCCACCTCTGTAGTCATATTCATCGTCTTCAGCAAGTTCTCCTCGAAGTTGCGGTGCTCTCTGAAGAATGGATAAAATCCGTGGTGGAGATAGTTTTCGAAATGAAGCGGTATGTCTACTTTATGTGCCAAATAGTGGGCAATTTGTTCGTGTCGTTTAATGATGTCGTCGAGGGTGTATATAGGTATGTCATTACCGGTCATTAAATTAAGGTATTCGCGGAAGGAGAATCCTCTGAGGTTGTAGCTCTTCACTATTCCACAGAGCTCGGGGTTCTCTTCTTTCAGTCGCATAACGCTTGAGCCTGTGAATACTATCTTAAGTCCTGGACATTTGTCGTAGCACAATCGTAATTCACGGCTCCAATCTGGCTGCTTGAATACCTGATCGATAAGCAACACACGTCCTCCACGATTGTAGAAGTCGGCTGCAAAGTCGGCTATTCCGCGTCCCTGAAAATAGAAGTTATTCATATTTATGTAGAGACAACGGTGGTTGTCGGCATCAAAATTTTCTTTGGCGTATTGCAGCAGAAATGTGGTCTTTCCTATGCCACGCGTACCTTTGATGCCAATCATACGGTCGCTCCAGTCAATTTCGTCCATTAAAGTACGTCTGACTGGCGCGTCGGTGTGTTCGACGAGGTATTTATGTGTTTTAAAGAAAGCTTCCATTTCGCTTTGATTTGTTTCTTTTTAAAGTTTGTTATTTATGATTGAATGTGGGCGGTTTGTGTGTCAATGTGCGATGTCTTTCACATGTATTATGGCCAATGTGTTGCAGACAAATACACAACGACTGCCTAACCCTCATTATTAACTATGCAAAGTTAGCATTTATTTCTTTATTTGCAAACTCTATGTTGCAAAATATCTATTTTTTTTATTTTTTTGCATTATATACCTGCCTTGTCTTTTTAGCATAGACGGTTATACATGCAAAACACAATAATGGAACAATGAAGGAGTTGCTCATATTTGTCATGTCGGCTATCAATCCCATAAGTACGGGGGCTATTGCTCCGCCAACAATTGACATTATTAGATATGAGGATGCTTGCTTTATATGCTCTCCGGCTCCACGTAAGGCTATAGCGAAGATTGTTGGGAACATGATGCTCTCGCAAAGATAGCAAACAAAGAAGGCTACTATGCCAAGTGTTCCTGCTCCGGTTAGCAGTATTGCCATGGATAATGTTGCTAACATGGCACAGTGTTGAAGCACGCGTTCGGCTTTGATACGGGCCATTATCCAGCTTCCACCCAATCTGCCTGCCATAAATAGTCCCATGCCTCCAAACGATAACAATAATGCAGCAGTGCGGTTGCTGATGCCTGCATTGTCGGTTACGTAGTTGATGAAGAAGCTATTGATGCCGGTCTGTGCAGCTACATAAAGGAATAGGGCAAGAAGCCCGAAAGTAAATGTACGGCTTTTCCATAAGGATGTTGCTTGTGCCTTGTCAAGTGATGGAGTCTCTTTAGATGATAAATCCTCTTTGGATGCAGATTCTGAGCTTTTTTGATCATTGCCAATTTCTGGCAACTTGATTTTAGCGAATACCATTGCCACGCACAGTACCACTACACCTATTATAATATAAGGTATAGAGATGTTGTTGTTACTGTTGTTGTCTGAGAATAGAAGCAATCCGCCTACAAGTGGGCCAACAATCCATCCAAGACCATTGAATGATTGGGCAAGGTTGATGCGGCGTTCGGCTCCATCCTTGTTGCCAAGTACTGTTACGTAAGGATTGGCTGCGGTCTCTAGGCATGTCAGTCCGCAACCAATGACAAAGAGCGAAAATAGGAAGAACGGGAATGACAGCAACTTGCCACCTGGTATAAACAGCAAAGCACCAACTCCGTACAGAAGCAGGCCAGTTATAACACCGGCTCGATAGCCGAATCGCTTGATTATCATTCCAGCTGGTATGGCCATAAGAAAGTAGCCTCCGTAAACCACGGCTTGCACAAAAGCCGATTCGGTTTTGCTTACACCCATGGTTTCTTGAAAGTGCTTGTTTAGCACGTCGAGTATGCTGTGGGCAAATCCCCATAAAAAGAATAGGGTAGTGATAAGAATGAATGGCAGTAGATAGTTTCTGCCTTTGGCATCTTTGAAAAGCTTCTTATTGGTTTCCATTATTAGTTTTAATATAATAATTTATAAATGTGCACAGTCAGTGTCTGTGCCGTTAAGCATATGCAAAGGTACAACAAATTAATTGAAGTAGGCTGTTTTTTACAGTTCTGTTATATGGTTTTGGTTGAAGATTGCTTGTGGATAAGAAAAAATAGGTAATTTTGTACTATAAATATAAATGCTTAAATGATGAAAGATTCTAACGAGATACGTATTCATGTGTTTAATCCTGAACACGACATTGCCCTTGCTGCCAATCAGAAGCGTTTCACGGCACCTCATGCTGGTAGACAGATGCGTGCTGACCTTGGCTTTATCCCAGCTTTATGGGCCAATGATTCCGACTTTGTGATTGTTGATGACGTTGAGGCTGCATTAGAGGCCGTGCGACATATTAGAAAAAATGCTCATAAGGTGGAGTTTATAACGCTTTCCGACTTAAAGAAACTTGAGCTATCTGATAATGTGCATGTACAGATTATGCCATGGGGATGGGATTGCACCTTAAAAGAACAGTTGTTGCGTGCCGACAGCCGTCTGGAGGCTTTCATGCCAGATGATGCTTCCATAGATATTATGCGACAGCTTAGCAACCGACGTTTTGCCTCCGAGCATTTGCTTCCTATCTTGCACGACACCAATTGTAAGGTTGTAGGCGAGAGTAGTTATTGCGAGACAGAGGCTGATGTATTGGCTGTAATGTTGCGTTATGGCACAAGTGTGCTTAAGTCGCCTTGGAGCAGTAGTGGCCGAGGTGTGCGTTATGTTCCTGCAAAACAACCAGACGAGCATGTGTTGGGTTGGGTGCGCAATATTCTGCGTCAGCAGGGTGGAATAATGGTTGAGCCTCTTTATCCAAAGGTATACGACTTTGGTATGGAGTTTTATGCCACAGCCGAAGGCGTTATTGAGTATCGTGGTTTGTCGTTGTTTGCCACTCGTGGCGGAGCTTATACTGGTAGCATATGTGCTACCGAGTCTGATAAGCGCGAGATGTTGTCGCATTATGTCGACTTGAAGTTACTCGACCGAATCTGTAGTCAGATAAAGAAAATACTTGCCAATCAGTTTAAAGACAAGTATGTAGGACCTTTCGGTATTGACATGATGTCGATAGCCAAGGATGGTGAAGATGGTTTCTGGTTGCATCCGTGTGTAGAACTTAACCTTCGTAGAACCATGGGACATGTGGCATTGGCGCTCACACCTACCCAATTTGAGGCACATCGACTGATGAACATTTATTATGCAGACAAGTATCGTGTGCGCATTCAGACTGTTAACGACAATCTTCTAAATACAGGCCTTGCTTAAGTTTTTTTTAATACTATAATTATTGACACATTATAAAACAGAGAAAGCCATAACACATAATCCGTTTTGGGATTTGTGTTATGGCTTTCTCTGTTTATTCAAGTCTTGCAAGTGTAGAAGTTATTTGCTGATTGTTTAGCCTAAAGCATTTTGCTTTTGCTATGTTTTATAATATGCTTAGCAAGAACTTCTATAATTGCTCTACTTGTTATTTCTTAATATTTGGCTCCTCAAGTCCGAAACCTCTCTTCTTGTCAAGAGCCTTCAGATATATGGCGAAGAGCAATGCCAACACGCCGAAGCTTGCGAATACAATGAGTGGTACTGTGTAGTCGTAAGGGATAAAGTCGGCGCCAGCATTTTTGGCTGCGATAACTGCCGGGTTGTTTTCGTTGGTAGATGCTAGGAGGTTGCCAATGAGTTTTGGCACGAAGCAAAGACCAATGTTCTGTACCCAGAAGATAAGACAGTAGGCCGAACCAAGTATCTTCTCGTCAATAATCTTTGGTACGCTTGGCCACAAAGCGGCAGGCACGAGAGCGAAAGAGATACCCAATAGCACAATGGTAGAGTAGGCGATAAGTGCACTCTTTGTCTCTGGCAATACAAAGGCAAATACAAGGTGGCAGCAGATAAGGAGCATGGCACCAAATATAAGCATTGTGGCACCCTTACCCTTGCGGTCAAGGAAGTTGCCAAGGAACGGTGTGATTACAGCAGCTCCGATAGGGAACCAACGGAAGATATTGGCTGCATCCTCTGGCGAGATGCCGTCGAGATTACATTGTAACATGTTTGCTCCATAACGCTGGAATGGGAATATAGCCGAGTAGTATAGCACGCAGAGGAGGGCTACAATCCAGAATACCTGTGAAGAGAATATCTTGCCCAGGTCGCTGAACTTGAACTCTTCCTCCGATTCGCCACTTTCTTCTGTATCGCCCAACTGCTTGTCAAGAGCCTTGTCCATGAATGTGAACACGGTGAATGTAATAAGTCCGATGAGCAGCAATACTGTACAGAATGCAACTGGAGCTACAACTGTGCCGAAGTGGCTTGCGATAATTGGAGATATTGAGAAGATAGCAAACACACCAACACGGGCAATTGCCATCTCAAGACCCATAGCAAGAGCCATCTCCTTACCCTTAAACCATTTAGCTATTGCCTTTGATACAGTTGTGCCTGCCATCTCGCAGCCACATCCGAAGAGCATAAAGCCGAAGCATGCCATCTTGGCACTTGCAGGAAGTGTTACCCACCATGAGTCGAGCCAATGAGAGAAAGCTGTTGTTGCAAACCAGTCGGTAATACCGATGAACTTGATTAATGCACCAATGAACATCATTGACGACGACAGCAAACCAGTAAAGCGAACGCCCATCTTGTCGAGGATTACACCTGCGATGATGAGGAAGCCCAACACGTTAACAATATACTCGGATGCGGCATAGGTACCGAAGGTGTCAGGACCCCATCCCTTCTCGCTCTCCATGAGAGCCTGAATTGGTGACATTACATCGACAAACATGTAGCCGAAGAACATCATTGAAGCGATAAGTACAAGGGCTGTCCAACGTGCCCATGCCTTATCGTTCAACAGTTGATTTACTTTTTGAACCATAATATAAGTTTTTAATTTTGATTTTTGAATTTACTTCAGCCACTTGTCTAGCCATCCAAAGAATGTGCGCTGCCACAATACACCATTTTGTGGTTTCAATACCCAATGGTTCTCATCTGGATAGATAAGCAGTTCTGCTGGTATGCCACGCAGGCGTGCCGCATTAAAGGCTCCAAAACCTTGGTTTGCATTGATACGGTAGTCCATCTCGCCGTGTATGCAAAGGATAGGTGTATCCCACTTGTCTACAAATTTGTGTGGCGAGTGCGAATAGGTGCGCTTGGCACGGTTTGTCTTTACATACTTCCAATAGGCGTCGTCGTACTCCCAGTTAGAGAACCATGCCTCCTCCGTATCTGTATACATCGACTCAAGGTTGAATGCTCCGTCGTGTGCAATGAATGCCTTGAAACGCTTGTTGTGATGACCTGCAAGATAGTATACCGAGAAACCTCCGAAACTTGCACCTACACATCCCAAGCGGTCCTTGTCTACATAAGGCAGGTTGTTGGTGGCATCGTCGATGGCCGATAGATAGTCGTCCATACATTGACCAGTCCAGTCACCCGAAATAGATTCATTCCATTCCGAACCGAAACCTGGCAATCCGCGGCGGTTTGGAGCAATAACGATATAGTCATGTGCTGCCATTATCTGGAAGTTCCAACGATAGCTCCAGAATTGGCTTACAGGACTTTGCGGACCACCCTCACAGAACAACAATGTAGGATATTTCTTGTTCTCGTCGAAGTGTGGTGGAAGTATAACCCATACCAACATCTGCTTGCCGTCTGTAGTCTTTACCCAGCGTTCCTGAACCTTACCCATTTCAAGCTGGTCGTAGAAGGCCTTGTTCTCCCATGTCACCTGCTGCACCTTTGTTTTCTTTACGTCCTTTCCAGGAGTAACGATATATAGCTCGTCGGCCTGTGATATGCTGTGACGCGATGCCAGGATCTTGCCAGTATTGCCAAGCATCTGTATAGAGCCAAAGTCCATCCAGTCGTCTGTCAACTGCTTTACTTCGCCGTTGATGTTGGTCTGATACATGTTTACGCAAGCGTGCCAGCATCCGATAAAGTATAGAGTCTTCGAGTCGGCTGCCCAACAGAATGCGTCAACATTCGAGTCGAACTTTTCTGCAACATATTTCTTTTCGCCAGTAGCCAATGTGTATACGCAAAGGCGATTGCGGTCGCTCTCATATCCATCGTGCTTCATCGACTGCCAAGCCACATATTTGCCGTCGGGCGAGAACTGAGGATTTGTGTCATATCCTACGTTTACATCACCTTCCTGATGGTTAACTGCTTGGTTCTTCATAGATGTAGTAGGATCTACCTCTGGTGCCTTGTAGCCTTCGGGCTTGCAAAGATTCTTGGTAGAACCAGTCGCAACATCATATAGGAATATGTCCGAGTCGGTAGAGATGGCATAGTTTACGCCCGTCTTCTTGCGGCAAGTGTAGGCTATAGTCTTTGAGTCGGGACTCCAAGCCAATTGCTCTACACCTCCAAACGGAGCCATTGGACATTCGTATGGCTCACCCTCGATAATGTCTTTACCGTTGTCTACACCGTTCTCTGTAACATTAGCCACAAATGGATGGGCAACTGTCTCAACATAATGGTCCCAATGACGGTAGTTTAGATCGGTAACAACTCGACCTGTAGCCAATGGAAGGTCGTCTGGATTCTTTTTTATACTCTCATGATAGGGTAGCGACTTGATAAGCAATACCTTTTTCTCGTCTGGCGAGAATTTAAAGCCCTCGATGTCTATGTCGCTCTTTGTAAGCTGACGGCGGTCAGATCCATCGGCATTCATTGTCCACAACTGACCCTTTGAAAGAAAAGCAATGCGCTTGCCTCCATTAATCCATGCGGCATCAGTTTCGCTTGCGGCTGTATTTGTTAATGTACGTTGAAGCTTTCCATCGGCCGACACGGTGTACAGCATCTGGTGACTCTTGTTCTCCTTAACGCTGTAGTAGCCCACTTGATAGGCAATAGTCTTACCGTCTGGCGAAGCTGTTGCTCCACCAATACGTCCCATAGCCCAAAGGGTTTCGGCTGTCATGCGGTCACCCTTGCTGATAGCAGCCACGTCAGTAGTTTTGCCAATCATAGTCTGTGCCTCTGCATTGACGCTGGCGCAACCTATTGCGGCAGCGACAGCTAATGTTAATGTTTTGTTCATTGTTTATTGTTAAGAGTAATGATTCACAATAAAAAAGATGTATATATTAAATATAAACGTAAGGAGGGTGTGTCAATACTCTACAAAAGAAGGCTTTCCCCAATTTGCAAGTCTTGATACACCCTTCTACATTATATTATATAATTACAATCCCTTGCGCTTGCGCTCAAGTTCCTCGCGTTTGCGTTGTAGCTCCATCTGCTGCTCCTGCATAGCCTGAAGGCGTGCTGCAAGACCGCTAAGCTTCTTTGGGTTGTTCTTGTTTTCCTCATACTTCTTCTCGAGAATTGCCAGAAGCTTCTCGTCATTTGTAGTCTTGCGCAAAGTCCACATGATGGCTGCGCTGAAGAACAGCGAAACAAAGTAGTAGAAGTTCAAGCCTGCCGAGTAGTCGTTGAACATGAAGAAGAACATTACCGGCATAAGGAACATCATCCATTGCATCATCTTCATCTGCTCAGCCTGCTGTCCTACCATCTGGTCGCGCTGCTGGCGCATGGTCATAAGCGAGTATAGTACATTGGCTACACAGAAGAGGATACATGTTAGCGAGAGGTGGTCGCCTATAAGCCATAGATTTGTGTTCCACTCAAGTATAGGATCGTAGGTAGAGAGGTCCTTTATCCAAAGGAAGCTCTCGCCACGAAGCTGAATGGCGTTAGGCACAAAGTTGAACATTGCAATCCAGATAGGCATCTGTATAAGCATAGGCAGACAGCCCGATAGTGGCGATACGCCATACTTTGAATATTCTGCCATCATAGCTTGCTGCTTCTGCATTTGGTCCTCAGGCTTGTTTAGGTGCTTTGTTGCCTCCTCCAATTTTGGTTTCAGCACGCGCATCTTTGCCGAGCTCATGTAGCTCTTCTTCACCATAGGATATGTTATGAGCTTGAGGAGCAGGGTGATGAGAATGAGCACAATACCCATGTTGATGTTCAGACCAGTAAGGAAGTCGAACACATAGATAGTAAACCAACGGTTGATGATGCGGAAGAGCGGCCATCCAAGATAAACGAGGCGTTGCATCTCCAAGTCCTTATTGAACTGGCATTCCTTCTCCACACGGTTCAACAGACGGAAGTCGTTAGGACCAAAGTAGAAGTCAAACTCCGAAGGAGTCTTTCCGCTTGGGTCGAAAGATGTTTTCATCTTTGCCTCATACTGCTTAAGATAGCCTGAACCTTTCTCTTGCGGGATACTTGTCATCTGCGAATTCTCTGCAAAATCATTCTTAGCAATCATCACAGCCGAGAAGAACTGGTTCTTGAAAGCTACCCAATCAATCTTGTCCTCTATAGTCTCGTCCTTCAAGTTCTTAGCTTCAGATAGATAGTCTGTGCCACCATCTGTCTTGTGATAGGTGAGCGAGGCGTAGCGGTTCTCGAATGTAAAGCCACGTTCCTGTTGGCGTACAAGGTCCTTCCATTGCACATCCATCTGTGATGTGGATGGAGCAAAGTCGTTGGCCATGCCTACAGCCTGCATCTGTGTATGGAGCATATAGTCCTTGCCAAGAACATAGTTGATAACAAGTGCCTTGCCTTTACCAGCCTCAGCTGTCATAGTCACAGTAGAGTCTGTTTGGTTGGATGGTGTAAAGTAAAGGTCGGCTGTGTTGATGTTAACGTTCTTTGCAGCCAGGGCAAAGTTGAGGCTCTGTGTAGAACTGTCAAACAGGGTTACATCCTTGTTGCCGTTACGGTCCTCAAAATTCTTGATAACAGCCTTGCTCACTACGCCACCCTTCGAGTTAATGGTCAGCTCCAAGTCTTTGTTCTTCAGCACAACGTTGGTAGCGTTGCCCTTCAGAGCGGCATGAAACAGAGCTGTAGTGTCTGCCTCAGCGGCTGCCTTGGCTTGTGCAATCTTTTGCTGTGCTGCCAATTTTGCAGCATTTTCGGCATTTTGGCGTGCCACGTTCTCGATAGAGTCTTGATGTTTCTGTGCAGCAATCTGTTCGTCAGACGGCTGATTCCAAATACCAAAACCAATCAGTACGGCGGCAATAAGCGCAAAGCCGATGATGTTGTTTTTGTTCACTTTTTTTAATTTGTTATTTGTTAGTTATTTAATTATTATTTTTACCGCAAATGGGAGTTAACGGAAAATCTTTCAACTTCCGTTAACTCCCTAATTGTTTTCTTCTTATTATTTTTATTCTATTACTTCTTCTTCTGGTTCTCTATTGCCGTCTTCACAAAGTCGACAAACAGAGGATGTGGATGCAATACCGTGCTTTGATATTCTGGGTGGAACTGTGTTCCTATATACCACTTCATTCCTGGTATCTCCACAATCTCTACAAGTCCGCTCTCAGGGTTGCGTCCTACGCATTTCATACCAGCACGCTCGTATTCCTTTTGGAAGTCGCTGTTAAACTCATAGCGATGGCGATGGCGTTCCTGTATGTGCTCCTTCTTATATATGTCGAACACACGCGAGCCTTGCTTAAGTACACACTCATAAGCGCCAAGACGCATAGTGCCACCCATATTTGTTATGTTCTTCTGCTCCTCCATGATATCTATCACGTTGTGTGGAGTCTTCTCGTCCATCTCGCGGCTGTTGGCGTCGGCATATCCCAGCACGTTGCGTGCAAATTCTATTACCATCATCTGCATGCCAAGGCAAATGCCGAATGTTGGAATGTCGTGTACACGGCAGTAGTGGGCTGCCACAATCTTGCCCTCAATACCACGCTGTCCAAATCCCGGGCATATAAGTATTCCGTCTTGTCCTGCAAGTTTCTCGGCCACATTATCTTCTGTCAAGAATTCTGAGTTGATGAAGGTTATCTTCACCTTGTGGTCGTTGTAGGTTCCGGCATGCGACAGACTCTCACGTATGCTCTTGTATGCATCCTGTAAGTCATACTTACCTACGATGCCAATGTTTACTACCTCGGTAGCCTTGTTTCTGCGGTCAAGGAAAGTTTTCCACGGGCCAAGTGCAGGCTTTTCGCCAATAGGCTCATCCATTTTGCGCAGAATGGCTGTATCGAGTCCTTGGTTCTGCATGTTTACTGGCACCTCGTAGATGCTTGGTAGGTCTTCGCTCTGTATCACGCAGTCGATATCCACGTTACAGAAACTTGCCACCTTCTTCAGTATGCCCTCGTCAAGATGCTTCTCTGTACGCAATATCAGCACATCCGGCTGTATACCCACACTTTGCAGTTCCTTTACAGAGTGTTGTGTAGGCTTGGTCTTCAGCTCGCCAGCTGCCTTAAGATAAGGCACGTATGTCAAGTGAACGTTAATGGCATTCTTTCCCAATTCCCATTTCAGCTGTCGTATAGCCTCCATAAATGGTGCGCTCTCAATATCGCCAATGGTTCCGCCAATCTCAGTTATAACGAAATCGTAGTGATACTTCTGTCCAAGCAATTTTACGTTGCGCTTTATCTCGTCTGTGATGTGAGGCACAACCTGAATTGTCTTGCCCAGATAGTCGCCTCTTCGCTCCTTATCTATAACAGCCTTGTAAATGCGGCCGGTTGTAAGCGAGTTGGCTTTGGTTGTCTGTATTCCAGTGAATCGCTCGTAGTGACCAAGGTCGAGGTCTGTTTCCATTCCGTCTACAGTCACGTAGCATTCGCCGTGCTCGTAGGGGTTTAGTGTTCCAGGGTCAATGTTGATGTACGGGTCAAATTTTTGGATAGTGATGTTGTAACCTCTTGCCTGCAAGAGCTTACCGATTGACGACGAGATTATACCTTTACCAAGTGAAGAGACTACGCCGCCAGTGACAAATATGTACTTTGTTTCAGCCACGGTGATAAAAATTATAAAGAATTAATATTCTACGATATCCACTTAATCAAGTTGCAAAGTTAGTATAAAAATGCGAAATCCACAAACAATTACAAATTTTATTATTACCTTTGTCGGGCAAAAAATATATAGGTATTATGAATATAAGGAGTATAATCATATTTTCGTTCGTTTTATTTGCCTTATCGGCAAATTCGCAAACACGTTATCGTCGCAACAGGGTGCATGTTGCCGACACGGTGCCCGTGCTTGTAAAGTCATATATGGACTCATTGGCTGTAGCTCGCGCCCGAGTTGATTCTGTTTATGTAGCTGATTCTGTAGCCGAACCCGATGGCAAGTATAGTCGCCTCTTTGTACCGCTTACTTTCTATCATGATGTTGCGGGTTCAGCGTTCAGTATGTCGTCCAACAATAGGATGGGGGACATCAACAAGGTGTTGCTTGATGTATATCTGCATCGCCCCGACCTTGTGCTTGGCACGCAAAACCAGCTCGACATTGCCGGTTCTGTACATAAGCCCAAGCAAGAGACTGTCGATACATCTATCGATATTATAGAAAAGGTGTCGCCTAAGGTCAACGACATGGCCGAGACCTTACCTATTAATATATATGTGGAAAAACCTAACTTCTGGACCTTCAGCGGCGACTATAGCTTGCAGCTGTTCCAGAATTACATTTCGGACAACTGGTACAAGGGTGGTGAGAGCAACTATTCTATGCTTGCTACCGTAACACTTCAGGCCAACTACAACAACAAGCAACGTTTCCGTTGGGACAACAAGCTCGAGATGCGACTTGGCTTCCAAAATACAAAAGGCGACACGTTACACACAGTTCGCGCTTCCGAGGACCTTATTAGATATACCGGCAAGGTGGGACTGCAAGCCTCAAAGAAGTGGTATTACACTATTCAGCTCATTGCCAGCACCCAGTTTATGCGCGGTCTTAAGAGCAACGACCCGCATGTATATTCCAAGTTCCTCGCTCCGCTCTATGTCAATCCTTCGCTTGGTATGGATTATAATGTCAATTGGTTTAAAGGCAAGCTTAAGGGTTCTGCCCACTTGGCTCCTATAGCTTACAACCTGACGTATGTGCGCGACAAGAATCTGGGCTCCCGATTTGGAATCGACGCAGGCAAACATACAAAGTCCGACTTCGGTTCTGAGGTGACTATCGATCTTAACTGGCAGATTACAAAGGATGTGCGCTGGAAGACTCGCTTCTACGGTTACACCACATACAAGCGTGCTATAATGGAGTGGGAGAATACATTCACCTTTGTTGTCAACAAGTACATCTCAAGCAACCTCTTCCTATATCCACGCTTCGACGACGGAGTGTCACGTGATGGCGATCTTGGTTACTGGCAGATGAAGGAGTATATCTCGCTCGGATTCAGCTATGGTTTTTAGTCCAAGACACAATGCAAGTTTATAGTTTTGAATTATGCAGATAGAACCAATAGCCTATTTCCGCTCGCCATTTGCCACAAAGTTTGGTGTGCCAAAGCAAAGTGGACTTGTCGATTGCCTGCAAGGTACAATCGAGTTTGTGCCTCAATACCGCAATGCAGATGCTTTGCGCGGCATCGACGAGTTTGATTATCTATGGCTTGTATGGGAATTCTCGGCCAACAAGCATGCGGCAAACAGTCCCGTTGTACGTCCTCCTTTGCTTGGCGGCAATGTTAGGATGGGTGTGTTTGCCACACGCTCGCCCTTCCGCCCTAATCGTTTAGGACTCTCCTCTGTACGTATAGCCAATGTAGAGCTCGATACTACTCGTGGTCCACTTATCCACGTCCTTGGTGCCGATCTTATGGATGGCACGCCCATATACGACATAAAGCCGTATGTGGCTTATGCCGATTGTCATCCCGATGCTCGTAGCGGCTTTGTAGACAAGCATGCCATACGGCGTCTTACGGTAATCATTCCACAGTCAGTATCGTCTAAGTTTAATGATTCCGAACTCGAAGCCTTGCGCAAGGTTCTTGAGCTTGATCCGCGTCCGCAATATCACGACGACCCTAAAAAGGTTTACGGCATGATGTATGCCGGCATAGACGTCAAGTTCTGCGTTGCCGACGGGGTGCTTACTGTTGTGGATTAAAAACCAAAGCCGTATATCTGCCCATACATGCACCATTTGATGCAGTTTGGCAGATATGCGGCTTTTTCTATTTATACTCCTTTATCTGTGTATTCTTTATTTATTGAATCCAGATTCATCTGATTCTCAGTTCAATCAGCACAATCCGTATTCTCTATTTATTGAATATAGATTCATCTGATATCTCTGATACCCTATTTATTGAATATAGATTAAACTGATAAATCTGATTCCTTAGTCCAATCAGCACAATCCGTATTCCTTGTTAATTGAATATAGATTCATCTGAAATCTCTGATTCCCTATTTATTGAATATAGATTAAATTGATTAATCTGATACCTCAGTTCAATCAGCATAATCCGTATTCTCAATTTATTGAATATAGATTTATCTGATATCTCTGATTCCCTATTTATTGAATATAGATTAAACTGATAAATCTGATTCCTCAGTTCAATCAGCACAATCCGTATTCTCTATTAATTGAATATAGATTCATCTGATATCTCTGATTCCCTATTTATTGAATATAGATTAAACTGATTAAACTGATTCCTCAGTTCAATCAGCACAATCCATATTCCTTATTAATTGAATATAGATTCATCTGATTCTCAGTTCAATCAGCACAATCCGTATTCTTATTTCGATGCTTATGATAATTATAGAGCCTTTCAATCTGCAATTCAGGTGCGCCAAAGTTTACCAACAGCCCCAATTCATAATTCGTTGCTTTCAGATAATTTGACACCTGTGAACGATGAGAGTTTGTTAGTTCCGATACAGCTTTCAATTCTACTATTATTTTGTCGTAGCAAATGAAATCTGCAAAATATTCCTGTTGCAGTAATTTACCCTTATAATAGATTTTTAATGGAGCTTCCCTTTGAAAGGGGATTCCATTATTATTAAACTCTATACCCAAAGCCTCTTGATATACTTTTTCAAGGAAACCGCTGCCAAGTTCATTATAAAGGTTCATCATGCAGCCCCTTATCTTATATGTTTCTTTTTCGTAGATATATTCCATAACTCTTTTATTTATTGAATATAGATTTATCTTATATTTCTGATTCTCTATTTATTGAATCCAGATTCATCTGATATCTCTGATTCCTCAGTTCAATCAGCATAATCCGTATTCCCTATTTATTGAATATAGATTCATCTGATTAATCTGATTCCTCAGTTCAATCAGCACAATCCGTATTCCCTATTTATTGAATATAGATTCATCTCATTCCTCAGTTCAATCAGCACAATCCATATTCTCTATTAATTGAATCCAGATTCATCCCATTCCTCAGTAAATTGTCTTCGTCCGATGCTCCCTTCATATCCTTCAGAATATAGTTCACCTCATTGTCAGATAGGAACTTATAGAAAAAAGTCCCAGAATGATTTCTTGAAGCTATTTGCAATTTTCTGGGCAGATACTTGTGTCCTAACTTTATATTTATATATCTTTGTAAGTTGCCAGTACCGATTTTCAGTACCATATAACTGGTACTGCAGTTTAATATATCTGGTACTGGAGTTTCATATAACTGGTACTGCAGTTTATTATATATGGTACTGGCAAGTAGATTATGTTCATGAGTGATATAGGATGATAGAAGTGTATGCAATTATTTAGACATCCCAGCAGATTAGTTCCTCATAATTGTCGAAGTCCATTGAGGGGTTGGCTCCTATCTGCTGCAGAAGCGTTCGTATTATTTGTTGCTCCTCGGGTGGAAGGATAATTTCGCCACGTCTGCGTGCAAAGTATTGGTTGCGTCCGAAGTGCATAACAAGAGTTGTCATGAACTGTTCATACTGCTGAGGGAACATCTGCTTTTGGAATCCAGTGAATCCGCGGGCGTATTTCACGGTGTTAGAGCAGCGGTAGTAGGGACATCCATCGTCCTTGGTGCACTTGTTAGGACTGATAAGGCGCAGAAACTCTTCCTGCTTTATCAGATTGTCAAATGCAATGTGGTGCAGGCAAGAGGCAGCCATGGAGCAGTCGTGATGTAGGCAAACGGGGTAGTTGTGCGGTACGGTTAGCTTGTTCTTTATAGGCATAATATTATTGTTTTTTGGTATTGTAAGTTTCTTAATATGCAAAAATAATGTTTTTTCTTGGAAAAACAGGCATGTTGCATAACAATAAAATCGCCAAAAACAGATAAATATGTGTTATGGCAAATAAAAAAATGCGGCCAAACAAAATTTTGTTTGACCGCAAACTTCAATGCATATCACTTGATAAATATCTTCTTGCCTTTATCTGTGATATAGATATGTCCCTTTTGAAGCGACTGCACACGCACACCTTCCAAATTATAATATTTGGTTGTGTTAGATGTTGATGTGCTTATTTGTTCAATGCCTGAAGGCTGTACCACTTTTAGCGTAATTTGCTTCGAAATGTTTGATCTGTCGCGTGTTGTCAACGCTATAATGCCAGAGCCAGGCTCTACTCCCGTTACAACATAATTGTCGTTAGTTTTGTCTATAGAGATGCAGTTGTTAGTTGCATCGACAAGAATACGACCAGTCCACAGATAGCTTGGATAGGCAACACGTGTTAGTTGCATCTTCTCGCCAACCTCGATGGTGGTCTTAGGCATGTAGAGGTCTATGTCCTCGTAGCTGTAGAAGCCTCTAACTCTGATTGTCTTATCGCCATATATACCTGAACCATCTGTTGCTTCAGCTCTAACTACAACATCACCATCGCCAAGACTTTTATGTGTGAGCACACCATCAGCCGACAGATGCGCAATGTCGTCGCCCGATACTATTGACCATCTAACGCCTGATAGAGAAGCATTGGTAGGCAGCATCGTTGCTGTGAGATGGAAGCGACAATCGCCACTATATAGAGTGTTAGAATCGTATTTCTCAAGTATGCCTATCTCGATGCTTGTTGCTGCTACCGCCTCTATAGCCTCTGCTGTACTGACTGCATTAGACAGCATGTATGCGTTTGACGTGTTGCTACGCATTGCACACGATTCAGCAAGCTGTTGTGTAGAAGCGGGCACGTAGGCTATGGCATAGAAGCATGTTCCTGCAGGAGCCGAGATGTCTGTATAGTTTTGCAGACTGCCTGCCACTTCGGCTATTTGTGTTAGGTTGTCGGTAGAGGTGCCACGCAAGATGCGGTAGCTCTCAATATCCATTCCCTCGTAAGCATTCCATACAAGGCTATAGCCCTTAGTGGCTGACTTGTAAATTGTAACATGAAGAGGCTTGTGTGTATCCGAGAGTGTGCTTGTCTGTACATTGTTATCAGCAAGCAAACGAATGCGGTAACGTTGTGTCTGTATGCGGTTGTCGCTTGCTGTGTCAAGCCATGAACCTTGGCTTACAGGCATTGTTGCTACCACTTCAAACTCGTTGTAACGGTTTGTTTCTCGCAATATCTCAACACGGTCTACCATTTGCGGCACGCTTGTGTTCCAGTTTACGCGGTAATGGTTGCCATCTGCAAGCACGCCCGTAATATTGGCATCAGGCATAGTCTCTTCGGTTACGGTAGTCTTGTTTACGAATGTACATTCGCTTCCGTCGTTGAAGCCAACCGAAGAAACAACTTCATTGTAGCCCGCATCTCCTAATGTAAGGATAAAGCCATCGTTGGTTGTCTGGCTCTTTGTAACACCCTTAACATTGAAGTAGCTGATGTCGTTGTCGAACATGGTCTTCGGTCGTTTTACGCTTATAGGCGTATCTTTCATAACCTTAGAAGGAATGGCGAGAGCAAAATCTTCGGGTGCATACACCTTTACAATGGTACTGAATGTGCAACCGTCTGCAATCATATCTATATTTTTCTCGCCACTGGTGCTCCATGAGATGCTCAGTTTTCCGTTGCCCTTGTCGTTTATAGTGGCGTCGGTTCCAGCCTTGATGGTGTAGTTGGAAGGCTGTGTTCCTACAAACTGCACGTTGCAAGTCTCACCCTTAGCCACCATCTCGTGTGCGGCACTAAGATAGCCATTGGTATTTACTTTTATCTCTACAGGCTTGGTCATGGGCGAATGTGCACCCATAAGGTCAATGGCTTGCACCTGAACCTCGTAGCTTTCGCCCGACTTGAGAACATCAAGCGGGATGTACATCTGTGTAGCCTTATGGTAGTAAACGTTAGAACATATCGTAGCCTCGTCTGCGAGTCCGTTGAGAGGAGATATGAGGAAAGCATTCTTTTCGCCAACCTTCTTGTTCTTATATTTCACGCTGACGTTATAGCGCATCTGTGTCGCTGGTGTGCGGTCGTCCTTTGCGTCGTCCCACTTTAAGAGCATACCCTTATCGGTAATTCCAACACGTAGATTCTCTGGAACTGAAGGTGCCTCATTCTTGATATTCGACTTCAGACCATTGGCGTAGTCGCCAGGGAATAGGGGCTGCCAGAGAAGGTCTTTGGATCTAATGTCAATGTCATAATAGCCATAAGGATAGTTGACTTTAGTATACTTGAAATCTGGCTGAATTAGATATATATAATCATAATTTGCGTCTACCAAGTCAACAAAGCCGTTATTGTCCAAATCTTGGCAAACCGTTAGCTCCTTCGATGAAGGAATGGTCATAACTACTTCGTCACATGGCCATTGGTCAACAGGCTTTCCTTTAATGACAACACGCTCGTTGTTGCTTTTTTTCATCAAGAAGTCTGGGTAGCCGTCATTGTTAAAGTCGGCAACACCTTCAAGGTGACCATATCCATCGTAGTTAATTGTCACAGCAAGCTTTTGCTCATAATCGTTAGCGACATTAGACGAAACGGTTTTCATGTAGACGTTAACCTCTCTATAATCGTCCGATGCAACGTCCCAATAGCCATCCCTGTTGAAATCGCATATTATGCCTATGTGCTTATAATAGCCGAAGTTTTGTTCAGTTGTTTTCAGTGAAGTATCACTTGCTTTAGTTGTGTTAAGATAGCCTACGAAATCTATTTTTCCGTCATTGTTGTAGTCTAATATAGGCTGTGAGGAAGAGTACGAATATGCTCCAGCGTCTGTTGTATACTCGAAATCATTGTCTTGTTCGCCGCTGTTGAGATATACGTTCTTTGAGCTTCTGTACATCAAGAAGTCGGGGTAGCCGTCGTAGTTGTAGTCAAACGGAGTTATATCGTCTGAGAGATCTGAGTTGAAACTCTTCTTTATCTCTGTCCTTTCTCCTTTTGCGTTGAGGTTGTAGATGGGGTTGTATCCACCGTAAATCTCGGGCAAGCCGTCTTGGTTGGCGTCAAAAACGTTTTTAATGCGGATTGAGTTGCTGTCAAAAATCATTGTAAACGGCAACACGCTGAGAGTCTTTTCCTTGCTCTTATATGTCTGTCCACCAAGCTCCATAGCAACACTTACCTTTAGGTTGCCTGCTGCATGCAGAATGGCTTGTGCTGTGCTACCATTGTTGCTTTGGCTTATGATAGTTCCGTTCTCTACATTCCATGTATATTTTGCGTCAGAACGTGGATTGTTGACGCGTAGCTGCAGAGTATCGGCTGCTGTGATGTTAACAGGCAACTGTGCAATAGATGGTGCAGTCTGTTTGTGCTCATACGCACATTCGTCAGACCATGCTCCGCCCAAGCCTCCAGCATCTATTGCTTGCACAGAGATGTAATATTTGCCAGCGTCAAGTCGTTCGGCATCGAACATATAACTCAATGCCATGCCCATATTGCCACCGAAAAGGTTGCGGTGTCTACCGTCTACCAATGAGTTGGCATAAAGAATGTCACCCTTGCCTGGCTGTGTGCCTATGCGTAGCTCGTAGGTTAGGTCGCATGCTGATGTTTGTGCGTCGGAGCCACGTTGCCATGTTATGCGCAACTTGTTGGCATCGGCAAAGAATTGCGCCTGAGGCTTCTGCATCTTTGAAGGTGCTGTGTTCTTCTTTGCGTTAGGTATAGGACCATAAACAAAGGTATAGGGATAATCACATTTATAACCATACTCGGTAAATCCGTCGTTGTTGAAATCGCCTACAACGATATTGGCATTTTTAGGCTTATTTGGCTCATCCAAGGCGGTGACAGTAACCTCTACTTTCTTTAGGTCGCATTTTAAGAGATAGTCGTAAGTGCAATAATTATCATCTGCTAAGCTTGCAATAATTTCATACAAGCCATCGCCGTCGTAGTCTTTACAGGTGTAGCTTGTGTACTTGCCGTCGATATATGTCTCTTTGCGCTTGAACTCGCCGTTGCCGTCGTTGCGATAGAATACAATGTATGTGATGTCATTATTAGGTATGAAGAACAGCAAGTCAACATCACCATCGCGATCGAAATCGCCGAAAAAGGCGTTCTGCATGGCTGAGTTTTCAAACAACTGTTTGCCATCTCCAAGGCTACCGTCAGCCTTTGTGAGATATAGTGTCACCTTTCCTGCGCCAAAGTCAACATAATCGTTGATGCCATCGCCGTTAACGTCGGCAGAAAATATCTTACCCACATGAGCGCTACGGAAGAAGCGGTTGTTGCCGAGGTTATAGAAAACATATTTCTGGGTTACAATATCTTGCAGCCCATCACCGTTCATGTCCTTAAAATATATCTTGTCGGCAGAGTCGTAACCCTCAGAGTCTGATGCAACGCTCTTCATCATTGAAGACATTTCTGCATCTGTTTCCTCCGTATCGTCTATATATTCTCTTTCGCCAGTTTTTACAAACATTCCGTCCGAGAGTGAAGGCAGTCTTGAGCCAGGAGTGTAGTTGCCCAAAGCTATTGTTGTCAGTTCGTTTGCATCATCGGTAATGGCAAGCTGTTGCTGCTCATAAGTGCCATCAGCCTTACGTATGTATGCCTTAATGACATTCTTCTTTGAGTTAAATGATTCGTAATCGTTCAAACCAATATAGTCGGTCAAACCATCACCATTTAGGTCGCCAAACACACATTTTCCTACAGGTTCGGCTGTAGTTTGGGCGAGGTTGTTCCACGGAGCAATGTAATGTTCGGTACTATAGAGTAAATTTTCCTTGTAAGCATATACTGCTTCTGTGTTGTCTAACTTTATAAATTTTTTGAATTCTTGTAAATCCTTGTTCGAAATAGAATCCAGCACATTGCCAGTTGGTGTGGAAACAAGATGGAGGTAATTGCCATAGTTGCTGGAACTAGTTCCGATAACCTCCATTATGCCATCTCCGTTAACGTCATAATAATTGTTGTGTGTAATATCCCAGGTAGACGTCACATTAGAAGGCCAGGTAGGATGCACATTGGAAGGCAACGAATACAATCCGTTGTCCGACACTATTTTGTATTTGCTTAGTTCGTTGATGGCGTTAGACATGATGCTGTCTGGCACATACACAACCATGTCTTTTGGCAGTTTAATATTACTAAAAAAAGCTGAGGATGTGTAGTGAAGTTCTTTCACTTTGTCGCCGGTAATATAGCATTCTTGTATAGGCCAACCATCTTTGTCGTATCCTCCTCTAAACCCTATCTCTTTTATAGGATATTTTTTGTTCTTATAAGACACACTTGAGGTTAATGTTACCGACTCTTGATTGGGAATGTTGCCTATTACGGCATAAGGTGTTGTTGCAGAAGTGTTGATGAAATAGGTAAATCCTTCAGACAAATACGTCATGTAAACGTCACGGTCTGCCTTGATTCCCGTTGTCGTCAACAACAGAAAAAGAATAATCCCTAACCTACGAAAATATCGTTGGGGGGTAAAAAAGATACTTTTCATAAGAAAAATAATTAAATGGTTAATACAAAGTTCTTGTGTGTATGTAATGCACACGAATCTATTATTTATTATCAATGGCAAAATTAGAAAAAATAACCAATATTTCAAATAAAAAAGTCTTTTAATTGCAATATAGTACTGATAGATACGCAATTATTCTGTATGCAGAGTACAAAAATCCTAATTAATAGGTATTTCTCAATTAAGCATATATCTGTACCTTTGCATTCCTTGTAGAAAATAAAAGTGTAATATGAATAAGAGAACTTGGAGAAAACAACATAAGTGGATAGGTATTGGCATGACATTCTTCTTAGTGATGTTTTGTGTGTCGGGGATTTTGCTTAATCATCGGTCGCTAATAAAGGGTGTGGATGTAAGCAGAAAATATCTACCAAGCAACTATAAATACGAAAAATGGAGTGGGGGATTGTTAAGAGGCACACTTGCTTTGGACAACAAGGTGTTGCTATATGGAAATAGTGGTATATGGCAGACTGACTCAACGGCTTCGTTCTTCGCTGATTTGAACAAAGGACTGTCTGAAGGAGCTGACAACAGACAGATAAGAAACATTATAAAGACGAATAACGGAGAGATAATGACAGTCTCGCCCTTTGCCCTATACAATTATGGCAAGCACGAGACTTGGCATAAAATGGAGTTGCCCTTGGAGGATGACGAGAAGTTGACGGATATTGCCTCACATGGCGATACGCTTGTTGTGCTAAGCAGGTCGTATGCATACATCTCTGTTCCTCCTTATAAAAACTTCAGACGCGTACAACTTGGCGCTCCTAAGAATTACAAGCAAAGAGTAACATTATTTCGTACCATTTGGCTGTTGCATAGTGGTGAGCTGTTCGGGAGTGTAGGAAAAGTGGCAGTAGACTTCATTGCTGTTATCCTTGTATTGCTCTGCATAACTGGAGTTGTGTTTGCAATAAGACCAAAGCAGAAGGCGTTGCTAAGATTGTCGCTGAAACTGCACGACAAGATAGGCAGATATACTATCGCTGTAACACTATTGATAGTGTTGACGGGTTGGTGTCTTCGTCCACCTGTTATGATAGCATTGGTTTTAAACAAGATTCCGGCAATACCAGGCACAACACTACGAAGCAATAATCCATGGAACGACAAACTGCGCATGATTAGATACGACAAGGATGAACACGATTGGCTTGTGTCCACATCAGAAGGTTTCTATTCATTAAGGCTCAACAATGGTGCCATGAAAAAGATTGAGTCTGCTCCGCCCGTAAGCGTTATGGGACTTAACGTGCTGCAAAAAGACGCAAATGGCAAATGGTACTGCGGCTCGTTCAGTGGACTATTCGTATGGGATAGACAAAAAGGTACGGCTACTGACTACTTCACGCATAAGCCTGCACCCAAGAAAGCAGGAGCTCCATTTGGAAAGAAGGCAATTGCTGGCATGAGTCAGGACTTTGTTCATCAGTCATCTGAAGCAAGCATGACATATAATAGACCTGCTATTATAGCAGATTATTATGATGGAACAACTATTATAGCACAACCATCAAGCATGAACTATTTGCCAATGTCGCTATGGAATGTGGCTCTGGAGATTCATAGTGGCAGATTCTTCATCGGAAATATCGCCACATACATATTTATATTTGTTATGGGAATCCTCGCCATTTGGTGCTTATGGTCGGGATATCACATCAGACTGGCAAAGAAAAAGGGGAAATGAAGTAAAAAAAGCTTGTTAAAAATTTGGTAGTTTAAATTTAAAAGACTACCTTTGCAGTCGATTTGGAGGTTCCGTAGCTCAGTTGGATTAGAGCAACAGCCTTCTAAGCTGTGGGTCTTGGGTTCGAACCCCAACGGAATCACTTTGTGACCCCATGCGGGTCACATCGGAACAAAACAACGTCAAAGAGGATTCTACTTCGGTAGTATCCTCTTTGTTGCTTATATACAGTTAGTTACGAGCGAGTAACTTGAAATTCAGACAGTTATTTAGAGGACGAGCGTAATGTCTAATTAACGCAGCGGATTTGAACCTGGTGCTTTGATGATGACATAACGGGACACAACGATACATAAATGTGTGACACTTTGTGTGACACTTTTCTGAAATGTGTGACACTTCTTAAAAATGTGATACACTTTCAGCCACTAAATAGCTGGAATTGGCAAGATAGCCAATTAAAAATTGTTAAACTCCCATTATTCTCATCTCCTCCACTTATTTGTCCGCTGTACTAAAACCTACTTTAACGATGAAGAAGGAATTGGTAGAGGTCGTCTTCGACCGTAGAAAAAACTCCGAGAAAAGGGGTTACGGATTTTTGGAAGTACAAGTTTATCTTGGACGTGCCACTCGTAAATATATTATGATTGGCAAGTATTCACCCGATGACTGGCAAGCAGCAGCAGTTTCGCCCGAAACACAAGCTCTGGTAGCGAAGTGTAAGAAAATCATTGCTGCGATGGACGTTCTTGATGAAGAGCGTACCTACGACAATTTCATGTATCACTTCAATGGCGAAGACAAGAAGCCTAAGGTGGAAGTGAAGGAGGAGAAGCCCAAAGAGCCGGAGAAAAGTGGAAAGAGCTTTCTCGACTTTATGGAGGAAGCTCTCGCCAATGAGGATCTGCGCGAAGGCACACGCAAGCACAAGATATGTGCTATCGAAACCGTGCGCACATTCGGGAAGCTCAACACCTATGGCGACTTGACTCCGAAGAACATCATCGCCTTTGACAACTGGCTGCATGACGGCACCCGTACCGATGTGACGTGTTACGGCTACCACAAGAAAATCCACAAGTGGGTTCGCCAACTCTATCAGATGGGCGAAATCCCACAGGATCCTTATCAAGTGGTGACGTTGAAGCGAGGCAAGTGCCGTGAGCGTGAACCGCTCACTGAACTTGAACTGAAGCTCATGCGCAACTACAAGTTCGAGGGCAAACTTGCAAGGGTGCGTGACCTCTTCATCTTCGCAGCCTACACCGGTCTGTCATTCTGCGACACACAGACCTTCGACTTCGAGAGCATGACGAAGAAGGAGGGCAAGATGTACTACATCGATGGTAGCCGTATCAAGACCGATACGAAGTTCTTCACGCCTATCCTCTCTCCTGCGATGAAGGTGCTTGAGAAGTACGACTACCAACTGCCGAAGATAAGCAATCAGAAAGCCAACGACTACCTTCATGTGATACAGATTGAGCTGCACTTCAGGCAGAAGTTGACTTTCCACGTGGCTCGCCACTCCTTCGCTACGATGGCATTGGCTCACGATGTGCCTATAGAGAATGTGGCTCGTATGCTTGGGCACCAGGACATCAAGACCACACAGATTTACGCCAAAGTGCTGCGCACCACCATCGAGCGCCATGCCACAGTCCTGCAGCGTTCAATCAGATAAGACACGATAGAATATCCCTTTTAATAACTGCGACTTTCCCGACTCATGGAAGGTGGCAGTTATTTTTTCGCATATATACCTCTGCCCACGTATGTAGAACAATGCACGAGGATTGGGTATTGTGTCAGAGAGGAAAGAGAAATGAAACTTCTGCTTTCCGTCAATCTTGTGCATTGACAAGCGCATAGAATTGGCTATGCCGTCTTTCAATCGCAAGGTGAATTGAGTTCTGTTATACCCAAATGAGTCAGTAACCTCCACCTTATCTATTATAGGATGTGGCTGATTACCGCCGAAAAGATAATGTCCACTCCAAAAGCCGACATATATAACATCAAAGTATGCAGATGACTTCTCGGTTTCTCCTTTGCCAATCACATAGCTTGCAGTGCCTTGTGCCAATTCTCCTGCATCATAGTCGACATCATCGTGATAGCGTACCGATGATAATTGCCCTTCATTGTTCGGTCTTTGTCCTATGTAGATGCCAGACGATGCAGAGCCAGAAGAGCCTGTACCGTCTTCCGATATAGTCCATGTTTCTCTACTGCCCAACTCTCCGCAGTCGAGAAACAGACAATTGCCATACTTGCTGTCAGTACCCTCTATCCATGCAGGAACGATTTTCAGTTCAATATCGTCTGCATCATTATCAACAAAATAATCTCCGAACTGATTTACAGGCATCAGACGGTTATAATATTTGTACCACTTCATATCATTATTCTTGCTGACAAATTCAGATTTGTAGCAGTACATTATAAAATAGGTATCAATCTCCTTGCAATAAAACAGTCTGTTACCGTCACTTCCTACTGGATAGCCACGGCAGAAAGACTCGCTGTATCCATGTCCGCTATGCCCCGTGGACTTGTAATAACCGCTTATCTTCAAGGTCATAGCCTTGTCAATCAATTCCCGAAACGTATCATAGACCAAAGCCTTTGACTTGTTGGCTCTTATAAACCAGTCGCATGAGTAATATGACCACAGAAGCGCATCATTGTCAGCGTATTTCAAGTTAGCCGAAGCGATGTACTTGCTTTCATCTTCTTGCGACACCTCTGTTGTGTAAGAGTCCAGAACCTTGTTTAAGATTACCTCTCCTGCCGATTTTGCCAGGCTATTAGAGAAATGGAATTCGATGCGCTTAGCCTTATGGTTGATATCGAAATCTCCGAAAAGGAAGTTTTCAAGCTGTTCAAAAAACTCGTTCAATGTCCAATGAGGCAATGCAATGGCAAAGTTCCACGCAGACCATGCAGCCGGAAGCGTATTGCAAATCAAGAGATATTTATATTGCGATTGCTCCAGTTCAGCAAAGTTCGCCTCATACCCCAATTGCGAACAAATACGCTTCAAGATATACAATAAGTATGGCTGGAACGAAAGAGTACTTTTGACATTCTCGAAACCTGTGATGAAATGGACAGATGTAGTAACAGCATTTTGCAGATTGCCGGAATAGTTGTTTACCCACGGCAACGGCACCCAGTTGTTCGTTGGATATGGCTTGAACGCTTCTGCTGCTGTAAGATTTTCGCGCTTGGTAGGATATCCCAAATCCATTTCATTGAGATAGATGTCATCAAAAGTCTCGTCAAAGTTCTGCTCACTGCGTCCCTCCAGGAACTGCGTCTTCACCTCCACGTCAGAAATCTCCGTGATAGTGATGGAGCCAGACTTCAGGAAGGCACCGTCACGGATGTCGCAGTCAAATACCACCTTTGACTTTATAACATCCGCTCTGTGGATGTGCCCGAAGATGGCTATATTTCGGGCGCATCCCTTTAGTGGAAACGTAATTGTCAAGGTGTAGCTGTCGCTACCCGTAAACAGACGGTTCTCGAAGATGAATTCAAACGAAGTGTTCTTCTTCAAAAAAGCTTGTTTGCCATTGATTATTATTTCCATTACTTTCGTCTTGATTTAGGAGTTTTGTTTCTCATTAAAATACTATACTCGTCCTGCGCTTGCTTGATGCCAGTGTCACCCGTGACCGTGTTCACCGTAACAAACGGCTCGCTCAACCGCTTCTCCAGCTGCTTCATCGTGTCGGCATAACCCTGTATTGCCTTAGTATTCTGCACGATTGCAGCTGTTGCCAGTCCGTCCGACTGCTGCTGCACGATGATAGGCTGTTGCTGCTGTGGCGTGCTATATGCAACAGGCGCAATAGTCCGACTCACATCATCGGCTCGTAAGGATCCGATGGTGTTAGTCCGCTGCGCATAGTCCAGGGCGTTGATGATAGGACGTGCAACCGGGTTGGCAAGCATCTCCTGCGAAGCCACCCATTCCCCGGCATGAACCACGCCTACTTCTTGGAACTTGGAACCATTCGGAGTAAAACCGCCTTTGGCATAGCCCTGGCTTTCACTCGCTTGCTGCTGCTTTTTGATTGCAGCAATCTGAATTGCTCCTGCTGCCACCGCCATTGCAGCAGCCACTGGTGCCAGGATATAACCCACAAGAGGGATGGCCGCTGCCGAGCCATACGCTGAGATGGCGTTCTGTGCCGTCTGCGCCACCGCTTGTATCACCTGCATGGCAAACATCTTTTTGTTCGCCTCGTTCTTCTTCTTGGCGATTTCCTTCTGCTTCTGTTCTTCGAGCTTCTTCACCTTGTAGTTGTTGCCCTCCGCTTGCGATATCTCCTTGTCATACCGCTTCTCGATGGCAGCAGTCTGTATCTCCAGTTCCGCCTGAATGAGTGAAGTCATGCCCGAAAATATTGAAGACATGCCCGACGTTAGCGTGTCGAAAGCCCCCTGCACCGCCTGTCCGAGGTCAGAGTTCAGCCACTCTGTGATGTCCTCCGTCATATTTTCGAGGAAGCTCTTGCTCGTGTCGTTATACTCCTGGCCGTACTTCTTCGCCAGTGCCACCTTTGCCTTTTGATACGCTTCCTCAATGCGTAGCTTCTCCTTTGCGTCGTTTCCGGCAGCTCTTATCTCTTGGGCATAAACTTCATCCAAAGCGGAAGAGTCCTTATCATAGTTCTCCTTTTTTTCGGTCTTATTATCCCCGAAGTAGTCCTCTTTGATTTTGGCAAGCTCCTTCTGATGTTTCTTCTCGTTGTCCTCGACGATCTTCTGATTTCGTTTTTGGTTTTCAACGAGCTTGTTCTGATAATTCTTCTGCGCTTGCAGCTGCTCCTTCGATCCGTCCGTGTACACCTTAGTCAGACAGCGCAGATGCTCCAACTCCATGAGTTCGAGCGCATCATCAAACGTCTTCTGGTCTACTTTTCCGTCAATATACCGCTGTTTCTCCGTAGCAACAAGTTCATTATAGTAGTCGTTCTCCTGCTTAGCCGACTGCACATTCTTGTCATCAACGAGCTTCTTCTTCACCTCATAGTACGATGCTTCCGCTTCCAGCTTCTGTTCACTCGTAGCTTTGCCATTAGCCATGACCTTCTGATTGTACTCCATATCAATCTCCGTCATACGGTTCGTGTACTCCTCGAAGTCCTTCTCACCTTTGGCATACGCAATGCGGTTGAGAGCCTGCTCCCTGGTCTTCCAGTCCTTCTGCGGTTTCAGCACATCCTCAGTCTTCGTTTTCTTGTCCGTCTTAGGAGGCGTGTATGGAGGGTTCTGCGTCTGCTGCTCCTGCTTCTGTTCTTTCTTCGCGTCATTGAGTGCCTCCTTCTTGATGTCTTCGCCATATATGCCTAAGATGTTCGCCTCACGCTGGTCGAGTTCAGCCAGGTCCTCCTTCGTCTTGGCAAGCGCACGTCTGTTTGAGGCGCGCAATGAGTTGACACCCAACTGCACCACCTTTCCCTCCTGACCAGGCAAAACCGTTTCCCTTTTTGCCTCCATCTCATCCATGGCAACGACACGCTCCTGCCTCTGTTTTTCCAGATTAAGGTCGACACGCTGCTTTCCTATATCACGCAACTTATCCTTAGCACCCTCAATCTCATACTTGCGAGTCAACGACTTCAAGTAATCATCAAGCGCCTTCTTGTTCTCCTTATACTTGCCCGTAGTATCATCCAACTGTCCGTTATACTCCGGAATGATACGGTTGAGCGCATCAATCGCCGTGTGTCTGTCCTTCAGCGACTGCGTTTCATCACGAGCCACCGCAATAAGCGCATCAATCTTGTTCTTCTCGTCGATGATGCCCTCCTGCCCACGCTTGCGTATCTCCTGCAAGTCCTTTTCCGACTGCGACACCTCCGTCATACGCTTATACAATTTGTATAACGCCGTACCGAGAAGAATGGCAGCAGCAATGATAGCACCATATCCCGAAGCCAAATACGCACTCTGTTTCTTCAAGTCCGACATCAGCCACGACTGGCGGACCCAGTTGCCCTGCAATTTGGCTAGTCCCATCTGCAGAAGCAAGTGCGCAGCATGTAAGGTAGCCACCGTAGTCTTGTATGCAGCCGTTGCCGTCTTGCAGATAACAAGCCACACATAATGCGCCTTGAAAGCAATGTTCGAAGCGTTCACCGCAATCTTGTAAGCGGTGAAAGCAGCAGTCAGCGAAGCCAAAGTAAAAGCGTTCTCCTTTATGAACGTGATGGAAGTAGACATAAACTTCAACAACAAGGTGGTGGAAGATATGACATGCTTCATAATCGGCTGCAGCTGCTCACCGAGTGCCACCGCCATCTCCGTCACACCCTTGCGAGCCTTGTCAAGTCCGGCTTGAACCGTCGTGTTCTGCACATTGAACTCATTCGTGACAGACGTACCCTCCGCAAACGCCTTAGTCGCTTCCTCCTGCTCCCAACGCACCATATCGAGGTTGCCAGCAAGAGCCGAAATCACCTGCGCAGCACGAGCACCGTTCTCGCCCATGTCCTTGAACACTGGAGCCAGCACGTCGATGTTGCCAAGCTCATGCAGTCTGTCTAAAAGCATAAGAAGTCCCTCGTTAGTACTCTTCTTCAGCGTTTCGTTGAACTCCTTCGCATTAAGACCCGTAGCCTTGATTATCTTGTCGTTCTCCTTGAACATATCCATAATGACTTTGGAAACAGCCGTTGCCGACATCTCCACCGCCTGTCCCTGGCTATCCAGCACCGCAGCGAAGCCCATGATTTCCTGAATAGTCATCTTCGCCTGTGCACCCACGCCAGCCATTCGCTGTGCGAAGTTGGCGAGGTATGGAGCCGAAGCCGTGCAGTTCTGCGACAACTCGTTGATTACAGAACCCACGGCAAGCAGAGCCTTCTCCGTACCCATGCGTTCCTCGTCACCGAAGATGTTAGTCAATTTTGAAAGAGTAAGCGTAGCCCCATCACCGAGGTCGTCCAAAGCCACATTGATTTGGTCGGCAGCTTTCACAAATCCCAAGATATCCTCCTGCGAGGTTTTGCCCAATCGACCCGCCTCCTGCGCCAACTTATTCAACTCCTCACGTCCCGTTCTGGTGTCAATCTTCTGGAAGTCCTCATTCAGCTGCTCCACTTCCGAAGCGTTCATTCCCGTAAATTTGCGCACATTCGCCATCTCCTGGTCCATATCCGCAAAAGCGTTCACCGCTGAGCGTCCAGCCATGATTATACCAGTGATGGCAGCAGCGATGCCGGCAAGAGCCGTCTGCCAGTCGTTCAGTTTTCTGTTCATCCGTTCCCACAGACTCTCATTCTCCCGAAGCTGCGAGTTTACTTTGGCAATCTCCGCCTTTACACGCTTTATCGCCTCACATTGTCGGTTCCACTCTTCGCTTCCACGTTCAAGCCCATTAAGGTTTCGTTTCAGCTGTACCAACGTGCGGTTCAGTTCCTTTGGCGAAGTTTCATCAAGCCGTTGCAGAACATGCTCGACCCCCTTTGCTGCATTTTCAATCTGCGATATTTGTCGGTTGGTTTCCTTCAGTTCACGCTTTAGCTTCGTGAGCTGCTGTTTGTTTCCTGCTGCTGCCGCTTTCTCAATGGCTTTTTCGAGGTTTGCAGCCTGAGATTTCAGTTTCAGGAGCATATCTTCCGCCTGTTTTCCGTTGACAGTAAGCGTAACGGTCGCATTGGTGTTTATATTCGACATACGTCTTTCAGTTTTAATGGTTTAATGATACGCAAAAATAGCACCGCCCAAACCGCACGCAAAAGACGAGAAATAAGGCAGTTTCGCCCGATTTAGGCACGCTGGCGCCGACAAAAACCGACGAAATTTAAGCGATAGAAAAACAAAAGGCTTGTGTATCAAGCCGTTAAGGGATTGTTAAGGGATTTTCCCTTAACCCGTCTTGATAAAGACCCCCCGACCGCCCTGTCCTTGCTGACGGCTACGACCGCCCGACCTTTGCGGAATATGTAAACAAATGTTAACATTTAGTTTCTCACACACGCAAAACCGCCTTAGTTGCGCCAAAAGGCGAAAAGGCAGAAAGTGACGAAAAAGGCTTGTAAGTTTCGCTGATGACGAAAGCGAGCCGAGGTTTCACGCTGATGCACAACCGCTCCAAGTTCCACGAAAAGCGAGGGGTTCGGCTTGAGCAAATAAGGCTGAAATAAGCAAAAGGTTTCGGAAAAGCATCGGGTTTCGGTACGATATAGGGTTTCGGATGTGTCAAATGCTCTATTTTCGGCACTTTAAGCCTCCAAGCCGAGCAAACCGAAGGTCTTGCCGTACTACGAAAGGCTATTGGGTATCGGATGGGCATCAATGGCTTGCGGATGTTGCAATATATGCGAGAAAAACGAAGGTTTCGGCTTCATACTGCGCTCTTTCGTGTTACTGAACCACCGCCCACACCCAAGCGAGCCACCACGCCACGCCCGACCCATCGTGCGGTAATGCGGCAGTGGTGAGGGATAAAAAGGTAATGCGCCTGTCGGTCTTGCCCGACATTAGGCGCACTACCTTTTCTATCCCATACCTCTGCCATACCTATTTGAATAAGCGAGAGTGCTGTCAGACTTATAGCAATCTTGATTGCCATAAGTCAGACGGCTTTCTCGCATTGACAGATAATAGAAAGCATAGCTTTACCAAACCATGAAGGCATCGCCTTATAGGAAACAGAAGGCTCAGCCTTACCCGAAGCGAATGGGTATGAAGTGGAATGTAATGAAGTGGTAATGTAGGACTTCTCCATGGCTCGCAGAGTCATAGAGAAACTCCGGAATGATAACGTAATGGAATGTAGCGCAATATCCTTTCGCAACAGTGGACGAAAGGATGTGGCGCATAACGGACGGACACGGGAGTGGAGAGCCACTGCCTTTCGGCTGAAGAAGAGAAGATTGAGCGCAGCGAAATGAAAGGGATTGAGCGCAGCGAGATGATAGACAATAGAGCGCAGCTGCACGGACTTATGTGCAATGCAATGGAGCGTGTGTCCGTACCTATTAAGAAAGGTGAAGGGTGTGCAACACTTTTCACCTTTGATGATGATAGATAGACATCTTTGATGTGCAAAAAACAGAATGACATCGTAGATGTGGAGAAGAATGACGGAATGAAATGACGTGGAAGACGGATGACGCTTGCGTGTTGATGATTGACGAGGAGGTCAGACAAGCTCGCTGCAAGCGTTGCTTGGCTGGGTGATGCGTCAATCATGTGCATAGGTGGTGCATTGTTCGGTGGCGAGGACTGGCGTAGCCGTGAAATTATGGGGCGTGTAATGAAGTGGAGGGGCTTTGGGCTGCCGTGGAGAAATGTGTATGTTGCTTACCCCGTACCGTGACTCGTGTGCTTGCACTTTTCTCGAATGTATGGAGGACTATTCGACTTCAGGCGATTTGTCCTCCTCACATCCGAGAAAAAGAGACATGGTACGGATCAGGGAAGTGGCATACTTATTTTGCAACAGAAGCCCAAAGCGACGGAACGCAATGGAACACCCCACAATTTCACTTAGCCTTGCAATGGCTTGTCCTCGCCACCGAACAATGCACCGCCGGAGCTGCCAGGTAATGAATTCGGGAGCCTGTGACCGAAATGTCGTCGTCTGCCGGCGAGATAGCGACGGATAAAGAAAATGACGGCTACTGCCGTTATCATCATCAGGACGGCAATAGCGAGCTTTGCCGTGAAGGGAACTGAAGACCTTGACTTGATGATTTCCTGCGACTTGTCGGATGAAGACTGCTTCGCTATTGCGATGCTGTCTTCCACCTGCTGTGCAGCTGCGGACTCCTCCTTTTCCTCTTGGGAAAGGTGAAGTCCGTAGAGTCTGAGAGAAGACGGCTTGCCGTATCTTATTGCTGAAGGCTTGCCGTGGTAAGATGGAGGCTTTGCCTTGTCATTGGACAGGGGCTTGCCCGATGGATAGCTGATGGCGGAACATTGAGGGGTTGCCGACGTGTCGACACCCCCGAATGTGAAGACGCAGCTATCGAATGAAAGGGCGGTAAGCCTCTGTAGGGAACTGAATGAAAGATTCTGAGCGGATCGCCATTGAGCTTGCGAAACGGCGTTTCGCTCACTTTCATTGGAGGACGATGCTGTCTTTGTGCTCTTGCATGACAGTACAAATGCACAAAGAATAAGGATTAGGATATGTTTCATATCGTAGGGTTTAGATGATGGCATACTCTGCCGTGGCAGCGAATGATGGACACGCTTTGGCAGCGAATTTGCAATTTGCACAATGACGGCTGCACTCGGCAATATTGAAGCCAGCTTCATATTGCGCTCGTTTGCACGTCATTTCGCGATGTCCTCGGATTTTGGCATTGGGGAACTGCACTCTGAGTTTACGAAGAAGTGCCACCAATGCGGATTTCTGCTCCTTCGTGCGAGTATCCTTAGGGTGTTTGCCGTCGGCGGTCAAACCACCGATATAGCAGATTCCTATGGAATGGGCGTTGTGCCCTTGGCAGTGCGCTCCCACTTGTGCGAGCGGTCTGCCATGATGCACAGAGCCGTCGCGGTAGATAACGAAGTGATATCCGATGGATGCAAAGCCTCGCTGTCAATGCCAGCGGTCAATGTCTGTCGTGGTGAAGTCCTTGCCTTCAGGCGTGGCAGAGCAATGGACGATGATGAGATCAATCTTGCGCATCCTTCTCCTCCTTCCGTTTCAGCTTGTCGTCGAGGTACGAGCGTAGTTCTGCATACTTAGTCTGTATGTAGATAGTGACACCGAAGATAGACCCGGCGTAGATAAGACACTCTGCGAATACACCCAGGACAGACTCGTGGATTTGTCCGGTGGGCGGTACGATGAATCCTGCGACAGCGAGGAGGAATCCTCCGATGAGCATAGCTATGGCAGATACAATCTGCACGTTTTCCTTAGTTTCTTTTGTCATAATGAATTGTCTTTTGAGAGTTAATATGATGTGGTTATCTTTGTATTGAGTTGTGGTCGATTGGACCATTGCTCTTTGGCAGCGTGGTGTCGCGAACACCATTTTGCATCCGAGCTGTGGTGGCCTCCTTGCGGAGAAACCATGGCTCATTTTCGTTTACATACTGAAAATGAAGGTGAGTTTGTAATTGTTGCTACTATCAAACGTATCAGCCCTTGCAAGTACCTTGAATTCAGCGAGGTTAGTTCGGAGTTCACCGAACTGGAACAGACCGTAATCTTTGGACTTCTTGTAAAATCCGATGGCGAAGCGGAAATAGCGGTTGATGCCGAGAATGTTAAATGAACGTTTGCCAAAGTAAATGCGGACTTCCGAAAGCCTTTGCGTATTGGGGTCGATGACGGCACGGCAGTCGCCGAACAACACACCAGGCTCAGTAAAAAACTTTCCTCTGTTCGGGTCGCCCTCCTTATCCAGACGGAAAGAAATCTCGTCGCCATTATTCACACTAATCTTTCGGTCGTCATAAAAGCGGTTCCAGCCACGTCGCCGTGGAAGATACTCACGCACACCGTTTTTATCCTCCTGCTTGCGACTTGTACGCACCGAGTGTCGAAAAATGACCGGTGTAAGCCCTTGCCGGATATAACGGTAGGCATCCTGTATCACGAGAGTGCTGTCAGTGATGATACATTCAATGTGCATCTGCGTAGCTTGCTTCATCGTGGCAAACTTCTGAATGTCCGTTTGCAACGATTTCATCTGCGATGCAAGCGACTTGATATCCGTCTGAATCTTTAGGATATCTTCAGCGTTGACAGTGGTTGCTTTGGTGTTTCTGGAAACACGGAGACTGATATTTGCAATACCCTTTTGTAGATTTAAGATTGTTTCCTCCAAAGTTGAAAGCGAAGAGAAATACTTGGAGATATCAGCCTTGCACTTGTTCAAGTCCTGCACCTGCTGCGCACGCATGACACCGGCACGCTCGGTAGTGGCTTGGCGTATTAGAATGGAATTGTTTGCAATTTGGTTGATTCCAGTAGAGAGGTTCGCCTTTCCCAACGTGAAGTACACGTTGTTGCGGTCGTCCGAACCGATGGTGAGCGATGTCAGCACATAGCCGATGCGTGCAAGATCCGAGCGCCAATTATCAAGGCGACTCACGTCCGTCTGCAGAGCAGCTTTGCCCAAAAGGTCTGCGATTTTCTGCAACAGTGCGCCCAGAACTTCGGGCGTTATAGCCTCTTTGCGCGTCTCGCTGCGAAATGAGGTAATGAGAGATGTGATAGATGAAATGTCAGCCATACTTTTGCTTGTTTTTAGCAAAGGTATGACTGACTTTTAGATGGAGAAAAGACATTGTTAGTGATTATAGCGCACATACTTGTCGTCAAGAGCCTGGGCGACGATGCCGACGAACTCGTGAGCGATGTTGTCGGAAAGGAAGTCACGGAGGTTCATGACGGAAGCGTAGTACTTACGGGAGAACCAGGGCTTCTTCTTGCGCTTGCGTTCACGGCCGATGTCGCCATGATTACCTCTTGGAATCTCTTTACCCGTACCGAAGTTCTGCCAAAGGCCATATTCGAGGAAGGACTGTGATAGTCCGAGTTCTATAAACCGTCCGTCGGCTCTTACGGGTAGGGACTTAGGGCTGTGAAGCAAACGTCCGGTGTCGATTACACCGAGGAGTGTCATTTGCTCACGCCATATTTTGAGCATCGTATCGTTGAAGGCAAGAACGAACTTTTCACGTTCTTGCAGTTGTGGGTCATTGCCATTCAGTGGGGTCATAGCGTAAATCGGTATAAGTGTCAACGGCAATTTGGAAGAAAGCACAGGCGCTGCCAGAGAAGAAGTACTGGTCGATTTCCTGAAAGGAGATGCGAGAGTCGAGATAGATATTATGCTGCTCCTGCTTCGTCTTTTCGAGTATGAGCTTGCTCATAAACTGACGGAACAGCTCGCGCATGGTGTCCATGCATAGTTGGCGTGCTGCCATGTCGTCGATGGCGTGGCGCATGGCGAGGAAGACCGTCTTCACTCTTCGAGTGTGCGGACTGTTGTTCATCTCGATATAGCCTTGGCTTATGTCGCTGACGGCAATGATAGCCGTGGCGGATTGTAGCTGCTGCAAGGCTTCCTCGAAGCCGTCGAGTCCGCTGACCTTTGCGAATACAAAGTCATGGGTCTTGGCGAACTTGTTTGTTTCTGTGAGGGATGCGAAGAAGGCGGTGGCATCCCAATTGATGTTCTTGTCTGTCATTTCGTTTGTCGTTTGATGTCTTCAACTTCTTTAGCCTTAGCATCGAGTTCTGTGAGTGCTCGCCATGTGTCCATAGAGAGCACCGCTTCCTCTTTGGTGATGTCTCCACCAGTGAGCGCACGGATCTGTGCATTCATGGCAGTCCGTAGCACCTCCCCGATGGGCGGTGCGTAGCCCAGGAGGTCTTCAGAAGAACTGGACATTGGCTGCAGGAAGTG
>OIZF01000263.1_pt1 | contig 37174 bp, 49 predicted proteins | sample 1588471 | NCBI WGS metagenome assembly OIZF01 (sample SAMN03283279) | human gut metagenome | biome: human-associated habitat; material: feces | host: Homo sapiens | place: Peru | collected 2012
TTGGAGTTAGCATAAAAGAGCGGGCAGGCTGTTCGATATTATCGGACAGCCTGCCCATTTGGCTCTCCCATCCCCATCCGGTTCTCCCAACTATTGATCCTGCTGTCGCAGTTCGTTTCCAAATCTTGTATACTGAGGCATCCATGCCAGTCGCACTGTACCAATCGGGCCGTTACGCTGTTTTGCAATAATAATCTCAGCAATGTTTTTGTCTTCCGTATCCGGAATATAATAATCTTCTCGATAAATAAACATACAAACATCGGCATCCTGCTCGATGGCTCCGGATTCACGCAAGTCAGACAACATAGGACGCTTATCTGTTCTGGATTCTACTGCACGGCTCAACTGCGAAAGTGCAATAACCGGAACATTTAACTCTCTTGCCAACCCTTTAAGCGAACGTGAAATCTCTGAAATTTCCTGCTGACGGCTCTCATTACTTCTTCCGCCGCTTCCACTCATCAACTGTAAGTAGTCAATAATGATAAGATCCAGTCCCATCTCCATCTTATACTTACGACATTTCGAACGCATCTCTGCAATTGAAATGCCGGATGTATCATCGATGATCATTTTCGATTTTCCAATTCGTCCTGCTCCTTCTATCAACTTCTCCCAATCCGTATCTTTTAAATTACCGGTTCGAAGCACCTGTGCATCTACGTGAGATTCCAATGAGAACAGTCGGTTTACCAGCTGTTCCTTCGACATCTCAAGACTGAATATTGCAACTGCCAGATTCTCACGAAATGCAACATGCTGTGCAATATTTAACACAAATGCTGTTTTTCCCATAGAAGGACGGGCAGCGATCAAAACTAAGTCCGAACGCTGCAATCCGGATAATTTATAATCCAGATCTATAAAGCCGGTTGGAATACCGGTTACTGTTCCCTTCGTCTTGGATGCTTTTTCAATTACATCCAACGCATTTAACACAACCTGCTTAATAGGAACATATTCTTGTACATTTCCCCGTTCAACTAACTCAAAAACCTTTTTTTCTGTCGTTTCCAGAATCTCCTCAAGCGGACGATTTTCCATATAACAGGTATTGGCAATTTCTTCATTAATCTTGATCAGTTTTCTTAATGTCGATTTCTCCTGAACAATCTGCGCATAATACTTTACATTTGCAGAAGTGTCAACATTCATCAACAAATCACGGACATACTCCATACTGACAATTTCCGGCGGAGCATTTTTTTCTTTTAAATGCTCCTGCAATGTGATCAGATCAACTGGTTTACCCGAATGAAACATCTCCACCATCGCATCAAACAAAATTCCATAAGCAGTCTGATAAAAATCTTCACCATGCAAAATCTCTGATGTCTCCATAATTGCATCTTTATTCATCAACATGGCTCCTATGACAGCCTGCTCTGCCTCTGTACTATGCGGCATAATTCTTTTAATTACTGCTTCTTCCATACATTCCCCTTAAGAACGTCTTTATTTTTCTTCTTTTACTTCTACTGTCACTTCAGCTGTTACCTCAGGATGAAGCTTTACAGGCACTTTATGTGTACCAAGTGTTTTTAATGCATCCTTCAGCTGTACTTTCTTCTTATCGATCTCCAGTCCTAACTGCTTCTTTACCTCTGCTGCAATCTCTTTATTTGAAACAGAACCGAATACTTTTCCGCCTTCTCCAACTTTAATTGCAACTTCAACTTTACCTGCTTCCAGCTGTTTTGCAAGCTCTTTTGCAGCTTCAAGATGCTCTTTTGCAACCTTTGCTTCATTATTCTTCTGAAGCTTAAGATCATTCATATTTTTTCCATTGGCCTCAAGACCAAGCTTCTTTGGCAAAATAAAATTTCTTGCATATCCATCGTTTACATTTACGATTTCACCTTTTTTTCCAAGGGATTTTACATCCTGTAATAAAATAACTTTCATGTTAAATATCTCCTTCTTCTATCATTTTATCAATCGTCTGTTTTAACGCCTTGATTGCTTCTTCCATGTCGGTATGATCAAACTGAGCACCGGCAGCATTGATATGACCGCCTCCGCCAAGCTTTTCTGCAACAACCTGAACATTTACCTCATCAATAGAACGGGCACTCATATAAATCTTGCCCTCATAAATAGTTAAGACAAAAGATGCCTTGATTCCGCTAATATCCAATAGCTCATTTGCAGCCTGTGCAGCCAGAACAGTCGGGCTTTCAACATCACTCGGACACTCTGCGATTGCAAATTCCTTGCGATATACCTCTGCCATACGGACAGCCTCTGCCTTCGCTCTATATGAATCCATGTCATCTCGGAACATCTTACGGACTCTTGTAATATCCGCACCGCATCTTCGCAAAAATGCAGCGGCTTCAAATGTTCTGACACCCGTTCTGTTCATAAAGTTTCTCGTGTCGATCATGATTCCTGCATACAGACAATCTGCCTCAACACTTGGAATCTTAATATCATCCACAATATACTGAAGTACTTCTGCTACCATCTCACAGGCAGATGACGCATACGACTCTACATAAGACAAAACTGCATTCTCAATTATATTACTGCTCTGTCTGTGGTGATCCAATACAGCAATTGTCTTCGACTTCTTAAGCAGCTCCGGACACTCTGTCATCTGTGGCTTATTTGTATCAACCACGACAATCATCGTATTATCATTGATATAATCCATTGCTCTCTCTGATGTCAGGAAAATATCATCCTCATATGCAGTACTGTCCACAATCTCATCATATAATGGACGAACAGAACTTGGCACACTGTTCATGACAATATGCGCTTTCTTCTTCAATTCCTTTGCAGCTCGATAAATTCCCATACAAGCTCCAAGACAATCTGCATCCGCAATCTTATGTCCCATAACGATAACCTGATCCTTGGCAACAATAAATTCACGCAACGCTTCTGCTTTGACACGCGCTTTCACACGTGTATTTTTTGAAGTCATCTCTTTCTTACCGCCAAAATATGTGATGCCATTGCAATCTTTAATTACTGCCTGGTCTCCCCCTCTTGCAAGTGCAAGATCGATTGCTATACGGGCATAGTTATAACTCTGAGCATATGTTGCTGTATTTAATCCTAATCCAATACTTAATGTCGCTGAGCGGGCATTACCAATATTGACCTGTTTTACCTCTTCCAACAACGAAAATTTATCTGCTTCGAATTTCTTATAGCTTTCTTTTCGAATTACAATGAAATACTTGTCCTTCTCCAGTTTCTTGACTATTCCATCTACATCTCCGATATACTTGTTAATCTTTCGATCAATCAATGCGATTAATAAGGACTGTCGCACTTCCTCAACACTTTCCATGACTTCATCAAAGTTATCAATATAAATGAGTCCCGCGATCATACGCTGGTCTTCATTCTCTTTGATATACTCATTCAATTCTGTGACATCTGTCATGTAAACCGCAATAAAATACTCCTGTTCTTTCGGAATCTGGAGCACTTCTTCTTTCTCACTGAATCCTTCCATTGACACCTTTCTAAGTGTCACCTGATAATCGCGTTCCTTGTACTGTACTTGTAATTCCACTTGTTCCATATTCTGCTTTGGAAATACACCGCGATTCAGCTCCGGAATCAGTTTGTTCATATACTTTTCCCACTTCTGATCTACAAACAGTTCTTCAAAACTATCATTCTTCCACAATATCCTTCCATCTGCCATCAATATTGCATACGGAATTGCAAGTTCCTTCAAAAGTGTATTTTGGATTCCCTTGTATTGTGTGGAAAATTGGATCATGTCCGCAAGAATTAATGAGCGATTGTAGAAATACAGCACGCCTACAATTACCATATAAATGATGACAAAGACCGACATCATTAAGCCGGCTTTCCGGTCTACCATATACATCCATATATTCATAGCAACCAGAAGAATTGTCATAATGACCGGCCACTGCATATACATACGCAGCTGCCCTTTTAAACGCACATTTCTATTATCCATGAAACTTTCCCTTTCAGGCTATACTCGTCTCTCCCCTTGAGTATGCACGTAAATATGTAATTATTCTGTATCCGTTCACGAATGAACAATCTTATTACCCCATTATTGAGTTCTAGTATATCACTTTTTACACATTTAATCCACTGGGATTTTTTTGTCATATGCACGAGAACAAAGAATGTGCCTCAGCACATTCTTGCGCCTGCGGCGGTCGCTTGCGACGCCTACATTATACGCCGCAGTGCGCATCCTAAGCGGAGCGTTTTTTATATATTAGGAAAGGACTTTCCTAATATATAAAAAAGAGCTGCCACACAAATGTATGACAACTCTATCATTTCAATTAGTCCTGAACGTATGGCATCAAAGAAATATACTTGTGAAATCCTCCCATCAGATTCCATCAGATGCTATCCTGCCCATATTTCTAGGTTTTGTAACGAATTCAGATTCTATCTGAATTCGTCATATATTGTCTTTTCCAAATCAAATGGTGTACTTTTTGGTGTAAAAATTGGTGTACAACATTTTCTGTAAATAATTCTTTGCTTCCCTCATATTATATCACACTATTCAGGAAATTACCACTGATTCTAATATAGACATTTCTTTTTTTGTTCTACTTTCACTGATATGTGTATAGATATCCATAGTAGTGTTAATCTTTGCATGTCCCATAATCTTCTGTAATATTTTAGGATCCATTCCAGCTTCATAACATCGACTTGCAAATGAATGTCGCATTATATGTGGTGTAAAATCTTTCAGATAAACCGGTTCTCGATTTTCCTCTTTTGCCAAAATATCTTCTTCTGTTTTTTGCACTTTAATAATACGCCTTATCTCAATATTAACAAGATCCGCATAATACGGATGTCCATTCTGCGTGCAAAACACAAAATCCGAATATCCGTTTATCTCAATATTACACCTTATACTAAGTGAATCTAAATATTGTTTCTGCAATTTAAATGCTTTTTTCACTTCTGGAAGCATTGGAACTTTTCGAATCGCATTTTTCGTCTTTGGAGTATTGATTAAATAACGATTATTATTCTCTGTAAGAAACTTTGTTTTATGCAGTGTCTTATCAATATTAATCGTCTCATTTTCAAAATCAATGTCATCCCAAGTAAGAGCCGTTAATTCCCCCACTCGTAGCCCTGTTCCAAATGCAATCGTGAACATCGGTTTATATCGATCAAAAAATCGATGTCCATCAATATATTCAAAAAATCTACTCTGTTCCTCAACTGTTAACGCTTCTTTCTCCTTTGTCTGAGGTGTCTCTATTTCACGCAATACGTTATAAACTGGATTTCTATGAATTATATCATTATATACCGCCTGTTCAAGCATGCAATAAATAATATTGTTGATATACTTCACAGTTCCGATTGCTAACTTCTTTTCTCCATTTAGAAGATTATTGTAAAACGTAATCATATGTACTCGTTTTAGTCTATTTACTTGCATGCCTCCAATCGTATCTGCCACATACCATTTCCAATAGCTTTGATAATTATAAAGCGTAACAGGTTTCAATTTATCTTTTTTATAAATATCAATCCACTTTTTAAACCATTGATTCATAGTAATGTTCTCAAGATTGCTATAAATCCCGTCATGAAATGAGGTCTGTATTCGATTCACTCTGACTTTAAGTTCCGCTAAATTCTTTCCATAATATGTATACCGCTTTCCATTAAATGTAAACCTTGCCTGATAGCGTCCATCCGATCTCTGTGAAAATCCATCCGGCAGCTTACGTCCTTTATCATCTACTCTCTTGGCAGCTTTTGCCATGTGTACCTCCTCATCACCGGCAAACTTATAATAATATACATCTTTTATTATACGCCTGTTCAACATTGTGTCAATTCAGTTTCTATTCACTTATGCTATCCAAATACGTTTTTACTTTTTCTACATTTACCAGAACTCTTCTTCCTATATAGATTTTTGCTTCTGCCTGTTCTACAATTTTTGTTGCAGTGTGCCTTCCTGCCCCTACATAATTCATAAACTCCTCCATTGTCATTGTTAATGGTTGCTCAACACCTGTTCTCTTTGTTGTAACGTTCATCACTTCATCTTCCTTTCTCTTTTTGTTCTGTTTAATAGCACAGATAAATATTCCAAACAAACATTTATCTCTAATATCAAATGGCATCGTGGGCCGACCGTAATAAGCAGCCCACACAATTTATCTCCACCCCTTGCCATCGGGAATATATACAGCCAGTTGGTCACTGTCATATCATCATGCCGCACCCTATCTCACGGTATACTGATCTCAGACGCTACTCCGAGCTGCAGATTCCTCATCTGCAGAAGTATCATTATCGTCCTCTTTTCAAATAAATCCACCACAGATTTATCCATGTAAAATGCCGCTACCATACCTTTCACTTCTTCTACTACGATTCCTTGCTTTTATCCATTCGGACAGGCATCTCCTGGCGAAGCTGATTGTTTTACATCACATATTGTGTTTCGGATTATGTACTCGCATATATTGACTATTCAATTTTCTTTGAATCTTTTATTGATTCATTAAAGAACACCTTCCCATAGACGCGCTTTAATGAATCAATAAAGTCATCTATTTTTTTCTGCGGATCCATTCTTCAATTGGTTTTTTCATAGATTCCATCGTTTCTAACAAGAAATGTATCTCCGATGTCTCCATTTCCTTTATCAACTGCAAAAAACGTTCAACCTGCTTTTTTGAATCCTCCTTTTCTGACTCTGACACTAACAAATCATTCGGTGTAATATTTAAAGCATTGCAAATTTGATGACAATATCCCAATGTCATGTCTCTTTTACAGTTTTCTATTTGATTCACAAATGCATGACTCACTTCTGCTCGTTCCGCTAGTTGTTCCTGTGTCCAACCTCTTTTTTCTCTGTATTTTTTTACATTGTCTGCTACAATTTGCATTCTTTTGTGTTTTTTCATCTTAGTACGCTCCTGTTACTTTTATTTTATTTCGCTGCACCAGAAAACACCACCAACAACTGCAACTATCTTTGTAACGATTGCAAATCTAATTGCATAAACATTTATTTTCTGCCTTAGACTTCTATTTTTACTTCGCGACAACTTGTCGGGAAGTAAATCGCCTTTTCAACTCACTTTGTGACAACTTGTCGCGAGGTAAATCGCTTTTCTTTTTAAATCAAAAGCAGGTGCACCACAAGATAGAATAAAACTACCTTACAGTACACCTGCACCTTGCATTTCTACATATTTTATTTTTATTATCTTACTCCGCTCTAGCACTCTTATATATTTCATTTTCATCATTAATTTTTTCACTTCCCTTGCTATTTGATGTATTGCAATAGACTTTCTTCATCCATTGTAGGTGTATTCATTTTAACTAATGTCTACTGTAAACTATATACGAGGTGAATTAAAATGGACAAGATAAAAGAAAATCTCGGAATTGTAATCCGTGAAGCTCGTGAAAAAGCTGGACTCACACAATGTGAACTATCAGAAGAACTAGGACTGGGAGATAAAACCATTCTTAATATTGAAAACTTTCGTGGAAACCCCAAATTTGACAGTCTATATCCACTTGTCAATCGCCTCAAGATTCCGGGTGACAGATTGTTTTATCCAAACGTTGACGAGGATGCACCCAATAAACGTCAACTTCTTTTGGAAATTCAGTCTTGTAGTGATAAAGAGGCTGCTGAACTACTTCGTGCAGTACGGTATATGCTTGAAATATTTCGCAGACAAAAAATTGATTCCTAGCAAAAATCAGCCGATTGGTTTATCCGGCTGATTTTTCTTATTCATGCTTACATAAGGATTGCCACAATGACTTGTCAATTAAAGTGTGTAACAAATATTGACTGTTGGAATGGATTTATTGGTCAAGTAAGTCTTTCACTATTGCTGTTATTGTAACAAATATCTCAATCAACGCAAGAATTCCAACAAAAAAAGTGGTCGCTAACATGTCATCGCAATGAAATCCCACAATGCTTCGAGTTTCATAATCAAAGAAAAAAACAAGAAATACAGCAACTCCACACACAATTAGTTTTGAAATATTGCAAATCCCGAAAATGATTGTTCTCAACCCTTTTCTCAAATCCTTTTTTGCAAATTTAGTTGCAATCAATGCAAAAATACATACCAAAAATACTACTACAGAAATATTAACAATATATTCGTAGACCCCCTCTGGTAATCTCAATAATTCAAATGTTTTTTCATTAGTCATAATTTTCTTGTCTCCTTGTTAAATCAATTAGTATATAGCGTGACACAACAGTAACACCTTTCATCTTTTGTACTTATTACATTTACTATTCAATAACTAAAACAAACGAGAACACCTTTGGAAACTGAAACACCTATAATAGGCTCCAAATTCATATCTCAACACAAAATATCCAACTTTCCATCCACTAATAAGGCTACGCCAATTCCGACGATTCCTGACATTAATCCCAGATTGTATTTCTCGTGTACTGGAATTTTTCCGATACTGTCCTTGATATATTTTTTTATCTTCTCAGCCTCATTTTTTAATGCCTGGTTTTGAAGAATTTCGCCGCATTCCTTGAGTATAAGATACCTGCCAGCTAATCCATGACAAATACAGAAATTCCCTTCCGAATCCCACTGCATTGCTGATCGAATTCCATTTTCTATGTCATATTGCACTTGTTTGTTTTTTTTAAATTCCTTACGTTGTCCCAATTTAACTCTAGAAAGTAGAATTCCTGATGCCCCATGACACCATGCATTCATGTATCTTCTACCATCAGCTTCACTATTTTTCTTTCTCATGTCAATCCAGTTTCCTTTTTCTACCGAAAATAAGGAATCTTCATATGCCATTAATTCACATATCCTGTCCACATATTTTTTTTGGTCTGTTAATTCCATCAGTTGTGTATATGCCAGTATGCCCCCACTGTTTCCATGAGCCATTCCTGCTAACGGCACTAACTGTCCCGAACAGATCCACCCTCGTCCCGTTTCCATCGGCAAAGCTTGCGTCCATAGCCTTTCCCCCTCTTCCACTGCCATATCAAGATAACATTTCCGTTTTGTTATCTGATACAACTTTGATAATACTATTATCCAACCAGCACGTCCTGATAATAAATCCGCCTCACATTCTTCTGTCATTGAATGTGCAATCATCGCGTGCTTCTCTGCATATCTGATATAATCTTGTTTACCGGTGATTTGATACAGAAGAAGATAGCCATATACTATGGACCCCGCCCCAGTGAACATGCCATTTTGCTTTGAACTTATATTCTGCTTATTTTTCAGAATTGTATCTGTATACAGAAATATTTTTCTATCCATTTCTTGTGCTAAGTCCGCACTCTTTTTATTTCCCTTCGTTTTATTTAATATTGCAAATAAAACTGCAATTCCCATTGCTCCATCATATAGATCCATTCCTACTGGCTGCAATCCTAACGCTTTATTACAGTATTTTACTTGAATCCATACAGGTCCACTCTCCTTATTTATTCGCAAAACAGATAGTTGTTGTATAATTGCATGTACTACTTCTATTTCTAGATTTTTCGTTGACAATATATCGTCGCTGTATTTATTTCCTTTTAGATACAAAGCCATCGCTAATCGAATTAGCATCATTTGCCGTTGTAAGTCAATATTTGACAGATTGCTAACTTTTTCCTGAAAATTTTGATAAGCCGTTTGCATAAAGAACTTTTTATAAAATGTCTTGTCACCGGCAATCAAATCATTACTGTTCCCATCAAAATAATAAATTGGCACTTCAAGATTCATCAAGGTCTCCAATTCATACGGGAATAACTTGATATATTTTCTATCCGAAATAACCCTTTTCTTTAAAATATGAAACAAGTATATTCTGTCCAAAGTACTCTTCATAAATTCCGGCGACAATGATAATGATAAATACATTTCATATTGTTGTGTGTGCCTGATTAAATGTCTGCTTCTTTCAGCATAAATAGGGGCAAATAAATTAATAACTTCCTTCGTCTTTTTCAATCCAAGATTATATGCTGCATAAAATCCTTCGCACATTTCTTCAATAAAATGTGTCGCATCAACAATCTTCTTATTGTGAATCGGAAGGCTATTCGGAAGTTGCATTTCTCTCTGCTCATATACAATTTTAATCTCCGATGATTTGGAATTTTTAGCTATAGCCAATTTAAACGGCGTTGTACATGTTTCTACAGAATGTATCACATTGAGATTTCCTTGTTCTGTATTATTTCCCCATGAAGGTATCGGCAGTATACCTATGTGCATAACTGATTTCCTTAGGAACTGCCTAACTATCACTTCCTCTGATTCAATTTCACTGGAAAAAGAACTATTTCCCGGAACGGTTTCTAAATCAATTAACTCCGGAAATTCTCCATTCGCAATTAAATTCCCACAATGGACATCCGATGTGTCTGTTAAATAACATATAAAAAGTTGTATCCCTAAACGATAAAAAAAATTCTGAACTTCTATAGTATTCGCGCATTCATGAGATTCTACATAACACTCCCATCCATACTCTTCTTTTGGCAGACTCCATCTCCCTTCGTGTAATAAATGCACTTCTTCGTAAAACCATTCTGTTAAGTTCTGATATATTTGATTTTTATGTATTTTTCTCGGCTTATACATCAGAGTATTTCCATTCTTTAGATAAACCCTTGCAACCGCTTTTCCATTTGTATGAACATCTCCTATCCCTAGATTTATTCCTTGAATTACCATATCTTTCGACGGATTTCCCGACACATTGATTAACTCTTCCTTATCCTTTTCAAACGCTTGCATAATATCCTTAATTGAATAAACCGTCTGCTCGATCCTTAATAAAAGAAGTCTTAACATTTCCGGATACTTCTGACATAATGATTTTATATAATTAGGCGATTTTAGAAATTTTTCATTATAATTTTGATATTGCTCCCTTGAATCTTTCCCGGATAATACACCTTTTTCCCTACAATCATTTATCTCTGCGATTAAACACCTCATGGGTATTCTCACAATGCGATCGTATATGTTTTCAATAATCAAACATTCACAACTTGCTTTTCTTATTACCTTAAATTCTTCTATTTCGTCTATCCATTTTATTGCAACTGCAGAAAAAAAACGATAAAAGAATTCAAAATTGTCCTCAGCTAACTTTCCCCAATAATAGGTCTCAGTTTGTTCATATATCTGGCGCAATCTTATATTTTCTTTTTGCGCCAGTTTTTCTTTTAACCTGTTACATTCGTCTCGATCAATTTCTGCATAAATTTCTTTTCCTAGGATCAGTTCCCAAGTTTTGTCGTTCATACGCCCTCCGCAATAAGAAAACTGTGTAATTAGATTAAATTTCTCCTTCCTTAACTTAACAACAAATCAAAGTTAAAAATCCTCCATCCGCAACTGATATTCCCTCATTTTCTTGTTCAGAATATCCTTCCAAATTCTCTGCCTGTGATAGTTCGAATAATAAATTTTCTAAATTTTCCTGTTTCATTTCGTTCTCCTTCCTACTCATTTAATAGAATATTTGTAATAAACCATCCATTTTCATACTCATATTGAAGTTTTCCATTCGCATCTTCTATAATTTTCTCAACATTCTCAATCCCCCATCCGTGGTAAATCATGTCGTCCTTTTCTGTCATAAATCTATTATTTTGTTCCTTTGGCTTCTTTTGGCATGTATTCTTTACCCGAATCAAAAACATTTCATTTATATTTTTGATTGTCAGATCTATCTTCCTCTCATTCACTGGACATTTTTCTGCCGCCTCTATTGCGTTATCCAAAATGTTCCCTAATACAATCATAAGATTTTCACCTGACATACAGGGCGTTTGATACACCTCTACATTCAACACAAATTTTATACTATGATGCTGCATCTGTTGATGCTTATAATTCAAAATGAAATCAATATCCTCTATTCCGGTCCAAACTTGCCGTTGTTGCACTTTCACTTCTTCAATATGTTCTACTACACACTGTTTTGCCAAGTCATATTTTTGATTCTCTATGCACTCCTGCAAATACATAAACGTATGTTTCAAATCATGAAATCGTTTTGCATCTTGTCTACAATAATCCTTGATCATTGCGTTTTCTTTGATAAGCATTTGCTGCTGTATAAATAAATTGTTTTTTTCATCCTTACTTTGCATATATACAACATAAAGTAAACAGAGACTAATCCCTACTGTCATTCCTATCACAATAATCATATTTAATATCAGGTCTTTTTGTTCAAACTGTGCTTCTCCCAGATGCATCATCTTGACTATAATTACATACAGCACACTTTCTATAATCAAAAAAACATAACTTCTGCTTCTTGATTTCGTCAACTGTTTCAACATATTCTCAATCTGTTCACGATACTTACAGCACAAAAATATTCCTAAACCTAAGAGAATCAGCGAACAAATAATTTCACTGATTGCTCGTCTCGCCAACGCATTTGCATAATACAAATCTTCATTGTTTAAAACTCCCCGAATAGTTAATAGCGGAATTTTAAATATGGCGATACAAAGATTATAAAACCATAACCACATTAATGCCGTTTTGTACTTACTTACATAAAAAAAATTTAAAATAAGTGCATTTAGGATTCCATATAGCACCATTTGTATCCATGAAATAAATCCATGCTGTGAATCCCATGCCTCAACACTTATCATGATTCCCAAAATGCACCACATAAGTATATCCAGCATTCTATTATTCCATCGTTTTTCTGGATAAAAGTGCATAAACGTCACAATACTCAAAGCAATTGTAAACCAGCTAATCAGACAATATATCGTGTTATTAATCATCGTTCACTCCAATATTCACTAATTCTTCTTTTTACATTTGCTAATTGTGGCTGGCTTACCGGAAGCATTGTTCCGTCTCTCATTTTTACTTGATGTCTTTCCAATGACATAATATGTTTTAAGTTTACAATGCATCCCCGATCAATCCGTACAAATTCTTCTCCTTTTAGCCGCTCAGCTGCCTCGTCCAACGTAAGCCGAATTTTGCTCTGTCCCATTTTATGTATAATATATACATATTTCTTTTCTTTTCTCAAAAAATAGATTTGATCTTCTTGTATTTTCTCCATTTTGGAATTATTTTTCACAACAAAGTATCTATTCTCCTTCATATGTAGATTGCTTAACACCGCCTCATATGCCTGCGGCAACTTTTCTTTTAATATCTTTTTAGGTATATAGCGAAATGCATTTACTTCAAATGCCTCTACTGCATATTCAACATAATTTGTAATATATATAATTATCGAGTCCGGATGATATTGCTTCACCTTTTTTCCAACCTGCAATCCATTTTCCTCTGGAAGTTCCATATCAAGTAAAACAATATCATATTCTTTTTCTTCAACAGAAAACAAAAACTTACTTGTACTGGTATATCCTTCAAATTCGCACTCTTCATTCTGAAGATATCTTTCTGTAAGCTCCTTTTCAATTTTTATACAGTTTTTATCATCATCTAAAGCTGCAATTCGTATCATGTTCTTTTACCTCTTATCTAATAAGTAATACTGCATTCTGTTAACGTCATGAAAATAACTGTTCTTCTCTTCCACAATCAACTCATATACATCGGTCTCAAATAATTTTTCACCATTTCTTTTATAGGAATAGAAATATCTCCCAACTTGGTTCGTCAATACTTTTTTCATTATGTCATCCGTAACTTCCGAAATTCTCATTGGATTTTCTCTAGAGGGCATCCATTTGCGAATCAGGCCTTTTATTTGGTTCTTATTCAACTTTACATGTTTTATACCATATTGTTTTAATAACTCTTCTGGCTCAATTTCTTCTAAAGATAAAAACCGATTAAATTGATCACTGTTTTTGTAATATGCCCCGCCAAGTACAAGAAATGCCTTTATCTCCAATATAGCTACATCTATATACCGTTTATCCTTTGTAGACTCATAAAAAATCTCTAAATATTCCAGTGATTTGGAAACACCTTCACATAGTGGAATATTTTTTCTCTTTATTGCATTTAATGAATGCACCATAATCCACAGTTCTGTCTCTTTCGGCAATACGTCTTGATTATCATTATTCAAATTTTGGTATCCCTTCCTATTAAACCACCATCATAGTATATCACTATTTTATTCACCGCTTCAATCCTGATCTTGATTTTGTAATTTTTGACCTCGCATTTGCGTTTTCTCGTATCAGGTTATATGTTTCCTGAATCCTTTCTTCTATATATTTTGGAATCTCAATTTTCTCTTTGAACACTGTATTTAAAATGCATCCATTGTACTGATATTTTCTTTTCTTCTTTTTTCTAAAATATATTATATTCTCCATCACTCATAAACACCTATCCTTAAGTTCAATTTTGTTTTTTCCGGATACGAAGAAAATGTAAGCCAGAATTTTTGTTTTTCTATTTCATTCCATATCTTTTTCGAAAACAAATTTGGCAGAACTTCATACGGCAGAATAATTTGTTTCTTTTCTCCCGGCTGCAATTCCTGTGTTAGAGAGCCATACCGCCCCTCAGACACGTCTATTATAACTTTCGAAATTCCATTTGATGCGCCGGTTGTTTCTAAATGCAAATCTGTCATTGACATTTTCTTACTTTCTTTTGTTACATTTTCTAACATAATTGTAACTTCCAGAATTTTTAAATCCGACACTGGTTCAATCCCTATTTTTTCATACACATTGTCTCTCTGTTTATTTGAAATATATTCTGCTTTATCTACAGAAATCATGACCCCTTCTTGATATTCTAATTCTTCTCCCATGTCAGCTTCCACCACACGACTTGGCGGATACATATTATTTATACGAATATATCCAAACACAACCACTATAACAAGCAGCAACAGTATCCCACTAATAATACACACTCTTTTCTTCATACATCCCCCTACAAAACTATGTGCTCTGTAATCATTCCTCTGTCCATTCTGAAAATCTCATCCGCTACATTTTCTAATACTGTTGCATCATGACAGGCTATAATTATCAGTGCACCCCTTTCCCGCTCTTCTGCGACAATTTCCCACAGTTTTTTTTCACTTTTCTCGTCCAAAGCATTTGCCGGTTCATCTAATATGATAATATCTGGTTTTTCCATAATTGCTGCGGCAATTCCCAATTTCTGCTTCATTCCCAGGGAATATTTCCGATATTTCTTATGCATCACTTCTTCCAACCCCACCTTTTGCAGAGTATCCTTAATTTCATTTCCACTGATTTCATTTTTTATAGAAGCAAGCATTTTTAGATTTTGAAATCCACTGTAAGCATCCAAGAATCCTGGCTTTTCAATGAATACTCCCATGCTTTCTGGAAAAGAGATATCTTGCCCCAATATCTTACCATCAATGATCACTCTTCCCGATGTGGGTAAAACCAACCCACTGATCACTCGCATCAGCATTGATTTCCCACATCCATTTTTCCCCTGAAGACCATAGATTCTATTCTTTTTCATAGATAAATGAATTTCACTTAACACATCGTCCTCGCCTATTCTCTTACTAACATTCTCTATTTCTAAAAACATCTTTTATCTCCCCTTCTCTAAAATAGATCTTTTGTTTTTAACATGTTATTTGCGGCTAATGATGCTAATACAATAAGAGTCATACAAAGTGCTATACCAGTTTCCATTTGAACACCACCTAACATAACCGCTTTTTGTCTAAACAACATCAGGTAATTACTCAACAATGCCGGATGACATTTAAATACCGATACAACAAGTATGGCCACTGATGCTAGAATTCCAATCATTGTATTCGTCTTCAGTGAAATCGCATATTGTATATATGCAAAAGTGACCATAACCAATATTGAAATAACAATCAAATTAATTAAGACATGTTCCTGCCGAAATCCTACCATATCCAAACCATTGTATTCCAACTGCGTTTTTTCATGAAACGTATCTAGTTTTGTTCCAGTGCAAATCGAGAATCCATAAAACGAAAGATATGTAATTAGCAGATATCCGATAGTCTCAAGCCATAGTGCATAATTCTGATACATCCACCAACGTTTTCTCTTCACACACCTCATAGTCATCTGAATCTCAAACCTTTGTGACATCTGACTAACAGAATATCCAATTATTGCAAAAAAATAAATAAAATAGAGTGACCATATGGCTGGAATATTAAATGGTTCTGAATCTCCTCCCATCACAAACGGCAATACGCCTTTATAGAAATCCACAATATAATCCCCTATTGATATTTCATAGGTTTGATTCATGACTCTTCCATACTCTGTTACGTTATTTCTGAATAACTGACATTGAATCACCACTAGAAGAACCACCGGAATATACTTTTTCCAATTTTTCGCAAGCAAAAGTTTTATATATACTTTTCCCAATTCTCTACTCCTCTCTAGTGAAAAATATCCTTTCTTTTTACAAGAATCCGTCCTACAAGATACTGAATTCCTACATACACAGCTCCGAACCCCAAATAAGCAAACTGCCTGAATGGATTTGACCATAATTCATATTTCACTGAGAACAATAGATGAAACACCTGTCTCTCAGCAAATAGTTCAATCCCTACAACCAGTATCAGTGCTACCCAGACTAAGAATATCACTTTTGGATACCACATCAATAGATCTATACAGACAAACACGATAAGTAATTTAATGAAATACATAAGCATTACTCCTATAATTACCCACAGAACATTCGTGTCCGTAAATTCCCCTATTTTATAATAATAGAGGCTATCAAAACTATCCCAATTGATTAAATTTCCTGTTTTTATCCATGCAAAAAGAACTTGCATTGCAACTAACAACACAGATAAAATTAAGGAATACCAGATACTTTCTATTATTTGTTTTTGGAGTGTACATTTTCTGTCACCATATCTTAAAATGTATTGAACATTTAAACTATTCTCTTTACATTTCATAATCAAAAATGCAGCAAAAGGAAATATGGTAATGCCCGCAAAGTAATCGTGCTGCTGTAATATTAACAGATCTGCCACACTGAGCTCCGGTCCATAAAACTGATATATATCAATATTGTTATAAGTTCCCCAATAAACACATAATGCACTCCAAATCAAATATGCCCCGACCAGTTTATGCTGCGTTTCAATTCCATCTTTGACATCATACATCGTCTGTTTCCAATTAGAAAACATCTTCTTTTTCTCCTCTTTTTCTAAATACAATCCATGTCACTACGCCCCCGACAACAAAATAAACCACCACAATTCCGCTATGAAACAGACCATATCCCGACTGCGCAAAATATACGCTTGAGTATTCAATCTTATTCAACATTGTGCAAATAACATGCATTACTAGTTGTAAAAAAAACGGACTTGAAAGAACTACGATTTTATAATCTGATATAAAACTGGCTGCCAATGCAACTCCAGCCCATATACCTCCAAGTAGGAAATCGATACATAAAAAAACAATAATATATAACAAAGGCTTCGAAAAATAAATTTTAAAAAACAAGTTGGCTGCATTGATTCCATTGTGAGGCAATACTGATTGTGGCACTAAATTTGGAAGCAAAATCATTCCACAGGCAAGATTTAACAACAAGGGAATTGTTACTGCAATGCCACCGGATATAAATGAAGCCACATATTTTGCGGTCAAATATTGTTTTCTAGAGCTTCTGATATAGATTCCTTTCAAAAAACCACTCCTTGTATCCGTGAAATAGGATGCACCAAACGGAAGCGTTGCAAGAATCGGAAGAATCAAAAAATATAGAAAAGATTCTAAATATGTCGGACTTCCTCCAATCCATGAATCTGCAATTGTATTAAAAAAGAGAATTGGCACCTTTTCAAAATCTAACTCCTGATTCAACTGGTATGCGGGTATTTGGTAATGAAAAACCTGTACAATAGCAATTATAATTCCCAGAATTAAAGATATTAACATCCCACTGCTTCTCAGTGATCGCTTCACCTCTTCTTTCATCATTTTTCTCATACTTTCCATTCCCCCAATCTCTTGCTGTTGTGTTCCTCTAATTTAAAATGATAAAGCGTCGTACATCATAATCTGGATTCACTGTTTGCGCCCCACTTGGATTAATTTCCAGATACATTTCCTGATTTTGGAGCAATTCATCTTTCACAACAAAAATCAAAACAACACTTTTTGTTTCATTTGCCTGAAAAGTCTCCTGTCCATAATAATGACCATACTCTCTTTCAATGTCTCGCCCATAATAAATCGCCTCTCCCGTGTAATCCCCCGAGTCGAATATTCTTAGCCTAATCATGCCCCATATTAATTGAGTAACTTCCTCTGCTTTCATATTTTCTGCAGAAATATCTACAGTCACATACGTAAAATCATTGATGATGTTCCCGTTTCCGTCCACTTCTGCTCCTGGCCATTCCGCCAAATCTACACCTTCCGGCGGCTCATATCCCGGATATTCTTTTGATATATTCCAGGAATTTACTGTAAAGGTAAATTGTCCGCTTACCAAAGGTTTTCCTGTTGAAACGATATTTCTCGCATCCACATCTATCCCTCGCTTTTCTTTGAGTGTTGCTGCGAACGCCTTTGCTGCTTCATCCGCCTCTCCAGATGATCCCAGCGTATTTGCCGTTTCTTGCAATTCTTCCCGAAGCATCTGATCTTTTTCCATGTCTTCTTTACTCATCCCACCTCCTGATCCGCCTCTAAGATAGACAACAGACAATACAACGGTTATGATGACCAGAATCACTCCAATTACTGATATAATTTTCTTTTTCATCGTTTCTACCACCTTTTCTGCTTTCACGTTACATTTGTTTATGACAATTATATACTTTTTGAATATTTCTTGCGGTTTCTGGCTTTAACTCTAAGTTTTTGACCTCGAAACGCAGTGATCTAAATAATCTTAGTGCTGTAAAATTGTTGAGTATTTTAAAGGGGATAACTCTCATTAAAGAGCATCCCCTTCTGCAGTTTCTTTACTTATACATTTTTACACATTTTTAGATACTGTCCGGACTCCACTGTCCATATAAAGTGCTTGATATTGCCGGAGATGGTGTCAAATACAGATAGCAATTATTTTTGCCATTCTCTTTTACATAATTTGGGAGGTATGCCGATGTCCCTGCAGCCACATAATATGAACCGCCATTTGCGGAATAGTTGATTCCTTCACTGCGCACCTGTACATTTGCTGAATTCACACCTTTATGCCAGATATATGCTGACGTATAATCCGTCTTATCTCTTGTCTCCGTAGCAAATCCATAGGAAGTCGAATTATAGTTATAAAAAGTATCACCTGTATTTCCTGCAAATACATTTCCAAAACTTCCTAACAACATCAGTCCCAGTAATCCTACACCGACCACTTTTTTACCATGTTTGATTTTTAATAATCGTTTTTTGTACATACACATTTTCTCCATTTTTATTTAGAATCAGCACTGTTTCTTGTTAGTTGCATCATATAACATTTTCAACATCTATAGTTCAAAATGGCCTATTCTATCATTTTCTGGCCTCCAGTTTTTAAAAGATATCCGCCTTCTCACTTTGTTTTATAAAAACAATATATGTTGTAACTATTCCCACACAAAAATATATCACCAATCCCCACATATCGTGTATACCATACCCCGCCTGTGCAAAATATACACTGGAATATTCTATTCTATTTACTTAAACTAAATTGATATGCTCTTCTATATTTACTCATTTGCGCTTTCGGAAGCATAAAATATGTCTTCACCTGCTCCTCGCTCAACCCATTCTCCATCCCCAGCAGTATCTCATTGAGCTGTTCTTCTGACAGCCGATCAGCGCATCTGATGATACATTCACACAGCGTACCTGACAGATTCCAGTCTTGTGGATTATCTTCCTGTTTGTTCTGTTCTACTATTGACATCCCCTCATGTAATTCCTTCGTCTGCTGTTTCACTCGCTGCGCCAATTCCATAATCTCTGCTTCTGTCAATTTTGGCTTCTTATTCCAGTTTAGATACAGGAAGTCTTCCTCATTCATCTCAAATACTTTGATTCTGGAATCGGTCTTCTCTGCTTCCTTGTAAAACTGCAGCTCTGCTTTCTCAAGAAACTGAATATCTGCTTTCGGCTGTAGCGTCTTGTAAGTCATTGTCTTTTTGTTATAAACAACCTGTACCGGATGTTTATATCCTTCTTTCCCTGCAAGTTGTTCAGACTCTTTCCATCGAGGTGTATTAAATGGAATTGCTTTTTTGTCAAAGATTGGTTACTGCCCTTCGATAAACAGGATACAGTTTTTCCGGCTCATCCGTCGTACTTCTCCCGGAGTCATAAGTCCTCTTCCTGCTTTTGCATTATTCCTACTGGAATTGCCATGTGCTCCTGTCGTAACGCCATCTGTTCTCGTATCAATCGTCATCTCTCCCAACAGCTTGGATATATACTCGTGAGTAGAAAAGGATGCCGGTCCCGAACCAAGATATACCACGGTTGCACAGTTGTCCAAGAAAATCTCCCACTTCTCATTGGGAAAGATTGCCTTAATCTGGGAAATGGACTGTAGCACCGGAACAATAGACATATTTCTGCTTCGAATGGTTCCCATCAATACTTCGGTATTGTTCGGTTTCGGTCCAGCATAGAATTCATCTGCCCAGAGTCGGACATGGATGGGGAGTTGTCCATAGCATTTATGATCTGCAATCCGCAGCAACACATCGAACAACTGTGTATAAAACATGGAAATCAAAAAGTTAAAGGACTGGTCATTATCCGGCATCACCAGAAACAATGCTGTTTTTTTATCTGGATTATGGTCTATGCCCAGTCCCAGACTCGGAATGTCTATGTCATCTGCTTCAAATAAACGTTTTAGTGCTGCAGTCTCACATAATCGCAGCATTGCATTTACCATAATGATAATAGAACGGACTGTTTCTGCAGCCCCTTCTTTTAGTTTCCTATAATCACGTACCGGAGGATAATCCTCCCCATGGATTCCTGCCAGCCTATCCATCTCCATCTGCAGTTGAGTTGTTTCATTTTCCCCTTTTTCATCCGCCACTTTCTTTGTTTCCATATTTACCAACTTTAGTATGTTATTTAATGTCGGTTGATGGTCTTCCTCTTTTGCTTGTAACCACTCGTGGAAGAACATTGCCTGCAGATACAACGCCACTCCATCATCCCAGAACGGATCTCCTTTTGCAGAATCTGGCGGTTTTACACTTGCCTGCATATTGGTAATGAGACGAATCACATCCGTTTCCTTTTCCAGATACGCCATTGGATTATACCGATCCGACTCTTCCGGATTGATCAGATTAAAGGATTTCACGATTACGCCATGGGCTTTCAGATAATTTCCATGTTTCCGGATCAAATCCCCCTTAATATCCAGTATGACATTTGTCCCCGATGCAAGAAGGATGTTTGGAGTCAAAACCGAAGTAGTTTTGTAAGAACCGGAACCGCCGATAATCAGCATGTTCCGGTTTGAGAGCAGTGTATCTGATACTGCGATATTCTTACTGAGATAGGTATTCTTTTCCTCTTTGGGATCCCGCAGCGATTTACTTAACTGCTTGATACCCCCCCACTGTTCAGAACCATTTTCAATTCCAAACTGATAGTTCCGATACTGATCCAGATAATAGGATACAAACATCACCCATATCAGAAACGCTAATCCTATGAATCCCAATGTCTTTTTCGTCCACCAGTTATGGAACGGATGTAACAGAATATACAACAATTTTTCCTGTAGATTTTCTATAGTCACACCTTCCAGCTGGTACAATCCACACAAAAAATAGGTTCCAAGACACATGAGCAGAAGAATACACAATAACATCCCCCACGGTGTTCTTTTTCTATCTACCATTCACCCAGCCTCCTACTTCACTTTCATCGGAACCGCAGGTGCTTTCAATTTATTTGCGGTCCGATTCGGCAGGTTATTCCGGATGGATTGCGTGATATTCTGCTCTTTTTCGGACAGATTATAATGACTGTTGAACAGTTCTTCCGCATACTTTCTTTTTTCTCCGGAAATGATATTAAAATTGCGATCCATTACGATCGGTTTCTCTGCCTTTTCCAGAAATGCTGTATATGTCTTTTTGTCATCGGACCAAAATACCTGCTCCTTGGGAACCACAAGATAATTCAGATCCGCCCCTTTTGTTCCCGGTACCCTGCTGATAAAAAATTCCTTTTCATCCATGCTTTCAGAAAATACTCTTCCTGTCTGTGTCTCTGCCACCGGCTTTACTAAGGTATTCTCATTTATCGTAAATTTCTGGTAACGCAAATCTGATTCATATTCTGTATAAGCCACCGTTTGGTCACTCTGCAGCATTGCTTCCTTTGCAAACATCGTCTGCTCAACAGCTCCCGGCTCTCGATCATATTTTTGATTCATCTTTTTGATTTCATCATCTGCAGTATTGATATATTCCTCCGGAGTCAGATTGCCAGTCTTTTTATACGTTTCCATATCAATTGTATTCATGTCCGGAACGTCCTCTCCATGTTTGAAACAATCCTGCTGATACAGTTTGAACCAATGTTCCAGCTTTTGCATATCGTTGTTCGCAATGACCAGCTGGATCTGTCCATCTCCTACTCTCAGGTCTGGGAGCATTGCATAATTGATTTCCAGCATCTGAAAATCCGCTCGAAATACAGAGTCTTTTCCTTCCAATGGCAGACTCACAAGACTTGTACGACCATTGGTAAATGCATCCAGACTTCTCAGTTCATGTTCCCCTCCACTCATCTTTTGAAACAGATACCGCTCATTCCATGCAGCAAACTTTTCCTTGTCTTCATCTAAAATGGCAAGCTGCACAAAACTGTCCGCTTCGTTCAGATCCGGCATAATATAATACCGAATCTGCCGTCTGTCCAATTCTTTCAGCTCCTTATTGAATGCATTTTTTCCAAGAAATGTGTATCCTTCTGCAGATTCAACGGGAATGTTTACAATACTGTATTTTCCTTCACTCAATTTTGCAAACTCCTGAAAATCCTGAAATTCTCGTCTCGTCAGCTTCCCCTCTTTTCTCATTCTTGCAAACTGGGTTAGAAGCATGATTGTTCCAACGCCCATCAGTTTCATAACCGGATCCATGAACATGGTCATTTTCCGGATGCTTAACATAACCTCTTCGATCTCTCTGTTTGTATCCATCTTCCAGTCTCCCTCCAGTTCCAATTATATTCGAAGTGACAATTCCTTCGGTTCCCGCTTTTGATTTTTCACCTGTTGTTCTTTCTGCTGTTCTGCTTCCTGCCTCATCTCAGGAATCTGATACTCCTGCATAAAATCTCTAAAAAACCGAACGTCATCCCGGATTTCTGCCAACATTTCTTTGATCTCATTGATTTCTTTTTCCATCATTTTATCCATGGTTTTCTCCTCCTGTTCCAGCGTTTTTCTTTTCTGACTATTCTCTTGCTTCATCACTTTTGTTTCACCCACTTCCATTGTGGAACCAACATTTTTAATATACTCTTCTTTTGTCAGCAGCTCTGCTTTGTATTCCATATAGGAGGCTACCTTTTCCGCCTGTTGTACTGCTTTTACCAGACTCTCCGGTTTTTCGCGGATTGTCTCAATCCAGCTCTGTACATAGGCTTTGTGATTCTCTATATGTTCTTTGCTTTGTTCCAACTGCAAGTTAGCTGACATAAAGCAGGAGCTGATACGTTTCCCTTTTCCATCCGGATTGCTCTAAAATGCAGCTTCGGATATATCCGGGAAGATTCGCACTGCCGTTTCGGAAACAGTACTTTGTTTCCTGCAATGCTTTTTTCTTCAAGAAATCCAGTTCCTTCTCGTCAAAACGAACACCAACAATGCACTCCCGCTTCGCCATATTTCTCATCACCTCCTTAAAATGGGTAACAAAAAAAGAATGCCATAGCGACACTCTTTTTTTCGTTTCCCATATTTTTTCTAATTATAGTATAGCAAACCTGCTTTTTCCTATCTAGGTTACTTTAGGTACACCTGTTCTGTCAAAGCGAGTTCGATCTACTTTCTTTCACGCTGATTTTTCTTCCAATCCTTTTAAAACTCAAATGTATGATCCTGATTTTCATAACCTTCAAAATATTCCACTTTTTTAGCATTCTCTATTTTGACACGTTGTTGATATTCCGAATGTCTTCGCCGCAACGTTGATACGCTGATTTGCAGTTCTTCTGCCACACTTTTGATTGTTCTCTCCATCCAATTCTTTATATACCCATTCCATATCAATTTGCTTCCTATGATGCTTTTTAGATGCAAGATGTATTCTTTCTGTTTTCATCCCATGTTCCTTTCTTCTTTCATGATACTTCCAACAATGGCTCTAATATTTCATTGATGTCTTACTGGTTTTTCAAACCTGTATCATCACCCCTTTTTCATATTCTATCAATACATTTTTATAAGTATTTTGTCTGTCATTTCAAAATCTTTTCCACTCCATTTTTACATCTTTTCTCATCCTATCCATCTAAATCGCATACCTGCGATTTGCAAGATACGCAAAATGTTAACATTTCACATCCTTGTTAGGGAAATTCCCTAAGACCCTTTTTCGGTATGGTATCCGTTATTATCTGCATATTATAATCTACCGCATTCCCCACAGAAAACAGAAAGAGCAGCACATACATGCCACTCTTTGTCATCTGTATTTATAATTTCGGACCCATTTCTTTTTTGATCTTCTTCACACCTTTTTCCGTTGTTCTGCTGACATTCTCTGGCAATGCAATCAGCCTTTCAAGCTCAACTTTCTTGTCCAGTTTCATTTCATGAATTCGGCATAAAAATGTTTCTGCATTCTGATATTTGACGCCAAATGCTTCTGCATCTGCCCCGTTGTAAATTACAGTTTTTGATTTTACTGTTCCAAAATTCTGATCTACATAAGCTATAAATTCCGAATTCTGTAAATGTTTTGTCTGCTCCTCCACTTGCTGGTCAGAAAACTTGATTTCAAACAGATGTGCCTCCTCTGTTTCTGTATCAACGATAATCAAATCTGCTTCCACTTGCTGCATACTTTCCGGGAGAATTGTACTCAGCTGCGAAACATAATATCTCTCAGCATCAATACTCTGCAGCCAAATATATGTCTCAGAAAGAATAATATTTTCCAGAAGAATTCCTTTCACAAAATTGTCTGCCCGCTTTTTAAATTCTTTCCGATCATCAATCTCACATGTCTCGCTCCAATATTCATCTGCAGATAAAACTTTCATCAGTTCAGATGCATGTGCGTAAATCATTCCCGGCTGGGTAACAATTTCCAAATCTCTGTCTCGCTGCATTTTCGATAAGGACTTATAGCAAGGAATCTGAAGAAACAAATCCAATTCCTTCAGATATGTTTTCAACTCGTCCAAATCGTCCGGTTTCAAACTTGTCTCCATCTCATCCAGATTTCTTATATGAAGAGCCTTCTTTGTTGCCAGATTTACCTTCTCGGCATCAATGTTTTCTACTGCAAACTGCCCATCCATATTATGAATGGTAGAATATAACGGTGCACTCTTAAAACATTTATTGATTGCCTTCAATGTAACATAATAACTGTACTTATTGATCATTTTATTAAGCACAGACACCAGTTCCTTATTCTCGTATAGCTCTGTCAATACCGGATGATAATTACGAACCTCTTCATTCTTTTCCAGTGAATGTAAAATATTGGTCATGATTGCAGTATTCACATAATCATCTCTTGCCTGTATCGTCTTATACTGACTGTCTGTTAAGGTTCCGCCGTACTCGATATACTGCTCAATTCCCTTACCATCCAGCAACCGTGAAAATTCAGCATAAGAAAGCCGTGACGTATGAATGATTACCATCCGGTCATACAGAATATCCATCCCGGCAAGTCGGATTCCCAAAGAATCCGTTCCCGCAATTGCAATTTTAGCTCCCTTCAATGTATAACCATCTGACAGTATGTTTCCATATACTTGAAAATCCTCTACTTCTGTTATTTCATTGATAAAGAAATTGCGAATTCCTTCTTTCAACAATGTATCCAGAATCAACCGTAACTGATACATATCACATCTCTGCTGACACATTATGTATGCACTTTTACTTCTATCTGATTCTGACATTTCATCGATGCATTGCAACATCATAACCGATTTCCCAGTTCTTCTTAATCCATAAATTGCACAGATTTTTCCGACTGTGGGAGTTTCCTGTATCATGTAATCTTTCAATTGCTGATAGCAATCTCTTTTCTTCTTGTAGGGCGTTTTGGGAACCTCATCTCCTCGATAAACCGTAATACAATTTGTATAGGTCATTTACATGCTCCTTCTTTTTACTTCTATTCTTCTAATTCTTTCTCAAAAATTAGATCCATCTCTTGAATATGTCCTGTTCCTCGTTGCTTTGTAGGTATACATCCAACATATCTCCATCCATCTTTAGCTCTTTCGCTTATAATTGAGCGGTAATCCTCGATGCTGTAAATATTTCCAGAACCAAATCCCCATCCTTCCAAATCACAGCTTACCGTTTCATATTCATATTGATACATGGCTCATTCTCCCTTCGGAAGTTCATAATTGTTTACTCTCTCAAACTGAAAGTTATCTTCCTGTCAATGATTTTCCAACAACATAAACTCCAACTAACATCTCGCCAATAGATAATCCCAATAGTAATCCTGAGATGAAATCTTTAATATCAGAACCAGTAATTGCATATGATAATGCTTGTAAAGCAATTCCCATAACAATTAGCATAACGCCGTGCATCACATTTTTTTGCTTTTCTAATTCCTGTGTTCTTCTAAGTAAATCTAAAATCTGTTCATCGTCATAGGTACGTACGCTTTTTTCTTCGGACATTTCTCCATCCATCAGTTCTGCAACTGTAACTTCAAGTTCTTCGCATAAACTCTTTACAACAGAATAGTCTGGCATACACTTACCCGTTTCCCACTTTGAAATAGTCTTATTGGAAACGCCAAGTTTCTCTGCTAATTGTTCTTGTGTTAGATTTTTTTGTTTTCTCTTTAATGCTATAAATTTTCCTGTAACTAATTGGTTCATATGTATTCCTTCCATTCATTTGATGATACAAAGGTACTCTTTTTCCAAATAAAATGAAATCCCTTATTGGTAGAATATTGGTGGAATCCTTATAAAACCGCACAATTACTCTACATAAGATGCACCAGAAACTTCTAGTTTTCAGCCTTCTTTATAACCTATAACAGCTATAATGACATTCTCCTTCTTCAAACAAGCTACATTCTTCTCTTCAGCCAGTAATTCCTTGACACAATTTGATACATTAGCATTTGCATCATTTGGAATCCCGTAACTAACACTGTACGTACCATTTGAAATGCCTTTCATATCATCCATAAATATTTTCTCAATTTCTTCTATGCTAATTTCTTTCGCAGGAAGCCACGAAAACAAATCTAATATCCTCATACCATCTCTCCATAGAATTCATGTTTAAGCAATATATTTTAATGTTTCTTCATAAATTGTCTCTAATTCATACATATTAGATCTTGAATCAATTCCAAAATCACGAAGGAATTCATTATTTTTTCAAACACCTCGTAAAATCCACTATTTCTCTCTACTAGAATGCATTCTTCTATGGTTCCGTACTTTTTGAAGTATTTTTTACCATTAAACTGATCTGCTGTAATATCGAGAAAATATTCCAGTCCATTACGGAATTCCTGAGCCCACTCTTTTATTAACCAATAGTCTTCTTGTTGCCTCTTCATTTATCATCATCTCTTTCGGCTTTTCAATCGTTCTTATTTTATTTCCATAATCATCTATTGATTTTTTCATTTTACACTTTTCCAATCCTTTAGCAAATTCAAGATTCACCGCCGCTCCCAATCTCAGCGCAAATCTGGGACTTAATACTTATGTCTCTTATGCACATTGATACATGACTCATTCTCCATTATAAAATTCCAATCGGTTATTTATTATCATCTTCTTCATCTTGAGAATCATCTTTGTTTTCTGCGATTTCCTCAATCATATTGGTGACTACACCATTAAGTTCTGTAGCATTTTTAGGAGTTACAACAGGCATTCCTGTTCGTGCCTCCACAGCTTTTCGTGCCTCCGATGCGGCTTCACCACCCGAACGCGCAACTATCATATTTTCTTCAAACGAAGCCGGTTTTTTCTGTTTAGAAATTTCCGTCGAAGTAGACTCTGCAAGCATGTTTAAAATCAATTCCATATCCGACATATTATCACGAAGATTTTCTTTTTTTAATCCTTTGAAAGTCTTATATTGTCTTGTACTCATTCCCGACCATGCTTTTGTGATTTCATCTGTTAAAATTGCATATTCACGCCCTTGTTGAACACCATTTTTCTGCCATTCGTCCGTAAGCGCATTTCGTACTCTAATAGAAAGAATTCTCTGATGAATCCACTCATCACTATATCCCTTCTTTTGATAAGTTTCCAATGCTCTATCAATGGCTTGTTCAGGATCAATGGTCTCTTCAATCCTCTCTCTTCCTACTTCTGCAAGCCACACTTTAAATGGTTCTGCCTTTGGAGAAGGAATAGCCTGTATTATACGTAATATTTGTTCAGTTGTTGCAACATCTGTCATTCTCCTTTTGCCATCTGATGCTGTCATTTTCAAACCGTGACAATTTGTCACGGTTTGATTTCCCTCTTTTTTTAATCTTTGTTTTAGTTTTCTCCAATATGCTGCAGGATTCTTGCTTTCAGTTAATACTGCTACAATATCAACAATAGAAAAATACCATTCTTCCTTTTCCTCATCCCATGCAGTCCTTATTTTCTGTTCTTCAAATAACTGTATTCTATTATTCATAAACCTCTTCTCCTCGGAAGTGCTCAAATTTCAATAGTTTATCCTTATTATCCCGACAAATGCCGACTTTTTCCTACCTCAACTTCATATTAATATGAATTATATCACGCTTCCCAATTATACGAAACACATTTTAATCTTCTATTTTATCCGCATTTTCCTCACCTACAACCTGATAACTGTTTGTCCTCCCTGGTTCAATATCTGCTTCCTGAAACGCGAATTGTCCTGAATCTTTATAGTATACCATAGACACATCCGTTCCCTTGAAATTACGTACAAAAGTCACATATCCACCTTTATCTGCATTTCTTTGCACCGTTTCTTCCGGTTTCGGGGACAAAAACATCGTAGACAATAACAGTAATATGATCCCCACAACGATGATTCCCTTTGTTACATTCTTTCTGACATTACTTTTCCTTTCCTTACTTTGGCACACCGCCGGGGTAAATCCATCCAATCCATCCGGTATGCCCCTGACAGGTTGCCGTCTGCCATGAGATCCAGTTTGATAATGATTCAATGGCAAAAGTCTCAGAAATATCTAAGACTTTTACCTCATTGTTATTTTTTAATACTCTTTCAATAAACCAATTAATATCTTGTTTTGTTCCCTGCAATCTCACTTTGACCATATAAGATTTCCTCCATTGAACGATAATTTACGTATTCCGGATACCGAAGTCCAATTGCCTGCCAGAAGTATTTTGCATAACTGCAACAAAATAAATCAGAAACACTATATTGTCTACATTCATCTAACTGCTCCTCATGGCTGTCATCTTCTTCCACTGTCGGTACCCCATCTGTATAGAGATTAAAGGCTAAACGAACGATTTTTAATGAACCGCTTGTTTGCCACCCATCATGCAGACATTCCGGCTTGATATACCCAGTTGTGAAATCATAAATACGATTTACATTCTGTCTTGTATCATCGGATATCCCAAGGCAGTAACATAATGCTTCATGATAACTGTCTTGATATCTGCAGTTCTTTAGTGAAGAATAGTAGAATTCTTCGTGCTCCTGATTTTTGAAAATAATGTGTGTGTGATTCTTTGAATTGCTTGCTCTTAACGCTGTGTTTTGTTTCATGGTCTTTTCTCCTTTCAAACCTTTGAATTTGAAAATGAGACACCAATTACCATTTTATTTGGAATTATATATTATCTTGTTTGGGTGATGTTTTTTCGATTTTTTATTGATATGATTTGTTCAGATATTTTTAGTAAAAAACCGCCATTACACACGTAATGACGGTTCTAGATCTTTTCGAATTCGTTACCTCCAATTTTTATCCCACAATTGGTGTAAAAGTGGTGTAAAATTGGATACCCCTGTTCGCAAACGCCCTATTTATAAGGCTTAGTCCTGGACGTATGGCATCAAAGAAATGTGTCTTGCTCTCTTGATTGCTACTGTAAGAGCTCTCTGATGTTTTGCACAGTTTCCTGTGATTCTTCTTGGAAGAATTTTTCCTCTTTCAGAAACATATTTCTTTAATTTTGCAACGTCTTTGTAATCGATTTCGTTATTTTCTTTACCACAGAATACGCAAACTTTTTTTCTTCTGCGTGCTGGACCTCTTCTCTTGAAGCCGCCTTCTGGTTTGCTACCTTTTTCGTAAGCCATTTCGTTTACCTCCATATTTATTCATTTGGAAGTCAGACTTTAGTTAAACGGTAACTCCTCATCGATTCCATCTGGAATATTCATGAAGCCATCTCCGGCATCAACGCTTGGTGATGGTGCTGCCTGGCTAGGAGCTGACTGGTGGAACGCACCTCTGTTCGCTTCACTCTCTGCTCTGCTTTCAGCAAATTCCTGTTCTTCTACGATTACCTCAGTAGTGTAGACTCTTACGCCATCCTTATTTGTATAGCTTCCTGTCTGGATACGACCGGAAACGGAAACGCGCATTCCCTGACGGAAATATTTTTCTGCAAATTCACCTGAACGACCGAACACAACACACGGAATAAAATCTGCGCTTGGCTCATTATCTCTTTTGAATCTGCGGTCTACTGCTAATGTATATCTGGCAACTGCTGTTGAGCTGTCACCCTGAGAATATCTAACTTCCGGGTCTCTGGTTAATCTTCCTACCAAAACTACCTTGTTCATATATACCTCTTTCTATTATGCATCCTGTCTAACGCATAAATATCTGAGAACGTGATCCATGATACGGATACGCTGTTCCAACTCTGCAGGAACAGTACTCTCAGCCTCGAAGTGGATGAAGTAGTAGAATCCTTCTTTCATCTTCTGAATTTCGTAAGCAAATCTTCTCTTACCCCATTCATCGACGTCTGTTACATTACCACCTACACGAGTGATCAGATCTTTCACTTTTTCAATGACTTCTGCTCTAGCGTCGTCTTCGATTTTAGCGCTGACAACAACAGCTAATTCATACTTGTTCATGTGTTTTTACCTCCTTTTGGTCTCTGGCCCTCGACTTTGCACGAGAGCAAGGAAATGTTTTCAACCGTTTATTTAAACGGCATGTCACAATTTGCTATTTTATCATAATATTCTATTTCTTTCAAGCCTTTTTTCGTATTTCTTTTGTATTTTTTTCAACCAATTTTCTAGACACCATAACCTGATGCCCACACCCTTCACATTTCAAACGAAAATCCGCTCCGACACGAAGGATTTCCCACTCATGACTTCCGCATGGATGTGGCTTCTTCATCCGGATAACATCTCCTACCGCAAAACGATCTTCCATACCTCTCCTCCTGTTTTTTTCGTTATCAGCCACAGCCTGCTGTGACTTGCAATTATTTTTCTTCTACCAATACACCTTGCAACAAAAATCTTTCGTCTTCATTCACATTCGTGCATGTAGACAAACTTAAAATCTTGGATTGTGCATTTACCTCTACATCCACAGCATAATTAGATGTGCTCCTGCACAGTTCAATATATTTCATAAAATCTTCGTCTGTCGCATAGGACAGGATATAATTATCCGCAGTATCCTTCACAACACCGGCACTGAACACCTGATATGTTCTCGTTTTTCCATCCGGTGTGTAAATATAGAAATATGGATGTGCCTTACAAAAGCTCTCATCCGCATATTCATTTAATCTCGAAAACATCTCCCCGCCATAATTCAAATGATGTCCGTAGATTAACGTATTTCTTCCCGAAAAATCTGATGCACAGTCTTTATCAACAAAGATTGCTCCCAATTTATTGTCATTTGCTGTAAATGTCTTTGTCAAATATTCATTGTTATCCTGGCTTTTTACTACCGGATAACTAATGATCGACGGCTCATCAAATCGAATCCACGCTACTGTATCCGGATTCATCTCCAATAGTGTTGCAAAATCTACTTTGAATCCTGAAGCTGCTTCCCCTACTTGTTCTTCACCTGAAGTTTTTGCATCTTTATCGCCTTTGTTATCTGTCTGAACTGCAAGTGCCTTTACCTTATCATAGTCTTTCCCACCCTGATAATACGGGAGAACATTAAGGAGTAACTGATATGCAGCAACCACAAATACACAGACAGCTATGATCAATATGATAGTGGAAATGATATTTCCTGCCTTATTTTTCTTTTTTCTATTTCTTTTACTCATGTATTATCCTTTTCTTATATTACACTTCCCAGATAATTTTGGTCGATAATGTTATATGTATATTTGCTAAAAAGTAAAAAAGGAAGCCGGACGCATCCAACTCCCTTAGGCATAGTCCGCAGACGTCCGCCGCAATTCTGTAATATATTATGCCATAATGAAAACTTTTATGCAATAGAACTTTTGAATTTTCCACAAATATTTTTGAATTCTCTACAAATATTTTTTCAATAAATTCAACTTCGTTCTGGTATCTGTATACACAACTGTGTTGAAAATGGATGTAGAAACCTTTCCCCTAAGTTCTTCACAGTCCTTTTCGAACAAACGAATAAATGCCATAATTTTCTTCTTTGGACACTCTAATAGTTTCATCATAAAGCTTATAAGAATCACATAATCAACAATAGACTCAAATGTAATATTGTTAATTCCGGTCTCTGCACTTATACACTTAGCAATTCTCAAGCTTACCTTACCCGTTTTAAATCGGGCATCAAAAATCGTATTATTGTGTGCTACAGCATTTCTTAAATCCTTTAATGCATATACAATCAATGGTAACAATTTACCATCCCGGTCATAAGCAACCTTTATACCTACACTCTTAGAAACTTTTTTCCTAGTATTTGGATCAAGACAATCTACAAATGTACCAAATTCACCAAGGCTAATCAATTCAAAGATTGCCCATATAGGAAGCGGCTGATCCTTGTCATAATAATGATTCACTATAAACCGCTTACCATAATCTCGGGAAATAAGGCTATATACTTTATTTCTAAGATTCATTCTTTTATTGATTGCTTTTTTATAATCATTACTACCTATCGGATAAGCTTTGTAATCCGTTAACAATTTCGCATATATATCCGCAAATCTTTTACTTTTAGCATCTTCCAAAATAACTTCCAAAACATAGTTTTTAAATGCAGTTTCCAAGAACATTATCTCCGGATAAAACATTGTCTTAATCACCATATCAAAGTCATAGATTGCCTGCACCTCATCAAAGGAATTGAATGCATACGTATTCGCCGGATTATTATGATAACGATACCCCTTATATCCATGGAAATAACCCATATATCTGAGTTTTTTCTTATCACTACTTCCAGAAATATTCAATCCTTTTTCATCTCGCATATATGCCATCAGCGCATTAATACTTTTAGGTTTCTTTTGCATTGACACCATACTCCTTTTACTGTAACCTTCGCAACAATAATTTTAATGGCAATTCCCATCGAATGTCAACAGCATAATATTCTCCCTGCATAAACTCCCATCCGTCCAATCAAACAAATAATCTGTATCGTTCCAATACTTTTCTTCCTCATACCTTCGTTCATGTACACAGAATTTAGACCTTGCTTTATTCAATGTTTCTTCTCATACTCCATATGATTAAATGGTACATAAACACGCCTTGATCCTACAGCATGTCCACCTTCACGATACTTTAATCTCGTTTTACCTCATATCTTTTATGTTTTTTTCTCCAAAATACAGTGAAAAACAGCTGATTTGCACTATTTATTTTCATTTTCCTGATTTCTTGGCATCTTGGCATTATTTTGACACTGGAAACTATTTCATTGATGTTATATTATTCTATGATAATTAGATGATATATAGTTAAATTTTCCATCATGCAAATATACTACTGTATTCTTTATTGCTTGGTTATTGTATATTCTTTTCAATTTCTTATGTTGTTCTATCATCTTATTTAATTCTTTTTCTTTATTTTCGGATATTAATATCAATTGATAATACCTATATATTTTTCTAAATTTTGAATAATAATTACTAATTTCTTTAAGATTATTAACTGCGTGGAATACGTTTGAATAATTATATTTTTTCAATATGTTCAACATAACAATCCACTTTTCTCCTTTTTTATTATACGCTGTATAAATATAATAACGTCCAAAAACTCGCCAGTCTTTATTCTCAGGCAGAATATTTTCAATCTGCAATTCTGTATTTTCTTCCAGCCATTTTCTTATAACAGATGTATAAAGTAATTGTGGCTCATTTTCTTCTACTATATTACTCTCATCTCTTTCGAATTTCTCCATCTCACTATCTATTGCTGGAGCAAAATTTTTCGAGAAGTTACTCATGTTATCTATAATTCTCTTTTTTCCTAATAAAACAGCATCTTCAACAACCGAATACTCATTATGATTTCGACAAGCAAATGCTTTATTTCCAACAATCTGTCCATTTAATGTAGGTGTTTGAATTTTGTAATTCTTTTTCGCCCATTTCGTTACTCTATTACAAACCTCCATTTTTAGCTTTTCAATAAAAACTGGTTCTCCCAATGAAGTTCTCTTAATTTCCTCACATAGATAATATGTAAAAACACCTTGTTCCATTTCCCGATAGGGATGGCTTTCTTCATTTGCAGAGCATGATGCTAATGTAATACATCCAGTATCTGAAATAATATCTGAAACCGAAGATGTAAAAGCATTTCTCGCCAAAACTCCTGAATGACAGGCATCCAAAATCATAAAGCTATCTATATTCGATTTTCTTAATATCTCATTTATTTTAGCCAAATCTAACGCTGTTCCTTGAAAATCACTTACCTTTGAATCTGCCAAAAGAAGATATCCCTTTTCATCTTCTTTCACTCCATGACCCGCAAAATAAAAAAGTATAGAATCTCCTTTTTTAGTGCTATCTATCATTTTTTGCAATTTATTATATATAATATCTGGTGCATCATCACACCCCTTGTATTGGAAAACTCTTTCCATATTTTTATATTCATAATCACAATAATCAACCAGTGTCTCTTGAATTAATACTACGTCGCCTTCACAAAATGAAATATTTGCGAAATTACTATATTCCTCACATCCTATCAAAAATGCATATCGTGTCATTTATTACTGCTCCTTAGTTTCCAATTCTTTTTAACAGAAGTGCCTCTTGCAGTTCCCGACTTCCATTGATATAATCATCACCTGAGTGCTACCAGAACGGTAGGCGGTTAGTCCTTCAACAGAGGGACTGTGGTCTACACTCCGTTACGGTCGGTGCTAAACGAGTGCCACTGGCACTCGTTTAGCACCCCTCTGATTACATAGAAACCCGAAAGGGAATCCACTGGAAAGGAGGGCTAAGTCATGAGTATTGTTGACTTCATAGCTGTGGTTGGCTTCGGCTTAACCTGCTTTGGTCTTGGATATACCTTTGGCAAGGATAACAATAAGCCACAAAAATAGCCGCCCTGGTCTGGTAAACTAGGCGGCAATTTTTGCTAAACATTTATCGGACTAACCATCTATCGGTAGCACTCTTTTTCTATAATTATATTATCACGCATCTGTGGAAATGTCAAAAAACTCTTTTTCTATTAGGATATCGCCACCCACGCAAACTGGAATTTCCGGATGGATATAATATGCGGAAAATAAACTTAACTCCATCTTAAATATAGTGCTGAGTTTCACTGCCATTCTTTAACACCATTTTCACCACACCAAGCAATGCTGCAAACAAAACACCTGCAACCGGCCATACAATCCATGTAATATCCCAGCTCATCGTCCAGAAGCTCCATGCAAGGTAAATCGCTGTAGTCAAGCACCAATATACACCAGAAAACGTGTCCGTCTTTTTCTTAAACAGTTTTTCTTCTTTTGTATATTCGCCTTCCTGAAGAAGGGTATCGTAACTGCTTTTTACCATCCCAACACGAACCAACAGATTCACTCCTATTGCAAGTATGAATAGCAGCAATCCAACGGAAAGACCACAGTAATAGTCAGATGCTTCCATGGCTCCGGCAATAATTGTCGGAATCACTGCCAGTATACAAATCACTACACCAACAGCTGTTCCTCTGATAAAAATTGGTTCATAGGAATCTTTTTTTCTCGTACCATTCCAGATACACTATACTCTGTTTCAAAGCATTCTTTTTCAAAATGTTCCATACGTGATTCACGCATTCCATATGTAATAAACATAAAGACGGCTGTCGCAACCATTCCAAGCAAAAAAACACATCCAAATACTGTTGACATAGATTCTGAAACATGAAATACGCCATCTTCTGCTATTGTCTCAAGAACAATCAATAATATTGGACTTGAGATACACATACTTGTTGCGTTTACCACTACTTTGGATCCATTTCTTTTCATGTCAAGAAATTCATTTGCATTCCACCATATCAGGCTGTAAATCTGTCAACCAGCAGTTGCAAATCACAAAAGGACTCAATGAATCCCGATTTTCCAGCAATACCCGTAGAGAATTATTTATCATCTGTATTTGTTTTATTGTTTTCCTTTTTCTTATAAGTCGAACCTAAGCAAAGAAATGCGGAACCAAGACTTAACCATATTATAGCCATAGTATTTTCATTTCCAGTCGTTAAGCCAATAGCTGAGGCTATCAAAAACAGAGCTGATACAACATAAAATAAGATTGATTTGTTTATTCCTTTTTTCATAAATAAGCATCTCCTGCAAACAATAATTTATTTTAATAAATATTTTTTAAACGCTTTATGATTATCAAAGTGGACTTCTCTAAAAAACAGAACTAACCAAATAATATAGGTTGGTATAGCTATATATGGGGTTAAAAAGCAGGATAATAATGCTCCTGCCAACATTATAATAGCCCACATAAAGCACTGATTTCTTATATCACGAGAGATATGAGCTTTATCATACAATGCCT
>OIZF01000274.1_pt1 | contig 36257 bp, 15 predicted proteins | sample 1588471 | NCBI WGS metagenome assembly OIZF01 (sample SAMN03283279) | human gut metagenome | biome: human-associated habitat; material: feces | host: Homo sapiens | place: Peru | collected 2012
CTTTCAGGGCGCGACTGCTCCAACACGCGATACCCAGGGTGTCGCTTCGCTTGCCTTGGGCTATGTGCTTCATTGGGCCTTCAGCCCGCCCTTGTTAAATCCGAAACTTGAGTAAGAAACTTAAATAACTTTGCAAACTTACTTTTCAACTCATCAACTCCTCAACTCTTCAACTCCATCACCCCGTCACCCCATCAACTCATAAACAAACTCCTTAACTCTTCAACTCCTCAACTCCTCAACTAAAATTACAATGTACATCTATAGCCTCAACTTCAAGGTACGCGACTACGAGTGCGACCTCCAGGGCATTGTCAATAATGCCAACTACCAACACTACACCGAGCACACCCGCCACGAGTTTCTGCGTTCGCGCGGCGTCAGTTTTGCCGAGCTGCACGAGCGCGGCATCGACGCCGTGGTGGCCGGCATGCAAATGCGCTTCAAGACCCCCCTGCGCAGCGGCGACGAATTTGTGAGCAAGCTCGGTCTGAAAAAAGAAGGCATAAAATACGTATTCGTGCAAGACCTCTACCGCCTGCCCGACATGCGCCCCGTGTTCAAGTCAACCGTCGAAGCCGTCTGCCTGGTCAACGGCCGTCTCAGCCAATGCCCCGAGCTCGACCTCATAGTGCCCGACCCCCACGTTACAACCCCCGCAAAGTAAGCGCCGCCATGCCCTCAGCCCCCATCGCCCCACACCCCGACGAGTCCGCCGAAGCTCTTGCCACACTCACCCTCAGTGCTCTGCGAGGTCTGAGCCAGTCGCAAGCCCTTGCCCTTGTGGCATACTATGGCACCGCAGCCGCCGCCCTTGCCGACACCAGTCCCACCCACAGCCAGTGGGCCGCCCTGCGTGCCGACACCGCCGCCCTGCACCAAGCCCAAGCCCGTGCCGAGGCCGAAATGGACTTCTGCCAGCAACACCACATACAAGTCATACCCACCACCAGCGCCAATTACCCCACGCGTCTGCTCGAGCCCAAAGTCACCGACCGCCCACTGCAGCTATTCTACTGCGGCACAGGCACCCTCAACCGCCGCCACATACTCAGCGTAGTAGGCACCCGCCACATCACCGAATACGGCAAGCAGATGTGCGAAAGCCTCCTTCGCGACCTCGCACTTCTCGTTCCAGATGTGTTGATAATCAGCGGGTTAGCCTATGGCGTAGACATAAATGCCCACCGTGCGGCCCTCGAGAGCCACCTCCCCACCGCCGCCGTTCTGGCCCACGGCCTTGACCGCATCTACCCCCGTTTGCACCGCGACACCGCCAGCCAGATGACCCACAATGGCGGTCTCATTACCGAATACTTCACCGGCACCTCGCCCGACCGTGGCCGTTTCATACAGCGCAACCGCATAGTAGCCGGCCTCTCCTCTGCCACACTCGTTGTTGAGAGCGCCCATCATGGCGGCTCCCTTGTCACAGCCCGCATAGCCCGCAGCTACGGCCGCCCCGTCATGGCAGTGCCCGGCCGCACCACCGACCCCGCCTCCGAGGGCTGCAACCGCCTTATAGCCGACCACCAGGCCGAGCTCGTCACCTCCGCGTCCGACATTGTGCGCCTGCTCAAGTGGCAGCCCGCCCCTGCGCCCGCCGAGCCACAGCTCTTCACCTCCTACAAGCCGCTCGAGCAGTTGGTAGTCGATGCACTCGGCACCGCCGACTCCCTCAGTTCCGACCAAATATCCTACCAAACAGGCCTTGCCCCCGCAGCCCTCACCGACGTGCTCTTCGACCTCGAAGATCTCAACGCCATCAAGCGCCTGCCCGGCAACCGTTTCAGACTGAAGAACTGATGCTTTGTCCGTTTGACAGGTAACGATGAAAGTTCCATTTAGAGCAAAAAAAACGAAAAGTCTTGCGATTGTGCTTGATATTCAGTATCTTTGCACAAAATGGTCTACGGTTCGGCATAGACTGAGCATCATTTATGCGACAGGTAAGCATCATTGCTGTAACTTGTAGCTGAGAAACAATTATAAAACCTAAAGTTTCGGATATAGACGGGTACGGCCTGAAAGGCCAAAAGCACTTAGCCCAGGGCAAGCGAAGCGGCACCCTGGGTAACCGAATTTCAATGAGTTTACGCCCTGAAAGGGCAAAAGCTTGAAATAGATTCGGAAATGCTGTTGCCCTTTCAGGGCGTGCGAATCTAAATCCGAGACTTGAGTAAAAACGAAAAGAATATGGCGCGACCAATTAAAGAAACTCCGGTATTGTATGGAGAAGATGCTGCGCGATTTCTTCATGCCATTGACAATGTAAAGTCTGCGTCACAAGATGAGAAAAGCCGCATACGTGACGCATACGAGCAAATGAAGCAAATAGCAACATTCACAATGTAGAGTACAAAAACATATGCGGTTAGTAAAACTTGAAGATATAGAAACCACTAAGCCGTTCGATTGCGGAGACAGCGATCTGAACGGCTTTTTCTGTGACGATGCCTGTTACTATCATGAGCAGATGATAGCAAACACATTCGTCTTAGAGGACGATACGGATACAATAGCTTTTTTCAGTCTGCTTAATGATAAAATATCACAGAAAAGTGTGCCAAACAACTTGTGGCGGAAATTGAGAAAGAACATTCCGCACCGCAAGCATTTCTCAAGTTATCCGGCTATAAAGATAGGTCGTTTAGCCATATCCAAGAAACACCAGCGCAAAGGTTTGGGCACAACATTGTTGTCTGCTATCAAGCAGATGTCCATAAACCCCACATCGCCATTATCCGCAAGCCGGTTTCTGACGGTAGATGCCTATGTCGCAGCCGTTCCATTTTATGAAGAGAATGGCTTTGTAAAGCTGGTAAACATAGCAGAAGGCGAAACAGTGCCTATGTACTATGATTTGAAACAGTTGAAGTAACACAAAACAACTAAAGGTGGTTCTAAAAACAGAAATTAGAACCACTCCTAAACATACCCCACCCACATTGAAAACATTTGAAGAGTTAGGCGTTTCGGCCGAGATACGCCGCGCCATCAGCGAAATGGGCTACGAGCACCCCATGCCCGTGCAAGAAGAAGTAATACCCTACCTCCTTGGCGTAGGCAACGATGTCATAGCCCTTGCCCAGACAGGCACAGGCAAGACAGCCGCCTTTGGCCTGCCCGTGTTGCAAAAGGTCAACCCCGACAACCGTGCCACACAGGCCGTCATACTCAGTCCCACACGCGAACTCTGCCTGCAAATAGCCGGCGACCTCAAAGAGTATTCACGCTACATCGACAATCTGCACGTGCTCGCCGTATATGGCGGTTCGAGCATCGAGAGCCAGATACGCTCCCTGCGCAAGGGCGCCCAAGTGATAGTGGCCACCCCCGGCCGCCTCATCGACCTCATGCACCGTGGCGTGGCCCGTCTCGACGCCGTTGAGAATGTGGTGCTCGACGAGGCCGACGAAATGCTCAACATGGGCTTCACCGAGAGCATCAACGAAATACTGGCCGGTGTGCCCGCCGAGCGCAACACTCTGCTCTTTTCGGCCACCATGGGCAAGGAAATTGAGCGCATAGCCAAGAGCTACCTTCACGACTACAAAGAAATTGTGGTAGGTTCGCGCAACGAAGGTGCCGAAAACGTCAACCACATCTACTACCTTGTCCATGCCAAAGACAAGTATGCCGCCCTCAAGCGCGTGGTCGACTACTATCCCCGCATCTACGGCATCATCTTCTGCCGCACCCGTCTCGAAACACAAGAGGTGGCCGACCACCTCATTCGCGACGGCTACAATGCCGAAGCCCTGCACGGCGACCTCTCGCAGGCCCAGCGCGACCTCACCATGCAAAAGTTCCGCCAGCACCACACCCAGCTGCTCGTGGCCACCGACGTGGCAGCCCGCGGCCTTGATGTCGAGGACCTCACCCATGTCATCAACTACGGCCTGCCCGACGATGTTGAGAACTACACCCACCGTTCGGGCCGCACCGGCCGTGCCGGCAAGCGAGGCACAAGCATCTCCATCATCCACCTGCGCGAGAAGGGCAAGGTGCGCATCATCGAAAAGGTGATAGGCAAGAAATTCGAGGTCGGCACCCTGCCCGAACCGCAGGAGATATGCACCAAGCAGCTCTACAAAGTGATGGACGAGCTTGAGCGCATCGAGGTAAACGACACCGAGATAGCCCCCTTCATGCCCGAGATATTCCGCAAGCTCGACTGGCTCACCAAGGAGGACCTCATCAAGCGCATCGTCAGTCGCGAGTTTGGCCACTTCCTGCGCTACTATGCCGATGCCCCCGTCATAGAGCAGCCTACCGGCCGCGATGCCAAGGACGGCAGTGGCAAGGCCGACGGCCGTTCACGCCGCGAGCGCCGCAAGGGCGGGAGTGAAGGCACCCACCAGGCCGAGGAGGGCTACACCCGTCTGTTCATCAACCTTGGCAAGCGCGACAACTTCTATGCCCGCGAGATCATCAACCTTGTCAACCGCCATGTGCGTGGTGCCAAGGTAGAGATAGGCCGCATCGACCTCACCAACAACTGTTCGTTCTTCGAGGTGCCCGATGCCGATGCCCCCCTTGTGCTCAGCAAGATGAAGCGCGTCAAGGTAGGCGACCGCAAGGTAGTGGTCGACCATGCCGAGCGCACCGACGGTCAGTCTGCCCCGCGTGGCAGTGAGCGCAATGTCCGTCCCGAGCGCAAGCAGCGTGGCCAGCGCCGCACCTATGCCGAGGTGGCCGATGCCCGCAGCATGAAGCAGCAGTGGAAAGCTGACAAAAAGGCCGACAAGAAAGCCAAACGCAAGTCCAACTCCCAGCCCGAGTACGCCCCAGCCAAGAAGAAGATCACCAAAGACGATTGGAAGCAGTTCTTCGAGTAGAATAATATATGGACATTGAGGAAATTGTCAAAGAAACAGTAAATTGCGCTGTTAAAGTGCGTCGTTATCTTGGTGAGGGCTTTTTAGAGAGCGTCTATCAGGAAGCTCTTCTTATAGAATTGCGCAAAGTTGGTCTCAGTGCGAAGAAAGAAATTCCCGTAAAGGTTATCTATGAAGATGGCAGTGAGATTGGTCTGTTTAAGGTGGATGTGTTAGTCGAGGACTGTTTGATACTTGAGTTAAAAACAGTTGGCGATTTGACAGAACGGCATGAAATGCAATTAGTCAATTATTTGAAAGCATCACGATTAGATACCGGCCTATTGATAAATTTCTGGGGCGAAAAAATAAAGATAAAGCGCAAATATCGTCAGAGCTTGTCACGTGGCACTTATGACAAAGATAGTTTATAGGTTTACATTTATCCGCTAACGCGGAACCATAAGAACAAAAGACCAATAGCATTAAACGCTACGGCGTAGCCCTGTTTATAACAATCCGCTAACGCGGAAAACATAAGAACATAAGGACATAAGAACATAAGTGATGCAAGACGTACGGGCATGGACTGCGTCCATATGCCCTCAAGAACATAAGGGCTACGCCGTAGCGTTTCATGCTATTGCTTCCTTATATATCGCTCAAGGTCTTAACGGCGTAGCCCTTATGTTCTTGAGGGCATATGGACGGAGTCCATGCCCGTATGTCTTGCATCACTTATGTTCTTATGTCCTTATGTTCTTATGTTTCCCGCGTTAGCGGCAAATATCACAACTCACGAACAATGAAACACCACTTTTCCCTCGTACAGGCATAGGTTTATAACAATCCGCTAACGCGGAAAACATAAGAACATAAGGACATAAGGACATAAGGGCTACGCCATAGCGTTTAATGCTGTTGTTCTTATGTTTTTCCGCGTTAGCGGCAAATGTTAGCGGCAAATATCACAACTCTCCAACAATGAAACACCACATTCTCTCCCTATTATTCCTTCTCCCCCTCACCGCCACAGCCCAAGGCATACACCTCAAGTTCGGAGGCGGCCTCAGTTCACACTACGGTTCCGACCAAGTGATAGGCGCCTTCAAAATAGGCATCGGCTACGAAGTAGAACTCACCCAACACTGGAGCTTCACCCCGGGCATCGAAGTATACGGCAAAGGCGCCAAAAATCCCAACCAAACCGCCTATGTGTTCGACCCCGACCACAACCAGCTCTACAACCCCGACACCGGCCAGCCCCTTACTGGCATCATCAACCGCTCCGCCACCCAAAACTACCTCGAAGTACCCCTCCTCATCAGCTACTACCTCCGCACAGCACCCTCAAGCTACATCATCGTCAGCGCAGGCCCCTATCTGGCCTACGGCCTCAGTGGCAAACAAAAAACCAAAGGCGACACCCAGCAGAGCGGTTCGCAGCGCTACTACTACGAGCAAAAAACCTTCAACGAGCCAGGCACCCACCGCTTCGACTGCGGCGTGCAAACCTACCTCGGTTACCAATTCCCCTCATCAGTCAGCGTAGGTCTCGAAGCCGATTGGGGAATAGCCAAGTTCAACACCGCAGGGCGCCGCAATGTGTCAGCCCTCATAGCCTTAGGCTACAAATTCTGACACTCCCTCCATCGCACCATTGCGAGGTGCAAAAAAGCCAAATACCCACAATTAGGTATTGCCAAGGCCACAAACACAGCGTACCTTTGCATCGAGTTAAGTAGAATACATAGATTGTTATGTTCTTGTCCTAAATGAGGCTGTACAGAGCGCTGTACAGCCTCGTTTGTACTATGCAGGCGCGCTCAAAGTCTTTTTAATACTAACTTATCAAACCATTGTTGACAGGTAAATGTAAATATGCGAACGACTGCAAGCACTAAATGCAAGCACTATACGCAAGCACCAAACGCTAACACTAATGGGGGCGACGCGTCTCGCGTCGGGCATTAAGGCAAAGGCACCCAAACAGGCGTGGAGTTAGTGCTCTTGCATTTCCCCGACGCGAGACGCGTCGCCCCCATTAGTGTTAGCGTTTAGTGCTTGCGTCAAACTATTGCAGCAAGCCAACATGCCACCATATACCCCTAAAAATAAGAATTTGCCATTCTACCTACATCTTGCACTTTTTACCTGCACTAAGCTGATAGTCAGCACTTTACGCAGTGTAGGTACACCTGCACACTACCTGCACACTACCTACACTAAACTGCACACTACCTACACTAAACAACACACCCAACTACACACAGCCTGCACTACAAAAAACCTGTGCCATGCACACAGCGCCACAATCACGCCACCCGCTCATGTCAGTATAGGGAGCGCGAAAAACCGATAGGAGCAACCGCCGCGCCTGTCCCCCTATGCTGGCACATGTCCCTGCCATGACACACAACACCCTTTGCCAGTGCAGACAAGTGTGACACCCAGTGCACGCAAGTGTGACACCCAGTGCAGACACGTGTGCCCCCCAGTGCAGACAAGTGCAAGTGCCAGTGCAAGCAGAGTGCAGGTTTACCTACACTACGCAAAGTGCTGATTATCAGCTCTGTGCAGGTAAAAAGTGCAAGATGCAAGCAAAACAACCGAAAAGTGCAGTGGGGGAAATTACACCATTTTGCAACCTGCACAAACACCCCAAATTGCACACCGCTCTTAGCAACATCAAACACTAAGTTCTATTAAATCTGAAAAAAGATGCGTGAAAACTTTGTTACATTGAAAAACATTTCACTATCTTTGCCACGTAATATGGTATGGTGCGCGCATTGCACCACATCGGGGGTGCAAAAACGCTCCTTAAATCTGTTGAAACTCAATTCTATGTTTAACTTTATAAATCACTTACGCAAATGAAAAGGTTTTACAACTATTTCCTTTCATTGTTCCTGCTCATGGTAGTAGGAATCTCCGGCGCTATGGCCCAGGCGTACAGAGAGGGTAACCTCCTTGAAACAGTGGAAGCTGTGACAAGCCAGGATATCCTCCTCAACGGTACGGGTAACATGGGTGGTGGTCAGTACCTTTGCGGACAGGGCTATTCGAGCACTGTAACCAAGGACTGCCGTTACCGCCTCGAACAAGTGTCGGGTCAAGTTGACGGACTCAACCTCTACGTCCTGAAACAAGTATCAACCGGTCTTTATGTTAAGGATTACACCTTGCAGACGACCGATGACGAACAAACCTCTCAATATGATACTTCTGACTATCCTTTCGGTGGTTACGGTATCGCTGTGACTGCAGACAAGGCTGAGGCCATGCAGTTCACTGTGTCTTTGGCTGTTGAGAATGGCACAGATCCCCGTTCTAAGACCACTCAGGGTCAAGCTCAGGACTTGAGCCAGCCCAGCTTTGTGCTCGCTACAAAGCAGCCCTCGGCTAATGGTTCTATCCAGTTCCTTGGTCACTACTACAAGCCCTTCTACGCAGTTTATGAAGATACCAATGCTTGGCAGATTCACGCTGTAGACGAACCCCAGGGTAAGGAGAAGCTCCAGGCGTACATGGACGCATACTTTGCCAACAACACCGATCCTGCAGTAACTTATCTTGCAGGTACCTATCCTGGTGCTTGTCCTGCCGAACTCGTAGAAGCTGCCCACGCAGCTTACACTGAGGCTAACGCCGCACTCAATGCCGACGAATTCACACTCACTGACGAGCAGGTTAACGACCTCTGCAACCGTATCGAATCTTCTATCGAAAAGCTGAAGACTTCTACCAACCCCATGGTCGATGGCGTTTACTTCATTCACGATAGCCGTGGTATGTTCAATGCGGGCAACACCATGTTCCTTTATGGCGACAAGGGCAATGGTCAGGACTATATCAGCGCCAATGGCAACTACACCAAGCCTGCCAAGCTCGACGCCGACGCTGTGAAGTACTTGTGGCGTGTGAAGTTGGTAAAGGGCGACTCAGCCACTATCCAGAATGTGCTGACTGGCCTCTACTTCACTCACAAGATTGCTGTTGACAGACACTATGGCTTGAGCCAGAGCGAAAACATCGTGATGTTGCGCAAGGGTGCTGAGACTGGCGACAAGTTCAACCTCTCATCATTCTACATCAAGAATACCAAGAACACCGAGCGTGCTTGCACCAACCCTGATTCACATGGGGTGTTGAATTGGAACTACGACAACGATCCGGGCAACCAGTTCGTATTCGAGTCAGTTACCGAAGACGAACTTAACGCTGTGTTGGAAGAAGCCAAGCAGCAGGTGCGCAACGAAAAGCTTGCAACCCTTTATGGTGATGCAGTATTTGCTCTTAACAAGGGCATCTCTTACGCTCCCGCTGCCGGCTATGTGCTCGACAACGACTTCTCTGCCGAAGGCGCCCTCGTGCGTCACACTGGCGAAGAGGATAACACTCCTTGGTACTGCAACAACAAGGAAACTCAAGAAGTTAATACTTACGAAGCCCTTACAGGCGAAGGCTGGGATGGTACTACTTACTTCCACTCTTCATGGTCAGGTGGCGCTTTCGAGCCCAGCATCAGCAAGAACCACTACCTCGTAGCCGAACTCGAACAAGACGCTACTGGCGACATCCTCGTTAAGGTGGCTAAGCGTGCTACTGGCAACGACTTCCCCACTCAGTTCGCCGTTTATGGCGCTAACAAGTTTAACAAGGAAAATCCCAATGCTACCGAATGGAAGTTCCAGGGATTGGCCGACATCAACTACACTGACTCTGTTGCTGTAACTTACACTGATGTAGATGAAAAGGGTCACAAGGCTGAAGGCCAAACCAAAACCATTCCCGATGCAGTAGGTGTTGCTGCTATGCACCTCGATGGCTCATACGCTTACATCAAGCTCGCTGCCACTAAGACCCTCTTCAATGCATCTAATCCCCAGACTAACCGTGGTTACTTTGCTATTGCCAAGCTCAACATTTGGGAGGCTGCCGAACCCGTAGTGAAGAGCTACACTCCTGAGCTCCAGGACGTGCAGAACACCAATGAAGCTGTAATTACTGAACTCCAGAAGCAGATTGAAGCTGCTGGCAAGCAGGTGGCTGACAGCTCAGCTACCGACGCTCAGATTGCTTCATTGCAGGCTGCACTCGATGCTTTCAACAACAACTACCCCGATCCCAGCCGCGTAACAACTGCTTTGGCTGAAGCCTCAAGCGTTTACAACGCTGCAAGCTCTAAGAACTTGATTGGTGACAAGCTTGCTCAGTATCCTACTACTGTTGCTGAAAAACTCGCTAATGTTATAACCAAGTATCAGGGTTTCAACAGCGTTAAGCTCGCTGACATCAATGCTGCTGTTAACGAAATCAATGCAACTGTAGCCGAGTTCAAGGCTTCTATCAAGTTGCCCGAAGCTGGTAAGTTCTACACACTCCGTAGTGCTTCTAAGAAGTATGAGAAGGGTTCAAACGGTGTTTCTTACCGTGGTATCATCTACTCTGCAAGCAACGATGCTACAACTGAGGTAACTAACGATGCTACTCCCGTTCGTTACTACCGCATGAACAACGCTTCGACCATTCAGGATAGTGCCTCATTTGCTGATGCTGACTTCACCAAGTTGCAGGATACTATCAACATCGCAGACGATGCACGCCTCGTTTGGAAGGCTGAAGCTTCTGCCAATGGTCAGATTACTTTCCGCAACCTCGCTACAGGTATGTACCTCACTGGTGCTAACGGTAAGATCTACCAAAGCATCGAGGCTACTCCTATCAACGTAGAGGGTATCGCACCTGAAACATTCCGCTTCAACGCAGGCAAGAACGAGAATGGTGTGACTATGTACATGAACACTCGTGCTGTAAGCAACACCATTGTAACATGGAACGATACTACCGATCAAAACTCTAACTTCTTCATCGAAGAGGTGGCAAAGGATAAGATCGCTACTCAGTCATTCTATCTTGCTAACGTGAAGGAAGGCCAGTTCTATGCTGGTACATTCGCAGTAGACATCGATCCTACCGACGGTTTCATCACACCGTACAAGGTAATCGGTGTAAACGGTGACAAGCTTGTGCTTGGCGAATACAAAGATGTAGTTGAAGCTGGTACTCCGTTCATCTACTCTGTAGGCTTGGTTATCACTACTGCAGGAGGTCAAGAAACTAAATTCGGCTTTACTCAGGTAGTAACTGCCAACGACTTGACTGAAGGCAATTACACTTACGAAACCAAGAACGTAAACGGCCTTCAGGGTGTACTGACCGAAGCTGTCAAGATCCCCGCAGGCAAGGCTTACATCAACAACAGTGGTGCTGTAGCTGTAGCTCCTGAAGCTGGTGCTGACATCGCTGCCAACGGCGCTTACTTCTACGGTGACGCTTCAACTACTGCTGAGAAGGGTGACGAATCACTCGAACTCGGCAAGATGGTTGGCAATGCCCTCACTGGCATTGACGCTACTAAGGTAATCGTACTTCCTGCCAAGGTTGACGTTTACAGCATCGATGGCAAGCTCCTCCGTCAGGGTGTTAAGAGCAGCAACGCTGCCAAGAACCTCCCCGCTGGTGTTTACGTAATCGGTGGTCAGAAGGTGCTTGTTAAGTAATAAAGCCTGCATCGCAGCTGACCCGTTCAGCTGACATGCAATAATTAAATAAGGTGCGTCCCCTCAACGCGGGGCGCACCTTTTTTCATGCCCTGTCGCTTTCAGCGTAACAAAATAATAATTACATTTGCAGCATTATAGTGCATCTATAAATAATTATTTTTGTCCGCTGAAACGCCAAAAAGCGCGTTTAATGCTTTTGCCCTTACAGGGCGCGACTGCTCCAACACGTGATACCCAGGGTGTCGCTACGCTTGCCCTGGGCTGAGTGCTCCTTTGGGCTTTCAGCCCGCACAGGTAGAAGCTAATGAGTTAGGAGCTAATGGGTTAGGAGAATAATGGATTGGGGAGGTATTAAGGTCGTTGGTTTATTGAACTACTTTCTCCTTCACAAGTTAAGGAGTTTGAAAGTTATTGGGATACATGATCTATGCGGCCTGAAAGGCCAATGGAGCACTCAGCCCAGGGCAAGCGAAGCGACACCCTGGGTATCACGTGTTGGAGCAGTCGCGCCCTGAAAGGGCAAAAGCATTACTTTGTGCTTTAGACTTTACTGGACAGCAATAATTTATACATCATTTTCCGCGGGACGAGGCTGCTGAAAAATGCCCCGACGCGAGACGCGTCGCTCCCATTAGAGGTAGCGTTTTGTGCTTGCGTTTAGTGATAGCGTTTGGTGTTAGTGCTTGGTGATAGCGTTTTGTAGTAGCGTTTAGTGCTTGCGTTTTTTTGCAGCGTGTTTGTGGCGTCCCCCTCCAATGAATTGAATTTATTGATTTTGTCTGCACCTTGCACTTTTTACCTGCACTGCGTTGATAATCAATGCGTTGCAGAGTGTAGGTATACCTGCACTTTGCCTACACACTTACACTTTGCCTACACTACACACTTACACTCTATATTACCCAGAAACTGAGTGGCTCGCCTTTAGTTGTTTTGCCAACAGAAGCAAAACAGGGGAACTATGGTTAGCCCACACAGTAGTGTGTGCGACAAGATGGTTGTAGCACCGTGGCTGTCCTGTTATGGGGGAGAGAAATTTCAGTTGGAGCAATCGGCACGCCTGCCGCCCAATGCAGGCAACGCCAACAATCATAAGTGAACGCGCTACCAGGCATGGCCGAAGCACAATTATACTTATATCTTTACACGTATTTGTGTAAAAAACGTGCGTATTTATGCCAGTATGTAAATGTGTAAGCAGATGCAGACAAAGTGTCAGCGAGTGCAAGTGAGTGTAGATAAAATGAAAGCGAGTGCAAGTAAGTGCAGACAAAATGCAAGCGAGTGCAAGTAAGTGTAGATAAAGTGTAAGAAGTGCAGACAAAAGTGCAAGCAAGTGCAAGTAAGTGTAGAAAGATTGTAGGCAAGTGCAGGTAGTGTGTATGCAAAATGCAGACTTACCTACACTCCGTAACGCATTGATAATCAGTGCAGTGCAGGTAAAAAGTGCAGAGTGTAGGCAAAATGACAAAAAACTGTCATGTGGCCGTTTCTTCACCCCATAACCTCGCTGCCCGTCAAGTAAGCGTAGAGCGTTCGTGGGTCGGTAAGCCCCATTTTGCGTGCCACTTGTTGTTTCTTTTTCTTACAATATTCGGGCGTGATGTTAAGCAGCAAGGCAATCTCCTTCGACGACAGATTGATATACACCAGCGACAAGTAGCGCAGTTCGTTGGCGGTGAGGGTAGGGTGCAGGTGTTTGAGCTGCTGCAGAAACTGTCCGTTAGTCTGTTCAAAGTAAGTGGTAAAGTCCTTCCACTCCACCGTCGAGTCAAGTTGGTGGCGCAAGGCCGCCAGTGTGCGTTTCAGTTCGGGCCGTTTGTCAAGGTCGAGTCCGCTGTCTGTTTCGAGCGTGTGCAGCAGTTCGCGCAGCGAGTCGTTGCGGTTAGCCGCCTGCATGGCTTTAGACATCAGTTCGCGGCTGCGCTGTTCGATGGTGCGCCGGCTCTGCTCCTGTTCAGCCTGCTCGTTAGCCAGCTTTTGCTGCAGCGCCTCGCGCTGTACTTGTTCGTGTTCCAGTTCCATGTGTGCCAGTTTGCGTTGCTGGCGCGCATTCTTTGTTTTAACCACCAAGGCCCACACCAACGCACCGCTGGCTATCAGCACCACAACAAGTAGCGCCATCTCAAGCGCGTGTCGCTTTTTGTAATTGTCAATCTCTTGTTGTTTTTGCCATATATCAAATTGAATTTGACGTGCCTCGTAGAGCTTTTGCCCCGTAAGGTTTGATAGTGCATCACTCACCGCCACCACCGAATCCTTGCAAGCAAGTGCCTGTTCGTAACATTGCTGCATGCTGTATGCTTGCGACAGAAGTTCGAAAATAGCCCTTTTCATCGACAAATCAATCCCAGGCTGAGCCAGTGCCAGGCGCCCTTGCGCCACAGCCTCGTTGGCAAGCGCACGCATCAGGGCCGTGCGTGCCCGCAGATACAGAATGTCTGCATTGTGTTGCAATGCGGGGTATTTCGTTTGGGCGTCTGCCACCAGGCGGTAAGCCCCCTCGGTGTTGCCCGTACCGAGCAAGTAGTCGGTGCGCAGGGTCACAAGCGCAGCGCGGTTCTCGGCATAGCGCCCGAGCAGCAGTTCGGCCTGCTCCATGTAAGGCCGTGCTTGGGCATATTGGTGCTTGTCGGTGAGCAGAGTGGCAATGTTAAGCGCACACCCGCCAGTAAACACACTGTCGCTGCTGCCTTTGATGTCCGCATATATTTTGATGTACTCAGCCAGCGCCTTGTTCTGTTCGTGGTTCATCATGTAAAGGCCGGCAATGTTGTTGCGAATGCTCAGCACCCGCCGTTCGTCAAGGTGCTCGGTAGCAATCTGATACGCTTTTGTAAAGTGCTGCAGCGCATCAGCATAGTTAAGCAGTTCCGCTTGGTTGATGCCCAAGTTAGTGTATACCCAGAACAGTTGGTCGTAGTCGGCAGCCGCCTCGGCCTCGCTGCGGGCCTTGAAAAGCAGCGCTGACGATTGGCGGTAATCCTTGTGTACGGCGGCATTGGCTGCCTGTCGCACCAGTTGGCGGGCCTTGTCGCTTGTGGCCGCCAGTGCGGGCACAGCGTGGCACACCGCCAGGCACAGAGCGCACAGCAGTGTGATGCGAGTGGCCAGGCACTTGGTCCAAAGTGTTATGTGGCAAGTGTTGGGTTGTTGTGTCATATCATGTAGTTTTGCCGATGAAAACGGCCTTTTTTGCGCTTTTTCGGCCGTAGAAAGCATTCCTGTGACAAATATAGGCACTTTTTGCGAGTTGTAATTCAAAAAGGAGTAAATATTACACTTTGATATGTTAGGCGCGCTATTCTGTTCAAATGGTAATTCTTAAAATAACGCCGCCACGTCACTGCAAATCTTAACATATATCCCCTACGGTTGGCTGCGCGTTACAGCTATAAAAGGCTTGTGAGTGAACAAGTTACGCCATTGCACTGAAAGACAAGTACAGAAATACCCTCCCCTTTATATCCCCCTTAATTTTTGCAAATACGTGCCATGTAGCCTTATATTTGCGGTATCAAAGTGTTACAGACAATAATATTCAAAATTCTATATGCTTATGAAAAGACCATTACTCGTTGGCATGATGGGGCTCGCAGCCCTGTGTGCAAATGCTCAGACCACGGCCGAAACGGCTAAGGATCTGATAGCATCAGGCGAAAACACCTTTACCCAGGACGAGGCAAAGGAAACAACCGTTTACTTCAAGTATACTGCACCCTCCGACGGCAAGGGACAGTTGTTAACCATTACCAAGAATAACGAAAGCGGTGGCGGCTCCTTTACAGCAAGTGTTGACGGCACAACAGGCAACACACTGCCCTACATCAGTGCGGACAACGGCATGACAACTATCATTCCCGTCAAGGCCGGCCAGACCATATACGTCATTGCGCGCATTAACACCAAGGAACTCAAATTCACTGCTTCGGTAAAGGACGCCAATGTGGATGGCTCAAGCATAGCCACCGCCGTCGAGGCCACCAAGGAGCGCTTTGTGGTGCCCGTCAACTGCGAACGCATATATAACGAGCAGTATCAATACTGGTCGTCAAACCCGCTGCCCACCTATATAAAGTATACCGCGCAAGCCGACGACGTGCTTAAAATGTCCTTCGAGGGCTATGTGGCCAACGCCAAGGTGCGCGAAGGCGAGAACGGCGAGCCCAAGAGCTTCGACTTGACAAGCAACTACAACCAAACCACCTATACGACCACTTACGAAGGCAAGCTCAACGTCAAGGCCGGCCAGACCTATTATATAAGTTGCGAAGCCAGCAACCCCTTGTATGCCTCCTTTGAAGAGGTGGTGATGAAACAAGGCTCAAGCTACGACCTCCCGTTCGAGGCCACCAGCGGCACCAACACCCTGCCCAAGGAAACCGGCAAGTACTGGTACAAGTTTACGGCAGACAAAGCAGGCTTTGGCGTCATCAGTTCCGAGGCAGGTTTGCCCGGCGGCACAATCAAGGTGTATAGCGACACCTACCAGATAACCTCCGAAATGCCCGCAGCCTCCGTGTCGGGCCAGTTTGCGTTGCGTTTTGCCACACAGGCCAACCAGGCATATTATGTTTGCATTGAAAAGGCCTATGCTACCGATGCCGACGAAACTTTCGACATGACCATCGAGGCAGCCAAGGCTGGCGACACCTTCGACAATCCGATTGCCCTCGACAGCAATGGCGGCACCCAAACTGTGCCCGAGAGCAACGGCACCTATTACTACAAGTTGGTTGTGCCGGCTGGCAAGTATTACATCAATGTCAACGCCCCCAAGGGCATTTCTGATGCCGCGTCGGGCACCAACACCAACGCCTACCTTTACAACCAGCAGTGGGGCAGCTATTCGCCCATGGTGACAGGCCGCACAGGTTTCCGCCAGTATGTTGAAAACTCTGCCGAAACCACCTACATCATAGCATGGCAGTGCGACGAGGGCACCAATGGCTTTGCCTTCAACTATTCGCTCGACGCCGTAAGTCCTGGCGATGTGGCCACCGACCCCATAGCCGCAGTTGATGGCGAGAACGAGCTGGCCAGTGGCACCGAAAAGTATTACAGCTACACCCCGGCCAAGAGCGGTTGGCTCAACATCGACACCGAAGTGTTCATCGATGTAACCTTCCCCACCTATCCCAACAGCAGTACCAACTACGATGCCGTAAAATCGGCCACCGTCACCAAAACCAAGGTGCAGGCCGGCACACAATACCTCATCAAGTTCACGGGCATGAAGTCAGCCACCACCTTCGACCTCTCGCTGACAGACTTTGCCAAGGGCGAGTCAGCCGACAACCCCATTGAGGTGGCAGTTCCCGCAGCAGCTTACGACTCAGTGGGCGTGGCACTGCCGCAGAAGGCCTTCGACCGCTGGTACAGCTACGTAGCACCCAAGTCGGGCAAGCTCACCATCACAACCGACATGACGAGCGGTTCGGGCAACAACCAGTTGCTTGTCAAGGTGGGCAAGGACGGCACACTGCAAAATTTCAAAGGCTCGGTACAAACCGGCACAACCTCCGAAGACGTTTATTCGGGCAGCGTATTTGTAAAGGCCGGCGATGTGGTGTACGTCAACCTCGTGCTCAAAGATGCGCAGAAGGGCAAGCACCTGTCATTTGTCATTGCCGACCCATTGCCCGGCGAGGACGCCTCAAACCCCATCAAGTTGGCCGATGGCGACTACACCTTTGGCAAGGCCAGCCGCACCGCTCCCCTGTGGTACAGCATCGAGATAGACGAGCCATGCGTGTTAAACATCACATCAGTTGATGGCAGCGCCAACACCTACTTTGGTTCAAACCTCTATGCCACCGATGGCGATGGCAAAGCCACTGGCAACCCCGTGGCCTATGCCAACAGCAACTACGACTACACCACCGGCAAGCAGTCGTGCGCGCTGAAGTATGTGGTAAATGGCTTGGACGTAAAGCCCGGCAAGTACATTCTCGAGGTGTTCGAAACCTATGGCGACACCCCCGTCACCATAAGCAAGAGTGAGATTGAGGCCGGCAGCGATGCCTCAAAGCCCATCACGCTCGAACCGGGCAGCTACACCTTTGGCGCATCAAGCTACAGCGATGTACATTGGTACCGCGTAGACCTGGCACAAGGCGAGTTCAAGCTTGCCACCGAGGCCGGCAACACCATGTATGCCGAACTGTATGCCACCGACGGCAGCGGTGTGCCATCAACACCGGCTGTGGCCTATTCAAGCAACGGCTACGACGAAAGCACCCACCAGGCCTACACCGAACTGGCCTACAATGTGGACGGCGAGACCAACAAGGCCGGCACTTATCTGATAAAGGTGAACCAGGCCAATGAAGGCACAGCAGCCACCCTCACCTTCGAGAAGGCAGTGGTCGAGGCCATCGGTGCAGTCAAGGCCAATGGCGCCATCAGTGTAAACGGCAGCCGCATCGAGGCCGTGAATGGCGATCCCGTGAGCGTGTTCGACCTCACCGGCCGCATCGTGGCCAACGGCCAGGGCAGCGTAAATGTGCCAAAGGGCATTTACGTGGTACGCACCCAAGGCGGCAAGTCTGTCAAGATATCTGTGAAATAAGCAACGTGTAACTGTTGACAGGTCGACGGGTTAACAGGTTAAAGGGCAAGAATGCTTGCTCTTTAGCCCGTCAACCCGTTAACCTGTCAACCCGTTACAGTCAAATCTCCAAAATAACATAGTTATATATGAACAAACACCTATTACGGTATCTGCTCGCAGCGAGTCTGTTAGCAGGCGCATCAGGTGCGGCATGGGCCATCAAGGCCAATCCAAAGCCCGTCACCGTGAGGCAGCCCGACGGCACGACGCTGGTAATCAGGGTGCATGGCGATGAAAACTTCCACTACATCACCACGGCCGACGGATTTCTAATACAGCGCGACAAGGACGGCTTTTTCAAGTACGTGCAGACCGATGCGGCCAAAGGCACACGCAGCATAACCGCGCGCCGTGCCACCAATGCCAATGTGCGTCCGGCCGACGAGAGCCTGTTTGTCAGCACCCTGCGCCCCATTGGCACCAAGGACGCCCAGTGGCTGCGCAGCCTCACCACGCGCCGCAGTCCGCTCACCGTCAAGCAAATTCTGCCGCCCAGCGTGACCAACCGCCAGGTTGACGCCGCCACGGGCCAGGCCAAGGAAAGCCAGTACCTGGTAGTGCTGGTAAAGTACAGCGACGGCGAGTTCAACTTTACGGCCGACGACTTCGACCGTTGGCTCAACGAGCACAACTATAGCGTCAGTGGCGGCACAGGCTCTGTCAAGGACTACTACCGTGACAACTCCATGGGGCAGTTCGTGCCAAACTTCACCGTGCTCGGGCCCTACACGCTCGACCATGAGCGCACCTACTATGCTGCCGACTATGGCGGCACCGGCAACGACGTCAATCCCCAGGCCGCAGTGGTTGAGGCCGTGCAGAAGGCCAAGGCCGATCACCCCGAAATAAACTTTGCACAGTTCGACAACGACGGCGATGGCTATATGGACAACATCAACGTGGTGATAGGCGGTTACAGCCAGGCCTCGTCGGGCGACGACAAGGACATGTGGCCACACTCCTACCGCCTCATAACCGACGATAGCGACCTCTCGGTAAAGGTTGACGGCATCACCGTCAACAACTATTCGGTATCGGCCGAACTCGTGGGCGCCACCGGCACCGAGATGGACGGTATCGGCACCTTTGTACACGAGTTTGGCCACATACTCGGCCTCAAGGATATGTACGACACCGACGACTACGACGGCGGCATCGGCATCAACCCCGGCGCCTACAGCCTCTACGCCTCGGGCAGTTACAACAACAACAGCCGCACCCCGGCCGGCCTCATGGCCTTTGAGCGCCTGCAAATGGGCTGGATGAAAAAGTCCGACTTCAAGCAGCTCGACAAGGCCGAGGACGTCACACTCGACAATGTGGCCACCAACACAGCTGCCTATGTCGATGCGCAGCCCGGCCTGTCCGAGGCCGACGGCTTTGAGTGGTACGTGTTCGAAAATCGTCAAAAGACCGGTTGGGACGCCTACATACCCTACCACGGCCTGCTCATCTACCATTACGACTACACCAAGGACATGGTGACAAAGTACTGGAGCGTCAACGGCCCCAACAACAATGCCCGCCACCGCTGCATGTACATTGTGCCGGCCGACGGCATTGACGATGACAACACCCGCAAGGGCGACACCTATCCCGGCACCACCGGCACCACCGAGTTTACCGATTACCAAAACTGGCTGGGCGACAAGTTGCGCACCCCCATCACCAACATACGCGAGGAGGGCGGCCTTGTCAGTTTCCAGGTCAACGGCGGTTCGGGCGAACTCTCGAGCATCAAGACCATACCCGTCGACTATGCCGACATCACCGACACCTCGTTCAAGGTAAAAGCCAAGGTAGGCCATCTGGCACAGGACGTGGCCGAAATGGGCTTTGTGTGGAGCGACATGACCGAAGAACCCACCCTGGCCGATGCTGACGACATGAGCCACAAGGTGGTAGTGCCCACGGCCGACAACATCGAGACCACCATCAGCGGCCTCTACGATGCGGGCCTTTTCTATGTGCGTGCCTACATGAAGATGGCCGACGGCACCACCGTGCTGGGCGCCTCCATACCCGTGCGCACTGAGCACAAAGTGCTGCAAGCACCGGTGCAGCTCATGTTCGACGAGCTTGACGACGATGGCTCACTGAGCCGCTGGCGCGTGGTCGACCAAAACAACGACAACAACACCTGGGTTTACGATGCCAGCATGCAGGCCATGGTGTACAACGCCGACTACTGGAACAATGCCAACGACTGGCTCATATCCGAAAAGATGCACGTGCCCGAGCGCGGCGCCCTCTATGTAGAGCGTGGCGTGATGGACCCCTCATACGTTGAAAAGCTCGACGTATACGTGTCAACCAAGTCGCGCAATGTTGAGGACTTCCACCTTGTAAAGCAGTTCTCGCTGGCCGACCAGTTCGGCTCGCTGGCCCTCGACGAGGTCGACCTGTCCGACTTTGCCGGCAAGGACATCTACGTAGCCCTTGTGTGCACCTCGGAGCGCATGCAGTATTCATTGTGGTTGTGGGGTGTGATGCTCACACAGCGCCTCGAAACGCCCTCGATCACCAGTTTCGGCCGCGACGGCGACAACCTCAAGGCCGAGTGGACACCGGTCAATAATGCGTCAACCTACTTCCTCGAGTTTTATAAGGAGACGGACGAGCCCGTAGTGTCGGCCAAATACCTGCCCGAAAGCGATGTAGACGAGGCCGTGGGCGAGGTCACACTTGGCACCGGCGTGCTGCGCTTTACCGGCAGCGGCACCGTTGAGACGGTAGACTTCCCCGAGGGCATCACCAATGTGCAGTACGTACTCATGTCGGGCGGGCCGCGCGGCGAGTCAACCTTCAGTGTCGAGGGCACCAACGATGGCCACACGTGGACACGCATTGGCGAATTGCAACGCATCAACAGTGTCGATGCCGACGGACAGAGCGTTGACCTCACAGCCCACATGAAGGGCAAGAGCTACAAGCGTCTGCGCATGACTTGCAACTTTGGCGGACGCCTTGTCAACATAGCCAACTTCAGCATTACCTACAACGATGGTGTGAAACTTGACACCCTGGCCCAGGGCGGCACCACTGCCACAAGCATGGTCATAGCCCCCACCACTCCGGGCGAGTTCAATACGGGCCGCTACCGCTTCCTTGTGACGGCGGGCGACGGCATACTCTATTACGACACCTCGGCCCCGGCCTATTACACCTACGACCCCACGGCCGTAACCAATGTTGAGGCCCAGCGCGGCCACACACTCACTCCCGTGCGTGCGCTCTGCACTGCCGGCATGGTGCGCCTGGCCGGTTTGCAGCCCGGACGCCACGTCACACTCTATGCCACCGACGGCCGTGTGCTCGCCACCTTTGTGCCCACCGCCACATCGGCTGCCGTGCGGGTCGATGGCTACGAAGGCGTAGTGATAGTTAAATAGGTTGACACAGAATGGTATTCGAGGCGCATCAGCGCGTAACCATTCTCTTTCACTCCATCAATAATAATAGCAACAATGAAACATATACTTTCAGGCATACTCCTGCTGCTTGCCACCCCGCTGTGGGCGCAGCCGTCGGGCGAGAAGGTCAAGCCGCAGCACGTGGCGCCACCCCCTGCCGTGGCGCAGTATGCCAGTGCCAAGGCACAGACCAATGCCACGGCCAAGAGCCAGGCACTTGCCAAGATTGTGCCAACGCTCGAGGCTGTAAACAACAAGGCCGTCTCATTGCGCTGGAACAACCCAGAGCCCATCAACGGCTATTTCGACGACTTTGAAAGCCACCCCGACTTTGCCGTAAACTCTGCCGGCAGCATCGGTTGGCAGTATATCGATGCCGACAATGCCGACACCTACACCTGGACAGCCGCCTCGTTTCCCAACCAGGGCAGCAAGATGGCCTTCATCGTGTTCAATCCGTCAAAGACGTCACCCTCAACCGGCACCTACCCCGATGTGATGCCCTTCTCAGGCAGCAAGATGCTGGTCGACCTCACCGTCGATGGTGGCAACAACGACTACCTCATATCGCCCGCCCTCAGCTTTGGCAGCGATTTCAAATTCAGCTTCCGTGCCAAGACCTACAAGGACACGTGGGGCCTGGAGCGCTTCAGAGTGGGCTATTCAACCACCGGCACACGACCGTCCGACTTCACCTTCATTCAGGGCGGCAGCTACGCCGAGGCACCGGCCTCGTGGACGCTCTTTGAGTACACCATACCCAAGGACGCCAAATACGTGTGCCTCAACTGCGTGTCTGAGGACGCCTTCATGTTCATGGTCGACGACATATTCATCGGCACCAACAATGTGCGTCCGCGCATAGCACCCCGTGCGGCAGCGGCCGATGCCAAGTTGGCCGGCTTCAACCTGCTGCGCAACGGCATAAAGGTGAATGACCAGCCCATCAACGCTGTGTACACCACCGATGTAGTGCCCGACTACGGCACCTACACCTACACCGTGCAAAGCGTCATGACCGACGGCTCGTTGGGCCAGGAGTCCGACCCCCTCAGCGTAGAGGTGCCCGATGTGCGCTTGCTCCCCTTCTTCGACGATTTTGACAACAACGCCATCGACACCACCCGGTGGAGCCGTCCCGTAACAGCGGCTGGCGAGGAAAACAAGTGGAAAACCGACTACTATGCCTATGGTCTGGTCGACTTCTCGGCCTGCTACCCTTATTCCAACATTGGCGAGTACTCGCAGAGCCTTGTCACCCGCGAGCTGCACACCGCCAACCCCGCCAACACCACCCTGCGCTACGAAATACGCCTCGACAACGGACCAAAGTATGCAGGAGGTGTGCTTGCCACCGAAATATCGGTAGACGGCGGACAAACGTGGGCCCGAATTGACTCACTCAGTAACGACGAAGGCTCATACGACTGGCGCACCCACGAGTTTAAGCTGGGCAAGTACCTCGATGGCCACAACTTCTTCTACATACGTTTCCGGGCCTACGGCCAGGACTCGCGCTACGTCAACTACTGGTTTGTTGACGATGTAAAGATTTGGAACCCCGCCACACACCCCGTCACCATCAAAACCGTGTGCAACAACCAGCCCGTCGGTGCCTGCACCGTAACCCTCGAGGCCGACAATGGTGCCCGTTACACCGTGGTCACCGATGCGCAAGGCAGCATAGCCCTGCCCGAGGTGGAGGAGGGCCACTACACCGTGCATGCCGAGGCCGCAGGCCACAACTACTTTACCGGCACATGGACACTCGACAGCAAGGGCACCTCAAGCTACACCATCAGCATGCAGCGCCCCGTGCTCAACGTGTCGGCACACGAGGTAAATGCCGCCACCGCCCTCGAGTCGCAAACCGCCCAAACCATCACGCTCGAGAATGCGGGCAACGGCGATTTGCAGTACAACCTGTTCCCCACACCCGTCAAGGGTTCGGGCAACACCGACCACCGTTGGGACATCACCCAGTCGTTCGACGCCTCGGGCGACATACAAAGTTGTGTGGCGTTTGACGGAGAGGACTTCTACGCCTCGTCAAACTTCTTCCTTGGCAAGTTCTACAAATACAGCCGCGATGGCCACTTTGTAGAGGAGTTCTCGGTGCCTGGCATGTACTACGCCCTCAACGACATGACCTTTGATGGCCGCTACTTCTACGCCTCCGACCGCAAGAACCGCATCTTCCAGCTCGACTTGCGCCACAAGCGCCTGATTGGCACCATCGACATACCCACAGAGCCCAGTCTCTGTGTAACCCACATTGCCCACGACCCCCGCAGCGACGAGTTCTGGGTGGGCGACTACAACACCCTTGGCCGCGTCAACCGCAAGGGCGAGGTCACACTGGCCTTCTACAAGCTCAATACCAGCAACGCCATGGACGTTTACGGCACAGCCTTCGACAATGTGACCCCCGGCGGCCCCTATCTGTGGATGAGCAACCTTGTAACCAGCGGACTCAACGTGGTGGACAAGGTGACCATTGTGCAGTACGACCTGAACAACCGCCGCGTGGTGGGCGACACTCATTCGGCCGTTGATGTGCCGGGTTACAAGCCCGGTTCGCTCAGCACGGGCGAGAACAGTCTGGGCGGTTTGGAGTGTACCACTTCGCTCGTCGACGGACAACTCACCCTGCTCGGCATATTAAATCAGTCGCCCGCACGCGTGTTTGCCTACAAGCTGGCCGACTTCGACCCCTGGCTCAACGTGTCACCCCTGGCTGGCACACTCAAGGCTGGCGAGAAGCAAACCGTCACACTCAACTTTGATGCGCGCAACGTGGCGTTGAACCAAACCAACACCACCACCTTGCAGTTCAAGTCGATACCCGAGCTGACCGACAACCACGACATCAGCATCAGCCTCACGGCCAACCAGGCTGCAGCATGGCCCCGTCCGGTAGCACTCACTGCCAAGGCCGAGGGCGAGTCGGCTGCCGCACTTGCGTGGACCGCCGGCACTGGCAGCACCCCCACGGGCTATGTCATCTACCGCAACGGCGTCAAGGTGGGCGAGACGGCCAACACAGCCTACACCGACACCAAACTGGTGCGTGGCACCTACACCTACACCGTGCAGGCCCTCTACGACGGCAGTCACGCCTCAACCCTGAGCGACACGGCACTGGTGAGCATAGCCAAGGGCGAGCCTTATTTCGCCCCCACGCAGCTGCAGGCCGCTATCACCCTCAACAAGCACGTAACCCTTGGCTGGCAGCAGCCCGACGCCCTGCTCAAGCAGCCCGCCACCCTGCGCTACGACAAGGGCCAGTGCGACGATGCACTGGGCTACGCCGAGGGAGGCTACTTCTTTGCCGGTGTGGCATTCGATGCCGACGACCTTGCACCCTACCGCGGCATGACACTCGACTCGGTGAGCGCCTTTATTAAGGAGCGTGTCACCTCGCTCTCTGTCAAAATATACAAGGACGGCGCGTGCATATCAACCACACGCATCAATCCCGACGACGTGCTTTATGGCGAATACAGCCGTTTCGCACTGAAAGCGCCCCTCACTATTGAGCGCGGCAGCACCTACTACGTTACCCTGCTCGTGGCACACGATGCCAACCTGCTGCCTATGGGCATCAACACCGGCACCACTACCGATGGCAAGAGCAACCTCATGTCTGAAGATGGTGTAACGTGGTTCCCCGCCTCGTATGCCGGATTTGAAAATGCCAACTTCTGTGTGGCCGCCCACCTCAAGCCCAATGCCGCTTATACCGAGACACAACCCGCGGGCTATGTGGTGTACCGCAACGGACAACAAGTGGCACAAACCACCAGCAGCCAATATGCCGAGGACGTGGCCGAGGCTGGCACCTACCACTACACGGTGGCTTCGGTGTATGCCGACAGTGTGCAGTCAAACCAGAGCGACGCGGCCAGTGTGGAGCGCATCACGCTCGATGCACCCATGGCACCTGCCACCATCAACACCCAGGTGGTGCGCAACCGTCAGGTTAACCTGCGTTGGAGCATTCCAATGCAGCAGGCATGCACCCTGCCCACCGACCTCGAGCCACAAACGGGCATCAGCCCAGAGGCGCGCCCCGAGTATGTTGGACAGTTCAAGAGCGCCCACACGGGCGAGATGGGCATAGCCTCTGATGGCAAGTACATCTACACCACCAAATATTCGGCCACGGGCATTATCAACCGCTACCTGATGGACGGCACATTCGACACCAGCTTTACCATGATGGTGCCCACCACCCTGACCACAGGTTTCCGCAATTTGGTGTACGATGGTAAAGACTTCTACGCTACAGCCAACGGCTCTACGCTCTACAAGATAGATATGGACAAGCAGGAGATAACCGACGAGATATCAATCTCCGAAATTGGCCGACACATAGCCTATGTGCCCGAACTCGACGGCGGGCGTGGCGGATTTGAGGTGGGCGACTGGCAAACCAGCATCTACACCTCGCTGCACGGTGCCAAGCTGGGCAATGGCCCCACGCTCAAGGGCGCAGCCGGTTCGGCTTACTACAACGGGGTGCTCTACACCTTTGAGCAGGGCTGGGACAAGCGCTACGAACTCTGTGCCTACGACTTTGCCTCGGGTAAACTGTTGTGGCACACCAGTCTGGCCGACTATGCCGCCATCAAACCCACCGAGAATGCCTCGGCTGGCGGCATGAGTGTTATACGCACTGCCGAGGGCTACCAGTTGCTCACACTCTGCCTGCAGGAAACTACCGGCTCGCGCTACATCTACTTCGACCTCGGTTCGGTAAAGGGACTGAGCGGCTATAATGTGTACCGCGACAATGTGAAGCTGAATGAGGCCCCCGTGGCACAGCGTGCTTACAGCGAGACGCTCACCACACCGGGCACTTACAACTACGAGGTGGAGACGGTGTACGTCGACGGCACAACCTCGGCACACTCGGCCCCCGTGGCTGTAACCATCGATGCGGCTACACAAGGCAATGCACCGACCGATGTGCGTGCCACCATGGCATCGTATGGCTACGATGTGAATGTGACCATGATTGATCCCACCACACTCGCGGCCGACACCTACGAGAGTTTTGAACAGGGCGGCAATGGCACGCCTTTCAGCCGCGATGGCTGGACCAACAAGGACAACCTCTTTACCTTGACCAACACCGATGCCACACAGGGCAGCATGGCTCTGCGCTGCGAGGCTGAGGCCAAGGCCGAACTGGTGGTGCCCGTCACGACCGACTACGCTGCACCATTCGCCTTCAGCTTTATGGCGCGCAACATGGCCAAGGCCGAGGGCAACGGCGAAATGCAGGTGCTCACATCGGCCGACGACAATGATGTGGCCAACTTTATCAACCGCGGACGTGTGACCACTGCCGAGGCTTGGCAGCAGTACGACTTTACGCTGCCTGCCGGCACCAAGTATGTGATGCTGCGCGTGGTGAGCGGACACTCGGCCCAGCTGGTCGATGCCATCAGCATCAATGCCGACAAGGCTGGCTCGGTGTATGGCTACGACATCTACCGCAACGGGCAGCTCATTACCGATGCTCCCGTGAGCGGACCGTGCTACACTGACCACAATTTGCTGCCGGGCACTTACAAATACGAGGTGGTGGCGCACTACAACAACTCGGCAGTTAGCCCCATGAGCGAACCCGCACTTGTGACGGTGAACTACACCAACGGCTATCAGCAGCCTGGCACGCTGTCGGTTGAACAGACTGACAAGGGCAATGTGCTCACATGGAGCGTGCCGGCCCTTGGCGATGTGACCGAACTGCGCTGGCACAATGGTGTGTGCGACAACGCGGCCGGACTGCAAAACGGCGGACAGTATTACGCCGGTGTGGAATGGTCGCCCGAGGACTTGAAGCCTTACAGCTCGCTCAGCGTGTCTGAAATTAAGTTCTACATCAACCAGGTGCCCGACGTGCTCTATGCACAGCTCTACGAGGACAACACGCTGGTGTTTGAAAAGTATGTGGACAACCTCAGCCAGTACAGTTTCAACACCGTGCGCCTTGACAAACCTATCAAGGTGGACGCTACCAAGCGTCTGCGTGCTGTTATCTATGTGGAACACAATCAGATAACTGTGCCTGTGGGCTACGATGCCGGTCCTGCCCGTGGTGGTAAGGGTAACCTCTACTCAACCGACGGACTGACATGGACCACGCTCGATGACGACGACAGTGGCATTGAGGGTAACTGGAACATTTCGGTGTGCCTGCAGCCTTATGCCGACAACACCAAGGCGGCTCCTACTGCCAACCTCTCGGCCTCGGCCGAGCGCTATGCGCCTGTGGTTGCCACGGCTGCGGCACAGAGCAAGATGGCTGGCAAGGCTCTCGATGAGCCGCAGGCCGCAAGTTTCTTTAGCGGATACAACATTTACTGCAATGGCGAATTGGTGAACGCGGCTCCGCTCTCGACCGAAGCCACACAGTATGTTGACGCTGCCAAGCATGCCGGACGCTACTATGAGTACCAGGTGAAGGCCATCTACCCCGACTATGGCGAGGTTGGCTCAAACGTGGTGCGCATCATGGCCACGGGCATTGATGCCGTGACAACCGACGGTACGGGTGCTGCACCTGCCTACAACCTGAAGGGTATACGTGCCGGCAAGTCGGAGCACGGCCCCGTGATTGTAGGTGGTGTGAAGCGTATGCAGTAACATATCTTTATGCGTTGACGGGTTAACGGGTTGACAGGTCAACTGGTCACCTGCTCACCTGCTTAACCCGTTAACTCCCAACATTTGCTAACGTCTGTTTGACGCGTTGGCTCATCCAACCTGGGGCATTTGCCCTTGGGGTGGATTGAGCCAACGCGTTTTTTTGTGCTGTAAGGTGGAGCGTGGATAGCGGGTTATGGCTGTATGGTAAAACGTAAACATGCGAACGGACCAAGCAGCAAACGTTGGCAGCAAGCGCAAGCACTAAATGCAAGCTCTAAGCGCTAGCACCAAACGCTAGCACCAAACGCTAGTTCTAATGGGGGCGACGCGTCTCGCGTCGGGATAGAGAAAGAAAGAAAAAACAAACGCTACTAAATAATAGCAGCATATTTTCCCGACGCGAGACGCGTCGCCCCCATTAGAGCTAGCGTTTGGTGCTAGTGTTTAGTGTTAGCGCTTAGTGGTAGCGTTTGGTGCTAGAAGAAACGCAAACACTAATGGGGGCGACGCGTCTCGCGTCGGGATAGAGAAAGAATGAAAAAACAAACGCTACTAAATAATAGCTGCATATTTCCCCGACGCGAGACGCGTCGCCCCCCATTAGAGCTAGTGTTTGGTGCTAGTGTTTAGTGCTTGCGTTAGGCGCTTGCGTCCGTTCGCATAGTTACGCTAAAAGAACCCAAGACAAGAAAGTTGCATTTGTGACATTTACCATACTACAACAACTTACACACCGAGTATCTTGCATCTTACACAAACACGTTGCAACTCATTGACTATCAGTGCTTTACTCAGTGTAAGATGCTACCAATTTCACCTACACACAACCTGCACAACCACATGCTGCCACACGGCACAACACGGGAGGGCAATATCACGGCATAGGGAGGCAGATATCACGGCATAGGGGGGCAGAAAAGTCTGTTGCTCCGACAGATTTCTCTACGTCCCTATGGCGTAAAACCCGCCGCAAACGTACAAACTGACTGCAAGGCAGCGGGGGGGGTGTAAGATACTTTGAAATCATCTTACACTCTTGAAGCCATTGAATATCAACTTGTTACGCATAAAAAGTGTAAGATGGCAGTAAAAGCACATGTACTCTTTTATAAGAGGGATGACGGGGAGGAAACAAATATTTGTGTACAAGTTGTACACTGTTGGGTGCAATGTCTTGGTAATGCAAAGGCTCACAGGCAGCCGTGTAATTAATGCTGTCTGTGAGCCTTCATTTAGTGTATGCACATTGTATCTTTCTCGCGTCCGGAGGCTGCTGAAAAATGCCCCGACGCGGGACGCGTCGCCCCCATTAGAGCGCAATGCCCTGGCACAACAGTCCTTTACATGGTTTCTCATTTGCTTTTTAATCTGCAAATCTGATAGAAAACGCTACCACTAATGGGGGCGACGCGTCCCGCGGGCATTAAGTCAAAGGCTCACTGACTGGCGTGTAATCGGTGTAATCCGTGCTATAATATCAGTATGCTTTTACTGGACAACATTTATTGATAATCAAAGGGATTGCAAACCCGAGTGCAGAGTGCAGACAGTTTTACCATTTTCATCTCTCAACACAGCGGGCTGCGCAACACCCGGCCCACTGCATAGCCGTTGGCAGCGGCCACACTACGCAGCACGTCCTGAAAATAGTAGGCCACACTGCCTACAAACGATACGGGCAGGTCGGGACGGCCATAAGAGCAAATGTTGCGTTTGAAAAAGCGGTCAAACTCCTCGTGCAGCAACTGCTGAATGGCGGCATCGGCCTTGTGCTCGCTCAAGAATGGCGCAAAGGAGGCCAAGAAACGGTTGGCAAAAGGTTCACGATAAACGCGTCTTATCATCTCGTCGGCACTGATGGCATAACGGGCGTGGAAGGCACTGCACAGGTGGTCGGGCAACTGGTGCTTGAGCACATCGCCCACCAAACGGCGGCCCAACACGGCACCACTGCCCTCATCGCCCAGAATATAGCCCAAGGGCGACACATTGGCCACCACCTGGCCGCCCACATAAAGGCAACTGTTGCTGCCGGTGCCCAATATGCAGGCTATGCCGTCGGCATTGCCACACAGGGCGCGCGCCGCCCCCACCAGGTCGGAGTCTACTATCACCTCGTGCAGGGTGGGCATCACGCTGCGCAACGCACGCTCCACCACACCACACTGCGCACCACGACAGCCTGCACCATAAAAGTGTACGGCATCGGGACACACAAAATGGGCGTCGGCCAGCAGTTCCGACGTCAGTATGGCGGCAATCTCTGCCTCGTCGAGCATAAAGGGGTTGATGCCCTGGGTGGCTATACGTGCCACCTCGCTATTGCCGGCCAGCAACAGCCAGTCGGTTTTGGTGCTGCCACTGTCGGCAAGCAATATTATTTTTTCCATTACTAAGCAGGTGTTCAGAATTACTTTTCTCAAGTTTCGGATTTAGCAAGTGCGGGCAGAGGGGCGCTGCGAAAAAACGCTACCTCTAATGGGGGCGACGCGTCCCGCGTCGGGATAGAGATAGGAGTTAAATACGAACGCTACTACCGCTAATAATAGCAGCATATTTTCCCGACGCGAGACGCGTCGCCCCCATTAGTGCTTGCGCTTTTTCGCAGCGTCTTTTATTGACATCATCGGCTGCGGCTCAGCAATTCAAGCAAACTTGATTGCATTCGCCTTGCACGATGATTCAGGCCGTACCCGTCTAAATCCTAAACTTCGGTTATTCTATACAATCAGCAGGCGTCATTTTCACATTGATAGCACATTATCGGGGCGCATCTGTTTCCTTCGTCCCCGGTCACATAGCCCGTATGCACCCTCACCCGAAGGAAGCATCTGCGACCCGGTAACGCCTTTCTATGTAAAAATAATTTTTAGCACCTGCTTATGTATCGGGTTTATCGGTGCACAAAAGTAATACATTCGGAGAAAATGCGTACCTTTGCACGTACGGAAAAACATATTTTCCCAAGACTCTTTTCACAGACTCACTCATGTTACGATTTATATATTTGCTTGCTTTTTCGGCACTATGTGCCACAAGCACCCATGCGCAACAGAACAACACATCACCGGCAAGCTGCCCGGGGCGCACACTGCGCGTAGACTATGACTTTAGCGGCAACACCCACGCACAACACATAGCCGTGGCTGGCCTCAGCTCGTTCAGCGGCTGGGCCGGACGACGGGTGCACACCGACAGTGTGCCATTGCGCGGCAATGGCGACATCACACTGCGCGACCTGCACACGGGGCGCGTGCTTTACTGCCAGTCATTCTCCACACTGTTTCAGGAATGGCTCACCACCGAGGAGGCCACGCACACCAGCCGCTCGTTTGAAAACACCTTTTTGCTGCCCATGCCAGCCGACTCGGCCGAGGTGACCGTGCGCTTGTTCAACTTCAAGCACCAGGTGACAAGCAGCCTGACACACAAGGTGGCGCCTGACGACATTCTCATACGCAACCTTGACCGTACCCCCGTGCCGCCCCACCGCTATCTGCACCAGAGCGGCCCAGCTGCCGACAAAATTGATGTGGCCATAGTGGCCGAGGGCTATACTGCGGCACAGGCCGAAGCGTTTTATGCCGATGCGCAAACTGCCGTTGACGCCATACTGAGCCACGAGCCTTTCAAGCAATATGCCGACAGGTTCAACTTTGTGGCTGTGGCCGCTGCCTCTGCCGACAGCGATGTGAGCATACCCAAGGAGGGCATTTGGCGCAACACGGCACTGAGTTCGCACTTTTCGACGTTCTACTCCGACCGCTACTTGACCACGCTCCACCAACGCGACTTGCACAACTTGCTGGCGCGCATTCCGTACGAGCACATCATCATTTTGGCCAACACTTACACCTATGGTGGCGGTGGCATATATAATGCCTACACGCTCACCACCACACACCATGCGGCCTTCCGTCCGGTGGTGGTGCACGAGTTTGGCCACAGTTTTGCAGGGTTGGCCGATGAGTATTACTACGACGACCAGTACGAGAATTACTATTCGCCCGATGTGGAGCCGTGGGAGCAGAACATCACCACGTTGAAGAATTTTGCCGAAAAATGGCAGGACATGCTGCCGCGACGCACCGCCATACCTACCAAACCCGACGCCAAGCACCCTGAGCGCATTGGCGTGTACGAAGGGGGTGGTTATATGTCGAAGGGGGTGTACCGCGCACTTCAGGACTGCCGCATGAAAACCAATGAATGCAAGGCGTTCTGCCCCGTGTGCCAACGCGCACTGAGCCGCCTCATCAACTTTTACACGCACGAATAGCAATGGCCAAGAAACAAAATACAAGCAAGCCCCGGGCTGCTAAGCGCAACCCGGGCAACACGCCTGCACCGCTCACCTTGTGGCAACGCTACAAGAATGGTGAACTGGGCAACGCCGTCAAAGCTTATTGCAAACCCGACAATGTACGCTTTATTGCGGGACTGTTCATATTGGGCATCAGTTTGTTCCTTATCATCAGTCTCGTGTCAAACATCTTTACGGGCACCGCCGACCAAACGGGTGTGCAGAACGGCAATCTGACGCACGCTGCCAATTATGGCGGCAAAATAGGTGCCTACCTGTCTAATTACTTTATGGACTCATGCTTTGGCATGCTGTCTTTGTTCATACCCATCTTTACCCTGCTTGTGGGGGTTAAGTTTATGGGGGCCTATCGTGTGCGCTTGTGGAAGTGGTTCCTCAACTTTTCCATCATCATGATTTGGGGCTCGGTGTTCTTGTCACTTATCACCGATTGGCTGCCGGGCAAATTTATTAACTACTTCAGTTTCAGACTGGGCGGCGGGCACGGCGACTACATCAAGCATGTGCTCACCGACAACCTGGGGGCCATGGGTGCATGGATTGTGGCCATTGCCACAGCTGTGCTTTACCTTATGTATCTGAGTAGCGAAACGGTGAGCATGGTGCGCCGCATCATGAACCCGCAGGACTACATCAAGAGCAAACGGCACAAACACGCCGATGGCGATGATGGCACCGACGATGGCGAGGTATATAAGACTGACCCGGAACTGCTCACCGACGACAACGACACGTACGACGAAAACGCGCCCCTGCCACGACCGGACGATGACGAGGAGGACACGGACGATAAGGAAGAAGACAATGCTGCTGTGTCGATTGACCTTGACACGGATACAACTGGAACACCGGCGCCAAATGGTGAGGCTGGTACGGGCGACGATGCGGACAAACTGCAGATTGACAGTCCGCAGGCACCCGAGGCAGCTACGCCCAACACCGAGCTGGCCATTGCCGCACCTATTGTGGACGACAAGGCACAGGGCAAAACGGTGCAGGAGGTGCTCGACATGGAGCCTTTCGACCCGCGCAAGGACCTGGAGTATTACAAGTTCCCTACCATCAACCTGCTCAAGCACTATGAAGACAATGGGCCTGAGATTGACATGGCTGAACAAAATGCCAACAAGGACCGCATCATTAACGTGCTGCGCAACTTTGGGGTGGAAATTTCGAGCATCAAGGCTACTATCGGCCCTACTATCACCCTTTACGAGGTGACACCGGCACCGGGTGTGCGCATTAACAAAATACGTAATCTTGAGGACGACATTGCGCTTTCGCTCTCGGCACTTGGCATACGTATCATTGCACCTATTCCGGGCAAGGGCACCATTGGTATTGAGGTGCCTAACAAAAATCCGCGCATCGTGTCGATGGAGAGCATCATCAACACCAAAAAGTTTCAAGACTCTACTTTTGAACTGCCCATCGCGCTCGGAAAGACTATTACCAACGAGGTTTTTATGGTGGACTTGGCCAAAATGCCGCACTTGCTCGTGGCTGGTGCCACCGGTCAGGGTAAGTCGGTTGGTTTGAACGCCATCATCACTTCGCTGCTCTACAAAAAGCACCCCTCTGAACTCAAGTTCGTAATGGTTGACCCCAAGAAGGTGGAGTTTTCCATATATGCACCCATTGAGAAACATTTCCTGGCCAAAATTCCCGACGACAATGAGGATCCTATCATTACCGATGTGACCAAGGTGGTGCAAACGCTCAAGAGCTTGTGCCAACTGATGGACCACCGCTACGACTTGCTTAAAAAGGCTAAGGTGCGCAACATCAAGGAGTATAACGCCAAGTTCAAGGCTCGCCAGCTGCCACCACAATATGGCCACGAGTATATGCCTTACATTGTGGTGATTATCGACGAGTTTGGCGACCTTATCATGACGGCGGGCAAGGAGGTGGAGCTGCCTATTGCACGCATTGCCCAGCTGGCACGTGCCGTGGGCATGCACATGGTTATTGCCACGCAACGTCCTACAACGAACATCATTACGGGTACGATCAAGGCTAACTTCCCGGCGCGTATGGCCTTTAAGGTGATGTCGCAAATTGACAGCCGCACCATTCTCGACCAAAGCGGCGCCAACCAGTTGGTGGGTAAGGGTGATATGCTCTTTTTGTGTGGCAACACGCCCGTGCGTGTGCAGTGTGCCTTTGTCGATACGCCCGAGGTTGAAAAGATTAACAACTTTATTGCCGACCAGCAGGGGTACCTCTCGGCCTTCGAATTGCCTGAACCTGAAATGGACGAGGACAACGGTGGCAAGGGGGACTTGTCGGGCGAGACGCTTGACCCCATGTTTGAGGAGGCTGCACGACTTATTGTGGTGCACCAACAAGGCTCGACATCGCTCATTCAGCGTAAATTCTCAATAGGCTACAACCGCGCCGGACGCTTGATGGACCAACTCGAACGCGCTGGCATCGTGGGCCCGACGCGTGGCTCGAAACCGCGTGAGGTGTTGTGTAAGGACGAGATTGACCTTGACCAAAGACTCGAAACTATCAGGGGCTGATAACTGACAGCTTACTACTTATAACTTTGAACCGCCTTGACAGAATGTGTCCTGTCAAGGCGGTTTTGCGCACTTTTTACGTATGATGGGCTTTGATTCAAATAAGAAGGGACACATTCCTTCCATATTTCGTCAATGGCGTCACCCAATCAAATGACGCAACTCATCGTTTTTCAACATGCACCATTCAATAGCACAAAAAGGTGATGAAGTTTGGAGCACAGAACAAGGTTCATCACTACAAATGTCGGGTGAGCCTTTTTTCAGCATCCCTCGTCATGCTTGCGCCTCACATAGTACAATGTAGCCTTGCTGCTGCGCCGACGCGGCACTTGCAGCTGCACCAGTTCACGCCCTAATGCCACGGCCGTGAACTTCTGTCCCATACCGCGCATGGCAAGCTTTATTTCGAGCAAAATGGCAGTGGCCGTCAACCATTCACCACCCTCTATGTCCGACACCTCATGCCCGTTGCCAACGGGCGCAAACTCAAACAATCTTGCAAAACACTCGCGCAGGGGCGACGCCTGGTAATACAAACGGTTGTGCTGCTGTATCTGCTCCTCCTCGGTATGCGTAAAATACGTAATCTCACCACTTTTCACCTCGTGCAGCAACTGTGCATAAAGTTGCGCATAGTCGAGCGGCGTGTCACAGTCTATGACGCGCTTCACCTCCTGACAGTAAAAACGGCGGCTGCCCGTGGGGTCGGTCAGCAGGTCGAACCTGTTGCTGGTACCTATAAACGAGGCCACACGGGCCATTTTACTGAACCCGGCAGCATAGGGGCGGCGCGCCTGCATGGTGCCAAGCTGCACCAAATTCTTAAGTTTGGCGTTGTGCAACTTGTTGTAGCGGTCAAACTCGTCAAGGTTGACAAGCGCAAAGCGCGACAGCGCCAGTTCAAGACGCTCGTCGCCGGCCAGCTCAAACTTGTCGGTGTAGTAATTGCGCAGTTCGGGAGGCAGCAACATGCGGCAAAACGTACTTTTGCGCACACCCTGCTCCTCGCTCACCAACAGCGGTATCATGGCATTGCCGCAGGTGCTTGCACCGCCCGCTGTGGCCTGCACCCAACCAGCCACCATGCAGCGCAGCCAGCGCCCGAACACCATGCGCCATTGCGCGTCGGTGCTCACCCGTTCGGCCAGTGGACCCACGCGGTCAGTGCCGTCCCATTGCGGCAGTGACTGCAAATAAGCACTAAAGGGGTGATACTGCGGCATGTAGGCCGACTCCACAATGCGGTCCACATCATTGTTCCATACCATGCAGCCCCGTTTGTGCAAGTCAATCACCATCGTGTTGCGCACCAGTTTGCTCACGGGCA
>OIZF01000276.1_pt1 | contig 36148 bp, 35 predicted proteins | sample 1588471 | NCBI WGS metagenome assembly OIZF01 (sample SAMN03283279) | human gut metagenome | biome: human-associated habitat; material: feces | host: Homo sapiens | place: Peru | collected 2012
TTGATTTTATGATGGGAACAGAAGATTTAATGATTGATGGTATTTTAGAAGATGGCAGTCATGTAAAAATCTTTGAAAATGGAAATTTTGTATTTTAATGATCTGTGGGGATTGCTCCCCACTTTTTAATTAGTAAAAAAAGATTTCTATTATATATTATATAAAAGAGGTGATTATAGGGAGTGGGCTTTCTTTTTTATTAAATAATAGTAGTAATTCTGTTCATTTTGTGGTAATAATTGTACTGTTGAAATAAAAGATTAAAAAATAAATATAGATTATGGGAGGATGCAATGGAAGATTTAAGACAACAAATAGAAAAAAGAAGAACATTTGCGATTATTTCCCATCCGGATGCTGGTAAAACAACTTTAACAGAAAAGTTCTTACTCTATGGAGGAGCTATCCAACAAGCAGGAACTGTTAAAGGAAAGAAAAATAGTAAGCATGCGACAAGTGACTGGATGGAAATTGAAAAACAAAGAGGGATTTCAGTTACCTCTTCAGTATTACAATTTAATTACCAAGGATATTGTATTAATATTCTTGATACTCCAGGGCATCAAGACTTCTCAGAAGATACATATCGTACTTTAATGGCAGCAGATTGTGCAGTCATGGTCATTGATGCGAGTAAAGGGGTCGAAGATCAAACACGTAAGTTATTTAAAGTATGTACAATGAGACATATTCCAATTTTCACTTTTATTAATAAGATGGATAGAGAAGCAAGAGATCCTTATGAATTAATGGAAGAAATTGAACAAGAATTAGGAATTGAAACATGTCCAGTAAACTGGCCAATTGGTTCAGGAAAACGTTTTGCAGGGGTTTATGAAAGAGATGACAAAGAAGTTATTCGCTTTATTCCTGTAGATGGTGGAAAAAAAGAAGTTGAAACAGAAATTTTAAAAGCGGATGATCCTAAATTAAAAGAATACGTTGAAGATGAACTATATGATAAGTTACAAGAAGATATTGAATTACTCGATATGGCAGGAAATGAATTTAGCTTGGAAGCAGTACGTGCTGGTAAGTTATCACCTGTATGTTTTGGTTCAGCTCTTACAAACTTTGGAATTGAACCATTCTTAAAACATTTCCTAAATATGACAACACCTCCAACACCAAGAATGGCAGATGGAGAAGTCATTGATCCTTATCAAGAAAATTTCTCAGCCTTTGTTTTCAAAATTCAAGCAAACATGAATTCAAGACATCGTGATAGAATGGCATTCTTTAGAATTTGTTCAGGTAAATTTGAAAAAGGAATGGAAGTTTATCATTATCAAGGAAAGAAAAAAATTAAATTAAATCAATCAAAACAATTAATGGCAGATGAACGTAGTGAAGTAAATGAAGCCTATGCAGGAGATGTCATTGGTGTTTTTGATCCGGGTATTTTCTCTATTGGTGATACCATTACAACAGGTAAAAAACATTTTGCTTTTGAAGGGATTCCTACATTTGCGCCAGAACATTTTGCGATGATTCGTAATAAAGATACCATGAAAAGAAAACAATTTGTAAAGGGTGTAGAACAAATTGCTAAAGAAGGAGCTATCCAAATCTTTACGGAGCTTGGTGGTGGTATGGAAGAAATTATTGTTGGGGTTGTTGGGGTACTTCAATTTGAAGTTCTCGAACATCGTTTAAAAAATGAATATAATGTAGAAATTCATAAATCACCACTTCCTTATCAATATATTCGTTGGGTAAAAGAAGGTACAGATTTAAAATCATTAAATCTTTCTTCTGATACAAGAAAAGTTCAAGATTTAAAAGGTCAACCATTATTGCTTTTCACAAATGATTGGGGTGTTCGTTGGGCACAAGATAAAAATAAAGACCTTGAATTATTAGAATTTTCTAAAAACTAAAATTATAGTTAAAAATGACAAATTTCATATATGACATTTGTCATTTTTTGTTAAATAAATAAAAAAGATTAATTCTTATTAAAATAAGAGCATGTGGATGGTAAATAAATTTCTTTTTTTCATATTTCCCTCCTTTGCGTATCCTTATTATATCATAGAAATTTGTCATATATAATCTTGTGTTGTACAATAATAGGGAAATGGGGTGATCATAATCGCTAATACAGGTAAAAGATGCCTTTGTAGATGTATTGTGTCTATGGAGGTTATTATTGGTAAAGAAAAGAATACGTTATTTGAACAAGGAGCGGTTTATGATTGTGTCATGAAGGATCGAGGTAATGAAATTCTTCATTATAAGGTTTATGGAGATGAATTTTCTTTGTCATGTACGGATAAGGAGTTTAAAAAAAACTTTGTTCTTATTCAACACAAAAAAACAAGCCGATAGTGTAGGCTATTTTGATTTTTTAAGAAAATATGTTACAATAAAATGCGTTATAAAAAGGAGAAAAGCAGATGGAACGTATATATTATATAGATCATATCAAAACCGAAGATATCAATGCTTTGTCTTTAAAGTTAAACAGTATGCAAGAGGTCTCACGTATTAAAATAAATAAGGATTCGATTTCTTTTAATTGCGCAAGACCTGATAATATTCAAAACTATTTAGATGAATCAAATATGGATTATGTCTTAAAAGAAATAGTTAATCGAAAAAAAAGGGACTATATTTCTAATCAAAATAAAGTAGAAAAAATATTTATGTTTACTAATTTAGAAAGGGAAGAAGAAGCGAATGAAATCAAAGATATTCTTTCTAAATACAGTGTTTTTGAAAATGTACAACTTGATTTTCAAAATAAGATGTTAACACTGACATCATCTGCTTATGCTTTAAATCGTATTAAGCGTATTGTTGAAAATGTCAATCCAAATATTCAAGTAGAACAATGGAAAAAACCATTTAAGTCACAAGATTTATTTAATGAAAAATATTTTCAAAAATATGCACGCATTGCCTTGTTTTGTGTAGGTGTTGCCTTAGGACTCGTTACTTTTGGAGATACAACATTTTTAACTTATGTAGGTTGGTTTATTGCTTTAGTTATATGTAATGAAAAAGTATTACATGATGCAAAAAGAGATCTACAAGTAAAGAATTACTTAAGTGAAAATATAATCTTTTTACTTGCCTGTTTAGGTGGATGGGTTTATGGTGCTTTTATAGAAGCCCTTATTGTCTCTGTTCTTTATCAATTTGGTAAACAATTGATTATGCAAGTAACACAATGGTCAATGCAAAAACTAGATGATCTCGTTTCTCATCAAAATTTAGGAAGACGCTTAGTTAAAGGAAATGAAGAGATGGTTCCTTTAACAGAATTTGATATTGGAGACATTCTTGTTGTTAAAGAAGGAGAAACAATTCCTTTGGGTGGAAAGATTATCAAAGGAAAAGCAAAATTAGATATTTATGCAATTGATGGAAGTGATGTATATCAAACATCTAAAATTGGTAACGAGGTATTCAGTGGAACTGTCGTTGCAAAAGGGTATCTTCATATAAAAACAACAGCTTTATATGATGTTTCAGCGATGTCAAAAATTGTTGATATTGCGACAAATGCACCAACATCTTCTTCAAGTACAGAAAAAATTATTAATAAAGTTTCTTATATTTATACAAAGGCTTTAATTATTGTCGGTTTGATTTGTTGTGTAATTTTACCAATTTTAAATTTACATGATAATTTAAAATATATGTATTTAGGAATCATTATGTTGACTGTATCTGGTAGTTTTGCTTATGTACAAGGAGCCTCATTTACTTTGCTTGCGGGTGTTGCCAAAGCCTTTTCTAAAAAGATTGCAATCAAAGAAAATAGTGGATTAGATGATTTAAATACATGTACAACAATTATTTATGATCGTTTTGATGGGATTGAAACAACAGAAGATGAAATGGATTTATTTGAAAAAATCAAAGGGTTACATAAATCATTGATCATTTTCAATGATGGACCAGTAGATTTGGAAAATGATGAGTATACAATCTACAACAATTATTCTGTTGAACAAAAATTAGCAGTTATGGATAAGGCTCTTGTAGCGGGACCAGTTGCTTATATTGGTGATTGTGATAAGGATATTGCTTTACTTCAAAAAGCCTCTGTAGCGATTTCACGTGGTGGTGTTCATAACGAAAATGTGACAAAGAATAGTGATATTATGTTAACGGATTCTAACTTTGATACAATTATTGATTTATTAAAAATTGCTCGTAAACAAAAAGCAGTAAATATTCAAAATACATTTATTGGTATTTTAATTAGTTTATTGGTTGTTTTATTAGGTGTTTTAGGTCTCATGCCTTGGTGGGTTGCTTGTATAATCTATATCTTAGAATCAGTTTTGGTTTTATTCAATTCACAATTAATCATAAGAATGTAAAATGCAAAGTTTTCTTTGCATTTTTTTAGGAGAAAAAAATGAAAGTAAAAAAAGAAATGAAATTAATTGATTTTTTATCATTATCGTATAATCGTAAGAATGTTAAAAATCTATTAAAATATAAAGAAGTATATGTTAATGGTAAACAAGTTAGCCAATTTGATTATTTATTAAAAGAAGATGATCTTGTAGAAATAAAAAAAGAAAATAATTCGCCTCTTGAAATTCTTTATGAAGATCAAGATTTTGTCGTTATTAATAAACCATCGGGTTTGTTAAGCATGTCAGATGGAAAAGAAAAAGAAAAGACTGCTTATCATTATGTAAGTGAATATTTAAAAAAACAAAACAAAAATCAAAAAGTATTTATCGTTCATCGACTTGATCGAGAAACATCAGGAGTATTAATGTTTTGTAAAAATGAAAAAGTAAGGGATCTTCTACAAAAAGATTGGAATAAAATTGTATATTTAAGAGGCTATATGGCTTTAGTAGAAGGAAAAGGACTAAAAAAACAAGGAACTTTAAAAAATTATCTTGCTGAAAGCAAAACGCAACAAGTCTATATTTCTAACAAAGAAAAAGGAAAACTGGCGATTACACACTATAAAGTCATTAAAGAAATGAAGAATCAAACACTTTTGGAAATTAATTTAGATACAGGTAGAAAAAATCAAATTAGAGTTCAACTCTCTAATATTAATCATCCAATTGTTGGTGATAAAAAATATGGAGCAACATCGAATCCAATAAGACGTTTAGGTTTACATGCCCATGCTTTTGGTTTTGTTCATCCTAAAACAAAGAAAAAATATGAATTTAAAACAGATTGTCCAAAAGAATTTTATGGAAGATAAATATTAGACAGTACAAGAAAATATGCTGTTTTGATCCAATGGGTAATGAAAGAAAAATATTTATTCTTATTTATTAATATAGTTATTTTTTATTTAAAAGAACAACACTTTGTGGAAGTTTTTTGTTAATTGCATCAATAATTGGATGAGGAGCATACATTTCTTCAAGATAAGTAATATCATCATTTGAAAGTTTGATATTGAAAGCATCTATGCAACATCAATATATTTCATTTTAATAGCAACGAAATTGGTGAAGAAACCCCTTTTGTCCATAGCCAAGTAAGCGGCATTTGTACCATTTTACAATTATATTTTTTTTGCTAATTCAGTATAATTTCTATATCTTGTTTTCTATTTGATCATATTTGCTTTTCATTTTGGTTTGTTATTTATATAGTATAGACGTGGGTTAACCATATTGTAACTTTTAGCTGTTTTTTATATCTTCTTCCCAAACTCTATGAAAGTTAAGGGCCTTTCATAGAGTTTTTGCTTTTGATATATTTGTATCGCAAAAGAGATGAAACTAAATGAAAGCGGAATAAAAAAATAGAAATAGAATGATTGAAAGATTTATTCAAGGGCTCTTGATGATTGTTTTAATCATTCTAACGACTTTTATGATGATTGATGTCAATAAAATACAAGGAAATGCAAGAGTTATTAATTATGCAGGGATTATACGTGGAGCAACACAACGTGAAATAAAATTAGAAATATCAGGAAATGCGAATAATAGCTTAATTCGTTATTTAGATGACATTTTTGATGGGTTGATACATGACGGTGGGAAGTATCAACTTACAAAAATAGATGATCAAAAATATCAAAATAAATTAGCAAAACTTAATAAGGCATATGTTTCATTAAAAGAAGAAATTCAAAAAGTAAGAGAAAATGGTTATGAAAATACCAATATTATTAATATGAGTGAAGACTATTTTTATCCTGCTGATGAAACAGTAACAGCAGCTGAAAATTATTCTCAACATTGTGCTTCACAACTTAATTCCATTGAAAAAGGATTTATTGTCACAAGTACTCTTATTGTTTGTGTTATTATTAGAGAAACAATTTTAGCTTTTGTCTTGATGAAAAGGAATAAAGAATTAAATAAACTTGCTTATATTGATTTACATACAGGACTTCCAAATAGAAGCCGTGTTGAAGAATTAGTTGGTGAATACAATCATTTTGATCAACCATCTGCAATGATTGTATTTGATTTAAATGATTTAAAAGAAGTCAATGATTCTTTAGGACATGTTGCAGGAGATACGCTCATTATGAACTTTGCTCATATTATTAGAACTTCTATACCAGATAAGCATTTTGTAGGAAGATATGGTGGTGATGAATTCATTGCTTTACTTACAAATGTAACAAAGGATGAGGTAAAAGAAATTATTGCTAGTGTTCAAAATGAAGCAAAACGTTATAATGAATTCAGTAAACAAATACGCATTGATTTTGCTTATGGTTATGCTCTTTCTACAAGCTATCAAGAAGCAAATTTAAAAGTATTATTAAATCAAGCAGATAAAAATATGTATGACTGTAAAACACGTATGAAACAAGAAAGAAAAGGATAAGAAAAACAAGCCAGTTCATTTCAAACTGACTTGTTTTTATATATGATATTTTGTACCTCGTCCACGGCCTGTTTTTCTTATAATATTTTCTTCTTTTAATTTATTTAAAATATCTTTTACTTTTGAACGACTATAAGGTACTAATGATAGAATTTCACTAATTGATAGTTCATTATATTGTTTAAATAGATTATAAATGATTTCATTGTCTGTTTTTAAATCTGATTTTGAACGAGTAACAGGTAAAGTGATTTGAATTGTATTCGTACTTGTATTAAAAATAGGTTTGTTAATACTTTCATTGTAAGAATGTATAATTCTAAGAATTCCAGTTCCAAAGATTTCGACAATACCTAAACGGAAAAATACATTACTGATAATTGGATTTCTTAAAGAAGAAATCATACCAGAGATATATTCATCTTTTGTGATTCCATTTATAAGACCACCAGGTGATACAATTTCAATTCGATCTTCAAACATAGAAATTCTTATTTTTGCGTTCAAATCCCATGCTCTATGAATGAGAGCATTAGCGATAGATTCACGAAAAGCTTCTTCGGGAATAAGTTCTATTTTTTTTCTATAACTTCCATTAATTTCTTCATATTGATAATAATCGATATATGTTTGAATTGCTAAATCATACATTTTTAAAATAGACATATTTTCTAGAAGAAGTCTCTTTTTTATAATATTTATGCTTTTTCCAAATATCGCAATATCAATCCCTGGAAAGGAATTGTTATCAGATAGAAGCTCAGCAGCATTATTAAAATGATTATTATTAAATAAATTAAGCGTTTTTAATGTATCTTTATTAAATGTATTAATAGAAATAGTTTCTTTCAATTTTTGTTCAAGATACTTAAAATCTAAACGAATATTACTTGTTGGTAAGTCTTCATAATTTATTTTTTTTCCTTCTAAAATAAGACGAGTTAATTCAAAAGAATCTACTTCGATTGTTGAAGTATCATTTCTTTTAAATGCCTTAGAGTTATATAGATAAGGTTTATTTTCTCCAGGGTTTACAATAAGTGATATTGTTTTATTAAGATCATCTACTTCTAAACGATAATTTGGTTGTGGAAAGATATTATCATTAATTCTATTTTCTATATCAAGACAACGTTTGTTAGGATTTTCTATACCTTTGATTTTTCCATCATCATCAATACCAAATAGGATTGTTCCACCATTGTAATTTGAAAAAGCACTTACTGTTTTTAAAAAGGACTTTGAAATTTCTTCTTTGAATTCTAAAATATTTGTTTCTTTCATATATTTTATTCACCTCTTTATAATATGACCAATTATATAATAATTATACCGAAAAAGTCCATAAATTCAACCATATTTATTTTATGGCTTTTTTTATGGCCGGAAATGGCCATAAAATAAAAAACAATCATTTTTAGATAAACTCAATACATTTTTAAAATGAAGATTCTAAAGTATATAATAGAAAAAGGAGGTTATGATGAAAAGAAAATTATATCATTTTATATTTGTTGTTGTTTGTGTTTTATCACTTTGTGGTTGCAACAATACTTCAAAGATCAAAGAGAATACAAGAAAAGTAGTCATTCCTTATTCTTTTTCACTTCTTTGTGGACAAACGAGTGAAAAAGATTTAAATGAAATGGTTAAAACATATAATAAAGATAAAAATTACTGTTCTAAAGCCTATAAGAAAAATAAAGATGTGATCTTAATTTCTACAAATTCACAAATAGAAAAGTATATTAAAGATAATAAAAAAATCATCGATACTGCTATGAAGAAATTCATTAAAAGCAACGAGCTTTATAAATATAAAATTAAAGAGGATTATTCATCTATTCAATTATATTTTGATGAAAACATACCAGAAGATACTTATCAACAATTGTTAGCAGTAAGTATTAATTTTACAAGTTTAAATTCTATTTTATTAAATGGAAAAGATTGGCATATAAAATGACAAGTCATTAATTGCCATACCAATAAAACAGTTGTTACTTGGAATTTACCAAATGATGAAGAAAATAGTTTTATGTCAGATGATTGGAAACAAAGCTACGAGTAAGATGATGAATCTTTCTGGATTTATTGTTTTTTGAAACAAAACTTGATATTATTGTAGTGGAGAAGTTTATCTTCAACAATCAGGTGATTCCCTACCAAACAGTGGGAGCTAAAAAGGATACGAAGAGTAAAATCTTCGTATTTTTTATTTAAAGGAGAAAATTTATGAAATTGTATGAAATTGATCGAGATTATATGGATTATCTTCATAAAATAGATTCAAAAGTATTAACACATAATGTGGATAAACATCAAAGAAAGTTTATAGCAATAAAAGTTAAACTAAATGGTTATCAGTATTTTGTACCCTTATCATCCCCCGATTTTAGAGATTATTATGATGATCATGGTATCAAGAAAGTACAGTTTACTCGAGTACCTACTATTAAGAGGATTTTTAATGGAAATCCTACAGTTGAATCTTATTTAGGAAAATTATTATTTAATAATATGATTCCTGTTCCTAAAGAATCTTATTATGAATTTAATATTTTTTTAGAAAAAGATCAAAAGTATAAAGGATTATTTATTGATCAAGTACGTGTTTTAAGAAGTAAGAAGAATCAAGAAGATATTTTAAAAAGAGCACAAGTTGTTTATAAACTTAAAAGTAGAAATTCTTCTTATAGTTATATCCAATATGTAACCGTAGATTTCTCTTTATTAGAAAAAACATGTGATAAATACATTGAAAAATATAGATGTTAATGAATTGTTCAAAAAAATATATTATAATAGAAAAAGAGTGAAAGGAGAAGACTATGAAAGAATATTTAGCTTTTGATGTTGGGGGAACATCTGTAAAATATGCATTATGTAATGAAGAAGGGGAAGTTTCTTCAACAAGTAAATTTAAAACACCAGATACATTGGATCAAATGTATCTTGAAATGGAAAAAGTCGTTCATAATTATCCAAATGTAGAAGGGATTGCTTTATCAATGCCAGGAGCAGTTGATAGTGATGGGGGCATTATTTATGGTTCAAGTGCAATTAATTATATCCATGGACCAAATATCAAAGAAGATTTACAAAATCGTTTTCATAAACCTGTAGAATTAGAAAATGATGCCAACTGTGCAGCCTTAGCAGAAGTGTGGAAAGGTGTCGCTAAAGATGAAAATGATTGTTGCTTTATCGTTAGTGGTACAGGAATTGGTGGTGCTGTTATTAAAGATAAACATGTTCATCATGGAAATGCTTTACATGGTGGTGAATTTGGTTATATGATCATGCGCTATGAGCCAAGTGAAGGAAAATATTATACATGGTCTGATGATGGTTCTACCGTAGCTGTTACTAAAAGAGTAGCAAAAGAATTAGGAAAAGATTATCATGATTTAGATGGAAAAGAAATCTTTGATCATGCTAGTGTTAATGAAGTGTATAAAAAATATGTTGATGAATATTATCGTACACTTGCTATGGGTATTTATAACTTACAATACGCTTATGATCCAAGTATGATCGTTATTGGAGGAGCTATTTCAACAAGAGAAGAACTGTTAGATAAAGTCAATGAACAATTAGATATCATCTTTGGTCAACTAACACACGCTCATGTAAGACCAAACATTAAAGTATGTAAATTTGGCAACGATGCAAATCTTATAGGAGCAACCTATCATTATATTCAAAGACATGGATAGGAGGCTATTATGAATAAAGGAATACCTAAAATAAATACACAACTTAGAAGCCATACTATTTTAGTACCAGAAGTTTATCGTGAAGCAACAGGTGTCTTAATTAATGGAAAACGTATCAAATCATTGGTGTTTTCTACAGATGTGGCAGTTATTGCCAACTGTAATGCTGATGCAGTCATTGCTGTTTATCCTTTTACACCAACTATTCAAATTACTCAAGCAATTATTTCAGTCGCACAAAGACCTGTCTTTGTGGGTGTTGGTGGCGGAACAACAGCAGGTAAACGAGTAGAATCGATTGCTTTAGATGCTGAACTTCATGGCGCTACAGCCGTGGTTTTAAATGCGCCAACAACAACAGAATTCATTCAAAATCTCGCACAAGATATTGATATTCCAGTTGTTTTAACAATTGTTTCTTTAAATGAAGATTTAGAACAAAGAATGTTACATACAGGAGCTAATATCGTTAACGTTTCTGGAGGAAAAGATACTGTTAAAATAGTTAAAAAACTAAGAGAAATAAGTCCTGATTTTCCAATTATTGCTACAGGTGGACCAACGGAAGAAACAGTAAGAGAAGTGATCCAAGCAGGTGCGAATGCCGTTACCTTTACACCTCCTACTAATGGTGAAATTTTTAAAGGCATGATGGAAGAATATAGACATAGATATGATTGATAAAAGGGACTGAAAAGAAACTTAATCTATTGGATTAGGCATTTTTTTCAGTTTTTTTTTATTTTTGATTTTCATCTAGTTCTCAAAACTTTAGCTTTATTTTATTCAAGAGGGGGAATATTTAATATTAGTGTTTTTTTCTTAATAGATTTCTAATATATTTTTATTGTAAAATGCCTATTAAAGTAATGGTAATGGTTTGTATTTCTTTGGAGTGACTATACTAAATATGCCGTAAAAAAATTACGACATAACTTGAAATGAACATGTTATAAAGGTAAAATGTAGATAGTGAGGGAAATATTATGTTGATAAGATTTGAAGTGGAAAATTTTAAAAATTTTAAGGAAAAAATGGTTTTATGTTTAGATAAAACGAAAGGGTATGAATTTAATGATTATTTGATAAAGGATGGTATTTTAAGAAGTGGGGTGATATTTGGTAAGAACGCTTCTGGTAAATCAAATTTAGGATTAGCGTTATTTGATTTAATTAATAATTTGACAGATAATACAAAAACAACAAGAGATGTTATGCCTTTTAGAAATTTAGATTCTAAGATTAAAGATGTAAAATTTAAATATGTTTTTAAGTTTGATAATCAAATTTTAGAGTATATTTATAGTAAAACAACACCAACTGAATTTTTGTATGAAGAATTAAAAATAAATAATCAAACTTTGATAAAGTTTAATTATCAAAGTCTTGAAGGGTATTGTAAATTAAAAGGAACTGAAACTCTTAATAATAATCTTAAAGAAAATACGCTTTCATTTGTAAAATATGTAAAAAATAATTCAGTTTTAGAAGAAAATAATGAAAATAAAGTATTTGAAATGTTCATTGATTATGTAGAACATATGCTTCTTTTTTATTCTTTAGATACAACAAGATATTATGGGTATACATCAGGTAGTGAGTCTATTGCAGAAGGAATTATAAAAAAGGGAAAATTGAAGGAATTTGAACATTTTTTAAATAATTTAGAAATTAATTACAATTTAGAAGAAAGAGAACTGGATGGTAAAAAACAAATCTATGTTAGATTTGATCAAGGAGAAGCTAATTTTTATTCAATAGCATCTACTGGTACAAGAGCATTAGCACTTTTCTTTTATTGGTCAATTATGTCGGATGAAGTATCACTTATATTTATGGATGAGTTTGATGCTTATTATCATTATGAACTTTCTATATTTATTGTAAAATATATATTAAAACAAAAAAATGCACAAATATTGTTTACATCACATAATACAAATTTAATGAATAATGATCTTTTCAGACCCGATTGTTTATTTATTATGCAAAATAAACAAATAAAAACAATGTCTGATCTTACAGAAAAAGAATTACGACAAGCACATAACCTACAAAAAATGTATAAAGCTGGTGCTTTTGATGAGTAAAACAGAAAAGATAGCTTTTGTGGTGGAAGGAGATAAAACAGAACCACAAATTATTTACAATATCAAAAATTTATTTTTTAAGGATTTGGATATTATACCTATTATTTTGCCTAATGCTACAAATATTTATACTTTATGGCAAAAAATAAAAGACGATGAAGAAGAAACTGATATCATTGGAATTATTAAAGAAGAAGTCAGTAAACAAACACAAAAATTCAAAAAAATTGATCATATAAATCAAGAAGATTTTAGAAATATGAGTAGTGATGATTTTTCAGCAGTTTATCTCTTTTTTGATTATGATGGGCATAATAATAATTTGCCAAAAGATAAAAATACAAATGATGTTTTAAAACAAATGTTGGAAACATTTGATAATGAAACAGAAAACGGAAAAATGTATATTAGTTATCCAATGGTAGAAGCAATAAAAGATTTTTCCATCAAACAATTATGCCATCAATCGAATCATTGTTTTTCAAAAATAAATCTTGGTAAAGCGTATAAAGGAATTGTTTCAAAAAATGCAGAAATGAATGATTTTAAAAGATTAGATAAAGCAAGATGGAAATTTATTATACAGAAGTATATTAGTTCATGCTATTGTTTATTGGATATTGATCATACACTTACTAAAAAACAATTTTCTAATCAAGTAACACCAATGGCAATCTTTGATAAACAAAGACATAAATATATTAATAGATATGGAACTGTTATGGTTTTAAGTGCTTTTTCAGGGTTTGTAATTGATTATTTTGAAATAGAATTATTAGAAAAGTATTTAGAAGCGTCTATAATGTTTGAAAGAAATCTTATAAAAGATTGTCATCAAACAAAAGAATTAGTTTCAATATAAAGTAAAATAATAACTAAAAAATAATATTATAAGAAGCTTTATACCCTTTTGTTAAAAAAAGGTATAAAGTTTTTTGATATGATTTTATTACCTATAAATATTTAAAATTTATATAAAAATGACCGCTTATGTTCAATATACGACCATTTGGTAAGCACCTATAGATTGTAAATAACAGAATATGTATAATTTTAATTATACAGTAATTTTATTTTATAAATTGCTATTAAGCATAGTGTATACGGGAAGCCGTATATTTTATAAAATACAAATATAGATGATAACAAAAATAAGGTTTGTTAGTATGAAGGAAGATAGATATAAAAATATAAACTAATATAATGTTATTTTTAACTATTTATTACGATTAGGAGGATAATATGAAAAATGATAGTGGAATTAAGAGTTTAGCAGGTTTTTCTTATCAAATAAAAGTATTTATATTAAAGAGTGCTCAAATGAGAAAAAATAATAAAATTGAATTTGAAACAATCGATGATATTGCTTTAAAAAAATAAAAGAAGAAGACTTTGATGAAAAAGATTCATTAAACACATTAGTACATAGAGATAATGAAAAGTGTGCAGTACAAGTAAAAAAAACAAAAATCTCAAGTAGTGTTGCAGAAAAGATATTATTTAATTGGTTACTGCTTAAAAATGAAAATATAGGAGAATATCGTTTAGTGACAGATTCAAGTTATAGAAATGAAGATATATTTTCTTTATTGGACTTTAATGAATTATATATCAAAATATTGAATTCCGATAAGAAAAAATCTGCTTTAATAACGAAAGTGAAAAATATATATAAAAAAGATAAGAAATTTTTTTTACAAGATTGTAATAATATAAAAGATAAATACTGTTTTGAAGATATAGAAGACATAGACCAAGAAATATCTGATCAATATGAGATAATTTTTAAAAAAGCAGCAGTATCAAATAATACATATGAGAGAAGAATATCTCAGCTTTTTCAAATAATTATTGATGAAATACTACAACAAATTAATAATGGTAAACCATATGTGTTGGAGTACCAACATTTTATGAAATTGGCAGAAGAAGTATGTAGAGATGTAACTGATGATCGTTTTTTACCTGATTATACTTCATTTAAAAATACTCAATGGCAATTCAATCAATTAAAAATTGCTAAAACGAGGGAGTATAAGCAATTAAAGAAATGTAATATAAATCAAATACTAATTGATGATTATTTATGTCGTGAACAATTTTATAAAAATTATAAATATAATGAATTAGAGTCAGGAAGAGAAAGTAAAATAAACGGTATAGAAGAAGAATCTTATATTAATTTTTTAACTAAAAAAGCAGAACTTCAGAGTAATCAAAATGACACACCTGCAAATAGATTGTTTGGTTTTTATAATCAGCCGAATTCACACATAAAAAGTAGTGAGTTAAAGGTAGGAAGTGGTGTTTATTTGACAAGGGATAAGGAAACGAAAAGACAAATTTCTTGGGAGGATGAAAGCAATGAACAAAAATAACTTATATCTAGAATCTATACAAACAAGTCTGTATATAGATATTGTATTAAATATTTTGGAAAATCACTCACAAATCTCGTTAAATAAAATATTTTTTTTCTCGTTTCTAATAAAGCAACAAAAAAATTATTTATATTCTATATATAGAAACAATAATAAAAATAATGTTGTTTTAAAAGCTATTTCATTAATTTCGGGATCATTTGAAGATTACTGTAATAGTATTGAATTTATAGTTGAAGCTATACATATTCTTCTAATGAATAATTTGATTTTATACAAAGATGGATATTTAAAAAAAAACAAATATGTTATTGAAAAGAAAATTATAAATAACAAAGAGACAGCATTTATTAAAAGAGCAATTGAAGAAAGTAATTATATGACAGATAAGCAATTTTTAAAAGAGGTAATGAATAATGTTTAGGATAAATAATTTAACACTGTATGATTTTAATGGAAATTCATATATTTACGATTTTAGTTCAGGAATTAACTACATTAGAGGAAGTAATAGTACTGGTAAAACAGAATTTTATAAATTTATGGATTATATGATTGGTTCATCAGAAGATATATTTAGAAAACCATGGTATAACGATACATTGCAATATGCAACAATGGAAGTTGAAATTGATAATATAATTTATATTTTACAAAGAACAGAGGATATTAATAAAAATTACATATATTATAAAGGAGATGCTCCAATTGAACCACTTATGCTGGATATTTATAAAGAAAGGTTAGAATCTCTATTTACGAGGGATCTTGATTTTTTAAAAGAGCTTCGAGAGTTTACACAAGAAGATTTAACATATAGATCATTTACAATGTTTAATTTTCTAGGTGAAAAAGGGCAAGGGAAAATACATAACTTTTTAGACAAGTGTTCAGATATTAAATATTCTGTTAAATTAATGCCTATTTTAAATTTTATTTTTAATGATAACTTGAAGAAAATATTTGAGTTACAAAAAGAGTTGAAAAAGAAACAAATACAATTAAAGAAAGAAGAAAAGTTGTATCAAAGAAATGATTTTTTAATTCAACAAATAAATAATAATCTTCAAAATTTAAGATTGAATATTATTTTTAATGGAAAAAATAAAAATGAAGTAAAAAAACAGATAGAAAATTTAAAAAAATTAAACTTTTCCGATAATACGAATGTATCTAGAACTATAGATGAATTAGAAATGATGCATAGTAATATTTCGGAACAAATAGAAAAGCATGAGCTCTTTGTTGGAAGTATGAAAAAAATAAAAAAAGAAAATGAAAATAGAAAATATTTATTAAAAAAATTAGAGGATCTAGTAGATAAAAAAGAAGAATTTTCTTATTTGATTGAACCTATTGAAGATTTAGTTAGCGATTTAGATAACTCTATTTCATTTAGTCAGTATAAAATAAAAGAAAAAACAATAAATTCTTTAAAAGAACAAAGAAAACATATAAAAGAAGAAATCAAAAAATATGATAAACAGTTTAAATTTCACAGTATTGATGAAAAGACAAAGAGTATTACTTTATTAGAAGAATATTTAAATATAGATATTTCAAATAATGAAGAAATAATTTTAGAATTAAAGAAACATATACAAGATATAAAAAGAAAAATTAAACTATATCAAAATGATGATAATAGTGAAATGATAAACAATATGTCGAAATACATAACAATCCTTTATGAATCAGCAAGAGGTATATCGTCAATTGTAAATGATGATATATTACAAAAGGGATTTAGAATTCAATATATAAAACAAGGAAATATACTCCAACCAGTAATTGAAAACCAAAATAAAGAGGATAACAGTGAACCGGCAGAATCAAATTATTTTATTGGAAGTATGGCAAGGCAAACGTTAATGCAACTGTGTGGATATTTAGGATTTTTTAAGATTTTTTCTGATAGTCAAAAATATCCGGTAGTTCCAGTTCTCTTTATAGATCATATTTCAAAGCCTTTTGATAAAAATAATGCTAGTGCAATTGGAAATGTTATAAATGAAGCATACATAACAATAAAAAAAGAAGATTTACAAATATTCATTTTTGATGATGAAATGTATGAAACAATGTCTTTAATTCCTGATAAATCTATAGAGCTTTCTTCTAATGATAAGACAGGGTTTAATCCGTTTTTTATAAATAATCAAGTTAAAAAGTGAGATTGTATATTAAAAATATAAGTTATGAGATTTTTAATTTTTAGTAAAATAATTAAAGATATGGAGAAAACGATAGTATGAAATTTAGAATTAACTGTAGTAAAGATTATGCAGGACTTTTAATAAATACAATTGATCAAAATAGAAATGATTTACCAAAAAAATTAAAATGGATAGAACCATCAATAAATAATTTATACTTAGAAGCTTGCTCATCATTCCTTTTTGGTAATTACTATGCTTGTATAATTTGTACAGGAATGTTATTAGAACACACATTAAGATTAGCAATTATTGATGATAAAAAATGTGGGTTGAATAGAGAAGTTTCTATAGGTCGTATAGATAGATTTAACAGTTTATCAAAATTAATTATTGAGGCTGAAAGAAAATCTATTATTTTATCTGATGATGTTGAATGGTGGAATGATATTGCAAAAGTTTTTAGAAATAAATCAGCCCATTATTTATTACCTGTGATTTTAAAAGAATGTTTTGAAAATAAAAAATATTATAATTTTCAAAGAAAAAGTATGAAAGATGTATATAAAGATGAATATTATAAAAAATATTTGCTTGATTGGGGTAATTTTTATGATAAGGAAAGTAGAAAAATAGCGAAGGAATTTTTAAATGAAACATTTGTACAATTGTCTAAGATTATAGAAGTTACAAATTGGGATGGTGATGAATCCTGGTGGAAATCTCAGAAGACCTGGTATGATCATTTTTTTGATGATAATTGGGAGAGCGAATGTGTTATTGAACAAATGTATAATGCTTATAAACCGCACAAAAATATAAAATTAGAAAAAAATTCAAAACATGAATAAACAATATGAAATTTTTATTAAAGGATTCTTATATATATTCATTTTGTTTTTGGATGTACGTTAATACATAAAAGCTTTTTATTTGATAAATGTATTGATAGATTTATATTACATTTAATGATTTATGTTTCATTATAGAAAGAAATTTATGGTGTATGGAAGAAAATATAAAAAAACTGAAAGAAAAACTAAATTACATTGGAACAAGTGACTTGTTAGGAATGATAAGCATTCATTTTATTTCATTTGCAAATAATGCTAAAGATGTTGCTGAGCAAGCAAACATATTTAATAAGACAAAACTTATGTCTCCACAAAAACAATATATGTATCTAGCTGGTTTACTTATGTGCACAGAAGATAAAAGTAATGGTAGTATTATGAAAAATGAGGAAATTGAGATTTTTGATGAACTCGAAAATGATGTACAAGAAATTACTCAAGAATATATAAAGACATTCCTTAATATTGATTATAAAGCTGAACCAAACGATGTAAAAAGAAATTTAGTTGCTATGGAGGCATTTACGTCTTATTTTGATACAGGAATATTGAGATATCCAGAACAAACAATAGAATTAATCCGAGAATTATATGCTGATTTTGATTTTCACATGAAAGAAATGACGGGGTTAGGATTAGAAGATTTTATATCATTCTATCAATTGATATGCGAAACATTTGAAAATACAATGAATGAAACAAAATACGCGGTGGAAAGTATAAAAAAACATTTAAAATCTTTTAATCCATTTGCGGTTGATATAGATAAGGAATTTGAACATTTTTTTACTTTTGTACAAGGATTTACAGGCACAAATTTTCAAAATACGATGAATAACTTAAATACTATTAAATCAGAAAGTGTTATAAAAATGTTTGGAAAGGAAAAAGGAGAAAAATTATTAGACATTTTTGGACTATATAGAAAAGAAACAGATTTTCTATACTATAATGGCAAAAATCCATTTGTAGATAAACCACTTTGTTGGATTGATAAGGAAACGCTGTTTATTGTACATCCGCAATTTTTATTAAATGCAATATACAATTATATTACAGATACATTAGAAAATCCTAAGAATAAATTTGCAGATAAATATAAGAAATCAAAAGCAGATATAGTTGAAAATTTATTTCTAAAGTTGTTGAAAAAAATATTTGGAGAAGAAGCAAAATATCATATAAGTGTATGTGAAGAACGTGGAACAAAAGAGCATGACATCTTAATTGAATTTAAAGATTATATTTTGATAGCGGAGGTAAAGGCATCAAAGGTTAGAGAACCGTTTTTTAATCCTGAAAAGGGATATAAGCGAGTTCACGATCATTTTAATTCAGATAGTGGAATTGGTGGAGCTTATAAACAGTCAATAATTCTAAAAAAATTTATTGAAGTTAAAAACGATACAGTATTGTTTGAAAATAAAAATAAAAAGTTTGTAGTGTAAAATGTATTAAATAAGAAAATATTGCCAATTGTATTAACCTTGAATCAATTTGGAGGTTTAGCTGTAAATACTAGTATGATATTAGAAAAAGAGGATAATCAACCGTATCCATGGGTTTGCAATTGGCATGATTTGGAAAATATTATAGAGATATTACACTATTTAAATAAAAAGCCGGATGATTTTATGGATTATATTGTTTGGAGAATTACAAATCATCCTAACGTGTCATCTTCAGATGAATTGGATGTGATAGAAGGATATTTTGTAAATTCATGTGTGAAAGAAAAAAAAGGAGTGATATACTTTCCACCAAATGGACCAAGTTTAATTGATAAAATTTATTTTGAAAAACATGGAATTCCATACGAATTTCCTCTAGAAAAGGTGCCTGTGCATAAAAAGAAAAAAATAGGAAGAAATGCTCCTTGTCCATGTAACAGTGGAAAGAAATTCAAGAAATGTTGTATTGGAAAGGAAATTTACGATTAAAAAAATACAAAATTTAACAGGAATGTGTTTTTTATGCCCTTTCGTTAAAATAATGCACATTCATCAGTGGCATGATCTCCTTAATTGAGTATGATTCGACTACTACACATTGTTTTAAATTGCACTGCTTTAGAGTGTTTTGCATAAAAAAGTTATTAACGTTAGGAAATGCTGATAATACAACGCAAGACAAAATATTTTTATATTTTAAATCGATATAATAATGAATACATAAAATGTTTGAAGATAACAAATAATAAACTAGGAACGGGGATAATGTTATCAAAGTGGTAGATAGTTCTATTATTGATACATAGGAATGATGAATACAATTATTATTCATTTTATGAATCAAATGCTTTTAATAAGATATGGAAAACATTATCAAGTGATGGATTTTTTGATGATCTTTTATAATAACTGACTAGATGATTTAATATTTTATTTTTAGTTTTTATGGTAATCAAAATATAAAAATAAAAAGATAATTTGAAAAAGTATTTTACACATTCATCATGATTATTTGCATATTTTCTAGTTAAAGTAATTAAAGAATCTTTCTTTGGTTTTTGATTTCTAGCCATAGTATCCACCTCTTTAAGACAAGTATATAATATTTTAAAGAAGTGATAGATTATACTCCTTGGTTTAAAGTGAGAATAACGGTGTTATATCAAAAGATGTGTCAGATGGTTAATTAAGAAAGATAATAAAAGATAATATTTTGTAAAAAATTGAAATGTCATATCAAATGTGCTATTCTTTTGAAGAAAGAAATGAGGGAAATAGATATGAAAGTATTAAAAAAGATAATATCATGGCCTGTAGTTTTAACTATTCAAGTTTTATCTTCAGTAGCTTTGTTATTCTTATTATTTAAGTTGGGAGTAGTCCCAACTAAATACATGATTATTTTAGTTGTTGTATTAGCACTACTTGCATTACTCATGTATTTCTTTATGAAACCAGCAAAAGGAAAACATGCAGTCAATGCAAGACAGTCTATTGGAAAGATTATTTCATTAGCATTAAGTATTGTTTTATTAATTGGTTCTGTTTATGTAGCTAAAGGAAGTTCTACATTAAATAAAATTTCTGGTGCTGATACAAAAACAGTGCATTATGCTATTTTAGTATTAAAAGATAGTAAAATTGATAGTTTATCAGATATCAAAAATGAATCTATCGAATATAACTTACAATATGATGATAAAAAAGATATGAATCAAATCATTGCAAAAGCAAAACAAGAACAATCTAGTATTTCATATGATGAAACAAATGATGATTATTCTAAACTTGCTGATGATCTTTATAACAATACCGTACATGCCATCTTAGTAAATACAGCATATAACGGTATGTTTGAAGAAGCACATGAAAACTTTGCAAATGAAACAAAAGAAATTTGGAGTTATGAAGTTGATACAGAAGTAAAAAGCTTTGCTAAAGATGTAGATGTAACATCAAAACCATTTACAATCTATATTTCAGGTATTGATACATATGGTAAAGTATCTACTGTTTCAAGATCAGATGTTAATATGATCGTAACAGTAAATCCTAAAACAAAACAAATCTTAATGTCATCAATTCCTAGAGATTACTATGTTACATTAGCTAATAAAGGTAAAAAAGATAAATTAACGCACTCAGGATTAGCTGGACCTGAAAATACAGTTAAAACAATGGATAATTTCTTAGGTATTGATATTAACTATTATGCACGTGTTAACTTTACATCATTAATTACTATGGTTGATGCTTTAGGTGGAATTGATTTAGATTCTGATAGTTCATTTACGGCAGCAAGTGGTGATTCGTTTAGAAAAGGTGTTCAACATGTAAATGGAAAAAAAGCACTAGCTTTTGCCAGAGAAAGACATGCCTTTGGTGGAGGCGATAATATGCGTGTTAAACATCAACAAGATGTATTAATGGCTATGTTGAAAAAAATGATGTCACCGGCTATTATTACAAATTATACAGGTGTTTTAAATTCGATTGCTGGATGTTTTGAAACAAATATGTCATCAGATAACATTACTGATTTAATCCAAATGCAAGTCAATGATATGGCACAATGGACATTTACACAAAAACAATTTACAGGACACGGAGTAATGCAAACAGGTGGAGCTTATATGCCTAATACTAAATTATATTATATGATTCCTGATGACAGTAGTGTATCTGAAAATATTGCTGCAATTAAAGCGGTATTAAATGGACAAACAGTAGAATAAATTTAAAAAAGGTATTGACATGAAAGAAAGAGTTGCAGAAAATGCGTATGGCAAGTAAGCAAGTGTAGTTTTCTACACTCTTTTTGACTTTCAATATTCCACAAAAAAGCTATGAAATTTATTTAAAAGTTTCATAGCTTTTTTGTAGTAAAAATTTGACATAAAGTGGCAAATATGGTAGATATATGCTATTATTGATGTAAGCTGTATTAGAGTGTAAAAAAATAAAAGTATATATAAGTTTGGGAGATGTTATAAAAATGGATAAACAGAAAGCACTGCGTGTCTTTGGGTTGTTTATCGCGGATATATTCACTATAGTTTTAAGTGTTTATGGTGCGCTAGTTTTAAGATTTAATGGCCCGATTGAAACCATGTATCTTCAACGTGCTAATTCTATTATTATACCAATTTTGATTGTATGTTATGGGATTTTGTATGCATTTGAAATGTATAAAGGAATATGGAAATATGCTTCTATTGCAGAATTGTGGAATATAATATTTTCATCAATTACTTCAACATTAGCTATCATTGTTATCAGTTATATAACAGGAAATACATTACCAGCTTCATGTTATCTAATGATTTTAGCTATCTTTTTACTTGGATTATGTGGATCTAGATATTCATACCGTTTGATTAGAATGTTTAGAAGAGAGTATATGGGTAATAAAACAAGAGAAAAAGAAAGAGTTCTTATCTATGGAGCTGGAAGTGCAGGAGAAAAGATTTTAAGAGAAATTACAAATAGTACTGGTTTACATAAAGAAGTCGTTTGTTTTATTGATGATGATGACAATAAATGGGCAAGAAAAATCCATAATGTAAGAATTAAAGGTGGACGCGATATTTTAAAATTAGTATGCAAAGAAGAAAAAATCGATGAAATCATCGTAGCGATGCCAGCTGCCAATCATAAAAAACTAGCTGAAGTATTAAATGCTTGTAAAGAAACAAAATGTCGATTAAAGAGAGTTCCAGGGTATTATCAAATTCTAAACGGGGATGTTCATTTATCTGATTTAAAAGATGTTGAAGTTCAAGATTTACTTGGAAGAGATCAAATTGAAGTTAATCTTTCAGAAATCATGGAATATGTTAAAGATAAAGTGGTTATGGTTACTGGTGGTGGAGGATCTATTGGATCTGAATTATGTAGACAAATAGCTGCAAGTAATCCAAAACAATTAATTATTGTAGATATTTATGAAAATAATGCCTATGATATTCAATTGGAATTAAAAGATAAGTATCCACACTTAAATTTAGAAACATTAATTGCCTCTGTAAGAAATACAGATAAAGTTAATCGTTTATTTGAACAATATCATCCGGATATTGTATATCATGCAGCAGCGCATAAGCATGTTCCTTTAATGGAAGATTCACCATGTGAAGCTGTAAAAAATAATGTATTTGGAACGTTAAATGTTGTACGTGCTGCCGATAAATATGGAACAAAGAGATTTATTTTGATTTCCACAGATAAAGCAGTAAACCCAACAAATGTTATGGGTGCTACAAAACGTATGTGTGAAATGATTGTTCAATCATATAATAAAAAATCAAATACAGAATATGTAGCGGTACGTTTTGGAAACGTACTTGGTTCAAATGGATCTGTAATTCCATTATTTAAAAAACAAATCAAAGCAGGGGGGCCGGTTACTGTAACTCATCCTGATATCATAAGATACTTTATGACAATACCTGAAGCCGTTTCGCTTGTATTACAAGCAGGGGCTTATGCTAAAGGCGGAGAAATCTTTGTCTTGGATATGGGAGAACCTGTTAAGATTGATGATATGGCAAGAAACTTAATTAAGTTATCAGGATATGAACCTGATATCGATATTAAGATTGAATACACTGGTTTAAGACCTGGTGAAAAGCTATATGAAGAATTATTGATGAAAGAAGAAGGAATGCAAGATACTCCTAATAAACTCATTCATATTGGGAAACCAATTGAATTAGATGAAGAAAAATTCTTTAATCAATTAGTTCATTTAAAAGAAGTTGCTTATCAAGATAGTACAGATATCAGAAAAAATATCAAAGAAATTGTTGATACTTATCAACCTCAAAACTTATAAAAAAGATAAATAGCAGTAATCGTCGCAGGGTCGCGTTATGAAAATTTATCTGTCATACCTTCACTAGTCGAATAACGTTCGTTATTCGATGGGCGAAGCGTATCTAAAAGGAGGTTTATATGTTTGACAATTGGTATGTAGTTCAAGTAAGAACAGGAAAAGAAGAAGCAATTGCGAAGAAATTACAATTTCATATAGATCATGATGTTTTATTAGAATGCTTTATTCCTTGTTGCAAAAGACAAAAGAAATTTAGAGGGAAATGGCAAATAGTAGAAGAAGTATTATTTAAAGGATATATCTTTGTTATTACTGATAAAATAGATGATTTATATACGCAATTAAAGGAAATACCTGATCTTACAAAACTGTTAGGAAATGATGGAGAAGATATTTATCCAATATATCCTCAAGAGGCACTATTTCTAGCGAGATTTAGTACAGAAGACCATATAGTAGATGTATCTAAAGGTTATATTAAAGGTGATACAATTATGATTATTGAAGGACCACTTGTGGGATTAGAAGGATATATTACAAAGATAGATCGACATAAACGTATTGCCTACGTTGATGTCAACTTACTTGGACAAGTGTCGAGTGTTCAAGTAGGACTAGAAATTATAAGAAAAGACTAACAAAAAAAGCATAACATTGTTATGCCTTTTTTTGCATATAGAGAAGAGAAAAAAATGGACTTAATTATTGTCGTTGCTGGTGGACATGGTAAATGTTGCTTGGATATTGCTAGAGAAGTTTATGATGATATTGTTTTTTTAGATGATGGTTTAGTTGAAAAAACAATTAATGATTGTAAAGTAATTGGTGGTATGAAGGATATTCGGGTTTTACGTGAAAAATATTCAAATATCTTTATTGCTATTGGCAACAACAGGCTTCGAGAAGAACTCATAACACAAGCACAAGAAATAGGATTTAATGTTGTGAATCTTATAAGTAATAAATCTATTGTTTCAAACTATGCAAAAATAGGTCAAGGATGTGTTATTTTTCCAAATGTAGTTATTGAACCTAATTCAACTATAGGAAATGGTTGCGTTATTTGTGCAAATAGTGTTATTAATCATGATGCATTTATTGCTGACTATTCTTTTGTAAATAGTTCAAGTGTCGATAGACCAACAGTTTTAGTGGAAAGAAAATAGAAGAATTTTCTTCTATTGAAGATGGAAAGGTGGTTATTTAATGTATAGAAATGGATTAAAGAGAGGAATAGATTTTATCTTAGCGTTATGTGGATTAATTGTATTAAGCCCAATATTTTTAATTTTATGTATTTGGATTAAATTAGATAGTAAAGGACCAATTCTTTTTAAACAAAAAAGAATAGGTATTAATAAATCATATTTTAATATTTACAAATTTAGAACAATGTATGTTGATACACCAAAAGATATGCCAACACATATGTTATCAAATCCAGATCAATACATAACAAAATCAGGTAAATTTCTAAGAAAAACTTCTTTAGATGAATTACCACAAATTATTAATATATTAAAAGGGGAAATGGCTGTTATTGGTCCTAGACCAGCATTATGGAATCAAAATGATCTAATTGCTGAAAGAGATAAATATCATGCTAATGATGTAAGACCTGGCCTTACAGGTTGGGCACAAATTAACGGGCGTGATGAATTAGAAATTCCTGTGAAAGCAAAACTTGATGGTGAATATATAGAAAAAATCTCTTTCTTATTTGATTTAAAATGTTTCTTTGGAACAATTACATCTGTATTAAAACATGATGGTGTAGTTGAAGGAGGAACAGGCGAATTACATAAGGAGGAAAAATAGTGAAAAGAGTATTAATTACAGGAAAAGGTAGTTACATAGGTAGTCATTTTAGAGATTATTTGAAGGAATTTCCTAATGATTATTATGTAGAGGAATTAGATGTAAGAGATGATTCGTGGAAACAATTTGATTTTTCAAAATTTGATGTTGTTTATCATGTGGCAGGAATTGCACATATTAAAGAAACAAAAGAAAATGCAATTTTATATTATAAAGTGAATCGAGATTTAGCGGTTGAGATTGCTAAGTTATCAAAATCTTACGGAGTAAAACATTTTATATTTATGAGTTCGATGAGTGTTTATGGATTTATTTATAGTAATGATTTAATTACTGTAAATACAAAAACTAATCCAAATACCAATTATGGTAAAAGTAAACTACAAGCGGAAAATGAGATTTTAAAACTAGCTGATGATACTTTTAAAGTTTCAGTATTAAGACCACCTATGGTATATGGTAAAAATAGTCCAGGTAATATGACTAAATTGATAAATGCAGTAAAAAAGGTTCACATTTTTCCAACTCTAAAAAATGAAAGAAGTTCTATTACTATAGATAAATTGTGTGAGAGTATTTTAGATACTATTAATGAGGAAAAGGAAGGCATCCTTTTACCACAAAATGATCAATATATGTGTACATATGACACAGTAAGAAGTCAAATGAGAGAAGATAATATTAAAGTTGTTTATATTTCTTTATTTAATCCTATTTTAAGATTGTTGATTGGAAAAGTAGGAGTAATTACAAAAATGTTTGGAGATTTAAAATATGAAAGATAAAAAGGTATTATTTGTAGCACACGTGGATGGGCATATTCAAGCATTTCATATTCCTTATTTAAAATTATTTAAAGAAGAGGGTTATGTAGTGGGTGTTGCATCTAATGGAGACAAAATATTTGATTACTGTGATCATAAATATAATATTTGTTTTCAAAGAAATCCATTAAGTCCAAAAAATATAAAAGCTTATAAAATGTTAAAAAAAGTACTTGATGATAATGAATATGATATTATTCATTGTCATACACCAGTAGGTGGTTTTGTTGCACGACTAGCAAATAAAAATTCTATACATTATAAAACAACAAAAATGATTTATACTGCACATGGTTTTCATTTCTTTAAAGGAAACAATCCAGTTAAAAATTTTATTTTTAGAACTATTGAAAAATATGCAGCAAAATATACAGATATTTTAATTACCATTAATAAAGAGGATTATGAAAATGCTTTAAAATTTAAACTAAAAGAAAATGGAAAAGTTGAATATGTACCAGGTGTAGGAATTGATACTGATGTTATCAAAAAAACAAAATACGATAGAAACAAATTTCTCGATGATACAAGAATTGATAATAATGAAACTACTTTGTTATTGTCAGTTGGTGAAATAAATCGTAATAAAAATCAAGAAGTTGTTATTAAAGCTCTAGCAAAACTTCCTGAGACTTATCACTATATACTTTGTGGTATAGGAGAGAATAAAGAAAATCTTGAAAAAATAGCAAAAGAAAAAAATGTTTTTAACAGAGTACATTTTTTAGGTTTTAGAAACGATATTTTTTCTATTATGAAATGTTGTGATATTTTTGTTTTTCCTTCTAAAAGAGAGGGATTGCCTGTTTCGGTGATGGAGGCAATGGCTTGTGGACTGCCTTGTATAGTAAGTGATATAAGAGGAAATCACGATTTAGTTGATCAAAAAGGAGGATACGTTATAAAATTAGACAATTTTGAAAATGATTTATCTGACATATTAATAAATAAAAAAAATCATTTTGATGATATGAAAAAATATAATCGCGAAAAAAGCGAAATGTTTTCTTTGAAAGCTATTTTAAGTAAAATGAAAAGTATTTATGGATTGGAGTGATAGTGTGAAGCCAGAAATTTCTGTTATAATGAGTGTTTATAATGATGAAAAGTATATTGCTAAAGCTATTGATTCTATTTTAACTCAAAGTTTTTCAAACTTTGAGTTAATAATTTGCGATGATTATTCAACTGATAGAAGCAGTAATATTATTGAAAAATATGTTAAACAAGATAATAGAATTGTTTTTTTTAAAAATGAAAAAAATCTTGGTTTGGCGACATCTTTAAATAGGTGTATTGAACGTGCAAAAGGCAAATATATCGCAAGAATGGATAGTGATGATATTAGTTTGCCTAATAGATTTGAAGTTGAATATAATTATTTAGAAGATAATTCAGACATAGTAGTTGTTGGTTGTAAGTGTCAATGTATTGATGAAAATGATGAAATTTATAAGGATTTTCAAATTCATTCAGGAAGTGTTTCTTTCTACGATGCAATCAAAAAGGTTCAAATTGTTCATCCAACTGTAATGATGAGAAAAGAAGCATTATTGTCTGTTGATGGTTATACAGTAAATAATTTAACTTTGAGAGCTGAAGATTATGATTTATGGTGTAAGATGACAAAAAAAGGTTATAAAATCTTTAATCTAGATACTATTTTGCTTTTGTATAGAGAAGGATTACAAGGAATGAAAAAAAGAAAATATAAATTTAGAATACAAGAAGCTAAATTAAAATATATGTGGATGAAAAAGGAAAAAGTTCCATTTAGTATATATTTATATGCTGTAAAACCGTTGATTGTGGGATTGATTCCAAGTTCGTTAATGAAAATTTATAAAGGAGTTAGATAATGATTCGGATTTTTAATAGAAAATATAGCAAAAAAACTATGTTATTAATAAGTGAGGTAATTATATCTTTTTTAGGGTTACTTACTTTTCCTATTAAAGGAGAACAAGAATGGTTCATTGCTTTTTTTATTATTTCGCTGCTACAGTTAATTTTACATATTTTTTATTTATATAACTTTGAAAAGAAAATAATCTCTTTTCCTATTTTCTTTATTTTACTAAGTTATGTTTTTAATTTTGGGCATTTGCCAATAAAAGCTTTTGGTAAAGATTTTGGGAAAAATGTATTATTTCCGCTGTGGTATATAAAATTTGATATATATAAAAAGGCGGCTTTTTTTACATTACTTTCACAAATGATGCTTGTTTTAGGAATTATATTTATTTATCGTTTTTTAGAAAAGAAAGGAAACGTTTCTTTCTTTAATAAAGGAAAAAGTATTTCTTTGAAAAAAATCAAGATTATTGGTCTTGTATGTGTGTGTATTGGAATTTTACCAACATTATATATTGAAGTATCAAAATTCTTATTATTTATGCAAGGTGGATATTTAAATACATTCAATTTACAAGTTCATGATTTTGTTGAAACAGTTGCAGATTTCTTCAATTTTGGAATTTTTGCCTTAGTAATTGGTTTTTCAAATGAAAAAAGAAAAGCAAATATTATATTTTTTGTAACAGTAGTTTATAAAGTTGTAATGATGTCTTGTGGTGGAAGAGGAGAAGCTATTGTTTTTTTATTAGGTCTATTTATTGTTTGGGAAAAATATGTGGTACATCTTTCAAAAAAACAAATTATTGCATTATGTTTTATTGGATATGCAGGACTTGTTTTATTAAACTTTATAGCTAGTGCTCGAAATATTACTTCTTTTAATATGAAAGAAATATTTGATATTTTTGTATATTCATTGAGTAATAACCAATTAATTGCAACCCTATCAGAATTTGGATCAACCTTTGCAACAGTTTGCTTCACAATTAAATCAAATCCATCACAAGCCTACGGTTTAAACTATATTCTACCGATTTTATTAGTTATTCCAAATATTGGTGGATTTAATAGTGGTGTTGTAGATAAAATGATTTTTACAAAACATATTTATACATATAAACAACCAATTGGAGGATCATACATTGCAGAACTATTTTATTCATATCATTGGTTTGGATGGCTATTTGCCTTTGTTTTAGGTATTTTGATTGGGTTTATAGCATATCAACTTGTTTATCAAAATAAACATAAAAATTATTTCTTATACTTATTATTTGCATATACAATGCCTTTACTATTCTTCTGGATAAGAGGATATTTTGGTGCTGTATATAGAACTTATATTTGGCATTGTGGATTTACTTTAATAATTGTTTTCTTTATGAAATATTATCAAACAAAGAAGAAAGGACTGGTTAAATGAAACAATTAAGTATTATTGTTCCAATATATAATACTGAAAAGTATTTAAGAAAATGCGTGGATTCTTTATTAGAACAAGATTTGGATGATTATGAAATTCTTCTAATAAACGATTCTTCTCCAGATTCTTCAATAGATATAATGAAAGAATATGAAGAAAAATTTCCAAATATTATTCGTATTTTTTCAAAAGAAAATGGCGGATTAGGAGATACACGTAATTTTGGAATCCCATATGCAAAAGGAAAATATGTCACATTTGTTGATAGTGATGATTATATAAAAGAAAATTCATTAAATAGATTATGTACAAAAATGGATAATGAAGATTTAGATATTCTTGTATATGATTTTGTAAAGGAATACGACAATGTTGATTTTATTCATGAACAAGCAATGGAAATTATAGATGATAAACATTATGTTTTATCAACACCAAATGCTTGTAATAAAATGTTTAAAACAAGTATATTTCAAGAAAACGGTGTACGCTTTCCAACAAAGATATGGTATGAAGATTTAGCGGTAATACCTGGTTTAGTTAAATATACAAAAAAAATTGGATATATTCATGAAGGAATATATTATTATCAATTTAGAAGTCAATCTATTATGAATCAAGTTAAATATAACCCTAAAATGTTAGAAATGATCAACTCTATCAATAATTTATCACCATATTTGGATGAATATCCACTTGAATTAGAATTTTTATCTTTGCATCATTTATTTTATGGAAATAGTTTAAGATTATTACCATTTAAAAAATATGATGAGTTAGAAATTTGTTTAAAAACTCATGAAAATAATTTTCCTAATTGGGATAAAAATCCATACTATAATGCGAAACCAAAATTATATAAATTATTTTGTATGTGTTTGAAAAAAAGGAGATTTTTATGTTGTAGATTATTAATGTGGACTAGAAAAATAATTTCAAGGAGAAAAAGTTAATGTTTTCTATAATAATACCAATATATAATGTTTCAAAATATTTACCGGATTGTTTAGATTCCATTGTTAATCAAACTTATAAAGGTAATTTAGAAGTGTTTTTAGTTAATGATGGATCAACTGATGATTCGGGTGAAATTGCTCAACAATATGAAAAAAAATATCCACATATATTTAAATATTTAGTAAAAGAAAATGGTGGCTTAAGCGATGCAAGAAACTTTGCAATTCCATACGTTCATAATGATTATGTTTTCTTTATTGATAGTGATGATTATATTCAACCAAATACACTTGAAACTATTGCAAATGTAATTAATAACTATTCACCAGATTTGATTATTTTTGATTATATTAAGCAATGGGAAGATAAAGGAATTTTAGATAAAATACTAGAAGGTAATAGTAGACTAATTACTAATAAAGAGTATTTACTAGCCAATCCGTCAGCATGGAATAAAATTATTAAGACAACAATTTTAAAAGAAAATAAAATACTTTATCCAAAAGGATTATGGTATGAAGATAGAGCAACGACAGGACAATATATTAATTTCTGTAAAAAGATTTATTACGTGAGTGAAGGATTTTATAACTATAGACAAAGAGATAATTCGATTATGAAGCAAAATAGTTATAATCCAAAAATGTTAGATATTTGTCAGGCTATGAAAATGTTTGATCGTCAAGTAGATGATCATGAATATAAAAGTGAAAAAGAATATTTATTTATTAGCAATTTGTTATTCCAAAATTCATTACGTCTTTTACCATTAAAAAAGAATAAAGAAATGAAGGAATGTTATGATATTTTAGAAAAAAAATATCCTAATTGGAAACAAAATGTATATTATCAAAAGCAATCAAAAGGATATAAGATTTTATGTCTTTTGATTAGTAAGAGATTGTACTTTATATCACGCATATTAATTAAATATAAAATGAAAGGAGCTTAATGGATGAATAATGATGTTATAGCAATTATTGTTACATATAATCGTAAAGAATTACTTAAAGAATCTATAGAAGCATTATTACAACAAACATATAAAAATTTTGATATTTTAGTTATTGATAATGCAAGTACTGATGGTACTTATGAAACAATTAGCTCTTATATAGATAATAATCAAATTAAATATCAAAATACAGGTGCTAATTTAGGGGGAGCTGGTGGATTCCAGTTTGGAATAAAAAAAGCTGTAAATGATGGTTATGAAAAATTATGGATTATGGATGATGATACAATTCCTACACCATCAGCGTTAGAAGAATTAATGAATGCAGATCATATTTTAAATGGCGAATATGGTTTTTTATGTAGTCACGTAGAATGGAAAGATGGTAATCCGTGTGCAATGAATGTTCCAAATGTATCCAATGAATGGATCAACAATACACAACTTATTCAAGAAGGATTATTACGAGTTAAACAATGTTCTTTTGTATCATGCTTTTTTACAAAAGATTCTGTAAAGAAAGTAGGATTACCAATTAAAGAATTCTTTGTTTGGGGTGATGATGCAGAATATACAAAAAGATTAAGCGATTATTTACCAAGCTATTTTGTTTCTAAAAGTATAGTGGTTCATAAGATGCATAGTAATATTCCAACAGATATTTCTCAAGATCATTCGGATCGTTTATTCAGATATCAATTTTCATATAGAAATATGTACTATGTAAATAAACAACAAGGAAATAAGCTTTCAATGTTACTTTATTATTATGGTGTATTTTTAGATACAAAGAAGATTTTAAAAAGTAAACAGTCAGGAAAATGGAAAAAATTAAAAATTATGTATAAGAGTGTAAGAAAAGGTAAAAAATTCCATCCTCAAATTGAATATATAGATAAATAGGAGAAAGAAAATATGAAAAAAAAGATGACAATTAATTATATTTTTAATTTGGCATATCAAATATTAATTATCATTCTTCCATTAATAACAACTCCTTATGTTTCAAGAATATTGGGTCCAGATGGAATAGGTGCCTATAGTTATACGGCATCTATAACAACTTATTTTATCCTTTTTGGTTGTATTGGTTTGAATTTATACGGTCAAAGAGAAGTTGCATATCATCAATCAGATAAGATAGCAATAAGTAAAACATTTTTTGAAATTTTACTGTTAAAAATAGGGACAATGGCAATTAGTATATGTGTCTTTATTTTTACAGTACAAATGATGAATCAATATAAACTTTTATTTTATATTCAATTATTAGATTTAATAGCGAACATGTTGGATATTACTTATTTTTATCAAGGAATTGAAGAATTCAAAGTAATTGTTATTAGAAATGTATTGATAAAAATAATTGGTATAATATGTATTTTTACTTTTGTAAAAACAAAAGTAGACTTATCTTTATATGTTTTTATTTATTCAGGAACGTTATTGTTAGGAAATTTATCAATGTGGCTTACAATAAATAAACATATTACGAGAGTCCCTTTTAAAGAATTAAAAATTATAAAACATTTAAAACCAACACTTATTCTATTTTTTCCACAAATAGCTATTTCAATCTATACTGTTTTAGATAAGCTAATGATTGGGTTGATAACTAATAATACAACACAAATTGGATATTATGAACAGGCACAAAAAATCATAAAATTATCGCTAACAGTTGTTACATCTTTAAGTACGGTTATGCTCCCAAGAATAGCTCATTTATATGCTAATGATGATCAAGAAAAAATTATTGATTACACAAAAAAATCATTACAATATACATTAGCTATTTCTTGTCCAATAATGTTTGGAATCATGGGTATTGCTACAAATTTAATACCCTGGTTTTTAGGAGATGAATTTATACCTTCAATAAATATTTTGTTTGTAACTTCACCAATTCTTGTCTTTATTGGAATAAGTAATATTGTTGGATTTCAATATCTAATCCCTACACAAAGACAAAAAATATATACTTTATCAACAATATTAGGATCAGTTGTCAATCTTTGTTTAAACTGTATTCTAATTCCATATTTACTTTCTTTTGGAGCTGCAATAGCTTCGGTTGCTGCAGAATTAAGTGTTGATTTATTTCAATTAGTATGTATAAGAAAAGAAATAAATTTTGTAGATGTAATAAAAAAATCAAAATCTTATTTCATAGCTTCGTTTGTAATGTTTATTGGAATTTATTTATTGTCAAAATATTTGTATCCTTCAGTAATGATGACAGCAATCTTAATAGCAATAGGAGGTATTATCTATCTAGTTATGTTACTTATATTAAGAGATGAGTTATTATTTGGAACAGTAAAGAAAATTTTAAAAAGGAGATCATAAATGAGACATGCAATATTAATAACAACTCATGATAATGTGGAAATATCAAAAAATTTATTGTCTTTGTATGATGATAAAAATATTGATTTTTATTTTTTAATTGATAAAAAAGCAAAATCTTATAATGAAGAGGTATTAAAGGATATATGTAAAAAATCTAATGTATATTTTGTTCCAAAAATTAATATTTATTGGGGATCATTTTCACAAATACAAGCAGAGTATATATTATTAGAAAATGCTGTAAAGAAATCATATGATTATTATCATTTGATTTCTGGATGTGATATACCTTTATATACAAAAAATGAATTCTTTGATTTTTTTGAACAAAATAAAGGAAAAGAATTTGTTGAATATAGTCCAAAAGAAATAGCTGAAAAAAATAAAGTACAAGATCGAGTTAAATATTATTATGTTTTTATGGAATCTGTTAGAGAAAAATCAGCAATCAAGAGAAAGCCTAAGACTTTTTTAAGAGAATTCTTTTTGAAACTACAAAGATTATTAAAGATTGATAGAACTAAAGGGAAAGAATTCCAATATGGTTCAAATTGGTTTGATATAACTGACGATTTTGCTAAATACGTATTAAAAAATAAACCATGGGTTATTAAACATTTTAAGAAAACATGTTGTGCAGATGAACTATTCTTACAAACATTACTTTTTAATTCTCCTTTTTATTCAAATAATTATTATTGTCTAAATGAAAAAAATAGAATACTTCAAAGAAATAGATATACTGATTGGACAAGAGGACAACCATATACATTTAAAAAAGAAGATTATAATGAAATAATTAATATTAAGGAATCATTGTTTATAAGAAAATTTAATTATAAAAATGATGCCGAAATAGTTAATAAATTATTTGATTGGTTAAGAAAGAAGGGATAAGAGATGAAATATGATTACTTAGTAGTTGGTTCGGGATTGTTTGGTGCAATCTTTGCTCATGAAGCAACAAAAAAAGGAAAAAAAGCGCATGACCTAAATAGAAGTAATTCATTTGATAATATAGATATAGATTTTTTTAGACATACTTGGCCTAAGCAATATATTAAAATGACTATATCGCCAGAATCGTTGCCATTCTTGTATGAAAGCGCCATTTTTTTTCATAATCAAGGATTTACATTCGATAATAATTTAGCATATGGCGTAGATTGGAATCGACCAGAATTAATGAAAATCATGGAAAAACAATTAAAATTACTAGCAGATTATTATATTGAACATCCCGATGTTAAACCATGCCGTTTATTAGGTTTAAGTATTGAAAATATAAATATAGATAAACATATTGATAGGTGGTGTGGTGCAGGTGCAGGCTTGAAATCATATGATGTAGAAGGGGTACTGTATCCCTGTCAAATGTTTACACCGTTATCTATTGAAAAGGACAAGTCTGATAAGTCTTTTGGCTTAGATTTTTCAGCATCAAAAACAGAAGATCCGAGATGTGCTTCTTGTAAAATTTACAATGTTTGCCCGACATGTTATGGCCATAATTATAGTGCAACTGGTGATATAGCTAAAAGAGATGAAGTTTTATGTAAGTATACAAAAATTAGTATTCTTGCTACTTCATATTTATGGGCAAATAGAATTTTAAAATATTCGTATAAACAGTTGAAAATATCAGAATTACGATATGTACAATTGAGCAAGGCGATAGTAAAAATCCA
>OIZF01000278.1_pt1 | contig 36087 bp, 30 predicted proteins | sample 1588471 | NCBI WGS metagenome assembly OIZF01 (sample SAMN03283279) | human gut metagenome | biome: human-associated habitat; material: feces | host: Homo sapiens | place: Peru | collected 2012
ATTGTTTAGTTATCAATGTTCTTTGTTTTTGTTGTCTCAAGCGACAGCTTTAATAAATTATCACATCTTTTGTCGTTTGTCAACAACTTTTTTATTTTTCTGTTTCGCTCTCTCTGTTTTTTCCAAATCAGCTTCAAGCGACAGCTTGTTTACTTTATCACATCTTCCAGCTATTTGTCAACAACTTTTTTCAAGTTGTTTTTCTTTCTTTTGACATTGCATTTTCCTCTCACGCCTTCCATTATCCCGCCAGGGCTGTCCGGCATGTTCTGTTTTGCATCTGCTGTTTCAGCGACGAAGATTATCTTACCACCACTGTTTTAAATTGTCAACGTTTTTCTTGTTTTTTATTTAATTCGCACAATTCAGACATTTTAATCTGTTTACTAATACTGTATACAAAATATCTTTTTTCTACTTTCATCTACACCACACATATTATCATCCAAAAAAACTATTACTATTCCTAATAAGAAAAACCTTTCTTTGTCCGATTATACCTGTTTGATATACTACCGACAACGAAAGGCTTTTCTTCTATAATAATATAATGAACTGTATCTCATTTCCGATAAAATAGAATAAATCATTTTACCTATCACCAAATACTATTTCACTAATTTCAATACTTCTTCTTTTGGCTGTGCTCCCAATGTCTTTGCTGCAACCTCTCCATTCTTAAATGCGATAAACATTGGAATACTCATAACTTTGTACTTCTGAGCAATCTCAATGTTCTCATCAATATTGATTTTACCAACTTTAATATCTGTCTCTTCATTCGAAATCTGCTCGATTACCGGTGCCATCATCTTACATGGTCCACACCAATCAGCATAGAAATCTACCAATACAGGCTTATCCGATTTCAGCACTTCCTGCTCAAAATTCTCTGCTGTCAATTTTACAACTGCCATAATTATTCTCCTTTTCTTCCATCTGATGCCACGTGCTACAATTTACTACTCACTGCAACAGCTTCTCTATTTCCAACTATTACTCTCATTCTACACTATTTTCCAAACAAATCAAGATTTTCAAACTTGTAATTCCTGCCAATTTTCTCCTGCTCCGAATGTCTCATGAAATCGCTTTGATATTTCTTCATTTTGGAAAAGCACCTTTTGATATTGTCCAATCATCTTTCCTGCAATCGGAACAGCTCCATGATAGACGCCATTTAATATCTGACAATATTTCTTACACGCCGGATTCGGTTGCTCGCTCATCACCATTCCATGCACACCCTCATATTGTCCTGTCACTTTCATTCCGAAAAATAATGCCTTTCGCTTTATCGGATTTGGTGCAGTCAAAAGCTTATCACACAGAATCATGTACCTCAATGTTTTCCTTATTTCTTTTGCACTGACTCCATCAAAGAATTCAGCGATTACTTCTGCATTTTTCCATGTTGGATGAATACAGCTCGCTCTTAGAAATGTCATTGGATCAAGATGATTCTTCACTAATAATCCTCTGTCAAACTCCATCTCTATCTCAGAATGTGTAATCCCGCTCATTTCTATCATCTTCTCTACGTATTTGTGACACTCACTATCCAAAGCAAAATGACAGATAAAGCCATACATATATGCTCTTGCTGCACTCTTATTTTTAGACTGCTCAATAACTTCCGCTGCATGTTCAAAAAATGTATCTGCATACTCCTCATGCATTCTATATCCTATCGCATTTACACGATTTTTATGAAAAATACGATAGTAAAAAAAGATATCCGGTCCATATAATCCGATATCAAAAAGTTCTCGATGATTCTCGATTGCTTTTTGAAGCGGTCCCGGTAATATTCTGATTACATCTTTTCCGAATTGATAATGTGCATATGTTGTCGGCATATCCATACCTTCTTTCCCTTCAATTCTCATCCCCATTCTAACACGAATCAGAAAAAGTGCAATGTAATCTTTTATCAATTACCTTTTTATAAAATTGTTTCCATTTTTTCTGATAAGCACCTTGACTTTCTAATTTTCTTTCATTAGAATAAGAAGCGTGAAAATAATTTCGCTTCATTTTTGGGCTTGTACTGGTTTCGACAGGGATTCTGAAGATGGAGAAGCTATCCGTAGGCCGATGCGTCAAATCGCAAACTTAAAATTAAACGCTAACGATAATTTCGAATTAGCTGCAGCCTAATTGCTGCATGTCAGCCCCGGGGCACCCGCACCTTGGGAATCTGGCATCAACTATGTGGGAAACGATATTAACAAAGCTTTGAGTTAATAGGCGTATTATGAAGCTACTGAACCTGTAAGAGTGTTAGTTCTCGTACAGCAGAGGGAATGTTAAACAACTGACTATGATAGTAGAAGTACATGGGATGGGTTTTTGGACGCGAGTTCGATTCTCGCCAGGTCCACTTAAAAAAAATAAGGACGAAGAAAGTAATTTACTTTTCTCCGTCCTTATTTTTATTTCAGAATATTTTAAATCTTATTCTCAGCGAACAAGCATCATTTTCAGCGAATCTTATCCCAGATTTCTAACCTTAAAATCTCTCTGTGCCTCACGTCTCTGATCTTTCTTCGCAATATCATCTCGCTTATCGTAAAGTTTTTTACCTTTTGCAAGACCAATTTCTACTTTCACAAGACTTCCGCTAAAATATACCTGTAATGGAACAACTGTATTACCTTTTTCTTTCATCTTTCCAAAAATCTTATCGATTTCTTTCTTATGAAGAAGCAGTTTTCTTACACGCAATGGATCTTTATTAAAAATATTTCCCTTTTCATATGGTGAAATATGCATTCCGTAAATAAACATCTCACCATCTTCGATTCGAATAAATGCTTCTTTAATACTGCATTTTCCCATTCTCAGTGATTTCACTTCTGTTCCATGTAATACAATTCCGGCCTCATATTTTTCCAGAATAAAATAATCATGATACGCTTTTTTATTATTTGCAATCAGCTTTTTCTCTGCCATATATCCAACCTCTTTCTCGTCCTTTTAAGACTTTTATTTACGAATCGTATTCTTCATCCTCGTCACAGAATTCAAAATCAATCGTCCGGTTCAATTTATCTACATCCAGCACGCGTACTTTCACGCTCTGACCTAATTTATATACATTTCTTGTATGTTCTCCAATAAGTTCATACTGTTCTTCCCAATACTCATAATGATCGTCTCGCATATTCGTCACATGCACAAGTCCTTCAATCGTATTTGGAAGTTCCACGTAAGCACCCCATTTAGTAATCCCTGATATCACACCTTCAAATTCTTCTCCGATGCGTTGTTGCATATATTCAACTTTTTTCAGTTTGATTGTTTCTCTCTCCGCTTCTTCCGCACGGCGTTCCAGCATACTTGACTGAACTGCCACTTCCGGCAATATTTTTTCATAATGCTCGATGCGTTTATCATTCATGCGACCACGAATATTTTCCTTGATGATTCGGTGAATCTGCAAATCCGGATATCGTCGGATCGGTGATGTAAAATGTGTATAATATTTTGCTGCCAGTCCGAAATGTCCCGAATTCTCCGGTGTATATTTTGCCTGCTTCATAGAACGAAGTGCCAAACGGCTGATCAGAGCCTCTTCCGGCGTTCCTTCTACCTTACCAAGAAGCTTCTGCACTTCTTTCGGACGCACTTCATTTCCCACATGTATATGATAGCCAAAATTATTGATGAATGTACTCAGACGTTTCATTTTATCCTCGTCTGGTGTATCGTGCGTTCTATACAGAAACGGAAGTTCTCTCCAGAAATATTCTTCCGCAACAGTTTCATTTGCAAGCAACATAAAATCTTCAATAATCTTTGTTGCCACATTTCTGTCATATGGTTTAATATCGATTGGTCTTCCTTTTTCATCTAATACCATCTTAGACTCCGGAAAATCAAAATCAATAGAACCTCTTTTTTTTCTATGTTCACGCAAAATATGAGACAGTTCCTGCATTAGTTCAAACATTGGAACCAGCTCTTCATATTTTGCAATTTCATTTTTATCATGATCTTCAAGAATCTTAGCGACACTTGTATAACTCATTCTTCTGTCAACCTTGATCACTGTTTCTGCAATCTCATGATCAATCACTTCACCTTTTGGATTTACTGTCATAATACAGCTAAGTGCAAGACGATTCTCGCCTTCATTCAAAGAACAAACTCCGTTCGATAATTTCTGCGGAAGCATAGGGATCACTTTATTTACAAGATAAACACTTGTCCCACGCTTGAGTGCTTCACGATCCAATGCACTTCTCTCCTGTACATAATTCGTTACATCGGCGATATGAACGCCCAGCTTATAATTGTCTCCTTTTTTTGTCAATGATACCGCATCATCCAAATCTTTGGCGTCTTCTCCGTCAATCGTTACCATCTGCCAGTCTCGCAAGTCTTTACGTCCTGCCATATCCGCATCACTTACGTCTTTACCCACACGTTCTGCCTGATTCATAACTTTCTCCGGAAACTCTACCGGAAGATCAAATGATTTCACAATTGACATAATATCCGTCCCCGGATCATTGATATGTCCTATGATTTCCGCCACATATCCTTCCGGCTTCATATTCTCACTACCATAAGATGTCAGCTCTACCACAACTTTATGCCCACTGACAGCACCTTTTTCTTTCCCTGCCGGAATATAAATATCGCTGAGCAGACGTTGATTGTCCGGTCTTACAAAACCAAAATTCTTGCACTTTTCATACATACCAACAACACGTGTTGTCCCATGTGACAATATTCTTACAATTTTTCCTTCTGTACGTCTTCCTGTCTGACTGTCTTTCTCTTTTGTAATAACAAACTCTACTTCATCTCCCTGAAATGCTCCGTTAATATTATCTTCTGAGATAAAAACATCCTCATCTTCGCCTTCGCGAATAACAAACCCAAAACCACGCTGGTGGGATTGAAATGTTCCTGTCAGTCTTTTCGCCTGTCCTTTTGCATACTTGCCTTTCTTTGAAACAAATATCTTCCCTTCTTGTTCTAAAGCTTCTAAGACTGCCCTCAATTCATCCCTTTGTTCTTTTGGAACCTGAAGGATCATAGCAATCTCTTTAAACTTCATCGGAACATAAAAATCATCGCAGATGAAATCGTAAATGACTCTTTTTCTTTTTTCAAATGTATTACTCATTCAAACTCTCCTCTAAAACCTGTCTTATACCCGAAAAACTGCAGCTTACACAAACACAACGCAGCTTATCTGGTTTATACAACAAAAAACACCCTATATATATGCATATAGAGTGTTTCGTCATCTTCTTCTCTAGTTAAATACACTGAGGTTCAAAACCACAGCCAAAACTATAAACAAAATTGCCAGGAACTTTGTAGACTTTACAAGTGCACCTTCCATAGAACGTCCTTTGTTCTGTCCCCAATAAGAATCTGCTGCCCCGCTGATTGTCCCAAGACCTGCAGACTTTCCTTCCTGAAGCAAAATAATCGCTGATAATGCGATACAATCTATTACAAATATAATGGTTATTATTGTTTTTAAAATTTCCATTTGTTCACACCTCCTGCGGATAAACCGATGTTTATTGTAACATAGATTGTATCAAATTTCAACTGTTTTACATTAATTTTCCACTTCCTCCTGAATTCTCAATAATCGATTATATTTTGCAACTCTCTCTGACCGGCAAGGAGCACCCGTTTTTATCTGCCCTGTATTAAATGCTACAGCCAGATCAGCAATCGTTGTATCCTCTGTCTCACCTGAACGGTGTGATATAATTGCTCGATATCCCGATTTTTGAGCGGTTTCAATTGCTTCTATCGCCTCTGTCAGCGTTCCTATCTGATTCACTTTAATCAAAATCGCATTTGCAACACTTTTTTCGATTCCTTTTCTCAGCCGTTCTACATTTGTCACAAAGAGATCATCCCCCACCAATTGTACATCCCGTCCCAATCGAACTGTCAGCAATTCCCATCCTTCCCAATCTTCCTCATCCAATGGATCTTCTATCGAGCAAATTGGAAATTCCTGCATCAATTCTTCGTAATAATCTATTAATTCTTCTGCAGAACGGATGACTTTTTTTCCGCGCATTTTACTTTCCCCTGGAAATTCATAAGTCTTAAAATCAGAATTATATAATTCTGATGCCGCAATATCCAGTGCAATCCTAATATCTTTTCCCATCCGATATCCTGCATGCTCGACTGCCTGTTTTAAATACTGCAATGCAGTTTTGGAATCCGGAAGATCCGGTGCAAACCCTCCTTCATCCCCCACCGCTGTGCTAAGTCCCTGCTTTTTTAATAAAGCTTTTAATTCCTGGTAAATTTCCGCACACATTCTAAGCCCTTCTCTGAAATCATCTGCTCCAACCGGCATAATCATAAACTCTTGTATATCCAATGTATTATCTGCATGTACACCCCCTTGTGTCAAGCTAATGACACAAAATTTTTGTAATTTGTCCATCATCACTTCAACTGCAGATTTTCTGCACCTGCTCTACATACTTCACCAGCTCATCAGCAAAATTCCATTCAATTTCTATTCGCTTATCATTATATACCTTGATACCACGAATAAAAGTTACTGCTATCTCTCTGGTTAATTGCTTATTTCCTTCGATCAGGTCTGTCAGGCACTGTCTGCCATCGGGCGGAAGTTCAAATAAACGTTCTGCCGCTTCATTCTGTTCTGTCTCCATTTGCGCTATCGCTAAGGTTTCTTTCTCAATTTGTTTATCCAGCTTGTCATTTTTTCTGGTGAACTCTTCTTCTGAGATTTCTTCCATTGCATATCGCATATATAGTTCAGTCTTCTGGTGCTTGTATCTGCTAATACTGTCTTTGGCATCCCGAATCTTTTTTGCAGCTCCATTCACTTTTGATTTTAATTCTGCTTTCTGTAATTCGAGTACCGGTTCAGCATCATCACTGATCTTTGCAAACAGCTTTATTGCCCTGAAAATCATCTCATTGAACTCGTCATCATATAAATTGTCTGTTACACAATCTTGATTTGCCACATTAAATTTCCTTGGGCACTTAAAGTGCGGATTGCATCTGGTTACATGCTGTAGATTCTGACCGCATCCCCCACATTTTACCAATCCTTTCAGCGGATAATTATTATTGTGGGTTTTGCTCCTCTTTCTGGAATTTAATTCCAACTTTTCCTGTACAGCATCAAACACCTCTTTAGAAACAATCGCTTCATGTGTACCCTCAACCACAATCCAGTCTTCTTCTTTTGTTTTCAAATGCTTATTACTTCCTACCGAAGCAACTTTCCACTTGCCGCCAATCGTAGTTCCCGTATACGTTTCTGTCATCAGTATCAGTCTTACAGTTACCGGATACCAGATATATTTTTCTGTTGTTTTCTTCACACCAGTTTTCAGAACTTCTCTTTTATATTGACCTGGACTCATAATTTTCTGCTCATTCAGGTAACGTGCCAGCTGAGTAATATTCATTCCATCAAGATATTTCTGAAATATCATCTTCACAACAGGCGCTGTCTCCGGATTAATCACGAGGCTGGTCACATCTTTATCAGGCTTCAAATATCCATACGGTGCTCTCGCTCCCATATATTTTCCAGCTTTCTGACGCTGTATCAAAGTTCTTTTTACTTTAACGGAAGTATCAATGCTATGATGTTCGTTAATAATATTTCTGAAACCAACATCAATTCCCGGCATACCAGATTCATATTTCATACTATCAACATTATCATTGATCGCTATGAATCTCACATTCATAAATGGAAAAATTTGTTCCAGATATGTGTCAACCTCTATATGATTCCTGCCGAATCGAGAAAGGTCTTTCACTATAATTGTGCTGACTTTTCCATCTCTTACTAATTCCATCATACTTTGAAATCCTGGGCGATCGAAATTCGTTCCACTATAGCCATCATCTTTGAATTCTAACACTTCCGTATTTTTGAACTCATTTTTACTGGCTATGTATTGCCCAATCACAATTCTCTGATTGGTAATACTATTGGATTCATCCAGCATATCCTCATCTTCCAGCGACAATCTTAAATACTTTACTATGCACTTACCATCTGACATCTGATCACCCCCTCCTCTAAAATTTCTGATAACGCCTGTATTTCATCTTGAAATTTAAATTCGATCTCTATACGTTTGTCTTCATATAAAGAGATTTTCTTTATATAAGAACGGACAACATCTTTTGTAAGGAATTCCAAATTCTTTCCTTTACTGAATTCAGCAAGCCACGAGAAGTTCTTTTTACACAATTTTTCTGTAATTTTTCTACTCTTCTCAATTTCTTTCTGTCTTGTAACCAGGTCTTTTTCGACCACGGTTATTCTTTCTGTCATACGATTATATGCATCCGTATCAATCTCGCCCGAAACATATTGCTCATATAATTCAAATCGTCTTGCTTCGTTCCTTTTATTGAGCTGAACAATCTTACTCTGTTCCCTGTTCAAATATTTTTGGAATGTTTCAAAATATTCATCATTAAAGCGTTTCAGTTGCGTTTTTAATTCACATACTATTTTTAGCTGCATGATGAGTGCCCGATACACCAGTTCATCAATTACTTCTTCTTTCCAGCGATTACAGTTATATTTTTCCTTGGAAATTTTTGCATAATTACCACAAATGAAATAGTAATTGTAATACAAAACACCATTCTTTTCGCTGTAATAGTATCTCCGAACCATATTAGCGCCACAGTCACCACAGTATATCAATCCAACATACTTATTATCCTGTTTTCCATGAGTCTGCATATTCGATAAATCTTTTTTGGGCAATGCTTTCTCCTGCTTTAATTTGATTACATTTTGTACTTTTTCAAATAATTCAGCACTCACTATAGCCTTATGGGTATTCACATGTTCAATCCATTCTTCTTTATCCAACATTACATTTTTTTCTTTTGTAAGAAGTGAGGTTCTTGTTTTATGTGAATAAGTATTTCCCAAATAGTGCCTATTTTCCGCAATCTGTTTAATTACAGATGATTGCCAATGCATATCCGTTTCGTCAATTCTATCCAAGAATAACTTCCCAGTTCTTGCGTATACCCTTGGCGAAGCCAGCAGCATGGTATTAAACTCTCTCGAAATTTTCAAATATGACTGCCCTGCAGCAAGTTTTTCAAATATTTCTACTACATACGGTGCAGTTAGAGGATCGGGAACCGTAGTAGATTTTCCTTTTTCATCTCTAGCTCTCTTATACCCATAAGGAGCATCTCCACCACAATATTCACCTGACTCCATCTTAATTTTCATAGCACTTGCCATCTTTACTGATGCATCTTTTGCATACATATCATTTGCAAGATTCGATATCATGATTCCCAGCATCTGATTGTCACATTCAGGACTGATACTGTCATAGTTATCATTCACTGATATAAAGCGTACTTGCATAAACGGAAATATTTTTTCCAGATATTTCGATACTTCTTCCAAATCTCGACCAAATCGTGATAAATCTTTTACTATGACCGTATTTATTTCTTTTGTTTTGATGTCACCTAGCATTCTCACAAAATCATCGCGATCAAATTTCGTACCTGATATACCGTCATCCTTATAAAACTTTACAACTTCAATATCCGGATGAGATTCTGCATATGAAAGAGCAATCAATTTCTGTGTTTCCAACGACTCTCTTTTTTCTCCGTTGTTATCTACAGATATTCTGGTATAAATACCGGCTTTCCAAACCTTCTGTGGTGATGCCTGTACGAATGTTTCAGCCTGTTTCATCTGGCGATTTCTTGTTCTTGCCATTATACAGCCACCTCCTGTTTTGTTTTTCCAATCTGTTCCGCCAGTCTTGCAGCTGTTACCAGCTCATCCTGGAATCTGTAAACAATCTCTATTTTTTTCCCTTCAAATACATTTATTTTTTCCACATATTGAAGAAGCATATCTCTGTCAAGATCTCCCAGAGATGGTTTCTCAAGAAATGTATTCACCCATTCTTCGCACAACAGCTTATTTTCCAGCAGATCTTCCATATATTCTTCCTGCTTTTCAATATTGCTTTCCAGACTTTTAATTTCTGTCTGATACCGCTCTCTAAGTAAAGTATAATCATCCTTGGAAATAACTCCTGATGCAAGATTTCCTGATAATGAATGTAACAACTTATAATATTTATTGACTTTGTTTCGTAATTCAAGTATCAGGTCATCATGCTGTATCAACGTCTGTGTATCCAAAGAGTTCTCTTTTAAATACTCTACTGCACTTCGTATGGCATCCGTCATCTTGCTGTACATTTTCAAAGAATCCATCACCAGTTGAATCAGCACATCTTCTCTAATGCTATGCCTGGAGCATTGATCCTTCTTTTTATTGTAAGAAGAACAGATATAAAAAACTGTCTTTTCTCCCTTGTAACTATTGGTTCGCCGAATCAGATTACTTCCACAGTCTCCACAGGATAATAACCCACCAAATAAATAAAGTCTGTTTTCTCCGGGAGCTATCCTTGTATCCTTCGCAAGTAACATCTGAACTGTTTCATATTCTTCTTTTGTAACGATACCTTCATGATGATTTTCAAAAATTACCCATTCTTCTTTTGGCAATGCCCTCTGCACTTTAACTTTATAGTTAATTCTTTGGGACTTTCCCTGCTGAAGCACTCCGTAGTAGATTGGATTTTTTAAGATACGGATAATTGCTACTGCTGACCACCTGGATGTCAAATGTGTCTGAAATGACGATTTGAAATTTACTCCGGTCGCACGTTTGTAATCAGCCGGTGCAAGAACTCCCAGTTCATTCAGTTTATCTGCAATCAGCTGATTGCTCATGCCCTCCATCTTCCAGGTAAAAATATCTCTTACATGCTTTGCAGCAACCGGATCAATTTCTATCTGACTTTTATCAGTATCACACTTTTTATACCCATATGACACGTAATTTCCCACATATTCTCCAATATTTCTTTTTGCACTCAAGTGGCTTCTTACTTTTTGAGAATTCTGTCTGCAATACGTGTCATTGACAAAGGATTTTACCGGTAATACAAGATGTGTATCGGTAATGTTTGCTGTTTCAGAATCATAATTATCATTGATTGCTATAAATCGTACTCCCAGTTGTGGAAATACTTTTTGAATATACCGATCAACATCTATATGCTCCCTACCAAATCGGGATAAATCTTTTACAATGATACAGTTGATTTCCTTATTTTCAATTGCTTTGAGCATTGCCTGAAAACCAGGTCGATTAAAATCTGTACCTGAAAAACCATCATCTTTAAATGTCTCAACAATAGTAATATCAGACGTCGATTTCATATAGTTATCAATCAAAATTGACTGATTTACAATAGATTCACTTTCAGCCTTATCTCCGTCCTCAATACTGAGACGAAGGTACTTGGCTGCTATCCAGATATTTTTTTGCATAAAAAACACTCCTATCCAAAGATTCTGCCAAAACAGAACCCTTAAATAGAAGTGCTCTATTCAAATTTAGTCCTGTTAGCATTATAGCACACTTCGTCTTCTGTGTGAATATGAAATTTTGTTGTTCCAGTTATTTCCTTACGCCAATCCAGCTTTCTTTGCTACAAGCTGTTTTGTACAATCTATATAGGAAAGGGAAGCTGCTGCATTAAAAACACTTTTTACGACATAGCCCATATCTTCATATACATACGGATTATCAGAGTGGTTAAGCAGCACCTCCATCTTATTATTTTTCCTGCTATCCAGCTCTGAAATCAAATCCTTGTACTTTGGCAAACTATCTCGGTCAATCTCTTTGATATCAACCGTTTTCAACGCTTCTAATCTTTCAACTGCTGTCATGGACATCGCCTCCTTTTCCTATAGTTACCATTATCGAAAATAAATATTCGTAACAGCTATGTAGTCTTCTCTTCCATTCCCATCTGAATCTGTACTGCTTTCAGTACCCGATCCAAGCTCCACTTGTTCACTCTTCCGCATTTCTCAATAATACATTTCGTAGAAATGCTCATAACCTGTTCAGCCAGTGCCAAACTTCCTTTTCGGATTCCCGTCATATCATATTTGCTGATAAATACATGTGTTGGCAAATACCGTTTCTTATATATTCTTGATGTCAGCGGAACTACCGTTATGACTGAACTGTATGTATTGGCTTTATTATTACTCACTACGATTACCGGTCTCACTCCACCCTGAACCGAAGTTGTCGGGAACATACCGAGATCCGCCCATAAGATATCGCCTCTTCGAATCGTCACTTGTCATCTCTCCAATCTTTTTTTATTTGTAAAGCATTCATAGCGCTATATTGGCTCCACAGGAATACGGCAGAGTTTCTTTCCCATAAGGAAAGCTCTGCCGCATAACCTCTATAGCCAATTTGATTATTAAACAGTGCTCGCTCGATTCTATTTATCCTCGATACCCCGAATCGTTACTCCCGCATATGCAGGAAGGGAATAATAACCTGCCCGGATGCATACTCCGGACCACAACCCGGAAACTCTCGTTTCCAGGCTCCAGCAGTTCATAGGTTTACCAGTTACAGACTTCTCAGGATCTGCAAGTGTATCGCATCTCATACATATCATCGCATCACCAGCCTGCCAGCTGGCTTCGGTCAGTGCTTTTTCGCAGCATTACGGACTGAACTAAAAATCTTGGTTTTGTCTTATAATCCTATAGCGGCATCTTCCTCGTGCTCTCTGCATGAAATGTCACGTCAGTTATTATTGGATATTCAGTTATCATGGTTCATTTTAGGAAGTCCTTTAACTTCCTCTAATTACTAAAGTCAAATGACTTTGGCAGATGCAAAAGATTTTGAAAAATTTTTTAAAAAAATTTATTCATATACATTTCACGCATCTTATTAAGAGTGGATTTCAGCTTGTATGACAGCATCTGTCTGGAAATCCCCATAATCTCCGCCATCTGTGTCTGTGTCTTATTTTCAAAGAAAATGCCATAAATAATCATGCGTTCCTCTGAGTTCAGCTGATTGATCACTTTATGAATATCCTGCTGTTCCATTTTTGTCAGTACACAGTGCTCCACATCACAGTTCAGATCTGGAAAATCCTCAATCATGAAGCCTTCTCCATCAATGGACTGACCGCTGTAAGGTACTTCTCTCAGCATCTTATCCACGACCTCACCCAGTTCGTTCTTAATCTCAACTTTTTTTGCCTTGCTGCTTCTGTAAAAATTGTTCATCGCATACGCAACTTCTTTTGTTATCTCGATCATTTCTCCGTCAATATTTGCGTAATACTTTCCTTCATAAAAATATGGGTGTTCAATATACATATCCGTTCCTCCTGAATTTGAAATCTTGTTGCTCGTTTCAAATCCAGAAGGCGGACCTCTGTTTAGGATCATGCCTGCTCCGCCTTTGTCCTGCCGGGACACGCCCGCAGTTATTGGCTGCGAAATTCAGGCACGAAAAAAAGCCCCAGTAGTTTTTTCTTAACTACTGAGGCTTTCGTCTCTTATCTAATATTCAGTTATCTATGCCTTCTTTCGTCAGCATAATCATTGTATCAGGATAAAGTTCACAAAGTATCCGCAATATGTTCCCATAAGTTCATGTCATTATTGGAATCGTACATATTTCAGTATAAAAAGTTCACCGTGTTATTCTTCTACTTCTTTTCCATCTATATATAGTTGAAATTTATCAGGATTATTGACTATATCGTAGTCTTTTCCGTATTCTACAGGTCTGTATTCGGCTGTCATTACCGATTCCCCATCTTCAATATCTTCTTTCCATAAATAGATGTTCATATCAAGACTCGTCGCATATCCCCTGTCTGTGGAGAATTTTGTCGAATAAAAAGAATCATCCTTGTACATCTGCAAAAGCTCTCTTACAAACGCTTCTCTATCCTCAATATTTTCCCGGTTAGCGACTACGGTTAGGTTTTCATCCCGATTTACGGAAAATGTTCCTACCACATCCGGTTCACCTTCCTTATGACTTGATTCAGGTTTCCCATAAATACTTCCTGCAGCAATTATCAAGATGACTGCTCCTGCGATCACTGCAATTATCTTTTTCTTCATATTTTCATTAATTTCCTTTTAATTGTTTTACTGCGTAATTGATTACTTCTTCCGGTGTAGGTCTGTCTCCTTTAAGATTTACCTTCTTCCATTCTGCCTGTACAACCGGATCTGGATCATCAAATCCAGCATCAATCGCTATCTGCATTTCCCGACGCACCTCTTCTGGTGTCGTATTGTACTTTTCTGCAATTTTCTCATAAATAGTTTTTTCTCTCATTTACCCGCCCTCCGGTTTTAAAGAATTATTTATAGTTCTTTAGAACTACTATATCATGATTCTCACTATGAAAAAAGATACTTTCACAAACGAATTCATAAAAAAGAATAAAAAAAAGAAGAGCTTAATGCCCTTCGATTTCAATGCCTATTTCATTAGTCTACCAAAGCTCTGACCGCATTTAAAATTCTTTTCTGCTCGTCCTTTGGCAATTTCCCTATCATATCAGATAATTCATTGGTAACACCTGTGACAGAATGTATCACAACATCTATCAGTAGCGCATCAGCCGATACATCAAGTGCATTGGCAATTGCTACAAAGGTATCCAACTTTGTTACTTTCAGTCCTCTTTCTATCACACTGACATGTGTTGTACTTAAATTTACCAGCGCCGCCAGTTCTTCCTGTGTAAGATTTTTTGCTTCTCTTGCTGCTTTGATTCGCTGACCAACCGCTTTTAAATCCATCGTAGCACCTCCTTCAGAACGATAATTCGGTCTAAAATTAGTATACTGATGGATAATTAAAAGATACAGAATCCGCAAATCAAGTTATAGTTCTATAGAACTAGTTTTCACTTTTTATACATGCAACACACAAAAAAAGCCACCAGAAGAATTAGTATCCCCTGGTAGCTCCATTAAAATTTATCATTTGTTAATGTGCAACACTCATGCTCTCGTCAATCCATTTCTGTACCATTTGAGCACTTACATTAAGATAGTGGGCTATTTTATCAACTTTCATTCCATCCGCAGCCATGGATAATGCTGAGGCTTTTGCTTTTTTCAGCTCACCACTTTCAATACCTTCACTATAAATCTGTTCCATTTCACGGCACATGAATTCCACCCCTTTCTGTGTTTCCTTCAATTCGTATACTCTGTCAGCAAGTATCTTACTGTGCATATCTTCTGCATTCTTACAGTGAAGATCATGCATCAGTCTGCCTAATTCTGTATCCTCTTGTTTCTTAGAATTTACATAAATAATATGAGCTTCATCTTTGAAATTCTCACTGACTTCTTCGATTTTTCTGTCTACATGATAAATCGGAAGTCCATAGCCAAGTGCATCATCTCTGGTGATAAAAATCACGTAGCTTTCTGGAAGGTCATCAAAATCCTGTCCCGGATTTAATGTGTTCATATCCATTAAACCACTATGATATCTTGCTCGTTTTGGGGATGCCCCTTCATTATCCTGTTGGATTTCTACATCCATCTGCTTGCCTTCAGAGTCTCTGGCAACACAGTCCAGAATAGCTGAACGTCCCTGTAAATTCTTATAGTCCTTTTGAAGAACCTGATCAATCACTTTCAGATCCTTTTTATCCATAATTACCTGCAGAACATATTCTGTACATTCCCGTTTCTTGAATACATTCCGCATAAACACATCGCTCATGATGGTAAGGTCTTTTAAGATACCCTTGTATCTTTCGTAACGTGTTTCCAATTCTTCTGTTTTCACAGTTTCTGCTTTCGCCACGTCCATTCTCGCCTCCATTCTTTGCTATGTCAGGATAGGTTCCTTAATGTCTCCTATCCCAATTTCATCTTAACATCAAAACCAGCTTTTCACAAGCCACTATTTTATCCTACACCACTTGAAAACAATAATTTCCAATCAGATTCGTCCAACTATTATATTTATTCTTTTCACACACCTTTCGGCAAATTTCATTTTCCATCAACACACAGAACATCTTATCATAATCAAATGCCCAAATAGCACCATTCACATGGTTCTCCACTGCTTTCTGATCTATGCTCTTTAAGCGTGTGACCATTTTTTCAATTTCTCCATTTCCCAAGTTACCGATATTTTTACAGATAAACCGAAAGAAATTCAACGTTGCATATTCGTCATGCCAGTGGAACTCCTCTGGATTGTTTTTAATTTTACTGGCTCGCTGCTGTTCTTTGATTATCTGAGCAGCTACACCTTTCATCGAATCTTCGTATCTCATATTACTCACCTACTCTTCCTCAACGCCCAGTGACGGTTTAAATCTTTTATCCTTTGCCTGCGGTACCACGATCTCATAAAAATAAAATCCTAAATACCCAAGTGCCTGCTTCTTCATTTTATAAAATGAAGTCCTGCCTATTCCTAACTCCTGCTGTACTTCCACATCTGTCTTATTATAATGACTGCAAAAACAGGAATGAAGGATCTCACTGAGCATCACACCATTCGGTGCATAGAACTTAACCAGTGTCATTCCACGATAGATCATATCTGACAAGCCATAAATGATCATCAGGTTATTCATTTCCCGGTGCATCTTTGGCACATTCAGCTGATTGTTATAAATGCTCAGATAACTCAACGCATATGCCATATCTTCATTGATTTTCTCCTGGCACTCCATATCCAGTTCTTCTAACACAATCTGATTTTCCAAAATCAATTTCTGATAGCTTGTCATCAGTTCTTTAATATCAGTATAATGTCTTTCAATCGTTACTTCCAGATAATCCTGTGCATGGCTTGCCATCTGGAAGGTAATCTCTTTCATTGATTTAATTGCATAATCTCTGTCTGTCATCAGTTTCAAAATCTCCTTATCATCATCACACTAACTGGCGGTCTTTCAGACCAGTTCGCTTTCCCCATGATTTTGATGGGAAGCAATTACTTACTACAACTTGCAGAAGCGGATATCCAAAAGGCATTGTGGGAGCTGCCTTTGCTGACCGGAATCCATCTTCTTATGTAAAACCTGCAGGAATAAAAAGGGAAAGTGACTATCCCTGCCGGTTAATAATCCAAATAATATCGTCTATACCAATCTCTCCTTATGCTGTTTTTCTCTCCATAAACCATTTATCCACTTCGTAAAACAAGTGGCTTTCCTGCCCCTGTATCATACAGGTGTACATCATTCCTACACCGCCTGCCTTTCTGCTGGCGCATCGCTCAATTTTCAAAATTCTGTCAATGCAATACTTTCTTCCATCCTCCCATGTAAAAAATATGGGAACCAGCTGTCCGTCTTTCCGAAACTCTGCTACTACATCTACATATACTTTGTTCATGCCGACACCTCACTATAAAATCTCAATTGCTCTTGGCGATGCCGGGATTCTGCGGATATATCCATTTAACTCCAACTGCTTGATTCTGGAAAATGCTGATGATGTTGATTTCACCCCGATCAATTTTCCAAATTCCCGTATTGTCGGTGGATATCCATGTTCATTGGTATATCGTAAAATACACTGATAACTTTCTTCCTGTTTTCTGGTTAATGCTTTTTTCAAATCTATCCCTCCAATTACCCATGGAAATAACTATGTGGATGGATCGTGTGCGTACCAGCGTCTAAGTGGGATAAGACTTTATCCTGATACATTGCCGCTCGCTGTATACTGAAATAACCAAACCGTCGTCTGATCTCATCTACAGTACGATCCAGCTTCTCTAACTTTTCCTTTTTCTCCTGATTTCCAAATAAATCCAACTGCACGGGAATATCATCTAACACAAGATCCGCAGCTCGGATCCCCAGGCTTCTAATGGGATGTTCCCATTTGTAATTATCTTTAAATAGCTGAAATGCTGCAGTTACAATCTCGTTTGTAATATTCGTTGGCTGTCGTAAATGTATCTGTCTGGAAAAACTATACAATCGATTATCTCGAACTGTAATTTCTACTGTTTTGCATTTAAATCCATGTTTCCGCAATCGTGCAGCTACACTTTCTGCCAATGCTATTTGAATGATCCAGACATCCAGATCATTTTCCAGATCTCTCGGTGTTGTAGTGCTATTACCTATCGACTTTACTGGTGCTTCATATCCTTCCTTGCAAACCGGATCTTCATCCCAGCCATTTGCGAAAGCCCATAATACATTTCCTATTTTTCCAAAATGACTCTCTAACAACTTTTCGTCTGATTCCGCAAGTTGCCCGATTGTCCGGATTCCAAGTTTTTGCAATTTCTTATTTGTCTGTCTTCCGACATAAAGCAAATCTGACGCTGGAAGCTGCCATATCCTGTCTTTATAATTTTCTCGATTAAACTCTGTGATTGCATCCGGCTTTTTATAATCTGAACCAAGTTTCGCATAAATCTTATTCCAGGAAATTCCAATACTTACCGTTACACCCAGTTCGTATTTAATCCGATGGCTGATTTCTCTTGCAATCGTCATTCCGCTTCCTTTCAGATTTCTGCTGTCCGATACATCTAGCCAGGCTTCATCAATTCCATATGGCTCGATCTTGTCCGTATACTCCGAATAGATTTCTCTTGCCATCTTTGAAAATCTCAAATACAAATCCATCCGTGGTGGTACAAATATGATTTCCGGACAAATCTGTTTTGCCTGCCATAATGCCATTCCGGTCTTTACACCTTTTTGCTTTGCAATATAATTTGCTGTCAGCACAATCCCATGTCTGGCTTCCGGATCGCCACCTACTGCTAGAGGCATTCCAGCAAATTCCGGATGATGTAGCATTTCTACACTGGCATAAAAACAGTTCATATCACTATGCAGGATCACACGCTCACTCAAACTTTTCACCTCCCAGCTGTTTCCTTCAATATGATGTCTTATCAATTTCTGTATGTTTAGTATATATCGACATTCCGGAGATAGTCAAGTAACATCTTGGTTGTATTTTCTCCATTTTGGAGATTATTGTTGATTTTATTTCTAACATACGGTATAATGCATATAGAAAATTCAAATAGAAATGAGGCGAACAAATGCGTGATTTCGGGGAAATATTAGCAGAAAATAGAAAAAAGAAAGGATACTCTCAATCAGATCTGGTAGACCTGCTTTCTCAGGAAGGTATTCAGGTCACTACAAAAGCAATCTCCAAATGGGAGACCAATGCACGAGAACCAGCTTTACATGTTTTCCTGACACTTTGCCAGTTACTTGATATCGAAGATATATATGAATCTTTCTTTGGAGAAAATCCATATAACATTATGAGTGGATTGAATGAAGAAGGCAGAAATAAATTGATTGAATTTGCTGATATTTTGAAAGCTTCTAAAAAGTTTTCTCCACTGTCTGCAAAGATTATCCCATTCCATCATCCTGTAGAAATTACCTGGGAACCAGTTTCTGCTGGTACTGGAAATTACCTGGAAGATTCTGTAAAAGAAACTTATGACGTAGGACACCTTGCTCCTGAGCAGACTGACTTTGGTGTACGGATCTCCGGTGACAGTATGGAACCACTTTATCATACAGGCGATGTCGCATGGATTCAGAAAAAAGATTCTCTTGCTAATGGTGAAATTGGAATCTTCTATCTCAACGGTAATACTTACATCAAGGAATTACACGATGAGCCAGATGGTGTTTATCTGATTTCTTTAAATCAAAAATATCGTCCTATCCAAGTTTTGGAATCTGACTCTTTTAAGATTTTTGGAAAAGTAATCGGAAAATGCAAAGGTGCAGAAATTCCGGGATTTCATTAGATTTCAACAGCAGGTTCATGATCCTGCTGATAACAATAAGCAAAGGAAGTGATTGAATGGCAATCAATAATACACTAAAAGATATTCGTGAAGAACGGAATCTCATTCAAGCAGATTTGGCTGAAGCCATAGGTTCCTGCAGCCAGACTATAGGCCGCATCGAACGTGGAGAACGTAATCCCTCTCTTGAGATTGCAATCCGGCTGGCACATTACCTGAAAGTGCCTGTAGAAGATATTTTTCAAGTTGAAGACTGAAGCACAACAGCCAGAAAACCGAGGAGTAAAATCCCCGGTTTTCCTTTTGCTCAAAAATTAGTGTAATCCTTTTACGAAGTCCACTGCGTTTTTCATATCTTCTTCATTCGGATGGCCTTTAGCAATACCTCCAACCAGTTTAAATGGTCCGAATGTGTCATACCCTTTACAGCCAAATTTTCCAACCACACTGGCATGTTTTTTATCCAAAATCCGCTCTATGGATTTATAATTCGCACTTCCACCATAAGTACAGATCAGAAATATCTTTTTGTCGTCCGGTAGATTCTTCTCTGCAAATTCCAATATCGACTGATGGAACTTTGAAAAATAGATTCCTGATGCAAACCCAATCATATCATAACTGCTCAGGTCTGCATCTGGCTGTTTCACAGCATCAATCAAATCCACCTGGCATTCTTCTGCGATCCTCTTTACTAATTTTTCTGTATTTCCATGATGCACAGATACGTATGCTATCGCTGTTCTCATTTTTCTTCCTTTCTGTCTGCTCCATCAATCAGGTCATAGCTCATATCCAAAAAGTCCAATGTCTTCGCTTCACTGACTGAACCATCCAGTAAAATCGTGATCCAGTGCTGTTTATTCATATGGTATCCTGGTAAAAATCCATAAGTCTGAATAATCATGCTGGTCATTTCTGGATCGCACTTTACGTCCATAATGTCAACCAGATCATTTCCCTCTAATCCCAATTCCGATTTTTCAACTGTCATGATCACTGCATACCATTTTCCATTTTTATGTCGGAGTACTGCACTGTCCGGTAGTTTATTCCATAAATATTCCGGAATCGTGCCATACTGTTTCTGCACGTATTCAAAAATTTCTTCTTTCTTCACAATCTATTCAACTCCTGATTCTTCTGATATCCTGCCCATAATCATACCACATTTTCGTATCCCGTACTACCTGCCAAATTCTTTTGCATTTTCCCGGTTCTCCTGACTTTAACTAATAGAGGGGTAAAACAGCAAGGACAGGAAGTGTATATACACTTCCGAAAAACCAACAATTTAGGGAACCCTGCCCTAAATTAAAAACTCAGAAGTCACTACTTCGAAGAACCAATGAAAGGAGAATCTGCCTATGGCAAAGAGAAAAAGAAATATACAAATTTTGTTTTGTGTTTCCCCGGAAGAAAAGAAGCTGATTCGCAGAAAGATGATTGAATCAAAAACAAAAAATATGGGAGCTTACCTTCGTAAAATGGCAATCGACGGTTATATTGTCAATACAGACACTACTCCATTAAAGAAACAATACGAGGAAATGCATAAGATCGGTGTGAATATTAATCAGATTGCAAAGAAAGTAAACAGCACCGGAGATCTGTATCCGGAAGAAATGCAAGAATTGAAAGAGATGGTGAAAGAATTATGGCGTATCTTAAGATCTTCCCAATTAAAGTAACGGACAAGAAAGCTCTGGACTATATTACGAATCCTGATAAGACTGCTGAAAAACTGTTAGTTTCCAGTTTTGGCTGTTCCCCGGAAACTGCAGATCTTGAATTTTCCATGACAAGAGAAATGGCAAAAAAGAATGGAATGGACAAAGGCGATAATCTGGCATTTCATCTGATCCAGTCATTTAAACCTGGAGAAGTTGATGCCGAAACTGCCCATTGCTTAGGGCAACAATTTGCAGATGAAGTACTGAAAGGAAAATATGAATACGTGATCAGTACCCATGTTGACAAAAATCACATTCATAACCATATCATCTTCAACGCTGCAAGCTTTGTTGATCATCACAAATATGTTTCCAATAAGCGAAGCTACCATAAGCTCTGCCGGATCAGTAATCGTATCTGTCATGAAAATGGACTTGCCACCAGTATGCCAACCGGAGAAAAAGGCAAAAGTTATAAGGAGAACATGGAATATCATCGTGGCACCAGCTGGAAAGCCAAGCTACGTGTTGCAGTTGATAAAGCAATCTGGACTTCCATCAACTATGAGGAATTTCTACAAAAAATGCAGTTAGCCGGATATAAAATCCGCCAAGGGAAGCACCTATCCTTCCGTGCGCCTGAACAGAAAAACTTCACTTATATGAAATCTCTCGGAAGCTATTATTCAGAAGAAAATGTCCGCATCCGTCTGGCAAAAAATCGTAACAAAGTAAAAACTCCAAGGCATCTGTCCAGAGAAGCTCGCCTGTATATCAATATCTCCACGTATGTTACAACCGGCAATCGGGAAGGATTTGAACGTTGGGCAAAACTAAATAATCTAAAAGAGGCAGCCCGCACCTTCAACTATCTTTCTGAAAATAATCTGCTGAATTATGAAGATTTCCAGCAGCATATTTCTGACGTTGATGCTTCTGTTAAAGCGGTTGATCAGAAAATAGCACAACTCAACAGTGAGCTGAGTACACAGAAAGTCATTCAGAAACACTGTAATTCTTACCGGCTCTGCCGAAAAGTGATTGAAGATTGCAAATCTGCAAAAAATCCAAAAGCATACCGCACCAAGCATCAGGCAGAATACCAGCTCCACGATTCACTAAAAAAAGAGCTTCAGGATCTCGGTGTTACAAAAATCCCAAGCTCTGACAAAATCCAGAAGCAAATTGAAAATCTTGAATCTGAACAGGCTGCTACTGTCCGGGAAAAACAGGAATTACAAAAAAAACAAAAGACACTGGATATCATCAGACAGAATTTCACAGCACTGCTTAATGCTCCTGAGATCAGTTCAGACTTACTTCCAGCAAAACGGGAACCTATTTCTGTCACAAGAGATAAATAAGATTGCACTGGCAACTCACTCATTTTCTTCCAAATCTTCCCATGGTTTCAAACCCATTTCCTCCCAGGTGACGCCATACGGTGCACCTCCGGAGGTATTTGTTTTTGGGTTATGCCAGTTATATAACGAAACGAAAAGACCGGGATTTCCCGATCTTCTCATATTATTTATGGACTTTTCTTTTACAAATACTAAATATGACTAAGGATATTCCCATTAAAGAAAGCCACATAATTACATTTGTATCATCTCCCGTTTTTACATTTGGAGTGTGACTGCTATTGTCACCTGATGGTTCTTCTGAATCTGGTGGCGCATTCGGGGTAATTGGTGGTATCGATTCATTTTTAAATTTAGGTTCTGCCGTTACATTCCAAATTATCTGACCATCATAATTACCTGGAACTGTTATGATAAAAGGTTCGCTTTGATATACTTGATTGCTAATTTGTGTTTTTTGTGTCTGGACAAAAAGATACACTCCTTTTTCCAGATCTCTGTACATAACTTCTCCGTCTGAGTTGGTCTTTCCAGACATTCCTTTGATGTTGTTATCCTGTACATATTTTTCCAGTTTTTTTGCAGCTTCTGCCTGAGCGGAAGAATCATCAAAATCAAATATGACTCCAGACTTTACAAACTCACTCACTAATGCCCATGAATTATTTTTATATGTTCCAACCTGATACATCGTAAATTCAGTATTACTTAACTTATATACCGTGGTCTCATCTTCAACCGTTGCTTTTAATAATATACTTCCCAGATCATTCGCAGACACAGGTAACGGAATGAGGAGTAAAAGCATACACATCACACTGGCCATACACATATATATTCGCTTACGTTTACTTATTCTGCTCATGTTTTTTCTCCTTCCTGCGTTTATGTAACTTAATGCTCACCCATATGATGATTAAAGCAACAATTCCAGCAATCAATAGAATCAAATTGAATGGGATTGTGCGCTGAAGACCAACTTCCTCATCTATCTTCTGTGCCTCTTCATACGGAATTCTAATGCCACGTACAAGCAGTCTGTGCGTGTTAACTGCATAAGGCGTGCATGTGACCAGTGTTACATAATCCTTGCCCTTTTCAATCTGTAAAGAATCTGTATCTGATGGCAATACTGTCAGAATCTGATCCACCTGATAGGCAAAGGTATGATGAAGAACTTTAATATAAAATACATCTCCAACCTCCATCTTGTTCAGGTCGGTGAATATCTTGGCATTTGCAAGTCCACGGTGTCCGGATAATACCGCATGACAGCTCTCACCGCCTACCGGAAGCGAGGTGTTTTTCAGATGTCCTACACCTGACTGCAGTACTTTTTCGGATGTTCCATGATAAACCGGAAGAACAACATCAAGCTTTGGGATATCAATATATCCCATCATTCCAGTATCATCAATTTTCAAAAGTTTGTTATACTCATCATCTTCTGTCTGGTTTTCATTGCTTTCTGAAAATGGATCTGCTATGGAACCAATTCCAATCAGGCTTTCGTTGTAGTCCTGTGCCTGCTTAATCATTGCATTTTCCTGTTCTTCCGACAGATGAGAAACTTCCTGTTCATAATCTGTAGCAATCGTTGTGCTGTTCATCTGATTGATGTAATTGCTCACTACCGGATACAGGATTAAAGAAAATGCCGCCAGATATCCGATTCCTCTTAGTATTTTTACTACTTTCTTCATAATACCTTTCACCTTTTCGTCTGTTTCTTCTGAAATACCCAGTCCACACTGGACATTTCAGAAAAAGCAGACATCCTCCCGGTACGATACCGGGAAGATGAACTGTCTTTTTATCCATTCTTAAACTTCAGAATGCCTTAGTTTTTTGCTTTCTTTTTGCCAAAAGCTTTGCTTGCTGTTAATACACCGAAAAGAACGATACCAGCCAGTGTTACCATGAGGGCACCCTTGCTACCAGTAGATGGAAGCTGTGCACCTGTTTTGTTTTCTACAGCTACTTCTGGGGAAGTTGATGGATCATTATTTGTTACAGTTGTTGAATTACCATTGTATGTATAAGTTACAGTATAGTTTGTCAGTTTGCCAGTTGTTGTATCATAATTTGCTTCAATCACAACTTTGATGTCGCTGAGAAGTTTATTGTATCCTTCTGGAGCTTTTGTCTCTCTTAAGTAGTAAGTTCCAGCTTCAAGACCTTTTACAAGAACTTTACCATCAGTATCAGACACAATCTTTGCAGAAGTAAAGTCTGCTGCTTTAGCTTCATCGGCTGTTGCCTGACGGTATACGCCGTTTCTTTCGTCTACAATATTAACCTTCGCCTGTTCATCTGCTGCAGTACCTTCTGTGTTTCCCTTGTAAAGCTCAAATTCTGCCTTTGCAAGTGCAGTCTTATCTTCTTTATTATTCTGGTCTTTTAAATAATATTTATAAATTGTGAAATCAAAGGTATGTACATCTACGATGCTTGGCTCAGATTTACCTGTTCCATCTGACTTCGGATCATTACTGTACTCAACAACCGCCTTGTTGGTATTTGGATTCATACCGATAACAGCATCTTTGTTTAAGGTTGCAGTATAAACAACTGTGATTGTATCGCCTGTACGATTCTTATAGGAATTATAGAAATCATTTAAGGTAACTGTTAAAGTACGTTTAGCCTGGTCATATGCAAGAGCGTATGTATTAGGTCCTGATTTCTTAGCAGTAAGTGTTGTATTTCCAACTTTTACAGATAGTACTTCTTTTAAGTCCAGTCCTTTGGACAAAGTATCGCTAAATTTAAAAGTATAAGAATTATATCCTGTCATATCCGGCACTTTAGAAGTCAGCTGATAAGTGACAGTATCGCCAATTCCAAAATCTCCAGCTTTCTTTTCATCCGCCGTACCACGTGGTGCGATGGTATCCTCAGGCTCATTTTCGTCATCTTCGTCTAATCCCATATGACTAACGTTTTCCCAATTATCGTTCACAATAGCATCAACTTTAGCGCCACTTCCACTCTGTGCCGGAATGATTTTCTTGTCTACTGTCGGGTAATTGCTCTTCATGTTAACTGTAGCATCAGTACCTGTAACGCTGACTAAAGAAGCTACAGATTTTACTGTTTCATTTCCAGGTGCTGTGGATGTATCTGTTGCACCTAATGGATAAACTACATAGTATCCATAATCCAGGTTATTAATTACCGTAGTAGTATCGGTTGTAGTTGCAGTTGTATGAGTATCCTCTACAGTTGCAGTATTTCCAAGAATCCATCCCATGATATCTTTTGCAAACGCTGCGCCATTACTTCCATCTGTTCCGACCTGCTCTTTAACATATGCATATGCTTTTTCACTTAATGCTTCACCTGTTAATGTAGAAGCCTCCGTAATTTTGTTCTGGAAGAATCCTTCATATGCGCTGTTCAGTGTATATGCTACATTATCGCCGTTTTTTGTTGCGGTAAAAATCTGATACAGATCCAGATTTTTTCCTGCTACTGTATTATTGACTGTCAGGGTGCCTTTTGGAGCTTCTTCTGCAAATGCAGTCATGCTCATGGACAGTATCATGGTCATTGCCATCAGAACTGCCATAAATCTTGATATTAATTTCTTCATGTTCCTTTTCTCACTTTCTTTTGATTTTTTATTGGTTTGCTGGGGATTCTTTCAGCCTTTACGGTGGAAGATCCCCACGCAGCCATACCTCTCTCATGACTCTGCTCCCCCTTTCCTACATCGTCTGTTTCCTTTTCTTTCTACGTCCGGTATAAAGCAGGAACGCTAACAACAGGCCACCTGCTATGATGAATATCATGATGCCTTTTCCGCCAGTGTCCGGAAGAAGTGCAAAATGTCGGTTGATGATAGTGAAGGTAAATCCATCATCAGAGCTTTTTATTGTAGTTGTATATCCATTTATTTCCGTTTCCGTAACAGAATATTCATAATAATGCGTTTTGTCAGCATCATCTTTTATGTAGGCTGGAAGAGTTTCAATCACTTTCTGCCATGTAGATTTTGAAATATCACCTTTTATTTCATAGTTTTCATATCCCGGCACAACTTCTGTTTGTTTTGTTCCTTCCGCATCCGTCCAGCTTCTGGAAATTGTGACCGTAATAGAGTCTGGTCTGAGATTATCCATATTTCGAAAATCTTTCCAGACTTTGTTTATCGTCAGGTTTACATTCTCATCACATGGATCCTGCGTATCAGACGGTTCCGGTGATGTGCTGTCACCTGTATTGACTGTCGTTTTGGTATCTGACATCAGAACGGCTTTTGCATCTGATACATAAGCATTCAGATCTGCTGTTTCAGAAGAATCTTTTGTTGCCATAACTGCATTCTGCAAGGTGTTATACTCATCTACCTGCACTACATGTTTTACCGAGAAGATGCTCCATCCATTTTCCTGACTGAACGTATCTGTCAGAAGTTTAGAATTCTTTTTGATCTCATCAAAACTAATCGCCGGTTTTCGGTAGATACGGTAATTGTTATTCTCACCTTCTACGCCTGCTTTCGTATTAAACTCATATACAGAGTCCAGATCACTTTTTCCACTGAATGGTCCCACCATCTTAGGTGTTCCACGAACCACGTCACAGTAGTACATATTGTTATTCTTCAGCAGTCCTTCATCGTTGTATCCAACAAAACCTCCGCTTCGTCCATCATTTGCAGAACCATCCGCATCATTTCCTGCTCCGCCTGCATAGACATCATATCCTGTACTAATTCCATACACACTGCTGTCCGTGATCTTTGTCCTGTTTGCCTTGATCAGATTGATACTGATATTAGACTTTACATCATTATCTTTTGTTATGATTCCATCTTTATCACAAGGAAGCTTGATGGATGAATCTCCGATCTTGATGATTGCAAGATCTGTCTGCTGATTATTTTCTGTCGACTTTTTAGACAGCCCAACAGAAATATCCAGTCCCAGCAGATTCACATGGAGAAGATTTCCCTCATACAGTGCATCAACCTTCACAATTCCAAGATTGATATGCAAAAGGTTGGAATCCTGGATCTTATCCAGATATAACGCCTGTACAAGCTGATTCAGAACTACGAGCAACGCATCCACCACTGTGGAATCCAGTTTTACATCCGCTAGATAGGCAAAGCTTGTTCTTCCTGCGAAGCCACCAGCTGTTCCACCGGATTCTACCAGTTTCAGGCTGTTTTCCTGATTTTGAGCATCTCCTGCATTACAGCCTGACATTCTGGCAAGATTTGCGTAGCCGATAAATCCTCCCGCAATCTGCTCATCTCCGCCTTTACTCTGAACGGTATAACCTCCAGGTATGCCTGTCACACTGCTGTCATCAATGTGGGAACCGAAAATATCCAGAACGCCGAGGGCACCGCCCAGGAGCTGTCCTGCATTATCTCCCAGCACATCCAGCTTCTCCATTTTTACAACTCCGCTTTTTCCGGAGTATCCTACAAAACCGCCGACGCTGTTTAGTCCAGTTACATAATTTAATCCCATTACGCTGCTGTTTTTGACAGAGCCATTTAACAGGGAACCGCCAAATCCTCCAGCCGTTCCGCTATATGTTACTTCATTATTCTGGCCTGATTTTGTCGCTGTGTTAGCACTGACGCCAAGCCCTGCATCTGGACTTCCTGTGACATTTCCGTAATATACATAACTTCGGAACGCATCCAACACATCGGTTTTTCCAAGTTTTAAAAGATACTGTAATACCGAGGTCTCATTACCTGCACTAATGTTTGCGGCACCGGAAACATCCGCAATACCGAAGCATCCACCGGCATATTCACCGGCTACTACGGAACGAATCTTGTCTGCACGGATTCCGCTTCCCGGCGTATCCTTCTCGCCGAGGACCGCTCCGCAGAGACTTCCTGCAAATCCTCCTGCTGCTTTTGCGTACCCGGTATTGCTTCCATTTTGATAGGTTCCGTTTACGATTACGCCCCAGTCATCCCAGGCTGACACAGATGCACAGCGGATGGTAGAAACAGTAGCATTCAGAACCTTAATCAGTTCTGCCGGAGCATTTACCATAAGAACATCCAGAAGCTTATTCAAAAGTCCCTGCTTTGTAGCTGTATCAATAGCTGCCACACTACCTGGATCTACTTTTCCAGCAAAACCGCCTACATAGGAAGTTCCATCTACACGCCTTAAATTTGTGATACTGCAAGAGGTATTTTCATCTCCCCAGATCTGACCGCCGATCATTCTTCCCACATAGCCTCCGGCAAATCCTGCCAGGTCTTTGTCTGCAATACCGGTTGCTTTGATCCTTGCTCCGGAACGATATCCGTCCACATGGGACTGTTTTACAACCGGCACAAAGGTTTTTAATGCCGCCAGACCGTCTGCACCGATAATCTTAAGACCTGCCAGTGAAACGTCACCTGTGTTTGCCACAGAACCGGTAAGCATCTCACCCGCAAATCCACCGCTGCTTCTGAAGGCTTCCACTGACTGAAGATCTGTTGCAGTTCCATTTGTCACGGTACCGCCTTCCATACGGCCTACATAGCCTCCGGCAGAACCGCCCTGTGTTGCTTTACTTGCCAGAATGCTCCTTCCTGCTGTGACTGCGTATCCATATGCATACTGAGAAATGATCTCATTTAACTGTTCTTGATCATTGACTTCACCAAGTGCCTGTAATTTATTACCGTAACTTCCATAAGAACCGACAGCACCAACCCATTTGTTCCAGGTATCCGTATCCAGTCCACGAAGCGGTCCATAAACAGCTGTATTCTTTTCTGTCGGATACACCGCCTGAAGAAGCGTCAGCGGATTATCTAGTTTGATAAGACCAAATAAAACCTTCAGACTTCCTGTATCTGCAACATTCGCACACCGCATCAGTCCTGTATAACCTCCGGCATATTCCGTTCCATATACGGAACGGATACGATAGGCCGCACATTCTCTTACGGTTCCTGCATATGTAGAGCCTTTCCAGTTATCCGTATTGTTTCCCCAGATCTGACCGCCATAGTTGTAACCTGCATATCCTCCTGCAAGTCCACGGTAAATGCTGTCATCACTTTCAGCCTGAGCCCTCACAGCACCTCCACAAGGTACACAGGTTGTTTCACTGTTTTTGATCACAGGAACAAATGCCTGTAAAACGCCAAGAAGATTATCTGCCTTGATCAGTCCTCCAAGAGCACTTAATCCATCTACCACATCTGCCGCACTCCCCGGCTCCATGGTTCCAACATATCCACCGGCACTTTCACGCCCTATGATATGTGCAAAATTATAAGAATTACTATTCTGAATCTGAACTCCAAGAAGTTCTCCTGCATATCCACCGGCTTTTCCGGTATCACCATCTCCATCTGTTGCAAGAACATTAAATCCGCCTGTTGCTCCGTAAACATCTGAGCTGTCTATGATAGATGCAACTACGGTCAACGCTGATAACAGATTTGAGGCAGAAAGTACCTTATCCAGAACGCTTGCACCTCCGATAGCCGCCGTACTTCCCATAGCAGCTTTCCCAATATAGCCGCCGGCATATCGATAACCATTTACCGCATATGCACTGTCGCTTCCGTAATAACTGCTACCATCTTCCTGCTGCAGATTCTTTGGCTCACTGACACCTGTATGCTGCAATTTATTTACATCGGAATTGCTGATCTGTACACCAGTTCCGCATCCGATAAAGCCTCCGGCACTTCCGGCATCCGCATCGTTGGTGCTGTCTTTTTCAAGAGTACCTGTAACGGTAACAGTAAACCCTTTTTCTACAGAATTAACACTGGCATTACTGATCACCGGAACAAAAGCATTGACCATGGATAGTAATCCTGTCAGATCAACCAGTTTTGTAAGAATTGATGATTTAGCTCCAATCTCTGCAACTGCTCCAGCTTTTACAAGACCTCCGAACCCTCCGGCATAACGAAGGCCTTCTACTTTCAGAAGATTTTCTACTGCCGTTCCTTTTCCGGAATCAACAGCATTTGCTGAATTATCTACATGACCGCTCTGCATCTCTCCAACGAAGCCACCTGCATAGCCTTCTGCGTTTTCAAATCCGCTGTCAGCCATAACTGTCAAACCATCTGCGGCACCAGCAACTTTGCAATTCGTAATTTTGCTGGATGCCGCCTGAAGGACACTTGCCAGCTCTTTCAGACTCAGGATCTTACCAAGGACACTATTCAAAAGATCTCCTGTGGCATCTCCTGCCTCCGCTGCACTTCCGGAGCGCATAATTCCGATATAGCCACCGGCATGATATGGTGCTGTGACTTCTTTTACATTGGTCACATCAGAATTCTTAACCATGACTGCTTTTCCATTACCGATATAACCCCCGGCATCTCCAAGAGCCACATCATCATTTTTTCCGGATGCTGTTACAACTAAGCTGTCTCCCTCAATAGAAGAGTCGGAAATTCTCGGATAAGCCACATCCATGACACTGAGAAGTTGATTTACATTCAAGAGGCCCAGTAACTTAATAGAACCTGTCTGTGCCACATCACCAGGCATCAGCCTTCCTGCAAAACCACCGGCATAGCTGGTTCCCTTTATATAAGAGAGTCCGGTAATATTTGTTGTTGCAATCGCACCAGTCTCGCCTTTGGTTGTTCCATCCTCACTATTCGTGTCTGTTGAACTGAAATCTTCTTCACTATTCTTTTCATCTGTAGATTCATTCGAAGATGGATTGGTGTTTGTGTCTGCTTTGAATCCGGAATTGTTGTTTCCATAGTTGATATCTACTGCCTGTCCGTCTCCCACAAAGCCGCCCGCCATATCAGCAGATACCTGAGGGTCAGAACCATTCGAAACATAGGCAATAGAAGTATTATTGAACTCCGGTCTCAGGGCACTGACAACTCCAAGCAGATTCTCTAATTCAATTCCTGTCAGTTTTGATGTAGTGGAATCTCCAGCACTTAATGCATCTCCGGCTTTAGCAAAACCTGCAAAGCCTCCGGCTTTTCCTGATGTTGCAGATGCAGTAACAGTTTTCAGGTTACTGATCTTAGTGTCCCTTGCTCGTCCACTAATGCATTCTCCAATAAAGCCACCACTATAACCTTTCTCATTGCCAGTAGACACACTATATCCTGACGAAACACCTGAAACAGTGCTGTCAACTGTAAACGTCTCAATCATCTGCCCTACAGAAAGAAGGCTGTCAATTTTCAAAAGCGGTAATCCAAGAAGTTTAATACCACCAACATTAGCAAGAGTACCACTTCCGAAATATCCGGCAAATCCTCCTGCACACTTTCCAGCCGTTACAGAATTCAGATTTGTGACGGATGTTTTCCTTACTTCTCCACCTGTTCCATAACCGATAGCACCTCCGGCACGACCGTTCTCCTGATTTGACGCAGTAACTGTAAGTCCCAAAGAGCCTCCGTTTACGGAACAATCTTTACATTCAAAACGCATGTAGTCTGCTGCTGTAACTGTTCCGCCAAGAACATCACTGACACTGGTCATTTTAGCGTAGCCTAAGATTCCTCCAGCATTCTCTGTTGCTGAAACAGATATGCTTTCTGATGCAGTAATACTATTAGAATGCTCATTAAAACTGTAAGAAATACTGTTTTTTGCAAGCATACGATTCAAAACTTTTGTAGTTGATTTTGAACCATCTGCAAGTTCTGAAGTATTAGAAACCTGAACAGCTCCGGCATATCCTACAAGTCCGCCGGCATATTTGCCACTGGCATCTAAGGATATCGTACTTCCGCCAATGGTACATCCGCTTATAACAGAAGGGCGAAGTCCCACCAAGTTCAAAATATCCATATCCGTAATATTACCGTTCAACAAACCTGTAAGAAGTTTTTTCACAAGATCAAGAAGACCTTTATTTTCATCAATAGATGTAACAGCACCAAGGGTTGCTAAGCCGGCAAATCCTCCAGTATAATCTTTTCCGGACACTGTACCAAGAGAAGAAATACTGCAGTCCACGGCATAACTGTTACGCATTTCTCCTATAAATCCACCTGCATAACCACTTTCCTTACCAGAGCTTCCTGTCGCAGATACATTTGCACTGCCATTAATGCTACATCCAAGCATTACTGTATTGACCGGGAAATCAGCTATTTGGATTCCCAGATGATCCAGTGCACCTGCAACAACTGCATTGGAAGCACGGCCAATAAATCCTCCTGAGTAATCTGTACCATTAACACTCTCAGTACCATTAACTGAACATCCAGTCATTACAGCACCTATTGTTTCACCAGCAAATCCACCTGTATAATTCTGCCCAGATATCGTATCATTGCCAGATACTGAACAATTGCTGAACACCGGATTCACATAGCCAATTGGAATCAGGTTTCCAACACTCAGAACGCCTCCATTCAAAAGCGTTGTAATCAGATCCCCAAGACCTAATACTGGAATCAAGTTTAATAGAGTACTAAGTGCGTCAGTTACTCCTTTAAGCACTCCTGAAAGGGCTTCATATTTTGTAATACCTGAAATGTACCCAATAAAACCGCCTGTCCAGCTGTTTGCATTAGACACTCCTGATAATCCTTCTACATGACAGTCTAATATTTGTACATTTCCTTTTACAACGCCGGCAAAAGCTCCTGTTGAAAAAGATTTTGGATCGTTTTCCAACCCACTTGATAATCCCAGGACTTTTAAAACTCCGGTCAACACTACACCAAGCAAACTAAAATCTTTTTTAATAGAATTCGTTGTCGTTGATACAGAAACTCCTGATAAGGTAAGATTTTTTACGACAACCTGTTTTGATGAAATCTGTAATGAACTGTCATATGGGGTCGATAAACTTCTGAAAAATCCAACACCATATTCCGTGTCCGAGCTACTTCCATTTGAATAAGCACTCTGATTAATTGCTGTGTCCTGTACAATCTTTACGTTACTGATTTTGACATTAGCACCTTCTGTCATTCCCTTGCGGCCTTCCATATTTCCCTGGAAGTTCTTTATAGGAGTCCAGTTATCATCTTTCCCATTAGAATTAGTCCCTTCTTTGGAAAGATCAATATCACGAAAGATAATATAATTCGCATCCTTACTGTATTTATATCCAGATCCTGCAATATTGGTATTGCTACTTTTGGATGTATCATAGGTAAGGATGTAAGTTTTATTCTCGTCAACCGTTATACTTTCCGGAGTTGTATCATCAGTAAAATTACTTTCGTCATCATCACTTGTAAAAGCATCTATATCATCACTTTCTGGCTCAGCTACTTCCTCACTTTCTGCCGGAGTCATATCAATCAAATCTCTGTCTTTTACAGTTGCACCTGCTTCAACAGATGCCGCTTCGGAAGCACTGGCAGTACTGTCTGTCGCAGTTACCGTCATATCGGCTGACTCCTGAATAGTACTGCTCACATATACATAACGCTTTGTAGCTGTTGTGCCAGCTATATCCAAGGATGAATTATCCAGATATTCTGTTTCTCCCAGCTTATGGTCACCTTTTTTATTTCCATACAATTCTTTTCCAGACCAATTATATGTATCATTAAACTTTACAATATCCGCATCACCCGGATAATACAGTTCTGTTTTGTATGTCTGTGTATCAGCTGCTGGTTTCCAGGCTGTATATCCACTCAGTGCGCCCCCAAGTATTCCCGGCTTTTTCTCTCTTGTTTCATACACTCGCCAGATTGGCTCTGTCACATCCGTATCTGTTCCGATTGCCCGAAGCTGTGTTTCATTTCCAATCAGAATATAATTTTTATCACCAATCTTTTTTACCACCTGACCGAAATAATTTCTTCCTTCATAGTCGGACGGATATGCGCTAGTAATATCCTGAGTTGTCTCCTCTGTCCCAGCCTTATTTGCAAGAAGCTCCGGTGTTTCTGTTGTAAATGAAGAAGCAAGCACATAATTATGTGTTTTGCTGTAAGTAAGATAGGAACCATCTTCCAGTGTAAAAACCTGTCCCATTCCAACTTTTTCAGCAATATAATCCTCGCTCATTACAGGTTCGCTGTCTGAAGATTCCCCTTTCATCAATTCAAGCTGGTATCGGTTATACACATAAATCGTATCAGTCACTGTATCATATACTGTGTTGCCCGTGCGCTGTGATGATGAAGTGATGCTACCTGTAAAATCTGATGGGAAGTTCCAGACATTTTCATTATCTATTGGAATATCATTCATCAAACAATAGGAAGCGTCTGATGCATAGGTAAGTTCTGCACCATCTGCAAGAACCTTATCCCCTTCACCAACATTTCCATCTTTGTCTCCGGAAAACATCTGTGTTCCTGTACCGATTTGCAAAAGTTGCTGGTAATTGTAGATACATATTTTTCCATCTTCATAATCTGGATTTGCTTCTTCCAAAGTATCTGAGGTGTTTTCATCATCGATAATTGTTTCATCTCCATCTGTAAATCCTTGATCTTTAGAATTACCAAATTCCTCTGTTACTTCAGAACTAATATCTGTATTTGGCTCTGATTCTCCTTCAAAAGAATCAGGAATATCACTTTCCGTGATATCAGATATTTCAGATGTATCACTGCTGAAACCATCCTGTTCCGATATATCTGTAATTTCACTATTGGTCTGCACATTCATTCTTTCTGAATCTTCAGCATTCGCAGCTACGACTTGCGAAGATAATAATGTAACACACAGAATAATTGCTGTAAGTCGTCTTAAAACATTCAATTTCTTGTTCATAAAATCGCCTCAAATCTTCTGTCATGCTTGACTTTTTGTTACTTTTAACCACTCTGGCTGCATAGCTGCCGCCGTCAAGCACTTGATCAGTTTTTTAGAAAACGCTCCACATTCACCATTTGAAATCATCTGTATTGCCTCTTCAGGTTTATATTTTCTTTTGTATGGTCGATCATTGATCAATGCATCGTAAGCATCAACAATCCCAACGACCTGCGCACACATTGGAATCGCATTTCCTTTTAAACCATCCGGGTATCCTGATCCATCATATCTTTCATGGTGATGTCTGCATATTTCATAACTATATTGGTTCAGCTTTTCCGTTATTACTCCTTCTGGGAATCTCCGGGTCATCGCTGCACCTACTAATGGATGTTGTTTTACTACATTCATTTCTTCATCTGTCAACTTTCCATTTTTATTCAAAATTTCAATTGGTACTTTTATCTTTCCAATATCATGAATCGGTGCCAAATGGGCTACTGAAGCAATTTCTTCATCCGTAATTCCGTATTCCGGATAATTCTTCTGCAATTGAAGATATACCTGTTTTGTATAGAAACTGATATCATCTTGATACCCTGATTCAACTATCTGATTATGATTCAATACAGTAGTTAAAAGTGATACCATATCCCAATACTGCTTTG